>Ga0102851_10000951_pt1 | contig 15731 bp, 12 predicted proteins | sample Mud3Dept3metaG_FD_79558 | JGI IMG/M metagenome (GOLD analysis project Ga0102851, IMG submission 79558) | Freshwater wetland microbial communities from Ohio, USA, analyzing the effect of biotic and abiotic controls - Mud 3 Core 4 Depth 3... | ecosystem: Environmental > Aquatic > Freshwater >... | reverse complement strand
ATACCCGAAAACAATCAGCCCATAAGCGCCGAACATATCGTTGGCGTTCACAATGGGATAATCACAAACGATACTCAACTTTTGAGCCGTTACCCCGACATCAGAAAGGAGTCGGTCTCTTATTCCGAATCCGATACAAGGGTATTTTTAGGGCTTATCAATAGATATCTAAACGAGACGGAAGATATAACGTCCGCTGTCATAAAAAGCTATAAAGAGATAGAGGGGGCCGCTTCCGTCGCCTTACTATGCGATAACCTGCCGGTTGTCGCGCTCGCCACAAACACAGGCTCGCTTTTTTATGCCTTGGCCGAGGCTAAGGGTTTCTTCGTTTTCGCTTCGGAAGAATTCATACTCAAACAGTTCCTCGCCAAAAGCGGGTTGCAAAAGAAATGGGCTTTTGGAGGCGTCAAGCAGCTTAAGCCTTTTTCCTGCGCTGTAGTAAGATTCGAAGATGTCTTGCCCGGGATAGCTATGTTTAATCAAGAGAAGGGCAGTTATTCCCGTCTCCCCGCCCGCAATAAAAACTATGATATCTTAGATGACAGCTCCCGGGATAAGGAGTTGCGCCGTTGCGCAAAATGCGTATTGCCGGAAACCTACCCGTTTATTTCTTTTGACAGCGAAGGGGTGTGCAATTATTGCGGAAAATATCAGAAGCAGGTATTTCACGGCAGGGAGGCGCTGGAGGAGATCTTAGCCAGGTATAGATCAAAGGACGGCCGGCCGGATTGTATAGTGGGTTTAAGCGGCGGGCGGGACAGTTCTTACGGCCTTCATATACTTAAGAGAGAATTCAAGATGAATCCTATCGCGTATACCTATGATTGGGCGCTTGTTACGAATCTCTCAAGGCGCAATCAGGCGAAGATAACCGGCAGGCTGGGGGTCGAGCACCTGATACGCGCCGCGGATATCCATACCAAGCGCCGCTATATACGCAAGAACATCTACGCGTGGCTAAAGAGGCCGAGCCTGGGGATGGTGCCGATATTTATGGCGGGCGATAAGATGTTCTATTATTACGGCAGTCAACTGCGCAAAGAGACCGGGATTAATTTGACCGTCTTCTCGGCAGGGCAGCAGCTCGAGCAGATGGAATTCAAGATAGGTTTCTGCGGCATCGATCAAAATCTTACAAACAACACACGGCTGTATCATTATGACTTTTTGGTTAAGACTCGTCTGGCGATGTGGTATGCGAAAGAATTTTTGCTAAATCCCGCCTACCTTAACGAATCCCTGCTCGATAACGCCTTTGCTTTTTATTCCAGTTTTATCAATAAGGATGATTATGTCTATCTTTATCATTATGTGCCGTGGGATGAGAAAGTAATCGAGCGTACGCTCAAGGAAGAATACGCTTGGGAAGCGGATGAGAAATACGGAAAAAACCAATGGCGCATGGGCGATGGCCATACCGCGTTCATAGATTATATCTATCATACCGTCGCGGGTTTTTCGGAATTCGATAATTTCAGGAGTAATCAGATACGCGAGGGGTTGCTGACAAGACAAGAGGCCCTTAAGCTTCTAGAGGAGGATAATAAGCCGCGCATCGAGATGCTGCAGAGTTTCAGTCAGTTGATAGGATTTAATTTGGAGGAGGTTCTGCTGAAGATCAACTCGATCCCTAAGTTATACGATAAAAGGAAGATAAGATGAGGATAATGCTGATTAGCTCTATTGTGACTCATTCGGCACAATCGAATCCTGAATGGACGGCCGAGAACGATGTGGGTGATTTTCCTCCCATGGGACTAATATATCTTGCCGGCTATCTGCGCGCCCGCGCGCCGCATCACCAGATAAGGGTCATTGACGCCAATGTGCTGCGCTATACTCAGGAAGACATTGAAAGAGAGATCGTTGAGTTTCGTCCAGACGTGGTGGGAATGACGATGTATACGGATATCCTCTATGATATCCTGCAGACATTAAGGATGGTCAAGCGTATCTCCGGGGATATCAAGGTCGTAGTGGGCGGCGCTCACCCGATCAATCACCCGCAGGAGACCATGGCGATACCCGAAGTTGATTTCATTTGCATCGGAGAAGGCGAGATCATTTTCGCGGAGCTTATCGAGGCTCTGGAAGGGCACAGGGAGCTTTCCACGATCAAGGGCTTGATTTATCGCGACCGGCAGGGCGGCATCGTCCGGAACGAAGGCGCCGGTTACATCGAGGACCTGAATTCTCTGCCGTATCCCGCGTTCGATCTCCTGCCCTATAAGAAATATTTCAGCATGATCGGTACCGGCGTGCCGATGGGAGTGCTGTGTTCGTCCCGTGGATGCCCCTATAAATGCACGTATTGCAGTAAAATGTACAATAACTACCGGGGGCGCAGCGTGGAAAATATCATCGGGGAGATGAAGCTGTATTATGATTGCGGCATCCGGGAGTTTATGTTCTTCGACGACATGTTTAACTTTCCGGCGCGCCGCGCGGTCGAGGTCGCAAAAGGCATAGCCGAAAACTTCAAGGATATCGAGTGGAGTTTCCGCGGGAGGGCCGATCAGATTACCGAAGAGCTCGGCGATGAGCTCAGGAAGTCCAATTGCAAGCAGCTGTCACTGGGCGCCGAGGCCCATACCGACGAGATACTCGCGGAATTAAAGACCGGCAAGAAGATAGAATATATCAAAAAGGCCGTTTGGATCGCGAGAAAGAACAAGATCAGGGTCAATACCAACTGGATCATCGGGCTTCCCCAGCATAAAAACGCGCGGGATATACGGGAGATGATTAAAAAGATACTCGAGATAGATTCCGATTACGTCCAGTTTTCGATACTTATGCTTTGGGACGATACGGAACTGTACCGCCAGGCCGTAGAGCGCCGCGTCGTCGATCCGCAGCTATGGACTGATTTTATCAGGAACCCGGCTCCCCAGTTTCTCATACCCTGTTGGGAAGAGCATCTCTCGAGGAAAGAGCAGAGCGTGCTGCTGAGAGAATGCTATACGCGGTTTTATCTGCGCCCAAAGACCGTGATAAGGCAGATTATGGACGTGAGGAGCTGGACGATGTTCAAGTTGAAATTCAAGGGTTTTATAATAATGCTGATCCCGCTATTCTACCCCGTGATCAGATTCTTCAATCGGAATCTTTCAAGAAGAAAAGACATCCATAAATTATGATGCGCGGCAGGCGATGATAGACAACAAAGGCGTAAAAGTACTCGGGTGGGTCATCAGCGCGGCGCTGGTTATCTACGCGGCGTTCTATGTCAACTGGCGCGACGTGTTCTCCATCCTCAAGACGGTAAATCCGTGGTTTTTTCCGCTGCTCCTCGTTATTTATCTTGTTGATTTTTACCTGAGGGCTTTTCGGTGGAAACTGTTGCTTTACCCTGTCAGCAAGACGGCGTCCTTACAAAAATTATTTTATTCATATAATATCGCGTACTTCTCCAACATCTTTATGCCGGCTCGCACCGGCGAGTTATTCCGCGTTTTTATAACCGGCAAAGAGGAGCGGATATCCAAGCGCACGGTGCTGGGCACCCTGATCCTGGAAAGGATCCTTGATATCTTCGGTATGGGCGTCCTCATCGCCTTAGTTATATTTTTTTTTAAGATAAAGACTCTCCAGGGCGATACCCGCTCGACGCTGCTCTTAGGGGCAGGGATGCTGCTGGGGGTGGTCTTTTTCGCGACCGTATGCGCGCTGCTTGTCCACCGGTTTATCCTTAGAAGGCAGAGATCCGGAAGGATCGGAAAGATCGCGGAATTTCTGGAACCTGTTTACCGCGGATTTTCTTCGACCAGGCAGGTTCCGCTGCTTTTGTGCATTATCGGTTTGTCGATTTTTATGTGGGTATTCAATTCTTTCATCCTATATATGTATATGCTCGCGCTTTCATACGGGTCTAAGTTCTCCGACAGCGTTATCGTTCTGGCATTTCAGCTCGTCGGGGAGTTTATACCTTCAGCGCCGTCTTCGATAGGGACATTTCATGCCTCGACCGTAATCGGCGGTAAGTTCATCGGATTAACCGCCGACCAGGGATTAGTATTAGGTATCCTGAACCATATCTACGATCTGGTGATCAGGGTCATTTTCGGATTAATGTCGATTCATCTCATGAATTTTAATTTTAATAAGGGATTACAGGATTTCCGACGCGATGCCGCATGATCAGGAAGTATTTATGAAATACAGAAAACGTTTTTTATTCTATGTGCTGCTTTGTTTACTGGTGCAGATACCCATCTTTTGGTTAAAGCTTCCCCAGGAGAGAGAGGGATGGTTGAGCGATGTTTCGTACCACTGGAACAAGGAAATGACGGGCGCGATGGCGAAGGACATCCCATGGGGAGGGACATGGTCAACGGGGAGAGGGAAATCATTTTATTTCATTCATCATATTTTCTACAAGCTCTTTGGGGTTGGGCTATTTCAGGGGAGGATGGTCACTTTTATAACGGGCGCTTTACTGCTTTTTTTAGTGTTTCGATGGGTCGCTAAAAACATTTCTTACGGCGCGGCGATGTTATCTACGATTTTACTTATGGTATCCTTTTCGTTCTGGCCGTTTTTGCCGGTTGTCAGTCAGGATATCGCGCACTGCCTGTTCTTTTTTGCCTCCTTTTGCCTCATATATTCGGCTGTTTCATCAAAGAGAAGCCGGAATTATTTCGCCGCCGGTCTTATATCGGCGCTCTCTGTTGATATTTCGCATCGCGGAATCGAGATTGTCTTGTGTGTTTACCTGGCGCATCTGATTTTTTCAGGGAGAAAAAACTTCTTCCGGCATTCCGCTTGGCTGCTGGCGGGTTCGTTCCTCGCGTTCCTCATATGGTTTTCATTGAACGTCTTGCCGATGGGAATCGAAAATTTCATCAAATACCATTTTCTTAAAACAGGAAGCCGGCCGCAAATCCTTGAGATGCTAACGAGCGAAATAAAACGATTTTCGCTTTATATGCGTTCGATGAGAAATTTGGCCAAGATCGAAGTCCTCTACTGGGTCATCCTGCTCGGCACTTTTTATAAAAATCGTTTGGGATCGAAATATCCGCAGGCCACAAAATTCATCCTTTGCTGGATATTGATCACCTTCGCGGTCATGTCCGTCATCTCTTATCTCGATCCGCAGTTCAGCCCTGTTTATATGCTGCTATACAGTATGTTTATTTGCATCCTTTGCGGGATTGGCCTCTATGAATTATTGCAACGAGGGAAAAAGTGGGCTTACGGGCTTCTGTTATTTATTTTGTGTTCAGGTTTGGGCTATCAGATCGGCCGCGTCGGCATTTATTCCTATTACCAATATTTTAAGGTCGGCTATGGGATGGAAGGTTATCATGAAAGGTTGCGTTCTAATATCGATCTAAGTAAAAACATTCTTGGGGATGTGGAGTATTGGTACGCGTTTCCGAATTCCCAATACTATGGCGGAAATTTCTATCTTAGCCGAGTTGTCAATGTCCTGCATCAATTAAAATTGCCCAATGAGTATGAAGATAGCCGTGAAAGGGCGCGAGCGATGTTAAAAGTCCTACGAGACAGAAAGATTGAATATATTGTTTCAAGCGTGCATCAAGGTTACTCAAAGGACATTATCTCCCAATATTTTCCTGCGAGCGAACTGCCTCGAAAAAATTTTAAACTGATCAATAAGATGGAAATCAACTTTAACTGGGATCAGGACGCGAAAACGGCGCCTCATTCCGGGATAGAAATATACGAAGTGATCTCCTATGAATTATAAAAAAGACATAGACGTTGTCATACTCTGCGGGGGCAAAGGAACCCGTCTTCGCGAGGAAACCGAGACAAAGCCAAAGCCCATGGTTGAAATCGGCGGCAAGCCTATCATCTGGCATATTATGAAGTATTATTCCCATTATGGATTTAATCGTTTCGTTCTCACGCTGGGGTATAGGGGAGAGTATATCAAAGACTATTTTGAGAGCCACGATTTTTCAGAAAATTCATGGGAGGTCATTTGCGTTGATACCGGATTGGACACCTTGAAAGGTGCGCGCGTTAAGAAGACGGAGCCTTATGTCAAAAGCCCCTGTTTTCATCTTACCTATGGCGATGGGCTCAGCACGATTGATTTGAATAGGCTGGAGGCCTTTCACGGCCTGCATGGCAGGGTCGGGACGGTCAGCGCGGTCCATCCGCCGTCGCGTTTTGGCGAGATGGAATTGGACGGCGATTACGTGAAAGAATTTGAAGAAAAACCCCAGCTTACCACGGGATTTATTAACGGCGGTTTTTTTGTATTTAATCGAGAGCTTTTTCGGTACCTGACGGAGGACGAAGGTTGCGATCTTGAATTCGGTGTGCTGCAGCAGCTGTCCCGGTCTCGACAGCTGGCTGCGTATCGGCACGAGGGCTACTGGCAATGTATGGATACGGCCCGGGACAGGGACTATCTCAATAAGCTGTGGGAATCGGGGGATTGCCCGTGGAAGGTGTGGAAAAAATGACTTTAAAAAACTTTTCAAATGGAAAGTCCGTTGTTCTGCTGACCGGTAATACGGGTTATATCGGGACGATCATGACAAGGATGCTTAAAGAGAGATCTTTTAGCGTAGTCGGTTTTGATATCGGCTGGTTTGAGCATAATAACTTCTTCCACATCTCCGATAGCTCAAAACCCGACCGGCAGATTGTGAAGGATATAAGGGAGATAAGCGAAGACGATCTTGAGGGGATCGACGCCGTGATTCATCTTGCCGGACTTTCCAATGACCCGTTGGGCGAGATAAATTCCGGAATTACCGACGAGATAAATTGCCTTGCGACCTTTAAGCTTGCCGAGCTGTGCAAGAAGAGAGGCATCTCTAGGTTTATATTTGCCTCTTCTTGCAGCATTTACGGCATATCTTCTTCAGAGGACTTTATCACGGAAGAAGGCGTTTTAAGCCCCTTAACCTCTTACGCCAAAGCAAAGGTTGAAGCGGAAAAGGCCCTTACGAGACTCGCCGACGGGAATTTTCACCCTGTATTCATGCGGAATGCCACGGTATACGGCGTATCGCCGCGGCTTCGGCTGGACCTTGTGGTCAATAATCTTACCGCTTGGGCATATTTGACAGGGGAGATCGCGATAAAGAGCGACGGCACTCCATGGAGGCCGATAGTCCATATCGAGGACTTCTGCGGGGCTTTTGTCGCCGCGCTTAAGGCCCCGGCTGATATGGTTCATTGCGAGGCCTTCAATGTCGGGATAGGCGAAGAGAACTATCGCGTAAAAGAGATCGCGTTTGAGGTGCAGAAAAAGATCCCCGGTTCCAAGGTAAGGATACTAAACGAGACCGGAGGCGACGAGAGGTCATATAAGGTCGATTTTTCTAAGATAAGGAGGACGCTGCCGGATTTTGAACCGGGATGGAATCTCGGCAGAGGCATATCGGAATTGCTGGAGGCATATGCCAGACACAACCTCACTTTGGATGATTTTAATTCAGGCAGATACTTCCGGATCAAGACCATAAAGTCATTTATGGATTCGGGCAGGATGGACGAGAGATTATTATTCAGAGGAGGAGCCAGATGATAGAAGGTGTAAAGGTTATACCCTTAAGGAAGATATGCGACGAGAGGGGCATGATAATGCATATGTTGAAGAATACCGACCCGCACTTCGAGCAGTTCGGGGAAGTATATTTTTCAGCAGCCTATCCCGAGGCAGTGAAGGGATGGCACGAGCATACAAAACAGGTGCAGTTTTACGCGGTGATAGAGGGAATGATAAAGCTGGTTCTTTATGATAACAGGACCGCATCCCCGACTTATAAGGAATTGATGGAGCTTTTTATCGGAGAGGACAATTATCAGCTCGTCAGGATCCCAATAGGGGTCATTAACGGATATAAGACGATCGGCGCGAAAACCGCTATTGTGGCAAACTGCGCCACACTGCCGCACCAGCCCGATGAGATGCTGCGCTATGATCCGCACGGCGATAAAGTCCCTTATAAGTGGATGAGAGTGGACAAATAGGATGAATACGGGATCAGGCGTCGAAAGTTTGATTATCGGAGCAAATGGCCTTGTGGGGCAGCGGCTACGCGATATCCTCACCCGGAATAACGTGACATGGGCCGGTACCTACAATAAAAGATATGAAGACCAATTGTTGAAATTGGATATTACCGATGGCCGGGAATTAAGCGAACTATTCAGCCGGTATTCGCCCAAGGTCGTGTTTAACTGCGCGAACCTCGCCGGCGGAGTCGATTTTTGTGAAAAAAACCCGAAAGAAGCGGCCGATTTTCACCTTAATGCCACTAAAGAAATGGGCGCCCGCTGCAAGGACATAAAAGCGAAATTTATTTTCATATCGACAGATTATGTTTTTGACGGGAAGAGCGGGCCCTACAAAGAAGACGACCAGACAAATCCGCTTAATTTGTACGGCAGGTTAAAGTTAGGGGCGGAAGAGTGGATACGGAGCAATCTTAGCGATTACCTTATAGTCAGGACTACCAACGTGTACGGCTGGGATCCGCTGACGCAAACACCAAATTATATCATGGGCCTCTATCGCGCGCTTAGCCAAGGGAAGAACTTTAATGCCCCGTCTTTTTTATGGGGTAACCCCACATACGCCGCTGATCTCGCCGAGGCGATAATCGAATTGTATCTCAAGAACGCCAACGGGATTTTTCATATAGTAGGAAGCAGTTTTGTAAATAGGCTTGAATGGGCGATGAAGACGTGCCATATATTGGGATTGGACCCCTCTCTTATAAATGAGATAAAAGACCCTTCGCCGAATATGGTGCCGCGCCCTCTGAAGTCATGGCTGGCGACCGATAAATTTAGAAAAACCTACCGTACGCCTTTGCATGATGTTGACAGCGGATTAGCGCTTATGAAGGAAGACATGCAAAGCTCTAAAGGGTTTTAGTCGGAGACGAATGTCCGGACCTTTGTTTACCGTGATAATGGCAACCTATAACCGCAGGGACTTGTTGCCCCGCGCCATTAACAGCGTATTGAACCAGACCTTTGGAGATTTCGAGCTCCTGGTTATAGATAACGGCTCAACGGACGATACCGGTTCGTTAGTCGGGAAGTTTAAGGATCCGCGCGTTAAGTATATTCTTAATCCGCGCCCCACTAAATCCTGCGACGCGCCGAGGAATTTGGGCATAGACATGGCAAGGGGATCCCTGGTCTCGTTCTTGGACGACGACGACCTTTGGTATCCCGAGCGGCTGGGGAAAGTAAAAGAGGCGTTCGATAAGAATCCCGGGGCTTGCGCGGTCTGCCATAATGAAAACAAGACGATAGACGGCAAATTCGTTGGTTTATTAAAGCATGGCCCATGGAGCGAGGATATTTACGAGAGGTTGCTTTACGACAGAAACTGCCTTTCTTCCTGCGCGATGACCATAAAAACCGGTTTATTGCGGGAATTGAACGGTTTCGATTTAAGGGCAGAATTTGATTCCGCGGCGGATTATGACCTCTGGCTAAGGATGGCCGCCAAAAGCGTTAAAATATTTTTTATTGAGGAACCCCTTGGCGAATTTTCCGTAACAGGGCGCAACTGGAGTAAGGTTAATCCGGAATTCGAGTCGAGGGTGGCGTTCCTCGTCAAAGAGCATATAGTTAAGTATGAAAGAAGAGGGATCCTTAGGATCTCGAAGAAGGGGATGCGGCGGCTGTCCATGCTATACCTTATCGCGGCGCGGGCTTTTTTGAGGGCCGGCCACTACGGTAAAGCCGCGGCATATTTCTTTCGCGCGGGACTGTTTTTCATGATCAGGCCGGCTTTAATCACAGACCTGTATAAACACCTAAAAGATAAAAGGCGCTTAGCCAAAGATGAGAGTTGCCCTAATAAACTTACCGACCCGATACGATCTTAAAGTTATCAATATCGGGATGTACTATATAGCCCGGGCTGTCAGAGACGCCGGGCACGAATTGTCCGTTTTTGACTGTGTAAGCGAGAATCTAAGCATACAGGATGTTATTTTCTCTCTAAAGCGGAACCGTCCGGATGTTATAGCTTTAAGCGGCATGGTCACGACCTATTATTTTTTAGAGCCGTTATGCGCAGAAGTAAAAAAAGCGTTTCCGGATATTCCGATTTTAGCCGGCGGTTCCGTAGGCAGCAGCATCGTTAATATCATAGAGAAACATACCGGCATTGATTATGTTATAGAGGGCGAAGGGGAAGACGCGGTTGTGGAATTTTTGAAGGCCCTTGAAAGCGGTAAGGCCGATTATTCGAACATAGCGGGCCTGTATTTCAGGAGGGATGGGAAGTTCCGTTATACACGCTCTAGAAATTACGAAGGGACAAGTATTGGCGCTTTGGATAAAATTCCCTACCCCTCATACGAAGATATTAATATGGAATTTTACATTTCGAATATCACTAAGATATTCGGTTCGATATTGCCGAATTTCCCGGAATATAGGGATCGAAAATTCCGTCTTTTTCCGTTGGTCCCGACCCGCGGGTGCCCTTATTCGTGTTCATTTTGCTATCGCCTGATCAAGAAGCATAGGACCCATTCCGTTGATTATCTGATAAACCAGATAAAGTTTTTAGCGGAAAGATACAATATCAACGGATTTCCTCTCTTTGATGAGCTGATCATGGCTAGTCCGGAATGGCTTATGTCTTTTTGCGATAGGGTGGCAGAGGAGAAGCTTGATGTGATATTTTTCTCGGGCGGCGGTAAGCCAAACCTTGTCAAAAAAGACCTTTTGGCCATGATGAAACGCGCCAATTTCGTAAAACTTGGCTACGGCGTTGAATCGGGAAGCCAGAAGATCTTGGATATGATGAGCAAGAAGACGACGGTGGAGCAGAATTACCGCGCCGTCATGGATACGTACGATGCCGGCATATTTTCTCAATCCAATTTCGTATTTGGCCACCCCGGCGAAAATAAAGACACCATCCGCGAGACAGCCCGTTTTATCGCTAGGACCAACAGGACCAAAGAAAATTACCAGATATTCTTCCTCGCGGTTTATCCCGGAACCGAGGTATATGACCATGCTTTAAGCAAGGGGCTCATTAAGGATGAGCGCGACCATCTTTTAAAGGTCACCGGACAGAGCGACTACTTAGTTAACCTGTCGGAATTCAAGACTCGCAACGATCTGATATTTAATGTCTGGAAGTACATTAACTTATATGACGGCGTCACTCTTTTTAAGAAGGGCCGCGTATTCGCGGCTTTTAACAGGTGGATGAGGATGCTCCTGAGCGTTTTTACGTTTTATATCTCAGGCAAGAAATGGCCCAGAGGAGAGGATTTTATCAAGCGCCTGATCTCCTGCATGACCTCTTATAAATTCAAAGATCAGGATTTTTTAACGGGGGAAATCGACCCCTTAAAGGTAAATTAAATGAACCAGCAAACCGGCAGGTTTAAGCTTTTTATGCCGACCGCTTTGATCTATTCGATAGCCGCTTCTCTTCTCCTGTCAAAGATCTCTCCGGCAGGCCTTTATAAAAGCTGGGATACGACAAGGTACCTCGTGGCGTATTGCCTGTTGTCTTTAATCTATCTAATCTGGATGTCCAAGTTCTTAAAGAGAGATCTCGCGTCGTTGCTGCCGGGAGGGATCGCGGCGGTTATAGTGTTTAGCTTGATCTTCTCTCTTATCGGGCTAGAGGGGACATTGCTGGAATTAGCTTTTACCCGCAAAATCCAAAGGGCATATTTCCTGTGTTTCTTTCTTACCCTTATGTACGCGGTCTTCTATAACGTCGTCAAGAGCGTATATTCCGCGGCGCGCGGTTTTAAGGACCATAATCTCGTTCTCTCAACCTCGCGCTATCTTACTTTTCACTACATAGCGCTTATCCCGTATTTCATTTATGAACTTGTAAAAGACAGGAGCGTTAAGCATGTCATTATAATTATAGCCGCGTTCGGCGCATACGGTATAGGGACTTTAGCGCTAAGAAATAAGGCGATCAAGGATAATTTATATAGATTATCGCGTTTTATGTGGGACGAAAAGCGTTTTATCTTTTTGATATTTGTCTTCGCCCTGGCGATCAGGGTGCTATTCGCCGTTCAACTGACACGTAATTTACCGCCCGGTATGATGGGGGGTCCGGATAGTCTGGCTACAAGCCAGGAGGCGAAATATGTAGCGGAGACCGGAGACATGTCCGCCGGTCCGAATAGCTTTCTTTCGCAGAAAGGAGCTGTTATATTATTCTACGCGTTGATCTATAAAATATTCGGATACGATCCTTTTGCCGCGCGGCTATTTAACGCTTTGTTAGGCGCGCTTTCCGTTGTCCTCACCTATTACATCGCCAGATTCATATTTAATTCTACCGCGGCAAAGATAGCGGCCTTTTTGACCGCGGGTTACGGGTTTATGATCCAATACGGGATTTACATCGGCAGCGAATCTCTTGGATTGTTCGCCCTAGAGTTGTTTATATTAGGGATTATAGTCGCAAGCCAAAAACCGGATACCTGTCGTTTTGATATCTGGCCCTTGATATCGGGCGCGGCGCTCGCGTTAACTATTATGACGCGGCCTGAGTACTATTACGCCCTCGCGGTCATCTTTTTGTGGGTATTTTATATATTCAGGGGCAGGAAGACGGGTATATTGTTTTTCTTCGCGGGTTTTATTATTATCGCGGCGCCGTGGATGTACAGGAACCTGCTTGTGTTAGGCGAGCCGACAATATCGTCTTTGTTAACGTCAAGATTTAAAGGCGACTATATGGGCGGGGCCATTTGGCATTACGAGTTGACAAAGTTTGCCGAGGCGGGCCTGTCGGTCACCGGCGCGAAAGACATCCTTTTAAATATTATTTATCATCCTGTGCTCTCGCTTAATATCCTTTTGCCGCATATATCTAAAGGGATTTACAGTTTTTGGGATTACAATACGTTCTTCTCACCCGCGTTCGTCTTTATCGAACCTAAGACTTCCGGCTATAATATGATATTATGTTTTTACCTCTACTCTTTCATGGTAGCGGGATTTTTTGTTTCGCGTAATAAGTTGAATTTCGCGGCGCTATTATTGTTCCTCATCGTTCTAAAGACGGTTACATATATCTTTACTACGAGCGCCACTTTTTGGGACGGAGTTAATTATCTGTCCGAATTAAAAGATTGGTATAGATTCACGATGGTCCCATTAACGCATATATTTATGGGAGGCGGCATAATGTATCTCATCTCAAAGATCGGGTGGAAAAATGAAAAATATATCGCTTAGCATCGTAATTCCCTGTTATAACGAAGAGGCGCGAGCCGAGCCGGCGCTGTCCAAATCTATCGATTATCTCAAATCGAACATTAAGGAACCGTTTGAGATTATCTTTGTAGACGACGGCTCCGTTGACGGCACGCGCGAATTTCTGGGCACGGTTAAAGAAAGATATAAAGATATCCTTATCGAGGTATTGAGCTATCCGCGGAATCGAGGAAAAGGTCACGCCGTAAAGACAGGGGTGTTGAATGCGAGAGGGGAAAAGATAATAGTTACGGATGCGGATTTTTCCGTCGATCTGGATGAGACGGTTAAGTTCGTCAAATTTTTAGACGGATACGATGTCATCGTAGGCAGCAAAAAACACCTCTTGACCACGACCTTAAATCATCAAAAGGGCCCCCGCAGGATTTTAGGGAAAGGGTTTACCTTGTTGACCAATCTTATGTTAGGATTAAACTTTACCGATATAACATGCGGTTTCAAGGGTTTTAGGGCGAAAGCAGGAAAGGATATATTCGAAAGACAGCGGCTGGATCGTTGGGCATATGACGCCGAGACGCTGTTTCTGGCCAAGCGCCTTAGATACAAGGCCCTTGAGGTGCCTGTCAAGTGGTACCATGTTGAGGGAAGCAAGGTCTCTCCGCTGGCCGATACATTCAAATCGCTTAAGGATTTAATGCTTATACTTTTAAATTATTGCCATGGAAAATACAATAGAAAAACTTAACCGTTGCCGCGTCTGCGGCGGCCGCGACCATTCCATCTTGTTCGTAAAAGGCGGTTACGAGGTCGCGAAATGCGGTAATTGCGGGCTCGTCTTCCTGAATTTCGCTCCGAGCGACAGGTTTCTTAGCGACTATTATGCGGAGGATTTCTTTAATGACTCCGGGACAAAAGACGGATATAGCGATTACAAAGAGGAGGCGGTCAATCTCGAGAGAACATTCAGAAGAAGGATAGATATTTTAAAGAGGTACCAAGAGAAGGGCGGCACCCTTCTCGATGTAGGCTGCGCGACAGGAGAATTTATGAAGCTCGCCGCGGAATATTGGAATGTTTACGGCGTTGAGATATCATCATACGCCAGCCGCGCAGCAGGGGAAAAGGGGCTTAATGTCTTTAACGGCAAATTGGAACAATCGCCTTATTTAAACTCTGGATTTAACGTGGTTACCTTATGGGACACCATAGAGCATGTGGCGCAACCCCTCGAGACAATGCGTCTTATAAGCAGGATAGTTAAGCCCAAAGGGATAGTTGCTTTAACGACGGGAGATGTGGGTAGTTTCGTTTCCCGGGCCTGCGGCAGGTATTGGCATCTATACAATATACCGCAGCACTTATCCTATTTTGACAAAGGCACTATAACCGATCTGCTCAAGAGGAGCGGATTTAAAACGGTCGAGATCGCTTACCCCGCCCTTAATTTTACACTCGATTACTTGCTTTTCCGGTCTATCACCTTTTACAATTTAAAATTTGCCTTGCCGGCGTACAAAAAATTCACTCATAAAGGCCTTTTGAACTCGAACATCAAGATAAATTTATTCGATGTGATGCTGGTTATCGCCCAAAAAGATGCGTGAGAATCGGACAGGCATTATATTAATTTTATCTTTGCTGTTACTCGTCAATCTCGCCGCTCATTTCCTGCCCTTTGAGCGCGCGTCTTTGGGCAACGATGATTATGCCTTGTCTGTCAAGGCGATAGGGCTTACGACGTCCGAAATATTTCGCTTAAGCATAAGGCAGCCCGACAGGCCTTTCGCCTTTATACTTCTGATGAATCAGGAGAAGTTCTTGCGAGATAATCCCTCCGCGGGGATTCTGTTGGTTTTGTTTTTTACCTCGATGGTCTTGATCTCGGTATTTTTTTTATTAAAGGTGTTATTCGGCGGCCCGCTTTTAGCGGCGCTAGGCTCGATTGTATTCTGCCTTATCCCGAATAAATTGGAGATATACCATATACCGGTGTATACGCCGAACAGCGCCGCCCATTTTTTTTATATTTTAAGCCTTGTATTTATGGCCTATTACGCGAAAAAAGAGAGCAGGCTTTTTTTATTCGCCTCTATCCTCGCTTATAGCGCGGGTTTATTTTTTTACGAGATGGGATTCTTCCTGCCCCTCGTTTATATAGGATATTTTTATCTAACGAGGGACAGGAAGATAAAACAGGCCTTGTACTTTTTAGCGCCGGCCATATTTTACGTCCTATTCAAGACCACCGGGGTTTTTGGGTTCGCCGATCCCTCAGCCGTACATTTTCATAAACCGGCCTTGACGATGCTGTCGACGAATATTTTAGACTTATTTCAGCATTATTTCGGCAGATATATGATACGCAATGTAGTTTACGGCCTTTATAACTTTTTAGCTGTCAAGCCGTTGTGGCTGTTTATCGTTCTAGATTCAGCCTTATTAACCGTCATATATATATTAATAAGGAAGAGAAAGGCAGAGGCAGCAGATGGCCGCCTTTTAATTGCCGGCGCGCTCATTTTTTTCTTCCTTTCCATACCGATACTCCTGAATAATTT
>Ga0102851_10000950_pt1 | contig 15736 bp, 11 predicted proteins | sample Mud3Dept3metaG_FD_79558 | JGI IMG/M metagenome (GOLD analysis project Ga0102851, IMG submission 79558) | Freshwater wetland microbial communities from Ohio, USA, analyzing the effect of biotic and abiotic controls - Mud 3 Core 4 Depth 3... | ecosystem: Environmental > Aquatic > Freshwater >... | reverse complement strand
TTTAAGTCGTTTGAGTTCCATGCGGGACTTCCGGGCATAAGGCTTGAAATACGCACTACGCCTTTGTCATCGGCCTCAACTGAAATTCCGAAAACAAGATTTTCTTTTGATAATTCATCTTCAAAATTTTCTTTTTCAATATTAGAAAAATAGGTTGTATGCGGATCAAATGTGGTTGCGATTGCATCCAGATAATAAGTTGCTAAATAATTCAAAAAGCCGGCGGGATGTTGGAGATATGACTTTATTTCAAATCGCTCATAGGCAATTGCATCTTTTTTTGCAAGTTCAATTTTTGTGAGAAGATTTGAAACAGGTTCAATCAAAGGGTCGTCAAAAAAATCTCCGTAAAAAAGTTCATCAAGCGTTGAATATTTTATCCACTTTCTCCAACGTTCTTTTAGCTCAGAATAATTTGAAACATAATCAGGAAAATCGGCTTCGGCATAAGAAAGCTCTTCGTCTTTTTTAAAATCAAACGGGCTTAATTCAATTAGAGTAATAAGCGAATCGACGGCCTTTAAACGAATTTCAAAAATTTGAGCCGCACGGGAAAAAAAGACAGATGTTTTTGCTTTTATTTCATCATCAACAGACGTTTTGTATTTCGTCAATTCATCAATATCTGATTGAAGAAAATAATAACCTCCGCCGTCAAGATAACTAATAAAATTATCGAAAATTTCCGAAGATAAATTATCATCAAGCGGCTTTGGATCGTAGTGATATTTTTCAACGAGGTTCCATATAGCATTCGACTGCTTTCCGCAAAACGTTGTAGGTTGTGCAAGACAAAAGAAACTGCTAACGCAGATGATAAATGATAAAGTGATTTTCAAGCGTGTTCGGGTTAATCTCTGAGAGATGTTGGCTTCAAAGATAATGAATTAATGGAAGTTCACCAATAATAGAGTTTTCTGGTTCATCGCTCATCGGAAATCAGTAGAAATTAAAGCTATAATAAAAACTAGAAAACGTTCATTTTGCTCAAGCAATTAATTATTTAGAAGCATACAATTTAGAAGTTGGACTACTAATAAATTTCGGAGAAACAAGTTTAAATTTTAGAAGACTAACAAACAAAAAATTCAAAACTCTCGAATCACAAAAACCAACTTAATCACAGTTCAGACAATTTTTAATATTTCACAAAAACATTCTTCGCCTCAGTAAAAAATCGTAACGCTTCAAATCCGCCTTCTCGTCCAACGCCTGATGCTTTTACGCCGCCGAACGGAGTTCTTAAATCGCGAACCAACCAAGAATTTATCCAGACAATTCCACTTTGTAATTCATCCGCGACTCTGTGCGCTCGTTTTAAATTTGATGTCCATACTGTTGATGCTAAACCATACTGAGTTGAGTTGGCCATCATCAAAACTTCTTCTTCTGTATCAAAAGGCATAATGGTTACGACCGGACCAAAAATTTCTTCCTGGTTTGTTCTGCAGTCAAAAGAAAGTCCTTCGATAATTGTTGGTCTTAAATAATATCCTTCTGAATATTCACCTTCTAAAATTACTCGCTCACCTCCGGTTAAAACGGTGCCGCCTTCTTGCTTCGCTAATTCAACATAAGACAAAACTTTTTCCATGTGCGATTTTGAAACAACGGCTCCTAATTTTGCTTTTGGATCTGAAGGAAAAGAGACAAGTGAATTTTTTGTTTTTTCTACAAATGCTGTTTTAAATTTTTCGTAAATCGGTCGCTCAATAAAAATTCTTGAACCACATAAACAAATTTGTCCCTGGTTTGCAAAAGATGAGCGCATGGTGGTAGAAAGTGCATCTTCAAAATCACAATCGGCGAAAATAATATTCGGATTTTTTCCGCCTAATTCCAGCGATAATTTTTTGAACATAGGCGCTGCAATAGATGCAATCATTTCACCGGTTTTTGTTCCGCCTGTAAATGATATTGCTTTAATTCTTGGGTCGCGTGTTATTGCATCGCCGACTTTATGGCCTAAGCCGTGAACAATATTTAAAACACCCGCGGGCATTCCTGCTTCTGCACAAATTTCCGATAACATAAACGCAGTCATCGGGGTAACCTCAGATGGTTTTGCTACAACACAATTTCCTGCCGCAAGTGCCGGAGCAATTTTCCATGTAAATAAATAGAGCGGCAAATTCCAGGGCGAAATACATCCAACAACTCCAATTGGTTTTCTTGTTGTATAATTAATTCCTTCTGATTCCATGTAATGAGATTCAGAAGCGAAATGCAAAATTCCGGTTGCAAAAAATTTAAAGTTACTAACGGCTCTCGGAATGTCGACAGCCTTTGCAAGACTTACAGGTTTTCCATTATCCAAAGATTCAGCTTCAGCAAAAAGATCTAACCGTTCTTCGATCAATTGTGAAACGCGAAGCATAATATCAGATCTTAAATCTTTCGACATATTTGACCACACAGGAAAAGCTGCTTCTGCTGCTGCCACTGCCGCCTCCACATCCTCTTTTGTAGAATCCGGAATCATAGAATACACCTTTCCGCGAGATGGGTCTACGTTTTCAATGTATTGGTCGAAAACAGGTGAAATAAATTGTCCGTTGATATAATTTTTAATAACTTTCATGTATCCTTACTATAAATTAAAATAAGCGTCTGATTTCAGTTAAGTTATCCCAAAATGCTGAAATTGCAAGAGACAACAAATTGATTTGACACGTTCAAATAACAAATGATTTTGGGCATAAAATTACATATATTATTCTTTGCCGCAATTTCATCTTTCATTACGGTACGTGCCCAGGAAAAATTCCTGAACATTTCAGGCGAACTATTAGATGAAGAAACGAAGGCTCCTATTACTGATTATTGCGTAAAAGTTGTTCAGGATAAATTAGATTCAACTATCACAAAATTTGCAAAATCAGAATTCGAAGTGTGGGCACCGGCTAATCGCAGAACCACGCTTTATTTTATCAAAGAAGGTTATGTAACTAAACTCGTTTACATTGATGCTTCTTATATTCCATCAATCGCTTTCAAAGAAAAACAGGCCATTGAAATAGAAATAATCATGACACCGACAACAAAAATCGGGAAGCGAAATTTTTCTAAACCAATTATGACTGCTCAGTACGGAGCGCAGGAAAATGCGTTTACAGTTACAGTTGCCGAACAGACAATAGTTTCAAGTTTACCTGAAAGTTATTTGCCACCATTTCCGGCTCCGGTTGATACTTATAAAGGAGCGCAACCATCTGTAAATACACTTGCTTTAACGCTTAGTTATAATAAATCAAAAGTAAAATCGGGTGCAGAATTATGTCGTATCATTCAAGGGATTTTGTTTGCCGATATGAATTATTGCCTTTTCAATGAACGAACCAATGATGCAAATACATTTTTAGCCCAGTTAATTACAATTGAATTTGGTTCATGGGGAAATTTAAAACCTTTTGATTCTCCGGAATACGGAAAAATTATTATGCGAACGGTTAACCGTGAACAATGTGTTGATACACTCTTTGCGCTGGGTGTTTATGTTGAAACGAGCCGGTTGATTTTTGAAAATTTTACAAGCGATAGTAAAGTTTTGGTTCATCTTAAAAAATTAAGAGACGTGCTGGATAAATATGCACCAGTGGGTTTAACTGCCGATCAATCAGATTTTCTTAATTCAATGAAAGAAATCCTTCCGGTTATTTCGAGTCTTGAAAAAAATTATACCACTGCATTGCGCGAAAAAATGAATTTTGAGATGGTAAATGATCCGTTATTCCTGGAAATAAAAGCTATGAATATGGCTATTTATGCGAAATTGATAGAATAAGGTACAAAACTAACGAAACTCTGAAAGTCCCTCCTTTGGAGGGATTTAGGGAGGTCAGATGGTAATTGATAAGTGAGTCGTTTAATTTTTTAGAAGAATACTTCTCTTTTGCAAAGTCGTTTTGTCCTTAAAACTCAATTGGGATTAAAAAATCAAGCAGCAATCATCTAAAAAAAAGAACTTAATTCTCAGAAATTCGTACATTTGCATAGATTATTAAGAATTAATACCATTCAAAATGGAAAAGATAGTTTACGCCGGAGTTATTGGTCCCTGGCAAATTGTGTTGATTGTAGCGGTTATTTTATTGTTATTCGGTGGCAAAAAAATTCCTGAACTTATGCGTGGAATGGGTAAAGGAATCAAAGGTTTCAAAGATGAAATGAAAGGCGAAACCGAAACTGATAAATCAAAAACTCCCGGAGTTAAAACGGAAGAATAATTTTCTATGTATCGTTCTTTTGATCAGATCAAGACAGCTCTTGATAGTGGAATAACTGTTGAATCGATTACTGGGTCATATCTCAAAAGAATAGAAGAAAAAAAACACCTCAATGCTTTTCTTGAAGTATTTACTGAAAGCGCGCTTGAACAGTCGCGCATTGTAGATGCAAAAATTAAATCCAAAACTGCCGGTAAACTTGCCGGGGTTGTAATTGGTATAAAAGATAATCTCGCTTACAAAAATCACAAAGTTTCCGGTTCATCAAAAATTCTTGAAGGATTTGAATCCCTCTATTCAGGCACAGCCATTGAACGTTTAATAGCCGAAGACGCGGTTATAATTGGCCGTTTAAATTGTGACGAATTTGCAATGGGAAGTTCAAATGAAAATTCAGCATTTGGAAATGTTTTAAATCCAATCAACGAAAAAATGGTTCCTGGAGGATCCTCCGGGGGATCAGCAGTTGCAGTTGCAGCAGGACTTTGTTCTGTTTCACTTGGATCTGACACAGGTGGTTCAATTCGCCAGCCCGCTTCTTTTACAGGAACAGTTGGCTTAAAACCCACTTACGGAAGAATTTCCCGTTATGGTTTATTAGCTTATGCATCGTCGTTTGACCAGATAGGACCGTTTACTCATTCTGTAAAAGATGCGGCATTACTATTAGAAGTAATGGCCGGTAAAGATGATTTTGACAGTACTCTTTTGCAAGAGGATTCACGAAATTTTTTCCCGGGTTTTGAATCAACAAAAAAAATAAAGATTGCGTACATAAAGGATTGCATTGAAAACGAAGGAATAGATCCGGAAATCAGGTCGCGTATTATTCAAATTATCGAAAAATTAAAAGCGCTTGGCCATTCAGTTGAAGCTGTTGACTTTCCTTTTTTAAAACAAATGGTTCCGGCTTATTATGTTCTGACAACTGCAGAAGCATCGTCAAATTTTGCACGCTACGACGGAGTTCATTTCGGGTATCATTCAAAAAATGCGATTGGTGTTGAAGACACTTATAAAAAATCAAGATCTGAAGGATTTGGTGAAGAAGTAAAGCGCAGAATTATGCTCGGCACTTTTGTTCTTTCGCAAGGTTATTATGACGCCTTCTACACAAAGGGACAAAAGGTTCGGCGTGTGATTCAAAATAAAACAAATGACATTTTAGCGAAATACGATTTTATACTATTACCAACTACTCCAACTACAGCTTTTGAAATCGGAAAAAATGTGGATGACCCGATTACAATGTACTTACAGGACATTTTTACAGTTCAGGCAAATCTTTGCGGAAATCCGGCAATTTCACTACCTTTAGGGAATCACTCTAATGGCTTGCCATTCGGAATTCAGGTAATGGGAAAACATTTTGATGAAGGCAACCTTCTCTCGTTTTCTGATTACTTGATGACTAACTGTTAAGTAGAAATTTTGCATCAACCCTCGACCGATTTTGGCCGAATAATTTTTAAAGTTTGAGAATAATGAAACTGAAAAGAAAAGTAACCTTATTTCTGTTTTTATTTCTTTTTGGATTGACCGGTTTTAGTCAAATTGATTCCGTGTCATATCATGAAAGTGATCCTGATTCATTGTCAACCGGAAAATTCCTCAACGTTGTTGAAACATCTTTATTTGAATTCTATAAAGAGACGTGGGGACAGGAAAAAGCTTATCGCATTATTGATTCGTTAGGATATGCCGATGATTTTAAACCAACTTTTTCAGATGATATTTATATTCAACGGTTAACAGATCTGGATGCAAAAACAATCATTGATATTGAAATTAATACGGAGGTTTTAAATACCGTTAAATATTTTGTCAATAAGCGCAGAACGTTTACGGCCGTTTGTCTTGGCAGATCAAAATTATATTTTCCGATGTATGAAATGTATCTTGATAAACATGACATTCCGATTGAGTTAAAATATTTATCTGTTATCGAAAGTGGTTTGCGTCCAACTGTAAAATCAGGCGCGGGCGCAACCGGTCTGTGGCAATTTATGTATCCAACAGGTAGAATGTATGGATTAGAAATTGATTCGTATGTTGATGAGCGCATGAATCCTGCTTTAGCAACAGATGCGGCCTGTAAATATTTAAAATACTTACACGGTTTGTATGGAGACTGGAGCATGGCCCTTGCTGCATATAATGCCGGCCCCGGAAATGTGAACAAAGCAATCGCACGCTCAGGAGGTAAATTAAATTACTGGGATATTCGTCCATTCCTGCCGCAGGAAACGCAGATGTATGTTCCGAATTTTATTGCAATGCTTTATATGATGACGTATTACGCAGAACATAATATTGTTCCGCAAGAAGCAAAAATTCATTTTTATGAAGTTGATACTGTTTGTTTAAATCATGCCGTTCGTATTTCGCACATTGATTCTGTATTAGGAATTTCAACAGAAGATTTTATGCACTTAAACCCGGTTTATAAAACAGATATTATTCCGCAGACAGATCACAAACAGTGCATTTCATTGCCGATAGAAAAAATAATGTTGTTTATTCAATACGAAGACAGTCTTTACGGACTTGATGCTTATCTTGATTCAACCGGCTCAAGATTTGTGACAATGGAAAAGAAAAAAACACATACTGTATTATCAACTGAAACCATTTTTACTATAGCAGAAAAATACAGTGTGACAATTACTGACATCAAGACCTGGAACAATCTAAAAACAAATACAATTTACCCTGGTCAAAAACTGACAATTTTACTGACAGAGAAAAAATTTCTGGATAATGGTTCAACAACAGGATCAACAACTGCCACAGGTGCATCAACCAACACAACCACTACTACCAGTACAACTACAACCAATACAACAACCACAACGACCGATGCTAATTACAAATATTACTCGTTACAATCAGGCGAAAGTTTGTGGACCGTGAGCCAAAAACTTGGCATACCCTTTGAGCGTTTGCAGGAACTAAACAAAGGGCTCGATCCGAAACGAATGCAACCGGGACAAAAAATCATTATCGGCACCCTATAAAAAATGAGGTATGAAATTTTTTCCTTTTGCTCTTCTCTTTATTCTTATTTCTTGCGGAGAACCATTAACCCGGCAAGATTTATTGCCTGACGCTACAGGTACCCATGGAGAAATCATTTTACTGATAGAAGATGATTTATGGACAGGTGCTGTAGGCGAGTCCGTTTCTGCTCAACTTGATCAAAATGCCAAAGGACCGTATTTGCGACCTGAACCAATGTTTACAGTTGTAAGAAAAAGGCCTGCCGAATTAAATCATTTAAGTCAGCTCAACCGGAATTTATTAAAAGTGATGGTTGATTTTGATTCTACTTATTCAGAAACTGTAATTATTGAAAAACGTGATTACTTTGCAAAAAATCAACTTTTTGTCATTATAAAAGATTCAGATCCTGACAGACTTTATAAATATATTGTCAACGACTTTGGAAATATAATTGACTTGTTTAATGATTTTGAATTACAACAATTAATTCGTGAATACAAGGAAAGACCAAATGCAGCAATAAAAGAAAAAGCGCAGAAAAATTTCGGAATTTCAATTTCACTTCCAAAAGAGAGCGAATTAAAAGTTGACTCAAGTCATTTTATGTGGGTGAAAAGAGATCGCTCAAAACATTTATTGAGTAACGAGTCATTGCGATCAAATGAAACATATTGGATTCAGCAAGGTATTTTATTTTGGTCCGAACCGTATTCTGACACCTCTCAACTTACAACGCACGGTGTTTTACAAAAACGTGATTCAATGTTGAAATATCATGTTCCGGGAAAAGTTAAACATTCATATATGTCAACTGAATATGATCCTTATTACAAACCGGAAAGCAGGGTATTTGAATACAATGGCTCATATGCAATTGAAATAAGAGGGTTGTGGGTTCATCGTGGAGACCCTGCTGCTTTTGGCGGCGGACCGTTTGTGCAATATACGATTCACAACAAATCAAAAGGGACTGTTGTAACCGTTTGCGGATATATTTACGCGCCTAAATTTGACAAGCGGGAATACATTCGCGAAATAGATGCGATGTTAAATACGATTGAGCTGGTTGAGTAATTCTGAAGAAACTAACACAGAATATTTCTTGTGTTTTTTTCCACCTGATTCTTTTCTAAAATTTAATGTTCGAAATCATTTAAATCGTTGATCAAATTGCATCCGAATTCCTGATTTATGTTTTGTCTTCTGCCTTTCTGTCACTCATTTTGGCTTTAATATTGATTCATTGAAATCTCATCATTTGCGTTGATTCCGATCATTTTTTTCTATTAATTTTTTTGCTTTTTTTACTTTTCTATGGATTATTTTCTGAAAGAGGAAATTGATTTACATAAAAGGCAAAAAGAAGAATAATGGAAGAAGCAAAAGCGAACAAGAAAGAAGGATTTTTACCTGTTTTCGAAGATGTTGTAATGTTATTCCTGGTGGTTTTAAATCTCGCTTTTGTAAGTTTTGACTGGTGTTTTAAATTTGAATTTTTCCAGGATTTTGTTCAAACAGTTTCATACGACTTTTTTATATTTTACCGTGATGAAATTCACCCTAACTTTTTACTTTACGATTTAATTTTCGTTTTTATTTTCATCACAGAGCTTGTTCTGCAGTGGTTTATTGCGGCTATCCGGAAAACTTACGACAAGTGGTGGATATACCCTTTTGCCCATTGGTACGACGTGTTGGGTTGTATACCGGTTGGTGTATTTAAATGGTTCAGGTTATTCAGGATTGCAACACTAATCATTCGTTTACATAAACTGAGAGTTATTGATCTCAGGAAAACCATTTTATACAAGAAATTTTATCATGGATATTCAATCCTTCTTGAAGAAATTACTGACAAAACTTTTATTAAAATTATTGAAGCGCTTCAACGTGAAATCAAAACGGATAACGAGAAAGGTGTAATTGCTGATGCTGTTAAACCGAATCAAAATGACCTGGCGAAAATAATATCCGGCACATTACAAAAAGTTGCTTCAGATAATTATCGCGATAACCAACCGGAAGTAAATAAACAAATTGAAGATGCGATTAAACAAGGTTTTGAAAATAGCAAAGCGATTAAAAGGATTGCGCATTTACCGGTTTTCGGAAGCCAGCTGACTAAAAACCTGGAAAAATCATTGAGTGACATTTCAGTCCAGGTTGTTGACCGTCTTGTTAATAAACTGGCATCAGATGAAATGACCAAAACAGTTGAAGATGTTATTAATACAACGTTAAATACTTTGATGGAAGAAAATAAGGAATTAAAAATGAAAACAGGAACAGAAAAAGAACTTAGTATCATTGTTAAGGACATAGCTGACCGTATATTAGAAAAGCTAAAGGAAAATATTGACCGTGATCTAAAAACGAAGGTCGTGATTCCTGAACCCATTGGAAATCTCAGCCTTGTGAAAAAGTGATTTTGGATCGATAAAATTGAACTGAAATTAACGTGCTGATCAAACATTATCCCACAAAGTATTCATGTAGAAAAAAGAAGATGCGGTGAAGTAATGAAATCCTCTTTGTGGACCTTTGTGATTTCTATTGAACCTTTGTGAAATAACTTTTACATCTTCCTTTAAGACACTATTTCAATAAATGAAACCTGAAGAATCTCGCTTATTAAAACCCTGTCGTTGCTGAGCCTTGGGACTTTATGTTGCCCGCCTAGTTTATTTTTTGACTTGAGCCATTTTTCAAACGAACCATTTGGCGCGATTTTGATTTCAGGCATTCCGAGTGATAAATTTCCGGATCGTTTTGATTCGTAATCGCTGTTTACTATTTTTAGTTCGCTGTCTAAAATATGCATAAATGCTAACAGATCTTCCGGCAAGGTTTTGAATTCAATTAACCATTCGTGTGCGCCTTTTTTTTTGTCCGACATATAAATAGGTGCAACAGTATATTCGCGAATTTCAGAATTAGTTTTCATACAAGTTTCGGCAATTGCCTGCTCAGCATTTTCTACAATTAATTCTTCGCCAAATGCATTGATAAAACTTTTTGTACGACCAGTGAGCTTAAAACGAAAAGGTTGTTTTGATGTAAAACGAATTGTGTCACCGATGATGTAACGCCACAAACCGGCGTTGGTAGAAATAACCATTGCATAATTAACATCCGTTTCTACTTCATTCAACGCAAGAATATTTTTAGAATTAATTCCATCAAAATCTGACATTGGAATAAATTCAAAATAGACACCATAATCCAGCATCAGTAAAAGTTCATTCAATTTAAAATCATCCTGGATTCCGAAAAAACCTTCGCTCGCATTATACGTCTCAACATAATTCATATTTGAGAAAGGAATGAGTCGCTGAAACTGTTCGCGATACGGTTCAAAATTAACACCGCCATGCATGAATAATTCTAAATTTGGCCAAACCTCCCGCAAATTTTTTTTACCCGTTATTTCTAAAATGCGATTGCATAAAACCAACGTCCAGCTTGGCACTCCGGCCAGAATATAAATATCTTGTTCAATGGTAGATGCTGCGAGTTTTTCAATTTTTTCTTCCCACGCGCTCATGAGGGCAATTTCTTTTGCAGGTGTTCTGCGAATCTCTGCCCACCAGGGCATATTTTTTAGAATGATGGCAGAGAGATCTCCGAAATAAGAATCGGAAGTGAGGTAATTTATTTCAGCACTTCCTCCTAAAATAAGATGCTTGCCTTTGTATAATTTCCGATCAGGAATTTGATTGTAATAAAGACTTAATAAATCCTTGCCTCCTTTGTAATGACAATCTTCGAGCGACTCTTTCGAGACAGGTAAAAATTTACTTTTTCCGGACATTGTTCCGGATGATTTCGCGAACCATTTTATTTCGCTGTTCCAGGTTAAATTTTGTTCGTTTTTTAAAAGCCGTTCAACGTAAGGCTGAAAGGTTTCATAATTTGTAAGCGGAACTTTTTTATTAAAATCCTGGTGATTTTTTATTGTTGCATAACCATTTTTTTTTCCCCACTCGGTATCCTTTGCTTTATCGATCAGCGCAAGTAACACATCATTCTGAACTTCGAACGGATATTTTTTGAATAATTCAATCTGGTGAATTCGCTTTTTGATGAGCCATGAAAATATTGAATTAAATGGCATATAACAGGAACGTGAAATTATTGAGTATGTGCATTGATGGGATGCTGAAACAATCCTGAAATGAGTTTAGGATAACTTTCCGTATTCACGGTCAGGTGATTTAAGAAAAAGGGAAAGTATTATCCGAAGAAAACTACGCCAAAAATAACAATCAACGCAATGATGATAAAAACAGGAACAAGAATACTTGTCGATTCATCAAAATATGTATAACCTGATCCATGTTCAGCATGGTCATCGTGTCCATGATTATCAGCGTGATGGTCGTGTGAATGATCTGACATAATTCTAATTTTTTTTGTAAATATAGCAAGAATCTGAAAAAACGGTGATGATGATTGAAAATTAATGCCTGCGTTAGGGATAGCCACATAGTGGCCACAATGTGGCAGCGGAAAACCCACATCCGCCTCAGGCGGAGAGGATTTGCCACATGATGGCCACTATGTGGCAACGTATAGCCTGATCCGCCAGCTGGCGCAAAACGCCCAAAACACCCTAATTGCATCCTAAATCATTTTTTGCTACCTTTAGATTCTCTAAAAAAACTGCTTTTATCATGAATACATTAAAATCCTTTTTTGGAATTAAATTTTCCTTGTCTCTTTTTGTTTTCTTATTTGTTACGTTAAGTTTTTCGCAGGAAAATTATTCGCGCGTAAAAATTTACGGAACGGATGCTGAACTATATGAAATTGGTGAGCTTGGGGTTACAATTGATCACGGCGAACACAAACACAATACCTGGTTCATAACAGATTTATCTGCAAGCGAAATCCAGATTTTGGCTGACAATGGTTTTACTTATGAAATTGTGATTCCGGACGTGAAAGCTTATTATGTTGCTCAGAATTTAGATGCCAATGTAAAAAGTGATTACAAAGTAACTTCTTGTCCTTCTTCATCGGGCGTTGGTTCTTACCCGGTTGTTGATCCTGTTAACTGGCAGCAAGGATCGATGGCAGGATTTTATACATACCAGGAATTTTTAGATGAACTGGATTCTATGGCGTCAAAATTTCCGAATTTAATTACGGTAAAATCTCCTATTTCAACTTTTACATCTATTGAAGGCCGTCCAATTTATTGGGTGCGAATTTCTGATAATCCAGCAAGTGATGAAGCTGAAGAGGAAGTTCTTTATACGGCTCTTCATCACGCACGTGAACCGGCAAGTTTGTCGCAATTAATTTTTTACATGTGGTATGTTTTGGAAAATTATGGAACAGACCCTGAGATGACTTATTTGGTTGATGAAACAGAAATGTATTTTGTGCCGATGATAAATCCGGATGGTTATTGTTACAACGAATTGACTGACCCTGCCGGTGGAGGAATGCACAGAAAAAACAGGAGGCTTGTTGGAACTACAAACAAAGGAGTTGATCTGAACAGAAATTACAGTTTTCATTGGAACGAATCAGGAACATCGCCAAACCCTAATAATGACACGTATGCCGGCACCGCCGCTTTCACAGAACCTGAAACACAAGCAATAAAATGGTTCTGCGAAAATCACGATTTTCAATTTGCTTTTAATGCGCATACACACGGAAATTTATTGTTGTTTCCAATGGGTTGGGCTTATGCAGATTTTGCTCCTGATCATGATTACATGCAGGCATTTACAAATCACATGGTAATTTACAACGGATATTCTGCGGTAAAAAGTTCAGATCTTTATCCTGCAGCCGGAGATTCTGATGATTGGATGTATGCCGATGATTTAGTTGCAAAACCAAAAATATTCGCAATGACACCTGAATGCAGCAGTGAAGGAACAAGTAATGATTTCTGGCCACCGCAATCTGCCATTCATGATATTTGTGCAATAAATGTCTGGATGAATAAAACACTTGCGCACATGCCGCATATTTATGGTGTGACAACAGATACTGATCCAAATCAAATTGCAACAACTACAGGTTATTTTCATTATGAAATTGAACGACTTGGTTTAGAAAACGGTGATATTACTGTAAGCATGACGCCGTTAACAGGAATTCTTTCTCTTGGTTTGTCAAACGTGCATACAATGAATGTTATGGATATTGACGTTGATTCAATTGATTACGTTCTTGACCCGTTAATTGTTTTTGGTGATGAGATTAAATATTTGATTTTAACTGATAACGGAACCTGGACAAAAATTGATACGATCACAAAAACTTTTGGTGCAGGAACAGCAATTTTTACTGATGATTGCACAGACTTAATGAACTGGACCGGAACCTGGGATTTTACAAGCGCGGATTTTGTTTCGCCAAGTAATTCTATTACCGATAGCCCGGGTACTAATTATAGCGACAATGAAAATTCAGATATTGAATTAAATCAAAGTTTTTCATTTGTCGGAGCAACGTATGCTTATATCCAATTCAACGCAAAATGGGCGTTGGAAAATGATTACGATTACGTTGAATTTATGGCGTCAACAGATGGTGGTTCAACCTGGGCGCCACTTTGTGGACAATACACAACAGCAGGCAGCTCCAACCAGGATTTTGAAAATCCGCTTTACGATAATTTTCAGTTGACATGGGTATTGGAAGAAATTGATTTATCAGATTATATAGACATGCCAAATGTTCGGTTTAAATTTCATTTAATATCTGACGTTGGTGTAACAGAAGACGGTTATTATTTTGATGATTTTTCTGTCTACACAGATGCTATTGACAATTCAGGAGTTGAAGAATTATCATTTGAAGATGTAAATATTTTCCCTAACCCGGCTAGTAATTTTGTGACACTGCAATTTGCAGATATTACAAGTATAGCGTCAGTAGAAATTTACAACGAATTAGGAGAATTAGTTTCAACTTTTATTCCAGCAAATAAAATAACTCAACTGCCAATTCAAACCTGGAGCGAAGGAATTTATTTTGTAAAAACTGTTGGGAATTCTGACGTGATTATTACTAAGAGGTTTACTGTTGTTAGGTAAGGGTTGACAAAGTTAGATCGAATATGTAGGAATGGTAAATTTTAGAGAGAATATTATTAAAGACGGGACGGTAAAAATTGAAATTTTCGGAATGCGGCCCCCAATTGGAATAATAATTTTTTTATCCATCTTTTTTCTTGCTGGATTGAGCATTCCTATTATTGTAATTGCAATAATAGCAGAAGTGAAATTTAGTATTGTCATCGTTGTGATCATTTTCTGGGGCGTAGCATTTTTCTTACTTCGACTGATACTTTGGAATTTATTTGGACGACAAGTGTTCTTATTCAAGGACGAAAAGTTGGCTCACTATTTTGATTACAAATTTTTTCGCGACCATAGTTTGGAAGGAATGTCGTCCGAATTTTATTTCTCGACCGACTGTAGAAGAAACGACGATGGAAGAATTTTACTTCATTATAACGAAAAAATTATTACTTCACCATTTTTAATCGACGGACTTGAATTAACAGCACTACTTGAAAAACCGCAAAGCGCTAAAACAGCAGCTGAGAAAGTCTAATTCTAATGACTCTCTTTACATTCAAATCAATCGTCATCATCCTAATTTTATTTTGCTTGAATAATATTCGGCCTCAATTTATTTTAGAACTATGAAAATGTCAGGAGCAATTATCAGCGGAATATTCGGGCTAATCTTTGGCTATTACGGACTAGCCATTTTTGAAAGGGGAAGCAATGGTTGCGACGGAATCCAATGCCACGCGCTAAATTTTATGCACTCTGTCGGAATAATATTACTCGTAATATCAGCGGTGTTTTTTATTCTCGCAATAATTGGTTTTCGAAAAAACATGAAGCCCAAAAATTGATGCGGAAATTTTTCTAACCCCGTATCCTCAACGCCGAAAACCCATACTGTTATAGAACGCGGATGACGCAGATTTTATATGATTTTTTAAGATTTGATTTTCGTAAAAACGAAATTGTAGCTTTAACAAAGATGAGATCATATTTTATCATTCCGCGTGCGCTGAAGCTATAGCGGAGGCGCAAACAATCCGCGTTATCCGCGTTCTATCAAACCACACATTTTAAAATTGGATTCGACGATAAGAATCAAATAATAATCCTGCCAAGCTTATTAGAAAATAATATTTTGACTTGCTCGAGTTGTTTTTGTTTTGTCAAAAGCATTATCACTTCATCAAATTGTTCTTCGTGATCTAACATTTCAATCTCATCCTGGATGGCTTGCATTTGAACAACAACTTTTGTGTTTTTGTATGAATAAATACAATTCATTACAGCGGCATCAAGTTTATCAACCTCTGTATTAATGCGTACTTTAAGCTTTGACCAGTTTGGACTTGCTTCATGTTTTACAGACATAATATCAGAAGCAATACGGGCAACTTCAGAATTTGTATGACGGATAAAATAAGTATCGCTGTGAAGAATATTTTTTTCTAATCCTTCTTTGAA
>Ga0102851_10000948_pt1 | contig 15755 bp, 11 predicted proteins | sample Mud3Dept3metaG_FD_79558 | JGI IMG/M metagenome (GOLD analysis project Ga0102851, IMG submission 79558) | Freshwater wetland microbial communities from Ohio, USA, analyzing the effect of biotic and abiotic controls - Mud 3 Core 4 Depth 3... | ecosystem: Environmental > Aquatic > Freshwater >... | reverse complement strand
CTTTTTTCAGTTCAGTGTTGGCTTCAATAGTCTTTTTTTTCAGATTCAATTTATATTTTACAATCTCTTTCCTTGTCTTTTCGTCTGCCGTTCCAATGATCTGTGCAGCAAGGACAGCTGCATTTTCCGCGGCATTAACTCCCACAGTCGCAACCGGAATTCCCGGAGGCATCTGAAGCATTGAAAGTGCAGAGTCAAGTCCATCAAACGAAGCCCTGACAGGAACGCCGATAACAGGAAGTATAGTCATCGCTGCAATTACACCCGGCAGATGAGCTGCCATGCCTGCTGCTGCAATGATCACTTTAATCCCCTTTGCAGAGGCTTCTTTTGCAAATTTCCCAACCTCCTCAGGGGTACGGTGTGCCGACAGTGCATTCATCTCAAAAGGAATCCTGAAATCGTTAAGTACCTGTGCTGCTTTTTCCATAACCGGGAGGTCGGAAGTGCTGCCCATTATGATACTGACTATTGGTTTCATCTGAAATATTTTAAATTAACTACCTGATAAGGGCAAAAATAAGCTATTATTTTCATATTTTCGCTCCGGCTGATATTTCAATAATCGTCTTTATGAAAGAAGTAAGAATCCTCGATAAAAAATTCAGGGAGCTTATCTCCGAACAGGCAATTAAAAAAAGGATTGATGAGATTGCATTGCAGATCAATCGCGATTTTATCGGCAGCGAAGTAATATTTGTAGGAATCCTTAATGGAGCATTTATGTTTGCAGCCGACCTTTATCGGAAAATAGATCTGACTTCCAGAATAACATTTGTCAAGCTGGCTTCCTACCAGGGCATTAGTTCTTCAGGATCGATTAAAGAGCTCATTGGATGGAATGAAGATTTGGAGAATAAGAAAATTATTCTTGTGGAGGATATAGTGGACACCGGGGCCACATTGGAAAGAACTGTCAATGAACTTGTTATCAGAAATGTTGCAGAAATCAAAATTGTATCAATGCTTTTTAAACCGACTGCTTATACCAAAGACATACCAATTAATTATATAGGCTTTGAAATTCCTAACAATTTCGTTATTGGTTATGGTCTTGATTATAATGGTTACGGACGTAACCTGTCATCAATATATACATTAACACGTTAAATCAAAATTGTTTTCCTATGGTTAATTTTCTGATTTTTGGCCCTCCCGGATCGGGTAAGGGAACCCAGTCGGTAAGGCTGGCTGAGAAATTCAATCTTATACACCTTTCTACAGGCGATATGTTACGGGCCGAAATTGCCGCCGGTACTGAACTGGGAAGGAAGATGAGCTCGATAATGTCGAAAGGTGAGCTTGTACCTGACGAAGTCGTAATTGAAATGATTGCTGCAAAAATAGACAGCACCAAGGGATGCTCAGGATTTCTTTTTGATGGTTTTCCAAGAACGGTTGAACAGACAGCAGCACTCGAGAAGATGCTTAAAGGGAGAAATATGAAAATCGACAGTATGCTTGTTCTTGAAGTCGATCATGATGAACTTGTAAAGAGACTGATTGCCAGAGCAGAGCTTTCCGGAAGACCTGATGACAAAGATCCGGCTGTTATCGAAAATCGTATCGATGTTTACAAGGCAAAAACAGAACCTATTATAGACTATTGCCGTCAGAGAGGTATCTACACCCCAGTTAACGGAATGGGAACTATTGAGGATATCTTTAAGAGACTCAGTAAATTAATGAGAAGGTATTTGTAACGAATTATAAGTATCATAATAATGGAAATTGAGTGGGAGAGTGGGAGAGTGGGAGAGAGGGAGAAAAAAATCTCCCCCTCACCCCTTCGCCCACTCCCCCTCTCTCCCCCTCCCCATTAAAACATTAAACAGAACTAGCACAAGTATTGTTTTCTTCATACTAAAAGAAAATTAAAATGTGAAATAATGTCCGGATCTAATTTTGTAGATTATATAAAGGTACTCTGCCGGTCAGGGAACGGAGGAGCAGGATCGGCACATTTCCGGAGGGAAAAGTTCATCCCTAAAGGCGGACCTGACGGCGGTGACGGAGGGAGGGGCGGAAATATCATATTGCGCGGAAATAGGCAGCTGTGGACATTGCTTCATCTCAGATATCAGCGTCATATTTTTGCAGAAAATGGCGGCCCGGGAGGGTCTCAGCAGTCAACAGGCGCTGATGGCAAAGATGTAATTATTGAAGTACCTCTCGGTACTGTTGCAAGAACTGTGGAAAAAGAAGAATTTATTTTCGAAATTACTTCACATGGGGAGGAAAAGATACTTGTAAAAGGTGGCAGAGGTGGACAGGGAAATGTTCATTTTAAATCCTCAACAAATCAGACTCCCCGATATGCCCAGCCGGGAGAGCCGGGAATTGAAGACTGGTTTGTCCTGGAGCTGAAGATCCTTGCTGATGTCGGACTTGTTGGTTTTCCCAATGTCGGAAAATCAACGCTTCTTTCTGTAGTATCTGCAGCCAAACCAAAAATAGCGGATTATGCATTCACAACACTTGTTCCTAACCTGGGAATTGTAAGTTACAGGGAGAATAAATCATTTGTCATGGCCGATATCCCCGGAATAATTGAGGGGGCGCATGAAGGTAAAGGTCTTGGTATCAGGTTTTTAAGACATATTGAACGAAATTCAATCCTTCTTTTTATTATTCCTGCCGACAGTAAAAATATAAGAGAAGAATATGAAATTCTGATACATGAACTTAATATGTATAATCCTGAATTGCTCGATAAAAAGCGTGTACTGGCAATTTCAAAATCCGATATGCTTGATGAGGAGCTGACGAAGGAATTAAGGAAAGACCTGCCGGACCTGCCGCGGGTATTTATTTCTTCTGTTACGGGCCAGGGTATTGACACGCTAAAAGATATGCTCTGGAAAGTACTGACTAACTGATAATTATGCTTGAACATCTGGACCAGCAGCTTTTTCTCTTCCTGAATTCGATCTATTCGCCATTCTGGGATAAAGTTATGTACCTCGTCAGCGGAAAAGAGATATGGGCACCACTTTATCTGGCCATAATAATATACCTGATCATCAGGTACAAAAGAAAATCTTTAATAATTCTGCTGTTTGTGATTCTATCCGTGGCGATTGCAGACCTCTCTTCAGTTCATTTGTTTAAGAATATATTCCATCGGTTGCGTCCGTGCCATGATCCGTCTCTGCAGGGACTTATACACCTGGTTAAAGGCCAATGCGGAGGATTGTACGGATTTGTATCTTCACATGCATCTAACTCATTTAATGTAGCATTCCTGAGTCTGATGTTCATTAAAAAGAGATGGTATTCAATAAGTATTATTTTATGGGCAGCGATAATCGGATACAGCCGCATTTATCTTGGAGTACACTACCCGGGAGATGTTTTATGCGGTTCAATTTTGGGCTCTTTTGTCGGATGGGGGTGCTATAAGCTCTATGAGATCACTGATAATAAGTTGTTACAGAATAATACATTTTTTAATCCATGCTCTGTCTGAATCTCGAGTCGACCGATCCTTTCTTCAACCTTGCTGTCGATGAGTACTTTTTTAAAAACAAAAAGGAAAATTATCTGATTCTTGGAGTTAATTCTTCATCGGTTATTATAGGGAAACACCAGGTAGCTCACAGAGAGGCAGATACACACTTTATTTACGAAAATAAAATTCCGGTCATAAGGAGAATTTCAGGAGGCGGAGCTGTCTTTCATGATGGCGGAAATCTGAATTATTCATTTATCACACATAGTGCCGGAGGCAGACAGGTTGATTTCAGAAAGTACACTCTGCCTGTAATAGAATTTCTTGCGTCACTGAGTGTTGATGCAAATTTTGAAGGTAAGAACGACCTGAAAGTCAATGGTTTAAAAATTTCGGGTAATGCTGAACATATAAAGGGAGAAAGAGTACTGCATCATGGTACATTGTTATTTGATTCACAGTTAAGTACTTTAAAAGATGCCCTTAGAAAAGATACGGGAAATTACATAACAAAAGCTGTCGGATCAAATCCATCTGCAGTAATCAATCTGAAGGAAATTATTCAGGGGATTAATAATATACAGGAATTCAAATCGAAGATGTTCAAATTCTTACTGGATCAGAATCCTCTGAATAAGAAGATCATCCTCCTTCCTGAGGATTCAACAAAAATTTTTAAGCTTGCTGAATCAAAATATCGAACATGGGAATGGAATTATGCTTATGGTCCTGATTATCATTTTAATAGCAGAATCAGTCTTAGCGGGGAATATCATTTTTGCAGGTTGTCGGTAAAAGATGGGATTATTATCGAATGCCGGATTGAAGGTTCAGGTGAAATATCTGCGTCAGCAAAAAAAATGGTTGGCTGCAGACATATGCCTGAGGATATAAAAAATATTTTCAAGAAAGAAAATTTGTCATTTTCAGATTCAGATATTTTTAAGTTCTTTTAATTTTTTATGGATATTTTAAAATCAATAGTTGTCTGGCTTATTGGGATAGCATTCATGGTAATATTCTTCCCTTTGACATTTATTGTCTGGCTTATCGTACTGCCTTTCGACAGGAACCGGTCAGTGACTCACTGGATGTTGATATACCAGGCACTCATTCTTTCTTACATTGTGCCGATATGGAGAATTAAAGTCGAAGGCAGGAAGAAAGCGGTTCGGGGGACAACATATGTAATTATATGTAATCATCAGTCAATACTTGATATACTGCTTATTAATTGTCTGCGGTACAGATTCAAATGGATTTCTAAGATCGAAAACAAAAATGTACCTGTACTTGCTTGGTATTTAAAAATGGCCGATTACATAACTGTAGACAGAGGTAATAAGGATAGCAAGGAGAAAATGATGGAAGAATCAATTAAATGTCTGAAAAAAAATATATCAATAATGCTTTTTCCGGAAGGGACCCGGTCTGTCGACAGGCAGATAAGCTTTTTCAAAAGAGGTGCATTTCAGATTGCTATATCTGCTCATAAGCCAATACTTCCGGTCCTCATTGATGGGACAGGAGAGATTCTTCCAAAGCACGGACTGATTTTTGGAGGATTCCATGAAATAACTATCAGAGTACTTGATCCTGTAATGCCCGAATCATTCGGGACAGAAAATTGTGATGAACTTGCAACAATATTCAGGGAGATGATGACCCTTGCACTTCAGAAACTCAGAAATGAAAAAATGAATTATTAAAATTTGCGTTGTGATTTATAATGAACTTTTATCAACATTTTATCAGACAATGCAATTGTCAATCAATCAGATCAATATTATTTATCCTGTCTTTTTGTCACTTTTGAGTGATTAAAAATCCGTCAAATTGTTGAAAAATTGCCGGCAAGCGACTTGTGTAAATAACTATATTTGCGCAAAATTTTAGCAAAATGACGGTTGTCGGATATTCAGAAGAGCATATTAAGACCCTTGAATGGAGAGAACACATACGTCTGCGGCCGGGTATGTATATTGGCAAGCTTGGCGATGGATCTTCCCAGGATGATGGTATCTATGTTCTCCTGAAAGAGGTGATGGATAATGCTGTTGATGAATACATGATGGGTTTCGGGAAGAAAATAGATGTCTCGATTAATGGAAAGGAAGTCAGAGTACGCGATTATGGCCGGGGTGTTCCGCTGGGTAAAGTCCTTGATGCCGTTTCAAGAATGAATACCGGGGCTAAATACGATTCAAAAGCGTTTAAAAAATCTGTGGGGTTGAACGGAGTGGGTGTGAAAGCTGTGAATGCATTAGCAAGCAGGTTCATTATCAGATCAATACGTGACGGTCAGATCAAAGTATGTGAGTTTGAGCACGGCGTTACTGTAAAAGATCACCCGGTGAAATCAACAAACGAAGAAAATGGCGTTGAGGTGATCTTCCAACCCGATGAAGGAATGTTCGGTAATTATTTCTACATCTCAGAATACGTAGATTCAATGCTTAAGAACTACGTATATCTTAATTCCGGCCTCGTTATCAATTTTAACGGAAATAAATTCTTCTCCCGTAACGGACTTGCCGATCTTCTGAATGAGAATATGAGTAAAGAGGGTCTTTATCCTCTTATCCATCTTAAAGGAGATGATATAGAGGTAGCATTTACTCATGGTATGCAATATGGCGAAGACTACTACAGCTTTGTAAATGGTCAGAATACTTCACAGGGAGGAAGTCATCTGATTGCATTCAGGGAAGCTATTGTTAAGACTATCAGAGACTTCTATAAAAAAGATTATGACCCGTCTGATATCCGGTCATCAATAATTGCAGCTATAAGCATAAAAGTTGAGGAACCGATTTTTGAATCGCAGACAAAGACCAAGCTTGGCTCTAAAGATATGGGGCCCGGGGGACCATCAGTAAGGACCTTTATCACCGAATTCATCAAAAAGCAGCTCGATGATTATCTGCATAAAAATTCTGAAACAGCGGGAATAATTCTGAAAAAAATTCAGGATTCGGAAAAAGAAAGAAAAGCCATTTCTTCTATTCAGAAGCTGGCAAGGGACAGGGCGAAAAAGGTAAGCCTTCATAATAAAAAGCTGAGAGATTGCAGAATTCATTATAACACTAATGATTCAAATAAACTCGATTCGACAATCTTTATTACAGAAGGAGATTCAGCAAGTGGTTCAATAACAAAGTCAAGGAATGTAGAGACACAAGCCGTTTTCAGCCTGAGAGGGAAACCTCTTAACTCATTCGGGCTCACCAAAAAAATCGTTTATGAGAACGAGGAATTCAATCTTCTCCAGGCAGCTTTGAATATTGAAGACGGTATTGAAAACCTTCGTTACAATAACGTGGTTATAGCAACCGATGCTGATGTCGATGGAATGCATATCAGACTTCTCCTTCTTACATTTTTTCTTCAGTTCTTTCCCGATCTTGTAAGAAAAGGGCATGTTTATATTCTTCAGACACCATTATTCCGAGTAAGAAATAAAAAAGATACCAGGTATTGTTATACCCCTGATGAAAAGGCAGCAGCAATCAAGGCGCTCGGACCTGATCCCGAGATTACAAGATTCAAAGGATTGGGTGAAATATCTCCCGATGAATTCAAACATTTTATCGGAAAAGATATGCGTCTTGAACCGGTGCGAATGAAGAAACATGATGCTGTCAATGGATATCTTGAATTTTACATGGGGAAGAATACTCCTGAAAGACAGGACTTTATAATTGAAAACCTCAGGATTGAAGAAGACATTGCCGAAAAAGAAAAATAAACTATTTATCAGGAAACCACGGATGTGATGATGGATGATTTTGAGCTTGAGATTGAAAGACCTGAAGGTGGGGAAGATATTCCTGAAGGACCGGTTGCCCTGCATACGGTAACAGCTTTATCGGGAATGTACCAGGACTGGTTCCTTGATTATGCATCATATGTAATCCTGGAGCGTGCAGTCCCAGATCTTAACGACGGACTTAAACCTGTCCAGCGTCGTATTCTGCATTCAATGAAAAGAATGGATGATGGAAGGTTCAACAAGGTCGCGAATATTATCGGTCATACAATGCAGTTTCATCCTCACGGAGATGCCTCTATAGGGGATGCATTGGTTCAGCTTGGAGAAAGAGATCTTCTTATCGATACCCAGGGTAACTGGGGAAATATTCTTACGGGTGATGGAGCTGCTGCTCCACGATATATTGAAGCCAGACTTTCTAAATTTGCCCTGGAAGTTGTCTTTAATCCAAAGACAACAGAATGGAAGCTTTCGTATGACGGACGGAATAGGGAACCCGTAACTCTTCCTGTCAAGTTTCCGCTGCTCCTTTCACTGGGGGTCGAAGGTATCGCTGTCGGGCTCGCATCAAAAATACTGCCTCATAATTTCAACGAGCTTATTAATGCCACAATAGATTACCTCCAGGGACGTGATTTTGTTCTTTACCCCGATTTCCCGACAGGCGGATTGATTGACGTCTCGAAATATAATGACGGGCAGAGAGGCGGAGTAGTCAAAGTGCGGGCAAAAATCGATAAAGTTGACAAAAAGGAACTGGTAATCACTGAGATACCTTTCGGAAAAACCACCTCTTCACTCATCGAATCAATAATAAAGGCGAATGAAAAGGGCAAAATAAAAATCAGGAAGATCGATGACAATACCTCATCCAATGTGGAAATCATAATCAGCCTGATGCCTGGTGTTTCACCGGATAAAACTATTGATGCGCTCTACGCATTTACCGATTGTGAATATTCAATCTCACCAAACACATGCGTCATTTCAGGAAATAAGCCATCATTCATGGGAGTCAGCACTATCCTGAAACATTCTGCCGACAGAACAGTTATGTTGCTTAAAACTGAACTTGAAATAAAAAAGAGAGAATTGCAGGAAGAGTGGCATATGTCTTCACTCGAGAAGATCTTTATTGAGGAAAAGATTTACCGCGATATAGAGGAATGTGAAACCTGGGAAGCAGTAATAGTGGCGATTGACAAAGGACTTAAACCATTCAGGAAGAGGTTACTGAGAGAAGTAACCCGCGAAGATATCATCCAGCTGACTGAGATTAAAATAAAAAGAATATCAAAATTTGATTCAAAAAAAGCAGATGAACGGATCAAAGGAATTGAAGCAGAACTTGAAGAAGTGGAAAATCACCTGCGTAACATCATACCTTTTGCCATAAATTACTTCAAACAGATTAAGAAAAAATATGGCAAGGGAAGAGAAAGAAAAACAGAAATAAGGAGCTTCGATACGATACAGGCTGCGAAAGTTGTCGCGAATAATGCCAGGCTGTACATCAACTACAAGGAAGGATTCATTGGGACAGGACTGAAGAAAGATGAATTTGTATGTGAATGTTCCGATATTGACGATATTATAATCATACGGAAAGATGGTGTTTATCTTATTACTAAGGTTGCTGATAAGGTATTTGTCGGAAATGATATTATTTATGCTCAGATTTTCCTGAAAAATGATGAGCGTACTATATATAATATTGTATACCAGGATGGCAAAGATGGTCCTCTGCTTGCAAAAAGGTGTGCCATAACAGGTCTGACACGTGACAAGGAATATAATTTAACGCGTGGGACTCCAGGCTCAAAAATAGTGTACTTCAGTGCAAATCCCAATGGTGAGGCTGAAGTGATAAAAGTTCATCATAAACCAAAAGCACGGCTGAAAAAACTTGTTTTTGAATTTGATTTTGGTCAGCTTAATATAAAGGGAAAATCCTCGATGGGGAATATCCTTACAAAAAATCCTGTTCAGAAAATAACGCTTAAAGAGAAAGGGTTATCAACTCTCGGAGGCAGAAAAATCTGGTTTGATGATGCAGTCTTCCGGCTAAATGTAGATGGAAGAGGCAATTACCTGGGTGAATTCAGCGCTGATGATAAAATACTTGTTATCACAAAGAATGGATTCTTCAGACATACGGGTTTCGATCTGTCAAATCATTTTGAAGATAATATCCTGGTAATAGAAAAGTACAGACCGGGGAAAGTTTATTCAGTCATTTATTGGGATTCGGAACAAAAGTATTATTACTTAAAAAGATTTATGATTGAGGAATCGGAGAAACCTCAGTGTTTCATAAATGAAAATGCTGAATCGAAACTGATAAGCATTACAGAAGTTGAATATCCGAGGTTCGAGATACAATTCGGAGGCAAGCATAAAGACCGTGACAATGAGATAATTGAAGTCGCTGAGTTCATCGGCGTAAAAAGTTATAAGGCAAAAGGGAAAAGACTGACAAGCTATATGGTTGACAATATTCATGAAATTGAACCTGTATTAAAGAAAGAGAATCCTTCTAAGGGTGATGAAAAAGACGACAATGAAACAAAGCCGCAAATTCGTGAGGATCCGGCACAGATGAAGCTCGAATTATAATGGCCGGGAAAAGTATCGTGTATATCATTGGTTTTATGGGAAGTGGAAAATCCACTGTTGGGAAAAAACTGGCTTCATCACTCAACTGGTCATTTATCGACCTTGACAGGAAAATTGAAGAACGTGCAGGCAAGACCATACCACAGATTTTCTCACAGGATGGCGAAGATTATTTCAGAATAATTGAATCAGAAGTACTGAGGACGACAGGCTCTCTTACGGAAACAATTGTTTCAACCGGAGGAGGGACTCCGTGCCATGGAGATAATATGGATTTTATGCTTAAAACAGGAATGACCATTTATTTAAAAATGACTCCTGAACAATTAACTAACCGGCTTCTGGAATCGACGGGAGAAAGACCATTAATCAAAAATATTCCTGATGACCAGCTGCTGAACTTCATTGAGAAAAAACTTGTGATCAGGGAAAAATGGTATTCTAAAGCAAAATTAACCATAGAGAGTCTTCATATCGATTACACTGTATTACAGACTCTGGTCAGGAAAACTTTAGATCGCGGATTTTAAATTTTAATTCTTAAATTTAAAGTGATTTAATACTGCCATGGTTATGAGAAACAGACTATTTGCAGTCACATCGGATGAATCAGAAAGATTAAGTGTAAGCAAATCAAATGATTGGAGCACTCTGAAGAATAAATTCTCAGGGGAGAGGCTATTTAAATACAGTTATTTCAAACTTATCTGTGGCGATTTTTCAGATCTTGAAAAGAATAAAAACAAGTGGTTACTCGAACAAATTCTTGATAAATGCTCAAAAGGTGATATATCCCTTTTGCCAGTTCTGAAAAAAATAGCTTCTGATATTTCGCTGGATAAAGGAATCCGTCAGCGGTCAGCTGAAATATTAGAAAATGAAGAGATTAAAAATCTTTCAGAGCCGGAAGGAAAAGCGTCTGATATTAAGTATGAAAAGGGAAAATTAATCAGCGGGGGCAAAATTCTCGCAGGTAACAGGATCCCTCAGACAACTGAAATACTGCGGCTTCTTAAAGATAAATCAATCGAATCAAAGAGGCTTGGAATTTTTATAATCGGAAAGTTCAGGCTGACAGCAATGTTACCGGAGGTTTGTGATTGCCTTAACATCCAGGGGCTGGAAGAGGACACGGTTGCGGTTCTTCGGATTTTCGGAAATGAAGCCAGCGATGAATTACGCAGATTCTATCTTAAATCTTCAGGAAATACAAATACATCTATAGCTATTATCCGTCTCTTAAGCAAAATCAAAACAAAGGATAATATTTCTTTCATATTTGAACGGCTCTGGTCCACTTCAAGACAGGTACGGGAAGTAGTCCTGGATTGTCTTATCAGTTCTGGATTTAAAGCTCCTGAAGAGGACGAAAGACGTCTTAACCTGATGATTTCAGAAGTCATCGGAATCCTATCATGGTTGCTTTCGGCAAAAATATGTTTATGGAAATCGAATCAAAAATTCCATTTTGAAATTGCGGACAAGGAATATAAACGATGGAAACAGTTTCTCTTAAGAGTTCACACAATAAAATATTCAACTGATGACTCTGCAGAAGCAAGGAATAATTCAAAAGTCACTGAAACTGACGACAAACGCATCTCTGAAATGATTAATATTATTTTCGGGGAGAAAAGAGTTCCATTTAAAGGTGTTATCCCTGATATTAAGAATGATGTGAAAAAATTAAAAAAGCTGCATCGTTTTTTCCCCGGAAAAATTCCTGATTTTTATGAGCTGGCAGAAGATATTATTAATTGCGATTATAATACTGTCAGCATCTGGACTAAAGCATGCACTCTGAGAAATCTGCCAGCTATTAAAGATGCAAACCTTGCAGATTCAGTTACTGCACTTCTCTTCAGTCCGGAGGAAATACTCCAGGAAGAAGCAGTTAAACTTGCAGCTAGGTCAAACAATGAATTTTATAAATCAGTTTCTCAAAGGATTCCAGAAAAAACAAAATCAAGACTCGACAGGATAATCTCCGGTGAAAATGAAGAAAAAGAACTGCTTTTCGAAAAGACCAGGTTCCTTTCATCAGTTTTTAAAGGAATTCCGGAAGAAGAATTACTTGTTCTTGCCGGTGAACTGAAATACGTGAAAAACATCGATGATAAATTTTATGAATCAGCAGATAGATGTATCATATGGATCAATTTACCGGGAAAGATTGACCCTGAAGTCATTATTAAGAATAATGAAATTCAGGGGAATTCAGATTATAAAAGGTTTTCTGATAAAAATATTAATTGCTATGTTCTGGAACTCAGGACAGTTGAAGCTTTTCATAATCTTTACCCTGAAAGATCATTTAAGGTTTTGAAATATATTGATGAACATGAAGAATAAAAGCATTGTATAGTACGTCAATCTTTCCTAAGATTAATAAATATTAAGTAAAATATGGAATCGAAATCATCATCATTAAAAACTAATCCGTTTCCGGGATTAAGACCTTTCCTGCCTGAAGAAAGCGAACTGTTCTTTGGTCGTGAGAGAGAAAGTGAGGAAATCCTTAAAAAGCTACTCTCCAACAGGTTTGTAGCCGTTATCGGTGCATCAGGCAGCGGTAAATCATCCTTGGTAAATTCCGGTGTTGTTCCAAAATTGATGAAGAATTCCCAAAAAGATAAATCTTTATGGAAAGTGATTAAATTCCATCCGGGTAGCGATCCCCTGGAAAGCCTGGCAAGTGCTTTTGCCAAAACTATTCTGGGTGATCAGAATTTTGGGGAAACAGACAAATCTGTGATCTCACATCTGAGAGACAACCCTGACTGGATAGCATCCGCTTTACAGAATTTAATTGTAAAAAAGGGTGAAAGAACGCTGATAATCATTGACCAGTTTGAAGAGATTTTCAGATACAGTACAGATGGAAAAGGGAGCGCAGCAGAAAAAGATACTTTGCAATTTGCGAGACTTCTTGAAAATGCTGTTTCCCAGACATTAATAGAGGTATATATAATTATAATAATGCGTTCCGACTTTGTCGGAGAATTTGCTCATTTTCACGGACTTATTCAGTTGATGAATAACAGCAGCTTTCTTGTCCCGCGTATGACATGGGAGAATTACAAAGCTGTCATCGAAAATCCGATAAGGTATGCAGGAGCTGAAATTGACCCGGGACTTGTTGTTACAATTCTCAACGATCTTGGTGATCAGTCCGATCAGCTCCCCGTTCTGCAGCATTTAATGATGCGGACTTTTTCTTTCTGGCAGGAACATGGGGAACCCGGAAGTGCAATCAGCGTCTCTGATTATAATGCAGTTGGGACAATAAGTGGTGCTATGTCGCGCCATGCCGATGAAGCATGGAATGAACTTCCACCTGAAGGGAAAGAAATCTGCAAAAGAGTTTTCAAGACAATTACAGGTAAAGGAAGCGACAATAAAGGGGTAAGGCATCCTTTAAGTATTGGCGCACTTAAATCTATAATACAGTGTTCTGAAAAAGAACTGTTCGAAGTCATTGAGAAATTCAGAACTCCTTCAAGATCATTTATTATCCCGCGCTATGATGTTCCGCTAAATGATGATTCTGTCATTGATATTTCACACGAGAGTCTCATGAGGTTGTGGGGAAGGCTTAAAGAGTGGGTTGATGATGAAGCGTCAAGTGCAAGAATGTACAGACGTCTTTCTGAAGCATCGACAATGTATCAGCAGGGGAAAACTACTCTTTTAAAAAATCCTGATCTTCAGCTTGCTATCAACTGGAGAGAGAAGCAGAAACCGACTCTGAAATGGGCTGAGCGATATGATCCTGCCTTCGAAAGAGCAATGGTTTATCTCAGAACAAGTGAGAAAGCATATCTTGATGATGAGGAAAACAAAATCAGGCTTCAAAGAAGGAAAATAAAAAGCAGCAGACTGATTGCAATGATTCTTGGAAGTGCGGCAATTATTTCACTGGGATTAATGCTGGTTGCCTTTATCCAGAAAAAGACATCTGAAAAACAACGGTCTGAAGTTTTAAAGCAAAAGGAAGAAGCTGTCGCGTATGCTTCTGCTTCGGAAAAAGTTGCAATACTTTCAAGGGTGAAGCTTGCATCTGCTGATTCAGCAGCTGCTGCTGCCAGACAGAAAGAAGCAGAAGCGCAACTTCAAAAGGAGCTTTCCGAAAGAAAAAGATCGGAAGCAGAACAAAATACTGTTGCTGCCAGAAAACAACAACTTATCGCACTTGAACAATCAGACTCTGCTAAGAAAGCAAGCATTTTAGCTGAAATGAATTTAAAAACAGCGACAGAAGAAAAAAACTATGCAGTAGGAAAAAGAATGATTTCACTTGGCAAATCATTAGCTCTTAAGTCATTACAATTACCTGGGCAGAAAGACCTGCAGACTCTCCTTGCTTATCAGGGTTATATCTTTAATAGTAAAAACGGTGGGTCACCAAATGATGCAGATATTTATCAGGGCCTTTACAATATCGCGAAAGAATACGGGAATATAAATTACAAGATATTTGCGGGTCATAGTGATGAAATAAAAAGCATTGCATTTGTTCCCGGGAAGAGGGAATTCTATACTTCCGGTTCTGACGGTAAAATTCTGAAGTGGAATCTCGACAGTAAAAATCAAAGCCTGCAGATTGTCTATGCGGGTGATGAAATTATAAACGTTCTCAGAGTCAGTCCTGATGCAGGTTGGCTTGCCTGTGGCAGCCAGAATTCAGAAATAAAAATGATCCCGTTAAAGGAGAATAGTATCGGATATGAACTTAAAGGACATACCGGGGCAATACGGTCACTTATATTCTCATTTGACGGAAGGTACCTTTATTCTGCATCTCTTGACGGGAAAGTTTTAAAATGGGACCTTACTGCCAAGACCTATACAAATATTTCAGAGAACATGTTGCAGATAACATCAATTGATCTCTCATCCGATAATAAATATATTGCAGGTGTCAGCAATGATGGGAAAGTTATCGTGTGGAATCCTCAGGAAAGTAAAGATAATTTCAGAATTGAATCAGCCGGTAAAACAATTAAGGCAATCAGGTTTAAGCCTGATGAAAATATACTTGCTGTTGGTTATACTGATGGATACTTTGAAATCTGGGATATTTCTGCAAGACTTAAAATATCGGAGATAAAAGCACATACTGCCGCTATCAATGATATCCGGTTCAATAGTAAGTTCTCGCAGATAGCCACCGCAGCTAATGACGGGACACTTAAACTGTGGAATTCAGCTGATTTTGAATCTCTGCCGGTAAGTTTCAATGATAATGAAGGATTTGTTGTAACTATTGAATTCAGTCCCGACGGGCTGGTGATAGTTTCAGGTACATCAGGGAAGTCTGCTAACCTGACAGGCCGGGCTGCTTTTGCTGACCTTCTCGCGACGGATATTTGCACAACAATTTCAAGAAACTTCACTCTCGAAGAATGGATAGCCTATGTCGGTAAGGATATAGAATATGAAAAGACCTGTCCCGGAAAAGAATATAATATTAAGGTAAAGGAAATAAGATGAATATTATCCTCTTTGGCTTTTCCGGTTTGCCCTCGCGTAATCATAAGAAGTATTTTGGGCTAAAGCCCCAGGGGGAGGAGTGGCTTGTATCCGTCGGCTGAAGCCGACGGTAAGTACATTAAACTTTACCAGGGTATTTTCAGACAGATATCAATTGCCGGAACTGTAGAAAGTGCATTATAATTTTCCAGAGTATTTATAGAAAGATATTAATTGCCGTCTGTTTCAACCGACGGCAGAGAGGGATCTATTCTTCAGGGACTTTAGTCCCAAAAAAGGATTTTGGGCTAGAACCCCAGGGGGAGGAGTGGCTTGTATCCGTCGGCTGAAGCCGACGGTAAATACATCATATTTTACCAGGGTATTTTTAGAAGGATTATAATTGCCGTCGGTTTCAACCGACGGCAGAGAGGGATCTATTCT
>Ga0102851_10000945_pt1 | contig 15770 bp, 10 predicted proteins | sample Mud3Dept3metaG_FD_79558 | JGI IMG/M metagenome (GOLD analysis project Ga0102851, IMG submission 79558) | Freshwater wetland microbial communities from Ohio, USA, analyzing the effect of biotic and abiotic controls - Mud 3 Core 4 Depth 3... | ecosystem: Environmental > Aquatic > Freshwater >... | reverse complement strand
GCGGCCTCGGCGGCCTCGGCGGCCTCGGCGGCCTCGCGCTCCAGCTTGAGCTCCTTCTCCCGCTTCCGGATCTTCACGCGCTCGATCGCCTCGCGCTCGTAGTCGAACACCGGCGGATCCGGCTGCTTCGCGTCGTACACGCGCACGACCATCGATTCCGGGACGGCGACCTCGAGCTCGTTCCACCCGACGGGCATGGTGGGCTCGGTCCAGTCGTAGACCCACTTGGCGTCGACAGGCGACAGGTTCACGCAGCCGTGGCTCTTGGCGGTGCCGAACTGGTCGTGCCAGTACGCCGCGTGGAAATAGAGGCCGCTGCGGAAGCGGGTCGCCCACGGGACCTCGGAGACCTCGTAGTGGGAGGCCTCGCGCTCCTCGGCGGCCATCTTGGTGACCGCCGACTTGGAGCGGATCCGATAGAGCGCGGGCGGCGTGTCCTTCTTGCGTCGGCCCGACGAGAACAGCGTCGCGAACACCGGCGTGTCGCCGTCGTACGCGATCATCACCTGCTCGTCGCGATCGAGATCGATCCACTTGGGGTGCGCGGCGTTGACGGCGGGCCGCGGCCGCTGGCGGGCGACGCGCAGGCTCGCGCGCTCGACCCACCTGCCGTCGGCAACGCGCACGAAGCCAGCTGCCTCTTCGAGCACCGGCACGATCTCGCGATGAGCGAGCGTCCCGGCCTCGGCGCCCTTCCGGTCGGCCGTCGCGCGCGCGGTCACCGTGCGACGGTTCTTGGCGATCACCCACGCGAAGGGCCAGGCCGGCGGCGGCGTCTTGACGAGGTCGATGCCCGCGAACGTCGACGGCCAGTGCTTGTAGAGATCCGATGCCGCGACCAGGCCGACGCTCGTGTTCGCGTAGGTCACGCCGTCGATGTCGACGGTCTCCTTGTCCTTCGTGACCATGTACGTCGACTGCACCTTGGGTTCGGGACGCGAGATGCCAGCACGCACGTCGTCCTCGGTCGCGTAGCGCTTGCCGCCCTTCTTGATGCCGTAGTAGTCCTGCGGCAGCAGCTTGCCGTCGGGAACCTCCGGCTGGACGACCGCCTCGGGCGGCCGCGTGCTCGGCTTCGCGTAACGCGCACAGACCCAGCCCCTCGGCACGGCCGCGAGCCACACCTTGCAGTGCCTGTCGCCGGCGATGCTCTCCCCCACCGGGAGCCGCGTCCCGACGATGATCTTGCCGAGAGGCTCCGAGCTCAGATCGGGTGTCGCGTACACGTGCGCCGAGTTACGCAGCACGAACGAGGTCGTGGTCGCCGGCCAGGCGAGCCGCTCGAGCGTCGCCGGATCCGCGGGGGCGGGGTCCGGAACCGGAACCGCAGGCACCGGCGTCTTCGCGACCGGGCCGCTTCCGACGGGATCCGTGGGCGCGGCCGCAGGTGGCGCGGTCGCAGCTCCGGCGCTCTCGCCGCTCGGCCGACTCGCGACCGCGTGCGGTTGCATCGCAACGTCGAGATCGCGAGGTGGTTGTCCGCGCCCCCGGGCACCGGCCGCGCAGGCGGCGAGCAACAGGACCATCCCGAGACGAGTCACTCGACGAGTTTGTCACACGTCGAGCCGAAGCAGCATCGACTATGCGATCGCGGTTCCCGTCGGCGAACGATCGCGCCGCCGGCGCCGCATCACGGCCCCGACGAGCAGCCCCACGAGGATGCTGCCGATCGACGATCGCCCGCCCGCGTCGGCGCCGGCCGAGCAGCCGCCCGTTACGTCGGGCACGCACGCGCCCTCGACGACGGTGCACAGCCCGGCGAGGTCGCTTGCCTCGGGTGACCGCATCGTCACCGTCCCGGGCTGGACCTGGAAGTACATCGTCGCTTCGAGCAGCTCGCGATCGGCGCTCTCGCAGTTGGGGACACGTGCTTCGCTCTGATCCGTAGGCCACGCGCCGTTCTCGAGACCGCAGTTGTGCTCGAGGCCGAGCGCGTGGCCGATCTCGTGCGCGGCGGCGCTCGCGAGATCGATCGCCGCGGGGCGGCCGTCGACCGCGAGGGCGAAGTCGACGCTGTTCACCTCGATATCGACCTCGAGAATCTCGCCGTCGCGCGGCGAGGCCGGATCGTCAACGTACAGCGTGCGGGTCACCGCGACCGCCTCCGGCGAGTGGCAGACCGGCGGCGCGGTGCCGGTCGCGGGCCGGCACCACGTGTCGTCACGGAACCGGATCGTGTTGATGCCGTCGTGGCCGTCCGGCGCGTCGGGCACGCGCTCGCGGAGGAAGTGCACGCTGCCGCTGGCCTGCTTCGCTGACGCGACCTCCCACGCGGTGAACGCCTCGTCGAACGCGGCCCACTCGCGCTCACCCTCGATCCGCGCCGTCCCGCGCGCGTCGTAGACGAAGCGCAGGGAGCCGCTCGGGTGGTACAGCGGGCGACCGCTGCGCGAGGTCCGCTGGAGCCCGTACCGCGCGACTCCGTCGCCGGCGACCGACGCGGGGCCCGGCGCGGCGGCGACGCCGCTGCGAACCGAGGCCCGCCGCGCGCGCACGCCCTGACGCCCCGCGACGAGCTCGACCTCGTCGCCCGCCACCAGGTTCGGATCACGATGCGACACCGACATTCCGATTCCGTCCACGCTGCCGCCGTGCTCGGTGATCGTGACCCGCTGGCCGTCGGCCGCGCGCACGACCACGTCGGTCACGATCACCTCGCCGCTCGCGTCCCAGCGCGACGTGGTCGCCTCGACCCACCCGCGGACGGTTGGCGTGGTCGACACCGTCGGCATCGCGGCGACGTCGTGCGCCGCGAACCCGACCGCGCACATCACGGCGAGCGCGCCCCACCGAACGGACGAGCCGGCGCGCGTCGTCACGACAGCTGCACCAGGGCGTCGCGGATCGCGGCCAGCAGGTCGCGCCGCAGCTCGGCTTCGAACCCCACGCCCTCCGCGGACGTGGCGAGCTGGTCGCGCAGCCGTTCGAGCACGCCACGGCTCCGCTGCGCGCGCAGCGCGACCAGCGCCTGGACGACCACGACCCGCGGCGCCGTGCTCACGGTCGGATCGACCAGCTCGCGCTCGAGCGGCGGCACGGCCTGCGGGTCGCCGGTCTGGCCGAGCGCCTCGTAGATCTGCAACAAGTTGCCCTGGCTCTCGCGCGCGCCGCGGCGCTTCTCCTCCTCCATGAGCGAGAGCAGGCGCTCGGTCACGTCGGCGCGCTGCTCGCGCCCGGCGACGGCACCGAGCCGGCCCAGTGCATCGATGATGCTCGGCGCGGCCCACGGGCGGCCGAGCACGTCGTACGCGACCAGGTCCGCCAGCGCCGAGACCGCGCCGCGCGCGACCAGACCGTTGGCGGCCTCGGCCACCACGACGGCGTCGTCGGCATCGAGGCCCGCCACCAGCACCTCGATCCCCGCCGCGGTCGGGTCGGCGCGCGCGCGGAGGACGTCCTCGATCGACGAGGCGGCAGCGCTCGGGCGCGCGAGGGCCTCAGGACCACGACGCTCGGCGTCGGACCGGGTCGCCGGAGCCGGCGAGGCCGCCACGGACTCCGGCACGACCGACCGCGTCGGCGGGATCCCGCGTACGGAGATCGCGAGCCAGATCGCGAGCCCACCGACCCCGACGAGCCCGACGACGACGCCCAGCCGACGTCGCCGCATCACGTGGTTCGCGACGCCCTCCACGGTTAGCACCCAGCGACGGCGCAGTACGTCGACCGCATCTGCGTCATCGACTTGTTCGGCTGACCGTAGCGTCCCGGCGGCAGCGACGCCCATTCGTACGACAGCTTCGACATCGCGTTCGAGAACTCGGTCGCGGTCATCGGGCGATCCTGGGGCACCGACACCCGCCGGGTCGTCGAGATCAAATACGCCGCGCCGCGCTCCTGGTTCTCGGGCTCGAACGTGCCCAGGTTGCGTGCCTGCGCCACCGAGCTCCACGTCCCCTTGAGGAACTGGTACCGGCCCGCCGCGGTCGAGCACGTGCTGCCGAACGCGATGCACTGGTTGGGGTGGGCCACGCAGCTACTCGCGAGCCTGAACGAGAACATCACGTCGTAGCCGTCCTTCGAATGGCCACGCGTGCCCTCGGCGTACGCGATCGCGTCGTGGAGCGCCTTCTGGTATAAGCCGACGACGCCCGCGGACCGCGATGGCGCGCAGGTGTCGCCGCTGGCCCCGCCTCCGCCTCCGCCTCCGCCTCCGCCCCCGCCCCCGCCGGCGTCGGCTCGAACGACATAGCGGCCAAACACCCAGCCCGTGTCACCGCTCGCGGTCGTGACGTTCACCCAGCCGGTGACCCCGCTCGTCTCGGCGCAGGTCACCTGCGTGCCGCTGGGGAGCGAGTCGATGACGGTGGCGCTCGTGCTGCCGCTGCTGCGCAGGTTCAAGCTCGAAGCCGTCACCCGCAGCACCTCCCCCGTGTTGACGATCTCGTTCACCGCCAGCTCGTTCTCGTTGCCGGAGGTGTCGCCGACCTGCAGCTCGTCCTCGCCGACGATGCAACCGGCAACCAGAGTAGCCACTAACACCAGGATCTTCGTCGGCATAGGTGACCTCGGCGCAAAGCACCCGGTGTGCCACGTCCAACTTGTGCAGCAATCGTGAGTTGGTGTTCAACAGCGCGGACTCGCGGTCGCGATCTCGACCTGGCCGTGGGGGAGAGTCTCCACTGTCAGCGCCAGCGAGCCCATGCACTCGACGCGCATCCGCGTGCCGCGCGCGCGACCGACGCCGTGATCACCTCGGCGGCAGCGATGCGAGCAGGTCCTTCGAGTAGGCAGTCGGATCGATCGGCTTCGGTACCACGGCGCTGATCGAGCAGTTCGAGTCGTCGTCCCACGCCGTGACGTGGACGGCGCCCGCGCCGATGTCGACCGTCACGGCACCCTTGCCGACCCCGGGCAGGTCCTTCGCTCCCAGGCTCTTCTTGAGGTTCTCGATCGACATGTCCATCGCGGCCGCCATGTTGGCGTGGCAGGTGACCGTGACATCTGCGTCCTCCTCGCCGATCTTGATCTGGCACTCGGCGGCCTCCGCGATCGGCTGCGGGTTGTTCGTGATCGTCGCGCTCGCGAAGTACTTGGCGCGCAGGTCCTTCGACAGCACCCGGTCGCAGTCGAGCTTGCCCTTCGCCCCGGTGGCCGCGGGCGCACCGGGCACGGGGTTCGGCGTCGGGCCGCCACCGCCGGGCGAGTCCTTCTTGCTCGAGCACGCGACGGACAGGACGAGACAGGCGAGGAGATCGAGGGTTCTCATGCCGCGAAGGTCCTGCAAGCGTCGCGCACGCTCGACGACGCGCCTGGTCCGCGACAGCACGTCGTCGCGCGCAGGCTTTGCAGACCACGGCAGAGCTCATGCAAGGAAAGCACGGCAACTGCGATCGCGACGGTCGGGTCGTACGTGCCCACGCGCTGAAGCGGGCGGCGTCGCCGACTACAGCCCGAGCTCGGTGAGCAGCGCGCGGACCTCGGTCTCCTGGCCGGCGATCACGTCGTCGAGCCACGTGTTGGCGTCGTCGAACGCCGTCAGCCCGGGGCCGTGTGGATCGATGGCGACCTCGCCGCGCACCTTGGTGACGAGCGCGGCGTGGGTCGCGAGCAGCTTGCCGTTGGCGATCGCCGTGTCGAGCAGGGTCCGCATGTGCTGGCCGGTCGCGGTCGCGGTCGACCGGTGCACCATGCCGTAGAGCGAGTCGCACTGCGGAGCGCGCAGGTAGACGGTCTCGGTCGCCGGGTCACAGCCGGGCTCGTTCCAGTACACGCAGGACGGCACCGGCGCGCACGCCTGCGCCGACGTGTCAGCGTACGACCGAGCGAGATCCCGATCGATCTCGTCGAACGTGTAGTCGACGTCCCACGGGATCAGGGTCAGCTTCCCGCCCGGCGTCTCGTACCAGTAGTAGTTCGAGTTCTCGCACTCGGTCCACGGCGACTCGTAGCAGTAGAACCCGCGGATCCCGTCGGGGCTGTTGACCACGCGATCGGCCGCGAGGTAGCGCGCGAGCTGGTCGAGATCGAGAAACGGCGCGATGTCGGCCGCGAACGTCGTGTCGGTGGTGCCGGCGATCGCGGCCTGGAACGCGAGCATGCGGCTGACATCGGCCACGGCCTCGTTGGTGGTGAGCGCCGCGACGTAGCGCGTGGGCGTGGCGTACTGCGGCCACACGCCCTTGTAGAGGTTGCCGGCGGGGTTGGCGAAGTGATCCTCGAGGAACTCCTTGTCGAGGTTCTCGACGAGCACGAACAGACCGAGCGACTCGCCGTTGACCTTGAGCGTCGCGTGCGTCGCGCGCGGCGCCGCCACGCCCGCCGCACGGTACAGCCCGTACGCCAGCACCTCGTGGACCATCGACGGGTCGCGCACGCTCGAGTTGAGGATCAGCTTGCGCAGCCCGAGGAACCGCCCCGGGCCGTACTCGTTGAAGCTGATCTTGAGGCTGAGCTTGTCGCAGATCCGCTGCCCGGTGACCTCGTCAAAGCACGACAGCAGGGTTCCGTAATCGCCCTTGAACCGGACCGCGGCGGAGGTGTAGCGCTGGCCGCCGAAGACGAACGTGGCGGGTACGTACTGCTCGTCGCGTGCGTGATCGAGCAACCACTGCCAGTCCGCCGGTACGACTTCGAGCTCGAACCGCTGGATCACGGCGGGATCGAACAGGTCGATCGGCATGCCCGCATCCACGGCGGCGTCGATGTCAGCGTCGCCCGGCGGCGCGCCACCACTCCCACCACACGCGGTCGCGACGACCGTCATCGCCACCACCAGCTTGCTGCGAGCACTCAGCGTTACGCGACCACCGTTTCCATCCATGAGTGCGCTCCTGGACCAGGCGCACGGCCGGGGTCCGCCCTGACCTGCTGCAAGCGTCGGGCGCGCTCAGCGTGCGTGCAGGTCAGCGACAGCACGCCGTCGCGCGCAGGCTTTGCAGACCACGGCCGAGCTCATGCAAGAACAGCGCGGCATGACGGACCCTGGCGAGCTTGAGGACCTCGGCGAACAGCGTCGTCGGTGCTACCAGAGGTACAGGTTGGCACCGACGCCGACGTACGGGACCGTGTGAAGGCCTGCATCGACGTGAATGTGGAGGAACTCGAACGGTCGGAACTGAAGGCCGACGAGCAGGTTGACGACGGGGAGGACCGGCGGGATGTCGGCGGGCTTGTTCACCTCGAGCCCCATCGGATCCGGCATGCAGTCCTGCTGGAGCGAAGTGCCGGTGCACACCGCGTCGGTCTGGCGGATCGTGCCACGGACCAACCCGATCCCGATCCCCGCGCCGAAGCGAAACTCGAGGAACTTGTGGATCCGCGCGTGACTGACGGCGGTGACCTCCACGGTGTACCAGTGCGGGTGACTGAACGTGACGTAGTCGGTCTTGCCCGCGACGAGCGGATCGCCGCCCTTCTCGAGGTAGTAGCCCTCTCGTGCGGCGAGGCGGTCATAGCCGAAGCCGAACACGACTTCGGTCGGACCGTTCCTCCGAGTGAAGTCGATCCCCGCGCCGTCCATCGTCGCGGTGCCCGGGGTGCCGTCCATGAACAGGTGTTGAACGCTCGGGGGCACATACGAACGGCGGACCTTCGCGCCCATTCCCCACGCGGTCTTCTCTTTCGGCTCGGGCTTGTCGTCGGCACGTGCGGGCGCGCCGCTGACGACGAGGATCGCGACAGAAAACACGACGCGGTACAACATCCGAAACCTCCGAACATCGAGAAAGTGGGCTCGAGCTGACCTGCGGTCAGTGGGCGCACGGATCGTGCGCCGATGCCCCCGCGACGAGAGAGGTGCACGGCCCGGACCGCGAGCGATGACCGAGAAACCCGCGGGTTGCCCACGGAGCGCTGTACGGTACCTGCGCTGCCCACATCAGAGCTGTGACGTCGATGCCCGGATTGCGGACGTACGTCCGAGAGTGGTGTCGTTCCCCCGGGTCGACGTCCTACAGAAGCGCCGATGGTATGACGCGGGGTCGAAGCCGTTCCGGCCGACCATCAGGTGATCGGATCGTCGGGGCGCGCGTCGATCATCGGAAGGTCGAAGAAGAAGCTCGAGCCCCGGCCGGGCACGGACTCGACGCCCATCCGACCGCCGTGCGCCTCCACGATCTTGCGACTGATGTGAAGGCCGAGTCCGGATCCGCTCGGAGCGCCATCGCCGCGCCAGTGGCGATCGAACACCCGACGAGCTTGCTCGACCGTGAGCCCGACGCCGCAGTCGCTGACGGAGATCCAGGCACGTGGGCCGCGGATCTCGAGCCGCACGCTGACGGTCTCGCTGGGCGCATACCGGAGCGCGTTGCGGATCAGGTTCTCGATCACCCGCTCGATCCGGACGCTGTCGACGAGTACCACGACGCCGTCGGTGGACTCGAGCACCAGGCGATCGCGGTCGAAGGTGGGCGCGACCCGATCCACCGCGTTCGCGAGAACGTGCGCGAGGTCGACGGGCATGCGGCGCAACTCGAGCCGCCCGGCCTCGAGCTTGTCGAGATCGAGGAGCTCGTTCAGCATCCGATCCATGAAGGCCGCGTTGCGCGCGAGCCGGCGCAGGCTGCGCTGCACGATGGGGGCGGCGTCGCTGACGAGCAACTCCGCGAGCAATGCCGAGTCCAGCCGGATGTTGGCGAGTGGGTTGCGGAGATCGTGCGCGAGCGCGGCGAGGTATTCATCGCGCTCGGCGGCTGGGGCAGCGCTCGCGGCGGCGGCTTGGTCCGAGACATCGCGCCGGGTCCCCTTGCCGAGCGGTGGCACCCCGGCGACCGGCGTGATCCGTTCGGGGGATGCGTAGCCGGCGGTGTCCTTGCGAAGTCGGGTCACACCAGAACTATTGCATCGACTGGGTCGCGGTTCGCGGTGGCTTCATGCCGACATCGACTCCATGCGGCGAGATCCGTACGCGCGATTACGCGCTCGCGCTGCGTCGGCTTCACGGCGCCATGAGGAGGCAGTCCGACGGCAGGCCCGATCGGGTTGATTCCTCAGCGCGGGCGCCCCCGGTCGGAGCACCTGGGCGATCCGCCGCCCAGCCGCACGGTCTTGCAGAGCGCGGTGCCGATCGCGCGAGTGAATCAGCGCGCTTGCGCAGGTCACGCGACGGGCCCGTGCTTGCACTGCTGCCTGACGAGCCTCGTGACCGGAGCTCGCACCCGGAATCAGAAGTCGGACCAACCCATATGAAAATGACCGAGACAGAGACGTCAACGCAGACCTCACGCCACCTCGAGCGACTTCCCGCTACCGAGGCTCGTCCGTCGAGGGCTCACAGCGCGCCTCGTCACGGTCTTGCAGCGCTGAGCGTTCTCGTCCTGGGCGGCTGCAGCGCGCCAAACGTCAGCGAGACGAGCGCCGCCCTGGATCAAACGATCCTCGGAACCGCGCAGAACTTCGCGGTCCTCGGAGGTTCCACCGTGACCAACACCGGCTCGACCGTCGTCTACGGAGACCTCGGCGTCCATCCGGGGCTCGCGATCAGCGGGTTCCCTCCGGGCCTCGTCACCGGCGGAACCATCCACGCCGGTGATGGGGCCACGCTCCAGGCCCAGAGCGACTTGACCGCGGCGTACGTCACGCTTGCCAGCGACGCGCCCACACAGGATCTGACGGGACAGGACCTCGGTGGCCTGACGCTCACCCCCGGCGTCTACCGCTTCTCATCGTCGGCACAGTTGACGGGCACGCTCACGCTCGATGCGCTGGGCGATCCCGGCGCGATCTTCGTGTTTCAGATCGGAAGCACCCTCACGACGGCAAGCAACTCGTCCGTCGTCGTGCTGAACAACGCAGGCGACTGCAACATCTTCTGGCAGGTGGGCATCTCCGCGACGCTCGGGACGACGACGGCCTTCAAGGGAAACATCCTCGCGCTCACGAGCATCACCCTGAATACCGGCGCCACGGTGAGCGGGAGGATCCTGGCCCGCAATGCGGCGGTGACGATGGACGACAATGACGTCTCCATCCTGCGGTGCGAGTCGCCGGGTGCACACCCCATCCTGTGTGGCGACGGGCTCCTCGAGGCGCCCGAGCTGTGCGACGACGGCAACCTCGTCGCCGGTGACGGCTGCGACGCGACCTGCAATCCCGAGCACTTCATCCTGTGTGGCGACGGGCTCCTCGAAGCGCCCGAGCTGTGCGACGACGGTAACCTCGTCGCCGGTGACGGCTGCGACGCGAGCTGCAACTCCGAGCACGTCGTCGTGTGCGGTGACGGGCTCGTCGAAGCACCCGAGGTCTGTGACGACGGCAACGTCCTCTCCGGTGACGGCTGTGATTACCACTGCCTCTGCGTGTCGCCGGCGCCGCCGCTGTGCGGCAACGGCATCATGGAAGCGGGTGAGGCCTGCGACGACGGCAACCTCGCCGGCCAGGACGGCTGCACCGCGCAGTGCGAGATCGAGCAGCTCTGCTGCTGCGGCAACGGCGCGGTCGAGCCCGGCGAGACCTGCGACGACGGCAACAGCGTTGACGGCGATGGTTGCTCGATGGGCTGCCGGCTCGAGTAAGTGGTCCGCGCGTTCGACTGGACGCGCACCGCCGGGCCGCTGAGGGTCAGCTGCGAGCGTCCGCCGCCCCAGCGACCGGGGTCAGCGGACGCCCGTGCACGAACGATCGAATCTAGCGTCGTGTATCATGGGGATTGGCGGCGGCCGCCTGCGTCGCTGCAAGCCCTCTGATGATCCGCACGTGCCCAGATTGCGGCGAGGTCATTCCCGCCAAGCAGCCCACGTGTCCCCGGTGCCTGCCGACCGTGGGCGGCCGAACGTCGAGCCAGGATGCGACCGGCTCCACACCCTCGTCCGACGAGGTCGACACGGTCGGCGACGAGGTCGCGGCCACGGCGCGGTCGTCGCGTGACGAGCTCCCCTCGCCGGCCGAGCTCGTCGGCGGACGCTATCGCCTGCTCTCGCCGCTCGGTGCCGGCGGCGGCGGGATGGTGTACCGCGCACTCGACCGCGAGCTCGATCGAGAGGTCGCCCTCAAGCTGCTGACCGGCGCGAACGAGAAATCGATCGCGCGGTTCCGCCGCGAGGTCGGCCTGGCCCAGGAGCTCAGCCACCCCGGCGTGGTCCGGGTCTACGACCTCGGTCGCGACGGCGATCGCTACTACCTGTCGATGCAGCTGGTAGAGGGCAAGAGCCTGTCGGCGCGGCTGCGAGACGATGGCCCGCTGCCGATCAGCGAAGCGCGCGCGCTGTTCCTCCAGCTCTGCGACGCCGTCCAGTACCTGCACTCGGCCGGCATCGTCCATCGCGATATCAAGCCCGCGAACGTGCTGCTCGACGCCGCCACCGGCCACGCGCTGCTCGCCGACTTCGGGCTCGCCCGGGAGGCCGTCGATCCGGACAGCGAGCACACCGAGATCGCAGGGACACCGGGCTACATGGCGCCCGAGGCCATGCTGGGCGAGCCGCCGAGTGTCGCGACCGACATCTACGGGCTGGGGGCGACGTTCTACGCCGCGCTGACCGGCAAGCGAGCGGTCGACGGCGCGAGCTGGGGCAAGATCCTCGCGAAGGGCCGTGAAGGACTGACGACGATCCGCACCGCGCGCGCCGACGTGCCGGCCGACCTGGCGTTCGTGGTCGACACCTGCCTGCAGGCCGATCCGCGCGCGCGGTTCGCGTCGGTCACCGAGGTGATCGAGGCGCTGGAGGCACGCACGGGATCCCGCTGGCAGCGCGCCTGGCTACGGGCCCGCCGACGACGGGGACGACGACTCCTCGCGGCGGTCGGCGCGGCGCTGCTCGTGGCCGGCGGCGGGGGCATCTGGGCGGTGCGCGCGGCGCGGCGCGCGGTCGAGGTGAAGCTCGACGGGCACACGGTCCAGGGCCTGAACCGGTTCGGCGGCGTCGTGTGGCAGCGGACGTACGGCGGCGACAAGGTGACGCTCGAGACCTGGCCCGCCGCCTGTGGTCAGCCAGCGCGGTCTCACGTGATCGAGACCACCGACGCCACCACCGCGACGTGGCGCCGCCACACCCACCTGATGACGCTGAACGGCGAGGAGCTGTTCGACTCCACGCCGCTCGACGGAAAGGACCTCGGGTTTCGGGACCCGCGGCGCGAGTCGTCGGGCACCCTCGTGTTCGACGTGCTGCGGTGGTCCCGGTGCCAGGCGCCCGATCCGTCGAGCATGCCGGTGCTGGCGTGGAACGAGCCCTGGTACGCCTCCGTGCTCGGGATCCATCGGCCGGGGGGCGAGTCGAGGGTGACGTTCTCGTTCTCCGGGAGAGTCCTCTCGATCGCCGCGTCCGCGGCGTCGCCCGCGAGCTACGCCATCGTGGCCGGCAACCACGAGCTGCTCCACACCTCGGCGTTCGCGATCGTCCGCGCCGACAACGTCGACGGGGCCAACCCACCGCGCATGGTCGATCAGGCGTTCGAGCGCAGCGGCCTGTGGTCGTACACGCTGCTCCCGCTCGAGATCCGGACCTACGGACAGGATGCCGTGATCGCCGAGCCCGACGGGTCGTGGCGCGTGTGCACACCAGACGACCGCTGCGAGGTGCTCGATCGATTCGGCAACCTGGAGAGCGAGCTGCGCGCGCACCCCGGGGTGGATCCCGAGGCCCTGCTGCGCGACCGCATGGACCGGTTCCGCCGGCTGTCGGAGATCGATCTGTCTCGCCGGCGCGGCGCCCACGACGTCGCCGAGGAGGGGTACCGCGAGCTCGCCGCCAGGGCGTCGGGCAGCGCCGTCGAGCAGGCCGCGGTCCACCTGATCGGCGCGCGGATCGCGGTCGCCCGCGGAGACCTCGACGCCGTGGTCGCCCGCACCACGCAGAGTGAGAAGCTGTGGTCCGTCACCCAGGATGCGGCGCTGCTGCGCGCCAGCGCGCGCGTCGCCGCGGGACAGCACGTGGAGGCGCTGCGCGATCTCGAAGCCGCCGAGGGCCGACGCGCAGCCGCGCGTTACAACACGACCAAGACGCGGTTCGTGAGCGCGTGGCTGACGGGCGATCACGACCTGGCCGTGCGGCTGCTCGACTCGATCGACTTCCCGGTCGTCCAGGTCCGGCTCCGCGCGCTCACGCAGATCGAGGACGGCGAGCCGGCGCGTGCGCTGGCGGCGCTCGATTCGTGGACCGCGTACTACGCGCGAGAGCGCGTGCAGTTGACGCGCGCGCTCGCGCTCGTCGATCTGGGTCGCCCAGACGAGGCCGGGCGCGCACTCGAGCTCGAGCTCGAGCGCCATCCGTGGCTCCGCGCCGAGGCGGACGGCGTCGCCCTCGCGATCGATCTCGCCGCCGGCCGAGCGGTCCCCGCAGAGCGCGTCGCCGCGATCCTTGTCGACTTCGAGCGCCGCGGCCGGCAGGAGCTCGATGCCCGCCTGCTGTTGACCCGGATCCGCATCGACGCGGCCGACGCACTGACGCGAGCTGGCCAGCCCGCGCTGGCGCGGCGCGCCGTGGCCGGCATCGCAGCCGACCACCCCGGGACCGCCCTGCGCGCGCGCGGGGTCCGGCTGACCGCCGCGCTCTCGAGCAGCTCCACGGCGTCCTCGGTCACGGGGCGCGCGTCGCAATGACAGTGGATCGGCCGTTGGGGCAGCTCTGGCCCTGCGAGTTGGCCCAGCTCCACGTCTCGGTCCCTGCCATGTGATCGGGTAGATCGACGGTGAGGTCGTAGCTCGCGGTCGTCGTGCCGCCATCCTCGGGGTAGCTGCCCGTGACCACGACATCGGGCCAGTCCGCGATCACGCCGGTGAGCTTGTTGGCCGGGTTGCCGAGGAAGCCGCTGAGCGAGACCGCGTAGGTGTCGGCCTGGACACCCGCGGTCACCGTCACGGTGATGTCACGAGTGGACGAGCTGCCGGCATCGCCGGCACAGACGCCGTCCGCGGCGGTGACCGTGATGGTCAGGCTCCACACGCCGTTGAACGCGAGCGGATCTTGGGGGGTGCCCTCCTCGTTGCCGCCACACCCGATCAGTCCGACCAGCAAGAGTAGCGCGGTGCGCATGGCAGACCTCCGATGACCACCGTGGGTTGCATTCGCCACGCCAGGGGTCCGGGCCCCGCGTGTCGGCGTCATCGCAATTCCGTCGGTGCGTTCACGCAAACAGTGCGCATGGGTCCGGCTTGGCGCTGCCGTCCAGTTCAATGGCGAGGAGCGCGGTGCAGTCGCCGAGGGCGCAGCGGTCACCTCGGCGTGGTCGGCATCGTCGGCTGGGCGGGCGGCACCGCCGCGCCCGCAGGCAACAGCGCGCGCGCAGCGAGTGCACCCTGACGGGCCTGGTCGATGGCCTCGCCGAGCACGCGGGCCGCTTCCCGCGGCGCGTGGAATCCCATCGAGTTCTCGGCCGCGATGAAGTCGAGCCGCCATTGCGCCCTGCGCTGCAGGGCGAGCGCGGGGGCGAGCTGCGCGGTCATGGCGCCGCTGGCCCGGGCAGCGAGGACGGTGTCGATCAGATCGACGAGGGCGGCGCCACCGCGCTGCAGCAGGTCGTGGGTGCGGTCCTGGATCGTGGCGACGCGATCGATCAGCTCGCGCTCCGTCACGCGGTGGCAGGTCAGGCACGCGCGAGTGACGTCGAGCAGCGGGCTGCGGACCCAGTGATCGCTGACCTGGGTCGCGCCCGCCGGGACGATCGGCATGTGGCAGTCGGCGCACGCCACACCGAGCCGCGCATGCACGCCCTGACTCCAGAGCTCGAACTCGGGGTGCTGCGCCTTGAGCACCGGGGCGCCGGTCTCCGCGTGCTGGAAGTCGGCGAACTGCGCGCCACCGGCGGGCGTGATCTGATCCCAGTACGCCTCGATCGCGTCGACCGACAGGCCCTGCCCCCACGGGAACGTCAGCGGCATCCGGGTCGAGCAGTAGTACTCGACGTGGCACTGACCGCACACGAACGATCGCATCTCGCCGTGGGTCGCCTCGCGGTTGGGGTCGTAGCTGCCGCTGCGGCCGGCTTGCCGCCACGCGGCGATGCTCGAGAATGCGGGCACCGGCGCGTTCGACGCGGCGAGCGCGGCGATCCCGCGGAGGAACCCCGGGCGGGTCACACGCAGCGCCATCGACGCCGGATCGTGGCAATCGATGCAGCCGATCGGATGAGCCTGCCCCGACGCGTGGAGCAGCCTGTTCGCGTCCTGGTAGGTCATCGCCCAGGTGGCGTCGAGGCCGGCGAACACGTCGCCGTTGCCGAGCTTGCGGTACAGCGGCATCACCGACGCGTGGCAGTGCAAGCACGCCCCGGACTGGGGCACGGCCAGGCGCCCGGTCGCCTCCTGGTCCGCCAGCATGTAGGCGTGGCCGCGGCGGTCGCGGTAGTCGATCGAGAACGAGTAGCCGAGGAACATGCGCTTGAGCCATGGGTCGCGCGCGAGCTTGTCCTCGGGCATCGCCTCGCTGCCGCCGTGGCCGCCGTAGGTCGTGGCCGTCTTGATCGCGGTCCGCTTGTAGGCGTCGTACTGCAGCGGCCAGCGAGTGCTCCACGTGGCGGGGTCGGTCTCGTCGACGCCGGCATCGGCGATCCGGACCACCGCGGGCATGGCCGGGGGCATGGCGTCCGGCTCGGGCTGCGTGACACGGACCAGGAGCACGCCGATCCCGACCACCACGAGCACGCCTGCGATCGCGACGCCGATCCACCGGACCGACGCGGGTCTACGAGGACGAGGCGAGCGGGCGTCGGTCATGGCCAGGTTCTTCGATCCATCGCGCACGAGTAACGTACGCCTCGGCGTTGTCGCACGGAGCACCGCGATTGAACTACGATGAGTCGCATCCGGGAGGATCTGTTGGGAGATCGCGAGCAGCCGACGAGTGCGATGAGCGAGGGGGAAGGCGCGGTCCTCCGCGACGCTTTCGAGGACG
>Ga0102851_10000942_pt1 | contig 15786 bp, 9 predicted proteins | sample Mud3Dept3metaG_FD_79558 | JGI IMG/M metagenome (GOLD analysis project Ga0102851, IMG submission 79558) | Freshwater wetland microbial communities from Ohio, USA, analyzing the effect of biotic and abiotic controls - Mud 3 Core 4 Depth 3... | ecosystem: Environmental > Aquatic > Freshwater >... | reverse complement strand
CCATCGCTTCGTCGTAGCGTTGCACCAGCGAAAGCGCCAGTCCCCGCGACGCGTGCGCCTCGGCCAACCCCGCTTCCAGTGCGATCGCCTGCGCGCTCGTGGCCAGGATGCCGTCGATCGCGACGTCGACGTGGTAGTGCAGGAACAGGAAAGAATCGCAGTCGGCGATGCCGGCGTAGGCCCGCGCATAGGCCGGATCGAGCTCGACGGCCTTGGCGAACATGCGCCGCGCCAGCTGGTAATAGGACTTCGAATGCCGATGCAGGAATTGCCGGCCCCGCAGGTAATAGGTGTAGGCCTCGATGTTGGCCGTCGGCGTCTGACCGATCGACTCCTTCTCGAGTGGCAGCAGCTTCACCTTCAGCTGCTCGACGATCGCGTGCGTGATCTCGTCCTGGATCGCGAAGATGTCGGTCAGGTCCCGGTCGAAACGGTCGGCCCAGACGTGCCCGCCATCCTGGCCGCTGATCAACTGCCCGGTGACCCGCACCCGCGAGCCGGCCTTGCGGACGCTGCCCTCCAGCACGAAGCGCACGCCGAGTTCCTGGCTCACCTGCCGCACGTTGACGGTCTTGCCCTTGTACGTGAAGGCGGTGTTCCGGGCCACGACGAACAGCCCCGAGACCTTCGAGAGGTCGGTGATGATGTCTTCGGTGATGCCGTCGCTGAAGTACTCCTGCTCGGGATCGCCGCTCATGTTGTTGAACGGCAGCACGACGATCGACGGTCGTGTCGTCGCAGGCGAACTCGGCGTCCCGATGGCTCCAGGCGGAGTCGCCGGTTCCAGCATCCGGCGCAACGTGGCGACCAGGTTCGCGACGTGAGGCGTGAGCGGCGCCGAAGTGGCGTCCAGCCAATGCGTGCTGGCCAGCGCGTATTCCATGGCGCCGGTCGGCATTACGTCCTCGATCCGAAACGGGATGATGGTTCGCTCGGCGGAGACCGCGCGCTCGACTTCCCTGCGGACGTGCGGCGAGGTATTGGCGGTCGCCGAGAAAATCACGACGAAGGCGCGACAGGACTTGATCGCCTCGACGATCTCCTGGCCGTACTCGGAGCCGGCCGGAATGTCCCGTGGAGCGATCCAGCAGCGGATCCCGTGGCCCTCGAGTCCCTCCAGCACGGCCTGTGCCGTCGCCTTGTCGGCGGAAGAGTGGCTCAGGAACACGTCGCGTGCCATATCCGCGTGATCTTGCACCGCGGCAGCGCGGGGAACAAGGTCGGGCGGGCGTTTCGGGTATCATGACGCCCTTTTTGGGGCGACCTTCCCGGGTCGCCGTCCCCATCATCGAGTGGTTCCGTACACCGGACTGAGAGTCGTCATGTTCAACAACCGTTACCTCGGGGCATTCCTCGCGCTGCTGCTGGCCATCGTTCCCGTCATCGGTTCCGCCGCCGAGCCCGCTTCGGACATCCTGCCGTTCAAGGCAACGACGAAGACCTTGCCGAACGGACTGGTCGTCATGGTCGTCCCGACGGGTTTTCCGAACATCGTGTCGCTGCAGATCCCCGTGCAGACCGGTTCGCGCAATGAGGTCGAGCCCGGCAAGTCCGGATTCGCCCATTTCTTCGAGCACATGATGTTCCGCGGCACGCCGACGCTGCCGCCCGACCAGTACAACGCGATCATCACCAAGGCCGGTGCAAGGCAAAACGCGTACACGACCGACGACTACACGAACTACCACGTCACGTTCGCCAAGGAAGACCTCGACACGATCCTGCGGATCGAGGCCGACCGCTTCCAGAACCTGTCGTACCCGGTCGAGGCATTCAAGACCGAGTCGCGCGCGGTGCTCGGCGAGTACAACAAGAACTCGGCCAACCCGATCCAGAAGCTCTACGAGGTGCTGCGAGCCAAGGCGTTCACGACGCACACTTACCGGCACACGACGATGGGCTTCATCGAAGACATCGAGGACATGCCGAACCAGTACGAGTACTCGAAGACCTTCTTTTCCCGGTGGTACCGGCCCGAGAACACCGCCGTGATCGTCGCCGGCGACGTGGATCCGGAGCAGGTGATTCCGCTCGTCGAGAAGTACTGGGGTGGCTGGGCGCCGGGTTCCGGCGAGAAGATCGTGATACCGCAGGAGCCGGCCCCCAATGGGTCTGCCTACGCCCACGTGCCGTGGGAGACGCCGACCGCTCCCTGGGTCGTGGTCGCCTTCCGCGGCCCGGCCTTCAGCGAGACCGGCAAGGATACGGCCGCGATGGACCTGTTGATGAGCGTCAACTTCGGCAACAGCTCGGACTTCTATCGCAGGCTCGTCGAGCAGGAGCAGAAAATCGACCAGGTGTTTTCGGCCAGCCCGAACAACGCCGATCCCGAGCTGATCTACGTATTTGCGCGCGTCAAGAATGCGGACGACGTGCTGTACGTCCGCGACGAGATCCTGCGGACGTTTGCGACGGCCCGCGCCACGACGATCGACGCGAGGAAGCTCGAGGAAGCGAAATCCAACGCCCGCTACGCGTTCACCGCGAGTCTCGACAACACGGACAAGATCGCCGGCACGCTCGCGACGTTCGTGCGACACCGTCGCTCGTACGACACGATCAACAACTTCTACCGCGTCTACGAATCGCTGACTCCAGCCGATCTCGACTCGGCGGCGAGAAGATTCTTCATCGACGACTCACTGGTGGTGGCGACGCTGTCCCACGAGAAACTGCCGGAGGCGGTCGCAACACTGCCGCTGCTCGCGAGTTTCACGCCAGCGCCGGCGAAGCTCGACTCGAAGCGGTTCACGGTCCAGAAGTCTGAATTGCCGCAGCTCACGATCAAGCTGCTGTTCGACGTCGGTTCGGCCTACGACCCGAAGGGCAAGGAAGGCCTCGCCCAGCTGGCGGCGTCGATGATCGCCGAGGCTGGCTCCAAGGCCCTGCGGATCGACGAGATCAGCAAGGCGCTGTACCCGATCGCAGGCTCCTTCGCCGCGCAGGTGGACAAGGAGATGACCGCATTCACGATGTCGGTGCACCGCGACAACTGGGCGCAGTTCTCGTCGGTGGTGCTGCCGCAGCTCCTCGAGCCGGGCTTCCGCCAGGAGGATTTCGACCGGTTGCGGACGAACCAGGCGAACGCGTTGACGATCGACCTGCGCTCGAACAACGAGGAAGAGCTCGGCAAGGAATGGCTGCAGAATCGCATCTTCGCGGGCACGCCCTATGGGCACACGACGCTCGGCACGGTCGACGGCCTCGCGGCGATCACTCTCGAGGACGTGAAGGCCTTCGTCCGGCAGCACTACACGACGGGCAACCTGAAGGTCGGCATCAACGGCGGGGCGGGCGATGCCGTGCTGACCTCGCTTGCAACCGAGCTCGGCAGGCTCCCGGCCAGTGACACGCCGCGTGTGACCGGGATCGCCGGCAAGGCGCCGAAAGGCTATGACGTCGACATCATCGCCAAGGAAACGCGGGCTACGGCGATGTCGTTCGGCCATCCGATCGACGTCAACCGGGCTTCCCCCGACTTCGCCGCGCTCGACGTGGCGCGAGCCTGGCTCGGCGAGCACCGCTCGCAGATGTCGCACCTCTACGACCGCATCCGCGAGACTCGCGGCATGAACTATGGCGACTACGCCTACATCGAGGCGTTTCCGCGCGGCATGTTCCAGTTCATGCCCGACCCGAACATCGCCCGCCAGCAGCAGGTCTTCGAAGTCTGGATCCGTCCGGTCGTTCCGGAGAATGCCCATATGGCGTTGCGCATCGCACTGCACGAGGTCGGGCAGCTCGTGCAGAATGGTCTCACGCAGGAGCAGTTCGAGACGGCGCGCGGCTACCTGATGAAGAACGTCTACGTGAAGACGTCCACGGCCGACGAGCAGATCGGCTACGCGCTCGACTCCGAGTGGTACGGCATCGGCGAGTACACGTCGCACATGCGCGCTGCGCTCGAGAAGCTCACGCTCGACGACGTCAATGCCGCGATCCGCCGGCACATCCGGCCGCAGGACATGAAGATCGTGATGATCACCAAGGATGGCGAGGGCCTGAAGCAGGCGCTGGTCAGCGATGCGGTCTCGACCATGAAGTACGAGGCCGAAAAGCCGCAGGAACTGCTCGACGAGGACAAACTGATCGGCGCGAAGAAGCTCGGCATTCGTGCGGACGCCATTCGCGTGATTCCGATCGAGGACGTGTTCCGGAACTAGGCGCCGGGAGTCACTCGACGACCGTCAGGTGGCTCCGGGCAAGGCGGGGGCTGCCCGCCGCTGCTCGGCGAGCTTGCGTGCCACGACGCCGTCTGGATCGAGCCCGATCAGCAGCAGCAATGGCAGGACGGGGAGGAGGCCGGCGACCAGGTAGAAGTCGGTCAGGGTCGGTGTGAACCCGATCTGCGGCAACCAGGCGTTCAACTTGGCGCCGAGTGCGTAGCCGACATTGCTCATTGCCATGTAGACCGTGAACTGGGTCGCCGCGGCCCGGGTCCACGATACCTTCATGTACAGCGAGAACAGGCTGACGGTCGCAAACGCGAGCGTCCCCTTGAAGGCGGGGAGCAGCAGAATGTGCGGATACCCTGGTCCGTGCCAGGCCTCGACGGTCCAGCCGAAAGTCACAAGTACCACGGTCATCGCGGTCAGTCCGACTGCCGCCATGCGCCGCCGGCCGAAACGGTCGCAGGCGTAACCTCCCGCAATCGCGCCGAAAAGCTCGGCGAGCGTGCCCCAGGTGCCGCTGGCGCGCGCAAAGCGATCGGCCGTCCAGCCGAGGTCCTGTACGAAGAACTCGACAGTGAGTGGGTCGTAAAGGCCCTCGGCCATCGAGTAGGTACCGGCCACCAAGACCAGCGTCGCCGTCGTGCGGTTGGACAGCGCCCGCTTCAGTTCGCTCAGCGTGAGCAGCATCCCAAACGGGGATGTGGCCACGGTTCCCTGCGCGCTGCCCGGCGACCACGGGAAGCGCCGCTCCCCGGGCCGCTCCTGCCAGGCGATCACCAGCGCGAGCACGGCGATGATGACGCCGGCCTGCACCAGCACTGCAGTCTGCAGGTTCGTGTAGGCAATGATCGTCGCCATGCCGGCGCCACCGACGCCGATGCCGAACAGCTTGGAGCCCCACATGAAGCCGTTGACCCGGCCGCGCTCGTTGTCCTCGAGCAGGTCGACGGCCAGCGCGTCCGTCGCCACGTCCTGCAGCGAGGCGAAACAGTTGTGCACGAAAAAGACCCAGGCCAGGTAGATCAGCGTCGCATCGCTGTCCATCGAGCCGGACAGCGCCGCGGACAGCAGCGTCAGTGCCATGCAGAACTGTGCGATCGCGATCCATGGCCGGCGGATGCCCAGCGACGGCATCCGCATCGAATCGATGATGGGCGCCCAGATGAACTTGAACGTCCACGGCAGGATGGCAAGTGCAACGACCGTCGCGGTCTCAGCCTTGCCGTGGCCGGCCTGGCTCAGCGTCGCCAGCAGCGCGATCGTTGCGAATCCCCAGGGGAAGCCCTGGCAGAAGTAGAGCAGGCACAGCAGCGAGGTGCGCCGGCTGCGGCTGTCGGACAGCGTTGTTCCCCGCCGGATGCTCAACGGCCTCTCCCTGCCAGTGCTGCTGCTCGCAACCCACGCTTGCGGCGAGCTTATTGGCCGAAACTGCGCCGCACCCCGGCTGCTGTCAAGCTCGGGTTGCGGATCTGCATTCCGTCTGGCCGCGCATCCGCCGCTCGCCTATAGTCGCGCCGACAGGGGAGAAAAAGATGTCCGAATTCAAGCCGCTGAACCTGCTCGACCTGAGCTTCGTGCTGATGGAAACCCGCCAGACGCCGATGCACGTCGCTGGGCTGCAGACGTTCGTACCGCCGCCGGACGCGCCGCGTGATTTCGCGCGCCAGCTGTTCGAGTACCTGCGCAGCTTTCCTGTGACGGCTGCGCCGTTCACGTATCGCCTGCGCAACCTGGGGCCGGGCTCGCTGCTACCCGCTTTCGAAGTCGTCGACAAGGTGGATCTCGATTACCACCTGCGGCACTCGGCCTTGCCATATCCGGGCGGCGAGCGCGAACTCGGCGTGCTGGTCTCGCGGCTGCACTCGAACCCGATGGACATGGACCGGCCGCTCTGGGAGGTCCACCTGATCGAGGGCCTGCACGGCGGCCGCTTTGCGCTGTATGCAAAGCTGCACCATTCGCTCGCCGACGGCGTGTCGGGCGTCGGGCTGCTGAATTTCTCCGAGAAGCCGGAGTCGAGCCGGACGCCGCCCATCTGGGCCGCGGAACGACCCAAGCGGCCGCGTTCGAACGCGGCCCAGTACGGCGCCTTCGGCGTGCTGCCCGCGGCCCTGCTCAAGCAGGCGCGCGCACTGCCGAGCCTTCTGCAGGGACTCGCGGGGTCTGCCAAGGCCGCCATCGGACTCAAGTTCGACCCGGACTTCACCTCGCTGGCGGAAGCGCCACGGACGATACTGAACACGAACGTTACGCCGCAGCGTCGCGTCGCGACGCAGGCAACGACGCTCGAGCGCATGAAGGCGATCGGCGAGGCGGCGGGCGGCAGCATCAACGACGTGCTGCTCGCCGCGTGCAGCGGTGCACTACGGCGCTATCTCGACGAGATCGGCAAGTTGCCGCGTAAGTCGCTCGTGGCGTCGATCCCGGTCGCGTTGCCTCGCGACACCACCGAGACCGGCAATGCGATCAGCTTCGCGAACGTCCGGCTCGGCACCGACATCGAGGACGTCCGCGAGCGTTTCGAGGTCATCCGGCGCAGCAGCGTGGCGGGCCGCAACTACCTCAAGCAGATGACCGCCGCCGCGCTGATCGACTACACGGTGCTGATCAGCTCGCCGCAGATGCTGACGCGCGTGCCGGGCATCGGCGCGCGCGTGCCGCCGATCTACAACGTCATCATCTCGAACGTGCCGGGGCCGCGCGCCAAGCTGTACTTCCTCGGTGCCGAGATGGAGGCCTACTATCCGATATCGGCGCTCGCGCACGGCCAGGCGCTAAACGTCACCGTGATGAGCTACGCCGGCGGCCTCTACTTCGGGTTCACCGCCTGCCCCGATCGCGTGCCGAGCGTGCAGCGCGTTGCGGTCTACACGGGTGACGCGCTCGACGAGCTCGAGAAGGTGTTCGTCGAAGGGGCGCGCGCGCCGGTCGCGAAGAAGCCGCGCGCGAGGCCCGCCAAGGCCCCCGCAAAGGCCGCTGCTCGGCGTGCACCGACGAAGCGCGCTGCCAGGCCGCCGGCGGCGCGTGCTGCGAAGCCGCGCGCGAAGGCTCGCTAGGCTCGCGCAACACTGATGGCCTTGAGAAAGCCGGGTCTGGTGCCCCAGATCCTGATCGGCGTCACGCCCGGCAGTGCGCTCGTGCTGTGCGTCGTCGCGTCGCTGGCGGCCTGCGGGGCGAGCGGCGTACCCTCCGGGAGCCTGCTGCTCGTGCCACTCGCCTGCTCGCTGTTCGGCATCTCCTACGACGTGGCGATGCAGGTGGTGGCGGTCGGGTTCATCATCAGCTTCGTGCAGGATTCGTTCGAGACGGCGCTCAATTCCAGCACGGACGTCGTCTATACCTACGCGGTGGATCGATCGGCCGGCTGGCGGTCTGGGAGTGCGTCGACCTGATTGCTGCAAGCACAACCAACGGCCGCCACCCGCTGTTCGCCGCTCCGCTGCTCTGCTTGTCGGCGTACGCGCCGGCTGTGCTCGCACAGCCTGGTGCGGCATGGGCGGCGACGGTCTACGGCGCACGGATTTCCAGCGAGGCCGGCTGGGAAGACGTCCTGTTCAATCCGTTCGGCGCCAAGTACGTCGATGCATTCCTCGTCGCCGGCGCCGCTTCGCGCGAGTACGCGCTGCTGAAGGACGGCGCGCTTGCGCTCGAGGCCGAGGGGCAGGTCGTTTACAACTTCGGCGACCAGGATCACTGGGAGTTCAACGTCCTGCCGATCGTGGCGCGCTGGCAGGAGTTCCCATGGGATGCCCGCGTGGCGACCTCGGCCGCGTTCGGGCTGGGCCTGTCATACGCCACCGAGGTGCCCGAAGTGGAGGTCGAACTGGAGGGGGAGAGCCACCAGCTGCTGATCTACTGGGTCGCCGAGCTGACCGCGGGGCCGGTCAATGCGCCCTGGTCCGTGTCGCTGCGGCTGCACCACCGGTCGGTGGCCTGGGGACTGCTGGGCGACGAGGGCGGCATGAACGCGGTCGGCATGGGCCTTCGATACCAGTTCTGAGCAATGTCGAGCATGACGAACGTCCGTGAGACTGAGGTGGTCATCGTCGGTGCCGGATTCGGCGGCTTGTGCATGGCCATCAAGCTGCTCGAAGCAGGCATCCGCGACTTCGTGGTCCTCGAGAAGGAGGCGGAGGTGGGCGGCACCTGGCGCGACAATTCCTACCCCGGTGCCGAGTGCGACGTGCAATCGCACATGTACTCGTACTCGTTCGAGGGCAAGCCCGACTGGAGCCAGCGTTACGCCGGCTGGCGGGAAATCCAGCAGTACATCCTCGACACGACCGAGAAGTACGCGCTGCGTCCCTACATCCGCTTCAACAGCGCCGTGAACGGCGCGCATTTCGATGCCGCTCGAGCCCGTTGGACCGTGCGCCTCGCGTGCGGCGAGGCTTACTCGGCGCGGCACTTCTTGCTGGCCACCGGCCCGCTGCACGTGCCGTCCATTCCTGAGATTCCCGGTCTCGACCGCTTCCGGGGCGAGGTATTCCACTCCGCGCGCTGGAACCACTCCGTTGACCTCGCAGACCGCAGGGTGGCGTCGATCGGCACCGGCGGCAGCGCGATCCAGTACTGCCCGGAGATCGCGCCACGGGTGCGCAAGCTGCACGTATTCCAGCGCACGCCGGCGTGGGTGATCCCGCGCGACGTTCGCGCCTACCCGGAGCGAACCAAGCGCCGGTTCGCGCGCCACCCTTGGCTGCGCAAGCTGCATCGCGTCCGCCTCTACTGGACCAACGAGTCTCGGGTGTGGCCGATTTTCCACGCCCGGCTTGCGCGTGCGCTGCAGCCGCTCGCCAGGTTCTTCATCCGCCACCAGGTGAAGGATCCGGAACTGGCCCGCAGGCTCACACCGGACTACACGATCGGCTGCAAGCGGATCCTGGTCTCGAGCGCGTGGTATCCGATGTTCCGGCGCGACAACGTCGAGCTCGTGACTGCCGGCATCCGCGAGGTGCGCGAGCACGGCATCGTGACCGAGGACGGCATCGAGCGACCGGTGGACTGCATCATCCTCGGCACCGGCTTCGTAGTGGATCCGCGGATCTACATGCAGGGCTTCACGGTCACGGGCTTGCCCGGCCACACGCTCGCCGCGGACTGGCGCGACGGCGCCGAGGCGTATTACGGGGTCACGGTGCACGGGTACCCGAACATGTACCAGCTGCTCGGCCCGAACTCCGCACTCGGGCACAACTCGGTCATCTTCATGATCGAGTGCCAGGTTCGCTACGTGCTCGAGTGCATGCGCCGGCTGCACGAGTCCGGCGCAGCATACAGCGACGTCACGGCCGAGGCGCAGGCCCGATTCAACGCACGCGTGCAGCGGAACTTCAAGAACACGGTCTGGAGCTCCGGCTGCCGCAGCTGGTATCAGCAGGCCGACGGCAGGAATTTCACGATCTGGCCGTGGTCGACATGGCGCTACTGGATCGAGACGCGCAGGGTGCGGGCCGAGTGCTACCGGCTCTCGCGGCCAGAGTCGGCGCAGAATCCACTCAGCCCCTGACCGCCGCAAGAATCTGCTCGAGCGCCGACGGATCCTCGATCGTCGTCAGGTCGCCCGGATCCTGCCCCTCGCATAGCGCCCGGATCGAGCGGCGCAGCAACTTGCCCGACCGGGTCTTCGGCAGCGCGGTCACGAAATGAACCCGCGCCGGGCGCGCCACGGCGCCGAGCTGGTTGTCCACCACCTTCATGACGTCGGCCTCGTGGGCCAGCCGCTTCTCCGGCGTGTCGATCAGGCTGGTGTCCTTGACGATCGCAAAGGCCATCGCAACCTGACCCTTGAGCTGGTCGGCGACCCCCACCACGGCGACCTCGGCGATGTTCGGGTGCGACGAGATCGATTCCTCGATCTCGCGCGTGCCGAGCCGGTGGCCCGCCACGTTGATCACGTCGTCGGTGCGACCGAGGATGAAGTAGTAGCCGTCCTCGTCACGTATGCCCCAGTCGAAGGTCGAGTACACCTGCTGCCCGGGCACGCTTTTCCAGTAGGTGTCGACGAAGCGCTGATCGTCGCCCCACACGGTGGTCATGCAGCCCGGCGGCAGCGGTCCGCGGATCGCGACGACGCCTTTCTTGCCGGGCCCAACCTCGTCACCGGTGACGGCGTCGTACAGGCGCACGTCGTAGCCGTAGACCGGTACCCCCGGCGAGCCGAACTTGCTCGGCAATGCCTCGATGCCGGGCTGGATAGCGAGGATCGGCCACCCCGTCTCGGTCTGCCAGTAATTGTCGACGATGGGCTTGCCGAGGCCCTCGGCGATCCAGCGCGCCGTCGGCTCGTCCAGCGGTTCGCCGGCCAGGAAAAGCAGCCGCAGCGAGGAGAGGTCGTACTTCCTGAGGAACGCGGGATCCTGCTTCTTGAGCACGCGGATCGCCGTCGGCGCCGAGAACATCGTCGTGACCTTGTACTGCTCGACGATCTTCCACCAGATGCCGCCGTCGGGCCGGATCGGCGTGCCCTCGTACATGATGGTCGCCATGCCGGCGATCAGCGGCCCGTAGATGATGTAGCTGTGGCCCACGACCCAGCCGATGTCGCTGGTGGCGAAATACGTCTCGCCCTTGTTGCCGCAATAGATCAGCTTCATCGACGCAGCGAGCGCCACCGCGTAGCCGCCCGTGTCGCGCTGCACGCCCTTCGGCTTGCCGGTGGTGCCGCTCGTGTAGAGGATGTAGCTCGGCTCGGAACTCTCCAGCCACTCGCAGGGCACCTCGTCGTTCATGTGCTCGGCGCGCAGCGTCGCGTAATCGACGTCCCGGCCGGGAACCCGCTCCATGTCGGCGAGGCCCCGATCCACGAGCAGCACGCTGGCGGGTGGAGACTTCGACAGCCGGATCGCCTCGTCGAGCAGGTGCTTGTACGGCACGGGCTTGCCCGCACGGGAACCCGCGTCCGCGCTGATGATCAGCTTCGGCTTTGCGTCGTCGATGCGCGTCGCGAGGCTCACGGACGCGAACCCCCCGAACACCACCGAATGAATCGCGCCGATGCGCGCGCAGGCGAGCATCGCGAAGGTCGCCTCCGGGATCATCGGCATGTAGACCAGGACGCGATCTCCCTTGCCGACGCCGAGTCCCAGCAGGATCCCCGCCATGCGGTTCACCTCGCGGTGCAACTGGCGGAACGTATAGGTCTTCTCGGCGCCGGTCTCGGTCGAGAGGTAGATCAAGGCCGGCGAGTCGCCCAGCTCGGGGAGGTGGCGATCGACGGCGTTGTGGCAGAGGTTGGTACGGCCCCCGACGAACCATCGGGCAAACGGCGGCCGGGAGTAGTCGAGTACCCGGGTGAACGGCGCATGCCAATCGATCAGTGCCGCCTGCTCGCTCCAGAAGGTCTCCGGATCACTGATCGAGCGGGCGTGGAGTGCCTCGTAATTACTCATGTGCGTCTCCCCGGCGTTCGCAGTTCCGCTTTTCTACCGGCCGGCCGGTCGATTGGCCATTAGACGATCGTTATTGCGGGTCGCCGCGTCCCGTGCGCCAATTGCGATCGGCTCGCAGCGCCGGCCCTCCGATTCTATAAAAATGCGAGATAGGAATCGCAATACTATGAGTTTATTGAAGTTTCGTCGGACTGAGTCGGCGAGGCCAGAGTGTCTGCAGGGGCCTCATCCGTTGCGCTCGGCGAGCCGGGCGCCAGGTGATACGCGGTCACCCGGGTGCAGCACGACGCGTTCACCGGCCTTGAGGCCCGAGTGCACCACCGCCTGCAGGCCGTTGTCCTGACCGATTTCCACGAGTCGCAGTTCGGCGCGGCCGTCTCGCTCGACGAACACCGCCCAGCGAGTTTCGTGCCGAAACAAGGCCGACAACGGCACCCGCAACACGTCGGCTGCTTCCCACAGCACGATGCGTGGCTCGACGCGGTAGCCATGGCCAAGGCGCTGCCAGCGATCGCGCGGCTCCGTGATGTCAACGACGACGTTGACGCGCTGCTCTTCGATGCCGAGCGCCGACACCTTGGTGAAGCCGAAGGGCTCGACGCGAAGCACGACCCCCTCGAGTGGCCGGTCGCCGCCCCAGGCCTCGATGATCACGCGTTGCCCGGCCTGCACGCGAACCGCGTCCGCAGACAGCAGGTCCACGACGATCTCGAGGCGGCCGGGATCGCCGATCTCGACCAGCGCAGCCCCGGACTGCACGACGCCCTCGCTTTCGGTCACGATCCGCAGCACCGTGCCGCTGACGGGCGACACGACGTTGACGCACTCGCAATCTGACACTCGCTTGCGGGATGCGGCGGGCGTCACGAGCCGGGCGCGAGCCACCTGGTATTCCGATTCGCGAACCCGGCGTTCGGCGCGTGCTTCCGCGAGCGCTGCCTCCGCGGTCCTTGCGCGTCGTTGCGCGGCGTCGAGTTCGTTCTCGGAGACGGTGTGGCTGCGGGCGAGGGCCCGGATGCGCTCGAACTCGGCCCGCGCGAAGTCGAGATCCGCCTGTGCGCGGCTCACCTGCGCCTCGGCGTGGGTGCGTGCGGCCGCGGCGGCGTCGGCGCCTGCACGCGCCTCGGCTTCACTCCGCACGTCGAGAAATGACGGATCGCTGGGCTCGATCCGTGCCACGAGGGTCTCGTCCGCGGTGACCTCGTCGCCGACGTCGAGGTCGATACGGCGCATGAGCCCCGTCACCGGTGCCGACACCACGTACATGTCGCGGACCCGGGTCTCGCCTTCGTCACTTACGCTGACCGTGAGCGGGCCGCGGTCCACCACGACCAGGTCCACGGCCACAGTGGCGGGCCGGAACAGCCAGAGCAGCGCACCGACGAGCACGAGCACGAGGGGGGCCCAGAACAGCAGGCGTTTGCGCGCAGGGGTCATCCGTTCACTCCCGGGTCTTCAGCACGGCAATCAGGTCCAGGCGGTCCACCTGCCGTCGCACGAGCAGGGCCGACACCACGGTGGCGGCGAGGCCGATCAACATCGCCCACCCGTAGGTCGAGGCGAGAACCACCAGCGGCACGCGGTAGAGCTCCGTCTTGAACGCCTGCACGATCAGGCTGGCCAGCGCATAACCGAGCCCGCAGCCGAGGGGCAGCGCGACGAAGGTGAGCAGAGCCACTTCGCCGAGCAGAATGTAGGAAATCTCCGCGCGCGTGAAGCCGAGCACGCGCAGCGTTGCGAGCTCGCGACCCCGCTCCGAGAGCGAGATGCGGGCTGCGTTGTAGGTGACGCCGAACGCCAGCGCGCACGAGAAGACGATGAAGAACGACACGAAGATCGTGATCGTCTCGGCCATGGTGTCGCGAAACGTCTGCACCGCCGCTTCCTTGACTGTGACGGAGCTGACGCGGGGCAGGGTCTTGAGGTCCCGGAACAACGCATCCTGCTGGTTCTCGTCCACCCTCAGGTGCACGGCGGTCACGCTCGGACGCTCGCGCATGAGCCGGTCGAGTGCGCGGATGTCCATGTAGGCGGGCGAACCGATGTACGTCTCGAAAGTGGCGACGACCGGGACGTCGAATACCGGCCGCCGGCCTTCGAGGACCTCGACGGTGATGCGCTCGCCGACGCGGACCTGAAGCATCTCGGCGAGCATGGTCGAGATCACGACGCCTTCGGGCGGCAACTCGAGCGCGCGACCCTCGGCGTCGTAGACGCGATACAGTTGCTGCCGGGCCGGCAGGCCTTGCAGCGCCTCGCGCTCTTCGCGCCAGCCGTTGCGCATCTTGGCCGCGACGGAGCGCATCGGCTCCGTCGTCTGCACGCCCGGCAGCCGCGCGAGGTCGCGCGTGATTTCGCTCGAGCGTACCTCGGCGAAACCGACGGTCAGGTTCTGACCCTGGGCCTCGAGGAAATAGACGTTGACCATGTGGTTGATGGCGTCGAGCCACTGCATCGACGTCACCAGAACGGCGACCGACATCGCGATGCCGGCCGACGTGATGAACGAGCGGCCCGGCCAGCGGACGACCTGCCGGAGAAGGATGCGGGTGGGCTGGTCGAGGCGCTGCACGAAGCCGAAGCGGCCCAGCGCGGTGCGCCGGAATAGCGGTGGCGCTGGCGGTCGCATCGCCTCGGCCGGGGGCATCGCGGCTGCTGTTCGCACGGCGCCCAGTGCGCCGAGCAGTGCTGCGCCCAGGCTGACCATGGCCGCAAGGGCGAACGGTCGCGGTCCCGGTCGGAACAGCAGGAACGGGAAATGGTAGAACTCGGCGTAGACGCGCGTGTTGTACAAGCCGAGCCAGTAGCCGACGGCCCAGCCGAGCAGCACGCCCACCGCGCCAATGCCCAGCACGAATCGCGTGTAATGCGACGCGATGTCGTAGTTGCGGTAGCCGAACGCCTTGAGCAGGCCGATTTCACTGCGCTCGACGGCGATCAGCCGACCCAGCACCATGTGCGTCAGGAACGCTGCAACGGCCAGGAAAATGGTCGGCAGGATCGTCGAGAGCGTTCGCAGCTGGTCGATCTCGTTCATCAGGAACCAGTTCGACAGCTGGTCGGAGCGTGCGTAGGCCCCGACGCCACCGTATCGGCCGAGCAGTCCGTCGAGGCGATCGACGACCGCTTCCGGGTCCGTGCCGCGCAGCAGCGCCAGGCTCACGTCATTGAACGCGCCGTCGAGGTCGAACGCCGCCTGCAGGGCTTCCTGGCCCATCCAAAGCACGCCAAAGCGCTGGTCGTCGGGCATCAGTGCGCCGGGCCCGATCGCATAGACGTACTCGGGTGACAGTGCAATGCCGACGACCGTGAGCTCGCGCCAGCGCCCGTTGATGACGGCGCGCAGGTGATCCCCGATTTCGAGGCCGTGCGCCTGCGCGAAAGGCTCCGACAGCACGGCTTCGTCCGGGCCGCCGACGCGCGGATAGCGGCCCTTGCGCAACGCGAGGCGATTGAGGCGGGGCTCCGCGCGTTCGGGAACCGACACGAGCTGTCCGATGACCGGCTCCTCAAAGCCCTCGATGTCGAGCACTGCCGTGCGCACCACCCGGGTCTCGACGGCCTGGACCCCGGGGATCTCACGCATCCGGCCGGCGAGGTGCTCAGGTGCACGCTCCACGTGGGCGAACACCTGCCCGAACCGGTAGCGCTCGTAGTACGCGACCGCGGTTTCTTCCAGCGACTCGACCGTGGTGAGCGACATCACGAGCACGCCCACGCCCGATGCCATCACCAGCGCGATGGCAAGGACCTGGCCGCGCAGCCGCCACAGGTCGCGCAGCAGCTTTCGGTGCAGCGCCCGCATCACCATGAGATCTCACGCGCGGGTCGGCGCCGCGCATTGCGGCGCTCTTCGTGGATCGTGCCGTCGCCCATCACGAGCACGCGGTCGGCCATGTCGGCAATCACTGCGTTGTGCGTGATCAACACCGTCGAGGTGCCGAGTTCTGCATGGATGCGCTCGATGGCCTCGAGGACCAGCACGCCGGTCTGGCTGTCGAGTGCGCCGGTCGGTTCGTCGCAGAGCAGCAGGTCGGGCCGCTTGGCGATCGCACGTGCGATGGCGACGCGCTGCTGCTCGCCACCGGAGAGCTGCGCCGGGAAGTGATCCAGGCGCTCGCCGAGCCCGACCAGCCGCAGGGCTTCCTCCGGCGGCATCGGCGCGCGGGCGATCTCGGTCACGAGTGCCACGTTCTCGAGCGCCGTCAGGCTCGGGATCAGGT
>Ga0102851_10000941_pt1 | contig 15792 bp, 15 predicted proteins | sample Mud3Dept3metaG_FD_79558 | JGI IMG/M metagenome (GOLD analysis project Ga0102851, IMG submission 79558) | Freshwater wetland microbial communities from Ohio, USA, analyzing the effect of biotic and abiotic controls - Mud 3 Core 4 Depth 3... | ecosystem: Environmental > Aquatic > Freshwater >... | reverse complement strand
CAGGTGATCCAAACGGAGTACCCACCTGCAACCTTGGAACAATCAATGCAGGAGGGAATAAGCAGTATACCGTCACCGTCACCGTAAATGTAGGCACAACAGGTACACTAACCAACAATGTATCGGTAATCTCTGATATTGCTGATCCTAATGCAGCTAACAATACTGCAAGTGCCACAACCACGGTTAATGAGCCCTCAATATTTGATCCTCCTTCAGGATTTAAAACTGTTAACAGTGCCGGATATCCTGAACTGGTCTGGAGGATGGTATGGATTAATAACGGCAACGCCGATGCAGTAACTGCTGTGATTACTGACTCCATTCCTGCCAATACAACATATGTCGGAGGAAGCCTTATCTGTACACCACAGGGAGGTTCCCAGTCAGATCAATGTTCATATGACAGCGGCAACAACAGGATCGTTTGGCAGGGTACGATTGCTGCCGATCCCGGAGCACTGAATGAGACTCAGGCACAGAATGAAGTGGTAATCACATTCAGAACAACTATGAGTACAAGTATTATAAGAGTTGAGAATCAGGGATGCGCGCAAATCCTGGGAGGAGCAACGCAGTGCACAGACAATCCCGCTACCCCGGCTTCAGGAGATCCGACGGTCTGGACAAAATCCACCACTCCTGTTGCTGTACCCACAATGACTGAATGGGGAATGATAATACTCCTGGTATTCCAGGGGTTGATGGCTCTCTACTACCTGAGGAGACGGGTCAGAATTTAAATTAGTATTTAAGATATACGGAGGGGTAGGGAAATATTTCCCTGTCCCTTTTAATTCATAATGCATTTAGTTACAATGTATGTCATTCCCGCTTGTCGGGAATCCTTCTGAATGACCACAAATGTAGTAAAAAACCAAAGAAAGATTCCGGCCAAGCCGGAATGACATCAGTTAATGATCTTTATTAAGTATATTGCTCAATAGCGCATGAAAAAGAAATATTCTAAATCCAAACAACGGAAATCTGAAGATACTGCTAAGGTAAGTATCAGACGCTTCCTTATCACCTATCTTATCCTGATGGCAGGATTCTTCTTTATTATTGGTTTCACACCTTTACAGAAAATTGTTGACGTAAACGGCATTTACACCAATGGGGTAGTTCTCATTACCTCCAAAATTCTCAGTGCACTGCATATCCCAACGACGTGCAGTGGTTCAATCATTCACCTGCCGTCCATTTCCCTTGACGTACGATTCGGGTGCAATGGCCTTGAAGCCGTCATGATATATTCGGTTGCTGTCCTCGCATTTCCTGCCACATGGAGGAAAAAAGTCTATGGAATCGTTGCAGGATTTCTGATCATCCAGATAATCAATATTCTGAGAATCGTCGGGTTGGCCTATGCGGGAGTCTATCTTCAAAATATCTTTCACTATATCCATATTTATGTAGCACAGGGCATCATGATAGCAATTGCACTCGGCACATTCTTCCTCTATCTTGCATTTACGAAAACAAATGCCAAGACCATCGCTTAATCAGATTCTGAAGACTGCCCTCATCTTCATCCTTTCCTATTTTGTCTTCCTGATTCTCTGGATACAGGTAAAAGATTATTATGGATATGGAATGACGGTGACCGCGTCCAGGGTAATTGCAAGCATCAAGGATTTGCAAATCGATGCGGTTGATCAGAACGATGAGCGTGTCCAGGTAACATTTACGCCTTACAGAATCAACAGAAATATTCTGATAGATATCCCGGTGAGGACAAACACCTATACCTTCAATAGTCCCCTTACGCTGGCTATCATGTCATCTCTCTTCTTATTCATTCGGAGAAAATTGAGAGCCTATGGAGAAGCTCTGCTATTACTTCTCAGCGTTCACCTGCTCTTTATTACAACATTTGAAATGAAGGAACTGACAACAGTACTCATGAATATGAAGCTGCAGACGGTAAGTGAAGCCCGGATATTCATCTATCAATTTCTCTGGAGTTTCACCGATAACATGGTCATCCGTTTTGAACCCTTTCTCATAGGGTTTTATCTGTTTGTCAGATTCAGGAGATAGTGTGCCCGAGTACAAAATGAAACAGACCTGAGGATACTACTGATTCATACTGCTCAGAAAGTTTTCATCGTGAACTGTAACTCAATGGAGAATTATTGACGAGTACCTCCACCTCAGGGCTTAAAGGATTATCAAGTATATTTTGAGGTATTCCCGTCTGTATTACATTCCCGTTGGAATAGATGATTATGGTATCTGCAACTGTGAAAGCCTCAGTATAGTCATGGGTTACTAAAACAATGGGCATATCAAACCTATTTTTTATATCTCTCAAAAACCGCCTCATCTCAATGCGGAGAGGATTGTCCAGTGCTGAAAAAGGTTCGTCCAGCAAAAGAAGCAAGGGTTTTCGCATGAGAGACCTCGCAAAAGCAACCCGCTGCTTTTGACCTCCTGACAGTTCCGCAGGGTATTTCTTCTCAAGCCTTTCAAGATGAAACGTCTCAATCATTTCCCTTGCTCTTTCCCATCTTTCCGATTTTCTCATGGTATCAGAACCGTACAGAATATTATCAAGGGCGGTCATGTGCGGAAAGAGAGCGAGGTCTTGAAATACATATCCCAGATGCCGTTTCTGCGAAGGCACATTTATTCCTTTATTGCTGTCAAACATTATTGTCTTGTCTATTCGAACGAATCCGTCGTCGGGTATCAATAGCCCTGCAATCATCTGGAGTGTCATGGTTTTCCCTGCTCCCGAGTATCCGAAGAGCACGGTGAGTTCATTGTCGATTTCCCATGCAACATCGAGATTGAATCCTTTGACCTTTTTCTTTAGATGAACCGATAACCCCATTAAATGATCCTCTTACTGTATCTATTGGCAAAATAGAGAAAAAGTCCCGACATGAGGGTCAGCAGAATGACCATACCGTTTGCCTGAGACCATTCGCCGCTGCCGGCAAGTGAGTAGATGGCAAGAGGCATGGTATCAGTCTTCCCAGGGATATTGCCCGCCAGCATCAATGTTGCTCCGAACTCACCAAGTGCCCTTGCGAATGAGAGGACCGTGCCTGCCAATATACCCCTTTTCGCAAGAGGCAAAATCACCCTTACGGTTGTTTCAAATTCTGAATGCCCCAACGTATAAGAAGCATGAATCAGGTTTTTATCGACAGTTTCAATTGCTGCACGTGTTGTCTTTATCATCAACGGAAGAGCTACAACAAATGAGGCTAATACCGCTGCATGCCAGGTGAACATGATGCTCCACCCTGTCCAGGTATATAGCGGGTTTCCGATAATACCGTTCCTGCCAAAAAGAATGATCAGATAATATCCCGTTACTGTCGGGGGCAGTACGAGCGGGAGTGTGAAAAGCATATCAAGCAGTTCTTTGCCTCTGAAGTTTCTTTGCGCAAGAAAATAGGCTATTGTGACACCGATAACGATTATGAAAAACGTTGCAACCGCTGCTACCTGAAAGGAAAGTCTGAGTGAAAACAGCACTGAATTTTCGAGCATGCCTTTATCAGGAGAAGTTGAAGCCTATTGTTTTTTTGTCATTTTGAATCCATGCCTTTCAAGAATTTTCCTGCCTTCCTCCGATATCAAAAGGGAAACGAATGCTTTTGACAAACTATGTTTATTGGTATCTTTAATTACCGCAACCGGATAGATGACAGGACTGTGGCTATTCTCAGGAGCAGTGGCAACAATTCTAATATCTTTTGCCCTTACCATCGCATCTGTTGAATATACAACGCCGGCGTCCACTTCTCCGCGGGCTACATAATCAAGGACCTGTCTCACATTTTCGCCATAGATAAGTTTCTCTCTTATTGCAGAGAGCAGATTGAAATGAACGAACACCTCCTCAGCATATCGTCCCGCCGGAACGGTTTTAGGATTGCCGGCTGCTATCTTTTGCACTTGGTTGAGCTTCAGATCTTGAAAAGTTTCTATTTCGAGCTTCGAGTCCGCCGGGATTATGAGGACTATACTGTTTCCGGCAAAGTTGACCCTGGAATCAGGCACTATAAGCCCCTCTTTTTCCGCGTCATCCATATCTTTCTGTGCGGCAGAGGCAAATACGTCAACAGGAGCGCCTCCTTTGATCTGGCGAACTAAATCCCCCGATGCGCCAACATTAAAGGTTACCCTGGCTCCTTTATGCTTTGACTCAAAAAGTTTCCCTATATCTTCAAAGGCATTCTTCAGGCTTATTGCTGCTGAGACGGTTATTTCCTGCTGCTCTACAGCAATAGCAACCTCTGCTGCAAAAAAGTGCAAGCTAACTGCAATCAGCAGTGCCGCAAGGATTATTTTTATGCGAAACTTGTTCACTCACCCTTTCCAAAAGAGCAGAACGGATACCTGCAGGCTTCGCAATTCATACACATCCCTCCGTGTCCGAGCTCTGCGAGTTCTTTTCTGCCAATATGTTCGCCAGTAAGAATACGGGGAAGGACAAGATCGAAGATCGTTCTCTTTGCGTACATACCGCACGCTGGTATGCCTATGATAGGAATTGGAGGCTGGCCATTCAAGCCCAGATAGGCGACAAGAAACATGGCGCCCGGAAGAACTGCAGAGCCATAGGTAATGTCTGTTGCTCCGATGTTTCTAATTGCGAATCTCGACACATCGTCAGGATCAACAGACATTCCACCCGTTGTAATAAGCATATCTGCGCCGGCGTTTATAAGTTCCTTCAGTCTCGCTTCAATAAAGGATTCATCGTCAGGCGCATAGTAGACACCAACAATCTCACCGCCAACCGCGTGGAGCTTTTTTGTTAGGACCGGAGCAAAAGCGTCCTTAATCTTACCGTAATATACTTCGTTCCCTGTTATAACAATACCCACCTTCGGTTTTCTGATATCTTTGACGTGAATGATCTTTCCGGCTTTTTCGCCAATGCTGACTGCGGCCTGAACTATGTCCTTCTTTACGAGCAATGGAATAGCTCTTGTGCCTCCTACTGACTGGCCCTTCTGAACAAGGGTATTGTTATGGAGTGTTGCGCACATGATATCACCGAGCATGTTGAATTCAAAAAGCGCATCCTTATTTATCTTTAAAAGTCCGTCTTTGCTGGCAATGATGTTTATTTTTCCTTCTTTCGGTTCACCCTCTATCTCTACTCCATCACCTAAAAGTGTGCTCGCAAGGGCATATGCTGCATCGTCCTCATGCATTTCATCTTCCGCAATATTCAGAACAAAAAGATTTTCCTTGCCCAGTCTTTGCAGATGGCAAACATCTTCTTCCCTGACAATATGGCCTTTCTTGAATGCACGTCCTTTGAACTCCCCCGCGCGAATTTCCGTAATATCATGGACAAGGACAGCACCTACACTCTCCTGAACAGGAATTTTTGTTGTTCCCCGATTGGAAGTTTCATGAAAAGGATCACACATACACCCTCCTCTACAGTTCGTTTTTCAGGAATATTTTCTGGAATCTGCCGTCGACAACCTTTCGCAGACCCCTCTCCACATCCCTGTATTTTCGCAGTATAGTCCTCGCATCTTTTGTAAGAATTGTACCGCCACCGTCTTTTCCGCCTGTCTGCCGTTCGATAAGCTTCACCCCAAGCCTTTCTTCCATGGCATTCAGGCAACTCCAGGCTTTTCTGAATGACATGTTACTCAATTTTGCGGCCTGATTTATCGAACCACACTTTTCTATTGCTTCGAGCAGGCTACTCTTGCCCCTGCCAAAGACAGGCTTACCATCGACCTCAATCCAGAACTTTGATTTAATCTTTACGCTCATCGTCCCCTCGTTATGTAAATATCACATAACGCAAGCCATAAAGCAAATTCTTTATTTTCATTGATATGGTGAAATTTGTGCATGTTTTGTAAACGCCCCGTTGCAATCATCATTTTCTGAGATATTTCTCCTCAAGCAAATCCGCAAGCTTCTGAATTTCTTTAATCTGAAAGTGAGGAACTCCGATATCACTTCCTTTATCGCCGATGACTGCAATCCAAAGATGTTCGATTCCTTCGCGGGGCAAAGGGGCAACGTCCTTTCTCAGCATCTCGATCCTGGGATAGGGATTGTCTTTGTGTCCTTCCAAAAGAATAACATCTGCGTCCTTTATGTAGAGATCGACCAACTCTTCAACGCTATATTCCCGTTCAAAAACCTCCATCATTGCCAGTTCAGTTGGGGAGATGAGGATGGTTTTGTATGCCCCCGCTTTTTTATGCCGCCAACTGTCTTTCCCCTCGCGATCAATCTCAAACCCACTGGCGGCGTGTTTAATGGTGGCGACGCGGTATCCTCTCCTGCAAAGCTCTGGAACAAGCTTCTCAATGAGTGTCGTTTTGCCGGTATTTGAACGACCAACAATGGATATGACCGGTATCATCCGCTTTTCACTTTCCTTTATAACACCACATTGATAAATCTCAGGTGGGGACGCAGTGAAGGTGTTCCCCCGCCCTCGGAAACAATTTGTAGGACTTTTTGGCGATCCAAGACAATAGAACCGCCCAAATGGGTAACAGGCGTCCCTGCGAATATGTCCCGGCAAACAGGTGTGGAAGGCCCAAGAATACTCACCCATCTAGGATTTCCCAAATCATTTAGTATTGTTTCCAAAGTATTATTCAAAATAGATGTACCCGTAATGATAGCGACAGTGCATATTTTTAGTATATTTCCCCGGCTTCTAAAGTTCAGTACATTCGGAAGAGCTTTATTTTGTTCAAGGATTGTCAGTTTTGCTCCGGTCTGTTCTATCCGCGGCACGAGGGGCCTGAAAAGACCAACCATAGCCACATGATCCTTGGAAGAAAGGTTCATCAAAGTAAGAGCATCACTTTCCTCCCCTGGAGGTTTCCTGCTGAGGACAGCATTTGCCGTAGCAAGCCCTATCGCCCTTTCGACAGCATTTCGACTGTTTGTCAAATAACCCAAAAGTTCAGAAGCCGGCGTGCCGGCAAGTGTTCCAGCCTTTGCTACAACAGTACAGTGAGATTCCATGTTCTCACGAATAACAGCTGCCAGTCCTGTGCCTATCCTGTTTAGTGCAACAGCGGCATAACCGACACCTATGCGAACCTCCCTGATTCTCATTATCATTATCCGCTTCGATACATACTCATGGAGCCGCTGGGCAATCTCGTTTTCTTGTAACATGTCGTTCCCTCGCTCAGGAATATTGGGCTTTTGTCTTCGGTCTTCTTAAAATATCACGATGCGGCACTAAAGTCCACGCTGAATCAGCCATGGGGAGAAAGCCCTTTTGCTGGGCTAAAATATCAAGATACATCGTTCCGGTAACCGCAACTTCAGTAATAAATTCATAAGGGTATTTCCTCAGGTCAATACCCACAAGATATCTTTTGCACTGATGACACATTTCTGCACGTTCGTAGGTACGGTCTTCCACAAAACAGAGTTCTGATTGCTTAGAATCTTCATTTTCGCAAAAAGGACACTGCGTTCTCATAAAACGCCATTCATGACTGCAGAGCCCGCATATCAACCACCGTTGCCCCTCTTCTCCCTTGAGGTAACTCAATACAGGAAATGATCCGCAGACAGGACAGTACCCCTTCTTCCAGTGAAGATTTTGTATGACAGACCTGAGGCTCTCTGCCTGTTTCGCAACGAGAGGTTTCAAGAGTTGGCCCAGGATAAATTTCAGGGTTAGAGGGTCTGTTTCAAGTTGAGAAGCAGTCTGGCTGATTATCTCCTCCCGGTTATGCACCATGCTTTCCATGCAGCTTTTTAAATCCACTTGATTTTTCTTCAAAGCCGCTTTCAGTTTCCGAAGCACCGGACTGAATTTCGGAAATGCCTTGGACAATACCGGGATCATACGGTCTCTAACCTTTTCCATGGAATCAGGTGCGAGTGGAAATATCCCTTCGTTCATCAAAGTCATACCCTGCGAAAAGCGAAGAGGGTCTGGTGAAGATATCCGGACATTCAGCAGGAGAGGCAGTTCTTCCCTAAATTTAGCTCTTTCTGTAAAGACTTTTTCATAGGTACTCAGGATAGTAGATAGGGAAGGCATATCTTTCTTTATTTTCTCAATAGTTTTTTTCATCCTTTTAACATGTTCTTCCGTTGAAGATTCATCAGCCATAATAAGTCCTCCGATAAATTTCGTATTCACAAGGGATATGAAAGGAAAATGCCTTCCCTGCTTGACGCAGGGAAGGCATATGTAAGAGACAGCTATATGCTATCCGCCAGCAGCAGATTTCCAGTATTTCTTTGGGTCGTCGGTGACGATAAAGATCACCCTCACATCATCCGGGTTAATGGCCATTGCTTTCGGATAGGTTTTCTTCAGATCATCAACTCTTTTCTTGGCCATGTCCAGGATCTCCTTCCGGTCTCCAAATACCATAGCTCCAGTGGGGCACGATTTGACGCAGGCAGGGATCATTCCGTTTGTGATCCTGTCAAAACACATCGTGCATTTGGCAAGGACTTTGGTCTTTGGATTCTGTCGCGGAATATTGTAAGGACAGAGGACATCTGCAAAGGAAACCTTCTTTGTCTTATCGTTATATACGACTGCTCCCGTAGCTTCGTCCTGAATTACCGCATCCTTGACGGTCATCTCTATGGAAAGTTTGCACGGAGGCTGAATACAATGGCGGCACATATCGGTAAAGAAATACCAGTAGGGTTTGCTGTCCTCTTTCTTGCCGTCGGCAAAGCGGACTACTTTCCATGTGTCGGACGAGAAATCCTGAGGGTTTTGATAGGTACCGACCTGCTTGGTTTTCGTGCCAGGCAGATTGTTCCATTGTTTGCACGCAACCTGACACCCCCTGCAGGCAGTGCATAATGAGGTATCTACTAATATTGATTTTCCGTTTGACATAGTTTTCACCTCCTAAACCTTTGTCACATTGACCATAAAGGCCTTGTATTCAGGCGTCCCGACATTAGCGTCTCCCGCTGTGGGGGTGAGTAGGTTGGCAGTGTCACCACAGTCCTCCGGGAACAACCAGCCATAGTTAAAAGTCATTCCAACCAGGTGGACGGTCTGTCCGCCGCAATTGAAGGGGCGCAGCCGGGTCGTTACCATTGCCACACAGGGCAGAGAACCACGGGCAGACTCAACTTTCACCTTATCCCCGTTCTTGATTCCTCTGAGCTGTGCCAGTTCTTCACTGATTTCCACATATACCTGGGGCTGAGCCTCGGTGAGCCAGGACTGCCACCTTGTGAGGGCTCCGGAGCACCAATGTTCCGTACTGGAATACGTAGTCATCACAAACGGATACTTGGGGTCACATCCGGAAAATTTATCGCATGGGCCTGTAAAGATCTTCATGACAGGATTTTTCAACTGAGATGACAGCGGATTTTTCTCAATCGGACCTTCAAGAGGTTCGTAATGCTCAGGGAAAGGTCCATCAGCAAGTCCCGGTCCGAAAAGAGAGGAAACGCCGTCCGGCTTCATAATGAACGGGTATTTTCCTTTTTCCATATCGCTCATAGGAGGCCATGGGCCATCGGGAACGTCACCTACCCATTTTCCGTCCACCCAGGCTAATAAAGCCCGTTTGGGATTGTACGGTTTTCCATTCAGGTCCACTGAAGCGCGGTTATAGATAATGCGCCTGTTGACAGGCCATGCCCATGACCACTGCGGATAGAGTCCGAGACCAGTAGGGTCGTCCTTTTTTCTGCGGGCCATAAGGTTTGTACCATCCTGGGCAAAAGAACCACAGCTGATCCAGCAGCCGGATGACGTCCTGCCATCAGCCTGCAGATTTGCAAAGCCAGGCACGCAATCGCCCTTCTTGTATGTCTTGTCGCCAATGGTGACATCTTCAAGAAAATAGCCGTTAGTGGTCTTGGCAACCTTCACAGGATCAAACCGGCCTTTGTCATCGGTATAATCCCATTTGAGGTTCAGAATCGGATCAGGGAAGGCGCCTTTTTCTTTTTTATAAAGCTCCTTGAGCTTTGAAACGATCCGAATTACGATATCACCGGTATACAGGCAATCTCCCGGAGCCTTTGCCGCTTCGTATTTCCACTGGACCCAGCGTCCGCTGTTGGCCACGCTTCCCTGTTTTTCTATGGATGCAGCCGCCGGAAGCAGGAAGACCTCTGTCTTGATTTTCTTTGGGTCCATGCCTGGACCTTTCCAGAACGAGGCTGTTTCGTTGTTAAAGATGTTCACGTGCACAGTCCAATCAAGGTTGGTTAATCCCTCACGCACTTTATTCGAATTAGGCAGGCTGCCGGCAGGATTCTGGGCGATGCAGATAAGCCCCTTGATCTTTTTTTCGTACATGTTGTCAATCATGTTCAGAATGTTGGCGTCCTGTCCGTCATCGAGCTTGGGCACCCATGAATAGCCGAAATCATTTTCCTTTGTAGCCTTATCTCCGTACCAGGCCTTGAGAAGACTGGTGGCATACTTGGGATAATTTTGCCACCAGTTGGCCGAGCGTGGGTCACTGGTTTTCGGCGTATTTTTCTTGACGTAATCTTCCAGGGTAGGCAGAGACGCCCTGGGTGCGGCAAGATAACCTGGCAGGTAACCAGACAATATGGCAAAGTCTGTTGAGCCCTGCACGTTCGGTTCACCGCGCATGGCGTTCACACCGCCTCCGCAGATGCCTATATTGCCGAGCAGGAGCTGAACCATGCAAAGGGTTCTGATGTTTTGAACTGCTGAAGTATGATGGGTTTGGCCCAGAGCGTACATAACAGTTCCAGCTTTGTCGGGAACGCCGGTGGATGAGTACATTTCATAGACGGTTTGAAGGTCTTTCTCAGGAGTCCCTGTAATCTTCGAGACCGTTTCCATGTCGTAACGGGAATAATGCTTCTTCAAAAGCTGGAAAACGCAGCGGGGATTCTGCAACGTGAAATCTTTCTCAGCAATACCATTCGCGTCCTTGTTTATCGTCCAGGTCGCTTTGTCATATTTTCTGGTGCCTGGATCATACCCTGAGAAAAGACCGTCATTGAACTCGAACTTATCATTTACCAGGAACGGCGCATTCGTGTAGTTAACAACATAGTCCTTAAAATATTTTTCGTTTTCGAGGATATACTTGATCATCCCGCCGAGGAAAGCAATGTCCGTGCCTGAACGCAAGGGAGCATAGAAATCGGCCTTTGAGGATGTCCTCGTAAAGCGCGGGTCAACATGAATGAGTTTGGCCCCTTTCTCCCTGGCTCTCATAACCCATTTGAATGAAATGGGATGATTTTCTGCAGCATTGCTGCCCTGAATGAGGATGACATCGCTGTGTTGAATATCTATCCAGTGATTTGTCATTGCGCCACGTCCGAACGACTCTGCCAGAGCCGGTACGGTGGGCGCGTGTCAAACCCGGGCCTGATGATCGATAAATACAAGGCCCATGGAGCGGGCCATGGCTGTGATGAGCCAGCACTCCTCATTGTCAACGTTGGAGCTTCCCATGTGGGCGATATTTTCAGTGCGGTTCACCACCTGGTCTTTGCTGTTCTTCTCAATGAAGCCGGTATCGCGTGTTTTTTTGATTCTTTTTGCGATCTCGGTAATGGCCCAGTCCCAGCTCTTGTTCTGCCATTTGTCGCTGTTCGGTGCACGATAGAGCACCTTTGTCAGGCGGTGTTCGTTTGCAGCACTTGTCTGATAAGTACCGGCGCCTTTGGCGCAAAGCGTACCCTCGCTAATAGGGTGCTCAGGATCACCTTCCACATTGATGATCTTCCCTGTTTTGGTGTCCATACTGGCGATCAGCCCGCATCCAACCGCACAATAGCAGCAGATGGACGTGGTCTGTCTGGCGCTCTTCACCTTGTCGATCTTTTTCATCTCTTCGGCATAGGCTATCACCGGACTCAGGTCGATCCCGAGAGATGAAAGTGCCAACCCACCGACAAGGGTGCTCGATTTAACTAAAAAATCTCGCCGTGTTACTTTCATTTTTTCCTCCTTTCAAGCCAAATTAATTAAATCTCACTCCAATGAAACAAAGTCATTCTTCACTCTTGATCTATTCCTATCCTGCATGAGTCCTCACGGGTTTTTCATCCTCCGCATTTGCCTTGGGACATTAAGGCATAACATAGGGTGAACTCCCCTGACACGCGAGACAGATGCTGCCATCCTTCAAAGGATAAGCTTCTCCACATGACGAACATATTGCGATCTTGCCCTTATCACGTTTTTTAAGAAATTCCGGCTTAATCTGCACGGGACGCGCCCCGCATATTTCCACACCCGCTTGCTTAATCTGAGAGAGAATCTCTTCTGAGTTTTGTTCTTTTCTGGACTTGAGTTTGAGGAACCAGGCCTTTATTTCCGGCCATTGTTCTAATTTGCCAGTGTCAAGAAATACTCGGACTCCATTCCCATGGTACTTGTCATACAGACTTAAAGCAAAACGGCCAAGGTTGATAATCTTGAGCCAGCCGTTCCCCACTGTACATGGGGTGAGCAGTTGAATCGCATCAGGCACACAGGCAGGAGTTTCAGAGACGGCGTCAAAAAGCACTCCTACAGGCAGGTTGGTCCTGGCCAGATGCACCATGTATCCTCCGATGACTACCCCCGGTGCCAAATGTCCATGAAATGACTTGACCCGATACAGATAGTCCTCTACGTCAAAAGTATTCTTGGTCATAGTTTCCATCCTTTCCGCGTGTTCTATCTCTAACCGCAGTAATTTATCTCAAGAATACAGCAGGTTACTTTATTTCAAATAAAGTATAGGTTGTCCCAGAAGGCAATGCAAATTGATTATTTTCATTGAAGTGGTGATTTATTTTCATTTCTGCAATGATGGACAGTCAGCATAATTTTTAAACAAATACGTTATTCGTAGTTTTAAATACGGAGAGTTTCCCAGAGACTCAAAAAAGAGGATTTACCGGCAACGTCAAATTTAGCGGGAAGACCTTCAGGGTGCACCTCATATTTTTGTGAACCTTTGCCTTATTCGGCTTTAAGGGAGACCTCTTTTACCGGCTTTTTCCTTACGCATTTCTTCTCACTGATATTGAGGGAGACTATCTTTCCAATCATGTTCTAAGCTAACATAAAGCTCGAAAAGGTAACAAGTTAAACTTTTCGCTTTAACCTCATCTTTAGTAAAGATGTGGATGGATGGCAAGATAACAATAGTTCAAGACTTAGGGACATAATCGAAAGAGGCATAGATAATCCGCGTATCGGGTATTATAATGGTAAAGAAAAATTTTTTCGGATAACGTAAGTGAAAAAACTGAGATTGAAGTCAGGCAGGAAAAGAGGGAAAAAACATCTAATCTCAATCAATTGAAGACCAAGATGAAAAGGGTGCCCGGTAAATAAAAATGTCCCGTAATATTTATCTTTCAAGCGTGCCTTTAAATGAGGCACTTGCGGAGTGGCTTAAGAAGCTTAATTCCGAAGGAGTTATGCGACCTCTTTCAGGCGAAAAAATTGAGATCATAAATTCTCTCGGAAGGGTCACTGCAGAGGCAATGACCGCAAAAATATCCTCTCCCTTTTATCATTCCTCAGCAATGGACGGTTATGCAGTTAGATTTGCAGAAACCTTTGGTGCGTCTGAGCGAAACCAGAAAAGGCTCAAAATAGGAGAACAGGCCGTATACGTCGATACCGGTGACCCGATGCCGGATGGGTTTAATGCAGTCATAATGATCGAGGATGTAAATATTATTAGGGATACGGAATCAGGATTAGGGCATGACAAATACATCGAAATCATATCCCCCGCGACTCCTTGGCAGCATGTCAGGGTAATCGGAGAGGACATCGTAGCAACGGAATTGATATTGCCCGAAAATCAAGTTATAAGGCCTGTTGATATCGGCGCAATGCTTGCAGGAGGTCATATTGAGGTACTGGTTCGACAAAAGCCGAAAATAGTTATTATCCCTACAGGGACGGAGATCGTCGAACCCGGTTCGGACCTCAAGAGGGGTGATATCATCGAATATAATTCCAGGGTCCTGGGCGGACTCGTCTCTGAATGGGGAGGCGATCCCGTCAGATTCAGAATCATACCCGATAACGTAGAAGAGTTGAAAAAAGCGATACTCGATGCACATGGCATAGGGGATATGATTGTTATTAACGCAGGTTCATCAGCCGGTTCTGAAGACTTTACCGCGAAGGCTATCGGTGATCTCGGAGAGATCGTACTTCATGGTGTGAACATCAAGCCTGGGAAACCCGTTATTCTCGGCTGGGTAAAGGATAAACCTGTACTCGGCATCCCGGGCTATCCGGTATCTGCTTTCATAACATTTACTCTCTTCACCAAACCGATAATCTATAAATGGCAGGGCCTCGATATCAAAGAGCCGGAGAGACTAAAGGCAAAAATGTCGAGGCAGGTTGCATCGACCCTCGGACAGGAGGAATTTTTACGAGTGAAGCTCGGAAAGGTAGGCGATCATTGTATCGCAACGCCTGTTACACGGGGAGCCGGGGTAATGATGTCCCTTGTCAGGGCTGATGGGTTTCTCCGCGTACCCGCTATGTCTGAAGGCATAGGGGCCGGCTCGGAAGTAGAAGTGGAACTCCTGAGACCGAAACATGATATCGAAAATACGATTGTCTGCATCGGAAGCCATGACAACACCCTCGATCTGCTCGCAAATATATTAAAGAAGAGATATCCTAAGTATTCACTCTCATCGGCCCATGTGGGTTCGATGGGCGGGTTGATTGCATTAAAACGGGGCGAAGCACACGTAGCGGGAACCCATCTGCTCGACGAAGAAACAGGTGAGTACAATATATCCTTTGTAAAAAGATTTCTCTCCGACAAAGGGGCTCTGCTCATTAATCTCGTTTATCGAGAACAGGGGCTTCTCGTCCCGAAGGGCAACCCCAAAAACATTAGGGGCTTTGAAGACTTGGCAGAGGGTAACGTAGCATTTGTTAACAGACAGTCGGGTGCCGGGACAAGGCTTCTTACCGACAAATGTTTGAGAGAACTCGGTATAAACACGGCTGATGTAAAGGGATATGATCGGGAGGAGTATACTCACATGGGTGTAGCATCGGCAGTTCTGACGGGAGTTGCAGATACCGGGCTTGCGATCCTTGCATCGGCAAGGGCGCTCGGTCTCGATTTTATCCCTGTAGCGAAAGAGAGATACGACCTTGCCATACCGAAAGAGTTTCTAAATGTAGACATGATCGGACATTTCTTAAAAATTATACGCGAGGATACTGAATTCAGAGAGACTGTGGCAGGTCTGGGAGGTTATGATATTTCAGACATGGGTAAGGTGATGTACGAGGCGTAACTATCCTTCCTTTCCCGGGTCTTCTTTTACATTATTCAGCAAGGCAAAAGTCTCATAAAAAGTTGTGGTAGTTCCCGACTAAAAGAGCCTAACTTCTATGAATTCACCTTCCTGAACTCCGAGCTTTCTCAATGGTATCACACCTGTCCCGTCTGCTCTTGTCAAGGTTGTGATGAGTCCTGATTTTCCGAGTAAAGGGATCGCCCACAGTTCACCGTTCCTCTCTTCTAGAGTTACCCCTATGTGTTCTTCCCTGCCAGGACTCGATGAGATGTTTTTTGCTATTCTGGCTTTAACCGTTCTTTTTTCTTTATCGAAGGCGCTTCCATTACAGCCTGACTGTATCTTCAGAACCGGTCGGATAAAGACCTCGAAGCAGACGTTGACAGCTGCCGGATGTCCGGGCAGGCCGAAGATGGGAATGTTATCGATAACGCCGCCGATCATCGGTTTGCCGGGCTTTAATGACACACCGTGGAACAGGACGCCAGGCTTCCCCAAGTCGTCTATCACCTTTGATGTCACATCCTTTGTGCCCACCGAACT
>Ga0102851_10000940_pt1 | contig 15799 bp, 39 predicted proteins | sample Mud3Dept3metaG_FD_79558 | JGI IMG/M metagenome (GOLD analysis project Ga0102851, IMG submission 79558) | Freshwater wetland microbial communities from Ohio, USA, analyzing the effect of biotic and abiotic controls - Mud 3 Core 4 Depth 3... | ecosystem: Environmental > Aquatic > Freshwater >... | reverse complement strand
TCACGAATCGCCTCGATGAAATCCTTGTAGGTCATTTTGAACCTCCCCATTTGATAAGACTATAGTATCACAGTGAACAGGGATTGTACACCGATATTATGGCCTCCAGCGATAGCTGGGACCCTCCCATTTACGGTTGATCGCCTGAATGCCCTCGAAGGCGAGCTCCTTGTCCATCCGTTTGGAGAGCTTGATTCTCCCCTTCCGGGTGTACTTAAGAGCGTGTTCCTTGCACCATTTGTAGACTTTGTGCCACGAGGTGCCGTGATCGGCAGACACCCAGACAGACTCCTTTGAAGCGGGCCGAATCAGAATGCCGTACTCTGATTCATTCCATGCGATGCCCCTCTCATAAGAGCCCACTTGATTCCTGGTTTCCGCTGAGCCCACTTCAACTACCTTCTTGCCCAGGAGAGCCTTCTTGCCCTTGAGCTTGATGTACTCCGCAGCCACTGGTGTCTTGCTGAGTTTGGGATATGCCATTTTAGTAGGCCCTCTCGAGGCGGCCATTCACGCTTCCGCAGGGAAGGTGATACCGCCCTTGTCCTCTCTGGATTTTATTATGGATGCACGTGGTGACATTGATTGATTTTCCACACGCCATGCACTTGTACGCCCACCTCTTCTGCTTGTAGGTGGCGCAGTTGGACAGGTCATAGTTGTGAGTGCGCTTCATCTCACCGCCCAGGTAGGACAGGTAGCGCATGAAGGTGTCACCATGCGGATTCCGCTTGGGACGCCGGGTGCGAAGGCCCCACACTTTGTTCATGGCGTACTGCTGCAGTTGAGCAGCTGACTGAACATGTGAGGGATCGCCCTTCTTGCGGAGCCATACATGCACGCACTCATGCGGAATGGTCTGTTCAATCATCTTGGCGCCGTCCACCGGCACAAAGCCCATGTTCAGCCGGACGGTCGTGTCGCTACCCGTGCCGGCAGTTGTTCCGCGGAGGTCAAATCGCACCTCGGGGGAGGGCAGCACCAGGTTGTCCTTCTGCATCAGTTGCGCCCAGCACCATGCAACCTTCTTTTCCGCAGCCTGCATGAACTCAAAGTTGGTCAAGTAACAACCTCCTCATTTGATAAGTAAATTATATCAAATCAAACCGTGATTGTACATCGAAAGCGTACGTGGCCGCCGAACGAAAAAAAGGGACTCAAGCCGGCTGGCACCGGTGAGTCCCTGTCGGTCCGTGGGAGTGGACCGTGATAGATAATGGAGGCGTTTTCCTTGACCCGGGTAGCAGTAAGCATCCGGAAGAGACTGGCCCTCCGTAATAGGGTGACGGTATCACGTTTGACCGCCTGTACAGGCATTCGATCGAGGAGCGTCATCCAGACAAGGGGTACACGCTCACTAGCCTGCTCTCAATGGGTGGGCCGAGTTACCTGAGCGGTGTTCAAACCCGAAGGCCCGCCGCTCACCTTCACCCATTTAAAATTAGTGGTGAGTGGAATACACTTCCGTCCGATGTGAGACTCCCGTCGGAGACTCGCGGTCACATCCACTCACCATGCCCGTTATTTATTCATCGTCCGACGGAGCAGCGGCCACGAGTGGCGGTAGGGTGGCATGCCATATTATATCAGCTTCCCCTATCCACCAACAAGTACATCATACTACAGGTGTTACGGATTGTACACCATTATTTACGCCTTGGGAGCAAAATAAGTAGTGTACTGATTTGAGAACCGATGGAGCGTGACCGTCTTGCCCAAGGTCAGTGTCTTCACCATCCGCTTAGGCAGTTCGGTGACATAGAACTGTGCACCATTGTACTGGCGACCCCTGGGAGCAGTCAGCGTGACGATGCCCTTGTGGATTGATGCAACTACATACTTGCGTGTCTTCTCATACTTTGCCATGCTACACCTCTACTATTAGAATTTTACCCCGTGTGAACGGAAGTATCCAACACCATGAAAGGGACAGTCATCCCTCTCACAGAACAACATGCACTGTTCATCACCATACGGTATGTTGAAAACAGCACACAGGAACGAGGAGCCCTTGATTGGCCACTCCACATTCTTATCGAATTCGATTTTCTTCATCACCGGCTTTTTCTTCTTCACCGGCACATCCTCAGGCTGAATTCCAGCACTCTTGTAGGGTGCCTCAGGTGAGGGAATAGTCTTGAGGAGCACCTTTTCAGCTGGTGTTAATTTTACACCATCTTTCTTTTGCGCCCTTAGTTTATTACATACTTCAAGCCACTCATAATAATTAGCCTGAGTGAGCTCTTCTTTTGTTCTTCGGCCCATTACTTCACCTCGAAGGTAGTGACCTTATCCACCTTGGCGGGCTGTCCCTTAGCCTTGGGCTTGAAAATGTCCTCGACCAGGAACTTCACACCAGCAGTGGGCTTGCCCTTCAGCTTTACATCATTCCGGAATGCCGTAAGAGCAGCGCCTCGACCAAGGAAGGGACCGTGGACCGTGCCATCAGGTTCCGCAACCTTGTACTGAATGCTCTTGAAACCGTACTTCCCCTTGGGAGCAGTCTTGTGCCCGCCATTTTCTTTCTTATGAGCTCTGTAATGCTGGGTCAGTGAAGTTGCAACCTCAGAAATTTTCATCACTATCCTCCGTATATTTGTCTTCGTAGTCATCCTCTAAAAACGAATCAAGATTTCTCACCAGGTTCTTGGGTCCCCGTTTTTCCTTCTTTAACGGTTTGGTTCGAGTCCGTAAGTCCATGTCGAGCGTCTGCATCCTGCTGCCTTCCTTTTGCCGCTTGATGTCAAACGCCTTGACATCCTTCCACGTCTTACCCACGTCACACCTCCAGTGTGTTTATATACTTATATTATACCACTAAATTACCGTATCCTGAAGCTCATTGACGAGATTTTTTACATCTTCAAGAGCCTCATCAAATGAGCAGTCCGGGTCGTTGGGGTCCTCAGGCATCAGATTATCACGCCAACCTGGTACCAGAGCATCAAACTCCGAAGATGAGATTTCGTTGAGGCGATAAGGAGTGCATTCGCACCTCTTCCACCCAGGGAGTGACCGCGCATTGATCTTACCCATCTTTATGGAAGCAGGGAACACCAAAATCTCTACGTTGCAGTCGGGGCACACCTGACCAGTAGGGAAGAACATTATTTAATACCTCCATGCGGTATGAACTTACCACCCGCGAATTTGGCATACTTCTTGGCTAAAGCGATGTTCATTTGCTCCTCGATGTCCTCACCCAGATCAGTGTTGTCATGCAGCGCCATGGCTGCTTCATACGGAAGCCAGTCAGCGCCACCGTTGTAGATCTCGACGAGAGTCTCTGAACCGCCGTCATTGAAGCATTCGGCCAGTGTAGCGCCGAGCTCCTTGATTTCTTTCTTTGTCATCGAGCGGCCACCTGCGCCTTCAGCCAGTCAGTGATGAAGATGAAATACACCTTGAAGCTGGTCGCATCCACCTTCCGAGTAGCACAGGGGCGATAGTACCGCGTGCCAGGCCGAGGACCCAGAAAGAACAGCCGAACACGATGGCGCTTGTCGCTGTAGTTGTTGGGGTAGCCGATCATGAACCCCAGCTCCTTGAGCTCACGCCGGACGCCCTCGTAGAGGTACATGGGAATCTTGTACAGCCCAGGGTAGTCCACACAGGTGGCGAACAACAGGTATTTCTTGTTGTCCAGGCACGCCTGTGCAAACTTCATGTCTCGCTCGTTCTTGAAACTGAAATTTTCGATCTTGAACTCGTCCATCACTACCTCCTTAGTAGTTACGGATAGCAGTCGCCAGGATCTCCTGGGCCGCCATGCAGACATCGCCTTCGAACGTCATGCCGAACTCATAGTGCTTCTCGCAGGATTCATCATCGCTTTCATCCCACGCAAGCCCCATGTCCTTCTCCACCTGGATGCGCAACTTGGTCGCCAGGTCGTGGAGCATGTCATCACATACCTTGTTCGCCAGCTCCTCAACCGCCTCCCTGAATTCAGGCGTCTTGATGAACTTTTGAGCAACCAGCTCGCCAAGCTTTTCCGGGCTAATCGCAGTCATCTAAAACCTCCTTGATTTAATGAAACCATTATATTATAAATCACCGAGTTTGTACAGGTTTAATTTCGAAAGAAATCAAGCAGCTGAGGGACAAGCCACTTGACATCTTGCTTTGTGACACGAGCGCAAGCAACAACCTTATTCTTATACTTGAGATCGATAATTTCGATCACGACCTCATTACCTGATTTGACCAGCCGAATTGATGTTTTCATATCCCATATACTCCCGCATCAATGACATCCTGAACAGCCTTCGCCCTCTTCTCAGCCAGGTAGGCGGCCTTCTTCGCCTCCTCAGCCTGGTGGTATTCCTTGGTGCTCACCCACACGCTAAACTCATCATCCTGAACATCGAAGTGGTAAGGGTGATCCCACTTGATCCCAGCCGCACGCCTTGCGTCGTGGTCGATGCGCCCATAGAGCACATAACCAGGAGAGCAGGGGCAGGTGCAACCAGCGTACCGAGACCAGTACACCTTCTCCAACTTCACCCAGTAGGGAGCGAACTTCGCCTTGAGCAAGGAGAACATCGCCTTGTTGGTGAGGGGCGGCTTGTTCGCCTCCGTCCTCCGCCAGATCAGATCATCCACGATTGACCCGCCGGTGTCCATGGGACGCACACCGCTGAAGTATGCCTCGCCCAGCCGGTATCCCAGCTTGGTTTCCGTCCGTCTACGAGGCATGCCTCTCCTGCCGTTCCCCAATGAGGGACGCTCACGCCTACCCTTCCGAAAATCAATCACGAAATCCGACATGTTTTACGAACCTCCGTATTTGATAGGTCCATTATACTACCGAGTGCCGTGATTGTACACCGCTAATCTCGCCTTTTGAGGATATTATGGAAGACTATCTTGACCTCTCCACGGGCCATGCCGTCCTCGGCGGCCATCGTCGCCGGAAACTGGTTGCTCTCGTAGAGCTGCTCCATGACCTTCTCAGCCGTGAGGGCGTCCTTGCAGGTGAGTCCGTTATCAAACCAGTAGTCTGTGCCAAACACCAGACCACTCGCCGGCTCGTCCTCTATTACCTGACGGATGTGAGATTCTAAACCCATTACTTTATCCCTTTCATCGCTTTGTAGGTCGTGGTGTACACCTGCTCCATCGCATCGTTGGAGTAAGTTTCCATCACTTCCATGATGTCGTCCTCATCCTCTATGTACGCCTGGACCTCATCCATCACAGCCTGACAGAACTCTGATTCAGCATCACCCAGTATGTCCTGGTAGATGTTAATCAGCCGTTTCTGGAGTGCCTTGTTATCCCGCTTGCTGATCTTCATTACCGTTTCTCCTCATACGGCACACCATACGGAAAGCCCAGGTGTCCGAAGTTAAACCAGTATCTGATGATGAAATCCTTCACACGCTTGACGTTGGTCTTCGCCTGCTTCTGCCGACGGACTGTGGTCTCCGCCAAGTTGTAGGCTACGAGCAGACGCCCCATCGGAGGAGTCTCCTCAATCAGCTTGCAGGTCACATCCAGCTCCTCTTTACGCAACCAAACCTTGGTGCCAGGGACATTAGGCATCTTGTTCCTCCAGAATGAATTCCTCTACTTCACCACCCGCCTTGTTAATAGCCTCAAACACCGGGGTGTCTAAATCATTGTCGTCGATACCCTCGGGACCATGGAACACCACGAACAGGTGATAGGTCTTGGACATTACCGTTTCTCCCAATCTACGAGGGCGTCGTCCTCGTTGTCGAAGTAGTGACCCCAGTAAGCGTCGCCATTGTCATCCACCACCCAGGTGACATACTCTTCCTTACCCGTGGAATTCCACTTGGCGAGAACCACCATGACACCACGGAGGCGCTTCTTGTACGCCAGAATCTCCGCTCCATTGTTCAGAACCTTCGGAATCGCAAACGGAACCAGAGCCATGTGTGACCTCCTGATTTGATAAGACTATTCTATACCATCTGACCGTGATTGTACAGGTTAATCTTCGCCCCATTTAGGGTCCAAGAGACAGACGATGATTTCGTGCGCCAGTTCAGGCTTGATGTTTAAATCAGCTAGAACGTCCACCAGTAAATCAGTGCGGATGGGGACGCCATTGACTTCCATGAGATCCGGGAGCGTGTCCGGGAAATCCTTGGGAATCTTTTTCGTCAGGCGCGTGGCCATGTGTAACCTCCGTATTTGATAGTACATTCTACCAAACTCAGTAACAATTGTACATCGAAGATCTCGCCAATTCCTGGTTTCGCTGAAATATAATCATAACTTACGTGCGGCGGCCATTTGCGCTAGTCTTTCACGGAAACAGCGTGAGATAAAACCCAGAACGCCCTCTGACTGCACAGTGAAATTCTGCCCCGGGCTGTATTAAACTATGGTCTCATCTGTAACTCAAAGCACAGCGTACTCTGCAACGATTAGAACCCACATTCAATGAATACCTATTCTGTTATATGGAAGAGTCTTCAGATATTTGCGATTCTGTACGTGCAGATACGTCAGCGTTCTCCGCGCACAGACGATGTACAATCGGTCGCCATTATGGTATAGTGTACTTGTTCATAGGCGGACTGCCCGAAGCATGCAGCGTCTGCAACGACTTCTCGGTATGTACCAAAATGGGTACACGCCGGACGTCGCTATGGTGGTGATTTATGAGAGCGCTATGGGAGCGCTCACAGCGCCTTCGGGGCGGGAAGATATACGGAAATCATGCTAAGAGCGCTCTGAACGTGCACATTGTTTCACCAAGAGCGCCCGTAAGAGCCTTCATTCCCGCCCTAGTAGCGCCATGTGCGTTAAGCTCTACGTAGTGAGTCGTATACAGAGGGCGCACTGTAGCGTTCGTGAATTCTTTCCCCTTTATTGTACCATATCTGTTACAGTGTACCTAAGCCGTTATACCATGGAGACACTATGAGTGGCTCTATTGTGTAGAATGTGCGCCACCCTACCCAGCCCTTCCCTTCCATAGCATATCGGCATGTGCAGCATATTGTCATGTGCACAGCAGCTAGTCCTCTACAGCAGACTCTCATGTGTATAGCAGTTAGTCATGTGTGGGAGTGTTCTCATCTGGGTGTTTTTTAGTGAAGGGTATTCTTTTTATTTCTTCAACTATGTCAGGGCATATGCAGCAGTCTTCATCCCATCCAAATCCGTAATGCCATTTATCCACTATATGAAGCGCCTCTAACCAATGCTTATGTCCTCGGTTGCATTCACGAGGAATGAGCACAAACCTGACTACATGCCGATTGTCGCCATTTTGTGGCTGAGTATAGTTCCACCTCATGCGTCATGCTCCTTTTTGATTGCCTTAATTAGTCTACCCTCATATGACGCCTCACCTAATGCACAGCCAAATCCAAACCATACTATGTGATGTACATAGAGCACCCATTTAGGGTCGGTCTCTACGTGCATTGTCATGTCTAGCAATAGCGTCATTAAGAAGCCCAGCACACATACTTTCCATGTTTTCATTTGTTTAGATCCCTCAGTAGGAGTGCCATCAGAACTATGAAACCAACGAAAGCGAACTCCATGTACAGATAGAACAGCTCGACTCTATTCATGCCAAACATGGAGTCGTTGACCAGCATTTCCCTCATGCCATACAGATCAGTCAATTTGTCGTATGTGTCCATTAATAGCCCGTCCCGCCATAAGGCAACCCGCCATTTTCATCATCCCATGGGTGATATGTTGGCTTATGCATCAAGAACTCTATGTGAGGCCTGTTATCGCTTTCACCCACATGTGGACAGAACCGCTTGACTAAAATGCTTTTTTCGATCTGCCTGAACTTGGGTATGATTGGAAGGTATGCTATCGCCCTCGCTATGTTTGTGAAGAAGAAATGCTGATTCAATAGGTAGTTTCTAGCCCACAGATTGATGTCGAGCTTCAAATGATCCCACCATGAAACAGGCACGTCCTCTGTTGCCGTTATAGTCCTGTCGCCATGAGCCATCAATCTTGTAACTCGCCAAACAATCTCGTAGCCCATGTCTGTTTCGTATCGCTCAATCTCCCAGCCCTTCATTTCCTCAAACTGTTTCTTTGTCAGCCTGAAGCTTATGCCGAGCTGTTCCTTGTCAAATTTGAATCGCTCATATGGGAGAGCCTCTAAAAATTGTCGTTTAGCCATCACTTGCCCAATCCAAACTGTTTCTGATTGTAGATCGTTGTCGCCAAGTAGACATTGACAACCTGACTGGGAGAGAGGTTACACATCTTAGCTATTTCTTCTAAAGCGTTTACTGTCTCCAACTCTAAATCAATCATCACTTTCGTGGTTTTCTTTTTGGCAGTAGTCCTTGCTTTGACCATTGTTTTCTCCATTCTTTGAATATATCTGCTAATGGCTGTTTTAATTCGTCACATGCATCAGGGCCGGCGCCGCCCACCTTTGCCGACAGTTGAGCACCAATATCTTTATTCTCCTCAAACATGCGCCAGTATCTAGGCGGCAGGGACGACATCTTTATAGTCCATGATTGTTTTTCCGTCTAAATGATCTAGCTCATGTTGAACTATGATGGCATCTACTCCAGCGAGCTGAAGCCACTCCTTCTTGCCATTGACCGTGTCATAATCAACACGTATCCATTCCCACCTATCAATGCGCACAGTTTCGTTTGGGCACGATAGACAAGCCTCTTCAATGGAGACACCTTTATTATCAGGGTGACCCGTTATTTTAGGATTTACCAGTACAATCGGTTGCTTATTGATGAGTGCGACAGCAATACGAAGCGGCAATCCTATTTGAGGTGCTGCAAGTCCCACGCCTCTCACACAATTCATTGTATGAATCATATTGATGGCAAGTTGTTTGAGCCAAGCGCCATCGAACCCCTCGACATACTCATTATCAGTACGGCTGAGCGATTTTTCAGGATACTTCACAATATCCAAAAGCGTCTTTGTAGGATTCTTTAGCGATTTGATTTGTTTAATTTTACCCATTAGAATCTCCTGAGCGGATTGTCACCAAAGTCTTCCGCCTCTTTAGTTGTTGAATTGAAACAGATCCTTCTGTCGTTATCGCATCCAATAGCCCAAGAAGCAAGCTTTGGACCCGTCTTTATGATGTTACCGATGGGAGTCCGTGAATGACCAAACACCTGCGGCACGCCATAGAGTTTATCATCACGATAATCAGCCCAGAATGGACCTGAGAAGCTGTCGCTTCCGCCTCTCGTTGGTGCTATATTGAATAGCGGATTGTAGACTCGAGGAGCATTTGGAGCACGATTGAACCGAGTCTCCAAATATGTACTCCAAAGAATAGTGATCTTGTTGACGATTTCATTCACATCGGTCGTCTTAAGAGCGCTATTGCCAAAGCCTTCAGAAATACCACCGTGAGTGACGATAAATCCATCAACGGCAAAGCACGGAACAAATCGCTCAATAAACGCCTCGAAGATGTCTTGGAAACTCTGAATAGCATGATACCTCCGCCCAGAGCATAGGAATGGCGGCTCCTTGAAATAGTGCAGATCATGATTACCGAGGAGCAGTATCGCCTCAGACTCAATGCACAACTTCAGTGTATTGTAGATCTGTTCGTCTGTTTCCTCAAACGAATCTACATAGTCTCCGACAAATATATGTGTCTCCTCCGGCTTGAAAGCGAGGAACTTCTCCGCCTTGTCAAAATTGCCGTGGATATCACCAAGAATTAGTGCCATGTTTCACCCGTTAGAGGAAGACTCCTCAATGTACTGTACATCCTTCGCCTTGATTTTAGTGCCAAACACTTTGTTGATTTCATCCGCCACAATCTGCGGAATCTCGCCAATAGTCCTGTCTTTGAAATTCTGAAGCATGGACTGAGGGCTAATGCCGAGCCAAACTTCATCAAAATCATATGAAGCGTTACCGCATTCAAGCGGCGTTTTATCGAGGAACTCATACATGTATTCCTGAATGCTTCCGTCGTACTTTTCCTCAAGCTCTTCCTCTGTGATCTTGGGCTTCACCTCGTCGACATTGATGCCCCAAACCACAAATGAACTTGAACTACTGTTAGTCACGAAGTCGGTTCTAATTTTCATCCCAAATGCTCCCTTCTTGTTTTGAATCTTGATTCAATTATTTCACAAATATCCCACGGAACGCTATTGTCGTCAGCCGACATAACAAGAACCTTGCCGATGTTTTCCTTCTCTTGATACTGCCAGCATAAATCTTTCCACTTGTATCGCTTGCACTCCTCTAAGAGCTCCTTATACATTTCAGCTGTGTAAACATACGGATCCTGAAATATGCCATCGTAAGGGAGCACAGCCTTATCCAGCATTATAGCATAGCCCTTGAGAATCTTCTGAAGAGCTCGCTTTACATGCGCCACATCTTCACCTGTTTCAACTACGAAACAAGACGAAGAACTATTTGTCACAAAATCAGCCCTAATCTTCAATATTTATACTCCGTATTGAGCACAACCATGCCTGGGAGAAGTCTTTGAACATCTGCATAGTCGCTTCCAGTTGTTTCATGAATGTATCTGCTAACAGGCTCGTCATCATCCGAACTCACTTGAATGTTGAATAACGAATTACCTTTTTCTATTTCAGCCAGCATTAACTTAGTTGTTTCATCGGATAAATCGTTTTCGATGCTATACTGCATCACATCTTTCTTCGTCTTTATTACATCAGAAGTCAGAGCGTTAAAATCAACTGGAATAGTGACGGAAGTCCTAAGAGCGCTCTTATTCTTTGCAACAACAATGAAGCTACTTGAACTTGAATTAGTTACAAAATCGGTTCGAACCTTCATTTAACACCCCACATTCTTGAACTTCACCTTTGGACTGTTGAATTCGCCAGACATGTGAAGAACACATGAAGCATCACCATTCTCGGAGTTAGCCTCGCCAGCACCAACAACCCAATCACCAATCCGCATACCGTAACTAGTCGTGTTCATAATTATTTGAACAAGGTTTTCCTTGATTGAATCAGCATCTTCATCCTCGTTTCCGTAATTGAGCACCTCTTTGATTTCGGCCTTGAAGTGCTTGTCGACAAACGCCTCGACATCCTTGTCGGTTGCACCAACCTTGAGTGCAACAATGAACGAAGACGAGCTAGAATTAGTGACGAAATCAGTCCGTATTTTCATTTTTCTTTTCCTCCATGCGTGCTAAGAATTTTTTCCATGTTTCGTCCCTGGTTTCTTCATCGAAATAATCTTTTATTCCGTACTTAGTTTCCACATCATGATAGCCCTCACCCCAGTGAACTGTGCCAGGGAGGACGCCTATCGCATCAAAAAATGCGCCCATCTGGAAATTATCCATTGATGTGTAGCCCGAAATGATATTCTTACTCTCGCTAATGTTCCACTGTTCGGTGTCTTCAACATAACCGAAGTCAGGCGCCTTTTGATGCTTTTGATGAGCGTCATTTATGAGCTCTTGCGCCATAATTATATGATTATGAATCATTTTTACTTGAATGGGATCCAAGTACTCCTTTGAAATCACAAAACTTGAGCTACTTGAATTTGTCACAAAGTCTGTTCTAATTTTCATATCACCACCATAAGAGTGCTTTAATAAAAGCTAGTAACGCTTTAAACATGCCGCCCCAGAGAATGCTATCGCCCATGATGCAAAAATAAGAGAAGTCTCCCATCAATAAACCCATGCCACCGAATACAAAAAACTCTTTAATTCTGCTCATGATCTTTCGCTCCTATTGCAGAGGACTACCTGCTTCTTGATGGGACAACCACCTTTACATTCTACCACATCCTTGCAGCCCTTGCACGAGGTACGGAAAGAATTCCTGAAGTCTTCAAAATATGCACCATTCCATGCATTCTGAATAGTCGTGTTGTCGTTCAGCTGGACGCCCCACCTGTGATCTTGATCAAATGAGCAGGGAAGAGCAACCATATCCGCTGAAATGTACATCGACCAGCGAGCACCCTCACATGTGTCGACGGACGCCCTGTCGATTTTCTTCGTGTAATTCAAAATGCCGGGTACTGAACAAGAATCAAAGCCGATCTTGAAGTCGAACTTCTTATTGTCAATTATATCGAAGAAGCGTTCAACTCGAGGATCGCCAGCCTTGAGCACATTAGCCTCATCGCCCAGACCCACAGGCTTGTGTGCGAGGAAGATAACAGCATTAATGCCTTTTGGGAACAACAGATGAAATGACAGAGCCTCGTCAATGCTGAAATTGCCAAGCACATAGTGAATGTTAGTCTTGCAACCAGCATCTACAAACTTCTTAATCGCTTCAAATGTATGCGGAGCCCTTTGCCATGAAACAGCGACTGCACCACAATACTCCTTGGTGAGCGCCACCTCTTCGTCGGTAAGCTCCATCCCTGAAGTAGTATAGTTAGGCACAATGTTGTTGGCCCGGCAGTACTGCAGAATCTCCTTGAAGTTCTCGTGCTTGTTGGGATTGCCACGGCCACCGAGAGCTATTTGGAGCACCTTGCCCTTCGACTCATCCACAATCTTCTTGAAATCATCAAGCGTCATGTTTGGCTTTGATAGATTGAGGCCGTCCTGGTAGCACTGAATTCCGGCATTCTTGCAGAGGCCACGCTTACCAGAATCGCAGTGTCCCATGATACCCACATCAATCAGCTGCGGATAGGTCGTCATGAACGGATCGACACCAGTGTCTTTTCCATTTTCAATGACGCCAGACCTCACATAGAAGCCAGAGTCTGGGTCAAACAGGGAAACAAACTTGTTCGTCTTGTCAACCAGTTTGATCATGCGTGCTCCTTTTTCATTTGATAAGTCTATAGTATCACACCGGTGACGGATTGTACACCGATATTATCCCTTAATGTTTATAATCGGTTTGACGAAGTCGACAATTTCTACGACCTTGCCCACCTGAGCGTTCATTACATACTCTAGCGATTTATATGCATCAGGAGCTTCATCAAGCGTAGTTTCATTTACATTTGCAAGGATACCCTCCATCTGAGCCTGGAACGTAGCCAACGTGATGTTCTTTTTAGCAAACCCACGTGACATCTTACGGCCGGCGCCGTGTGAAGCTGAGCAGAGGAACTCCTGATTTCCCTTGCCTTCAGTAATGTACACGCCAGAGAGCATCGAGCCCGGAATTACTCCCAGCTCAAATGATGCAGCAGGAGTGGCGCCCTTACGGTGAAGCACATTTCCCTTCTCTGTAATCATAGCGTGGTTGTGGTTTTCGTTTATGTATCCGTATTTAGCAGGATCATAGCTCACGCCACACATAACCTTAATGATTTTCTTGAGCATTTTTAAACGGTTGTCAAGAGCGAACTGAAGCATGAAGTTCATGTCATCAAGATAGTTCTTCCCAAGTTCTGAATCAAGCGTGAAGAACTTGTGGTAGAGCTGATTGTCCTTCTTCGCTTCATTCATGTACCAGTTTCCCACTTCCCATCCTGGACGTCGAGACCCAGAGTGAATAGTGATGAAAATACGGCCGTGTTCATTATGACCGATCTCAATGAAGTGATTGCCTCCGCCAAGAGTACCCCACTGGCGATCAAGCTTAGCATTCACCTTATCATTTAAATCACGATGATAAGAACGGAATGGCTTATAGTATTCGAGATCCGTATTTTCAGTGAAACCGACAGGAATCACCTTCTTGATTTCCTCAAAGATCTCACGACGAGCGTCACGGTTTAAATCATTAATGTCGCTATCGTGGATCTCATAGCAAATCATCCCGCAACCGATGTCGTAGCCCACGTATGAAGGAGAGATGTGATCCTCCACCAATGCGACTGCGCCAATCGGTAAGTCATAGCCCTGATGACAGTCAGGCATGACAGCGATAGTCTTCACAAACGGAATGTTTGCGTTATCGAAGATCTGAGTCTGAGCGCCCTGCTCTATTTCGTGCATAGGGATCAGGCTCTTGATTTTGTCCATGTTAGGCATTTGAACTCCTTTTTATATGCCGAATGCTTTATATTTCTTCACCCATTCCGCTTCAGGAACTACGGCTTCGCCACTGCACACATGCAACACATTTTTTCCAAATGCCTCTTTATTGCATTCGACACACGAGTGAAGAACAACGCCCTCTTCAAACTTTTGATTCTGTGAGGGCATTTTCAAAAGGCATTTCATCGGTACATGTCGCACGTTAGACACTTGCTGTCGCCTCATAGTATACATATCCAGCACCCTCGACCTTCTTTTCGTGGTCGATTTCAAGGTGAAGCTTCATGTCGACAAATGAAAACTGTTTGCCACAGAGGCAGCACGTGTAGCGTTTCTTACCCTTAGGGACATACGCCAACATTCTCTTGATGACTAGCGGTGAGTAGCCCATTATGCAATCTCCTCTTTCTTAGAGATGTACCGAGCAGAAAAGAAATTCCGAATCAAAGCAGCGCCATCCTTACCCTTCAGATAACCGACATCCGAATCAATTGCCTTGTCGATAGCATCGAGAGTGTCCTCGTGGACAAGCCCGACCAAGTCAGGGTAAGACTTGAAAATGAGCAGGGCATTCACATATCCGGGCGTATTGTACTCATTCGCCTTGTTCTTCAACTCGTTGTGAAACATGCGAGTGATGTCCCGGCGGAGTTTATACTGAAAATTGGCAGCCTCGTCCGACTCAACCCAATTTTTAATGCCCATGAAACCCATGCACCACCTCCGTTTTGATTTGATAAGTCCATTGTATCATTATATCACAGGATTGTACATCGAAAAAAAGGGGACCCGAAAGTCCCCTTCAAAACACGGTATGTGTTTATTTATGGCGTTGGCCACGAATAAGGATACGGTGGTGAAAAGTCAGACCAAGCACCGTCTGGAGCGACGTGGCATCGCACTCCGAAATAGTAAGTTTGATTATAGTTCACCCTAAATGCTGTAATTGTTATGCCCGGGGCGCCACCAATTGATTCACCCAGTTTGATGTCAGACACTGTCAAATCAGCTCCTGTCGTGTTATAGTATAGTTCAACAACAATAAGCGCCTGGTCGAGAGGATCGATTGAAGTACCATCAGCATACGTCGTAGGTAGTGTCCAGCTTACATTGAATGTCACATCCCCTGATGTAGGCGGCGGAGGTGGAATGAGTGGCAATGTAATAATGATTGTATCTACCACTGTAGCAGCTTGATATGCCACAACAGCTAGTGTGCGAACATCAGCTCTAACCGTAGTTGATCCTGTGGGACCGCCTGTGTATAGCAGTTCGTGAGTTGTCCCATTTTCTACCATAACAGCAGTTATGCTTGGATCATTAGCAGACCAACTGACATTTGTAGTCCCATCACTATTTTGTGACGTAGTAGCAGTTAGCTTGGGCTGTGAGGGCGGTGAAATGGGTGGTGAACCGCACCCAACAAATAGCAGTACAGCAGACAATAGTATAAGCAGCTTTTTCATGTTTCCTCCTAAGCCGCCTACATTTTTTGGTTCGGCGTAGATGTATGATTTATCCTAAGAATGAGGGCAACGGAGTATGCGTGCGCTCCTGAACACCCCATGTTCCCCATGCAGGTTCTGTTGCAGTAAATTTTCTAACCAAAACCCAGTCGGTAAAATATCGCCAAGTGGTATTGTCATTATCATAAGCAGAGAAGGCAACGTAGTGGTTGCTATCTTGATTAGTGCAAACTTCATCTGAACCTATTTGAGTGCCATCGATATAGCCGCGATAATGAGTTGTGTCAGCTTTTAGCAGATCATAAATATAGTAAGTATCAACCGACATCGTGCCGTCACCACCAGATTGGCCCGCTCCTGCATCAGCAATAATTGACCAGTCGTAAGCACGATCGCCAACACCATT
>Ga0102851_10000939_pt1 | contig 15806 bp, 10 predicted proteins | sample Mud3Dept3metaG_FD_79558 | JGI IMG/M metagenome (GOLD analysis project Ga0102851, IMG submission 79558) | Freshwater wetland microbial communities from Ohio, USA, analyzing the effect of biotic and abiotic controls - Mud 3 Core 4 Depth 3... | ecosystem: Environmental > Aquatic > Freshwater >... | reverse complement strand
TCGGTGTAACGCATCGCCGCCGGCGGATCGCCGTCGACCGAGCCGAAGTTCCCCTGGCCGTCGATGAGCATGTAGCGCATCGAGAAGTCCTGGGCCATGCGGACCAGGGCGTCGTAGACCGACACGTCGCCGTGCGGGTGATACTTGCCGATCACGTCGCCGACGATGCGGGCGCACTTGAGGTATGGGCGGTTCCAGACGTTGTTCAGACCGCGCTGGGCGAACAGGATCCGCCGGTGCACCGGCTTCAGGCCATCTCGCGCGTCAGGCAGCGCGCGCGAGACGATCACGCTCATGGCGTAGTCCATGAACGAGCTCTTCATCTCGGACTCGATCGAGATCGAAGTGATGTTGGCGTTGGTTACGTCGGACATCTGCGAGCCAGGTTTATAGCTCGGCGTCCTCGGAAAAACGGGGTTTGGAGGCACCGATTTCCACGCGCCCCGGGCTTGCTTCAGCGCGCGAGATCGTCGGGCTCGATCGCTACGGCATGCCCGGGAGCTTGAGCTCGATGCGCCGGTTCTTCGCGCGGGCAGCGGTCAGCTCGCGCCCGGTCAGGCCCGCGAGGCTCTCGAGTGGGGCGGTGTCGCCGTAGCCCTTCGCGATCAGCCGACTGCCGTCGATGCCTTGCTGGATCAAGTACGCGCGGACGGCCTCGGCGCGCTGCTGCGACAACGGACCGCTGTCCGTACCGTCGGTGTGGGCGCGGATCTCGAGCCGGACCTCGGGGAGCTCGACGAGCACGGCGACCGTGGTGTCGAGCACCCGGCGCGACAGCGGCGACAGCTCGGCGGTGTTGATCCGGAAGTTGATCGCGGGGCGTTGGGCCGTCAGCCGTGCGATCCGACCCGGCACGGCGTCGGGGCAGCCGTCCTCGTCGCGGTAGCCGTTCGTGGTCTCGGCCATCCCGCCACACGTGTCGGCGGCGTCGGCGACCCCGTCGCCATCGTTGTCCCGGTCGATGCAGCCGTCGCTGTCCTCGAAGCCGTCCCGGTCCTCGGCCTCGGCCGGGCAGGCGTCCATGTTATCGACGATGCCGTCGCGGTCGTTGTCGCGCTCGGGGCAGCCGTCGTCGTCCTGCCAGCCGTCGCGGTCCTCGGCCTCCGCCGCGCAACGGTCCTGACCGTCCGGGATCCCGTCGACGTCGTTGTCGGGATCGGGGCACCCATCGTCGTCGAGGTACGCGTCGTGGTCCTCGGGATCGCGCGGGCACTGATCCGCGGCCCCGCGTACCTGGTCCCGATCGGGATCGTCTTCGATGGGCGGCGGAGGCGGCGGAGCGGAGCGGGGAGGCTCCTCGCGCTCGAGGTCGGCGTACAGCGACAGCATCGCCTCGAAGTCGACGGTCGTCCTCTTGATGTCGGGATCGGGTGGCAGCGCGTTGTCGCTGCTCGGGACGGCGAGGACGCGCGCGTCGGCGCGCGCTCCCCACTGCGTGCCGAGGCGGAGCTTCGCGCCGGCCCCGACGTAGTACACGGCGTCGGTGTCGCTTCCGATGTTCCGGGCCGGGTCGTTCGCGTAGTTCGTGTTGCGCGAGTGGACGACCGTGAGCGCACCGGCGCCCGCGAGGACGAACGGGTTCAGTCCGCGGGCGCGCGCGGTCGTCCGCAGCTGCACGACGACATGCGCGCGATACGTCAGGTCGACGACGGTGAACTCGGACTCGCGCGCCACCGTCGGGATGACGCCGAGCTCTGCCTCGACTCCGAGCCGCTCGAGAACGAACACGCCGATCCGGATCCCGGCGAGCACCGAGTTGCGCTGGCTGGGCGCGTCGGGACGGTCGGCCACACCGAGCTCGCTGTTCCGGTTGAACAGGTGGACGCCCGCCATCCCGCCGATCTCGACGTTCGCATCGGCGCTGCCGACCGTCGCCGCGATGATCAGGACACTGACCGGTCGCCTCATACCCCGAAAACGGTAACCGGTCTCGGGCGGCTGGTGAGCCACGGAGACCGGTTTGTTCACCGGGGGACACCCGGCGACGCTGGCACCTAGCTCAGGGCTTGGCGCCGAGCGAGCTGACGAGCTGGAACTCGACGCGGCGGTTCTTCGACCGCGCCGTGGTCAGGCTGCGACCCTTGAGGCCCGCCGGAGCGAGGACGGGGACGCTGTCGCCGAGGCCCTTCGCCGAGAGGCGGCCCTGGTCGATGCCCTTCTGGATGAAGTACTCGCGGACCGACTCGGCGCGCGCCTGCGACAGCTCGAGGTTGTCGGCGAACTTGCCGCCCTTCTTGATCGCCACGTCGTCCGTGTGGCCCTGGATCTCGAGGCGGAGGTCCGGGAACTCCTTGAGGACCGCGACGGCGCTGTCGAGGGTGCGGTTCGACGTCTTGAGCAGCTCGGCCGAGTTCGTGCGGAAGTTGATGCCCTGGATGGCGCCCGTGAACTTCTTCACCTTCTCCGGGATCTCGTCCGGGCAGCCGTCCTCGTCCTGGAAGCCATTCCGGGTCTCCGGCTGATCGACGCACTTGTCGGTCGCGTCGAGGACGCCGTCACCGTCGTTGTCCGGATCCGGGCAACCGTCGTCGTCCTGGAAGTTGTCCTTGTCCTCGGGCTCGAGCGGGCAGCGATCCGAGCCGTCGTTGATGCCGTCGCCGTCGTTGTCGGCGTCCGGGCAGCCATCGTCGTCCTGGAAGCCGTCCTTGTCCTCGGCCTGCGTCGGGCACTTGTCGTTCGGGTCGAGGATGCCGTCCGCGTCGTTGTCGGGCTCGGGGCAGCCGTCCTCGTCCTGGAACGCGTCCTTGTCCTCGGGATCGGTCGGGCACTGGTCGAGCGCGCCGACGATGCCGTCCTTGTCCGGATCCTCGTCCGGTGGCGGCTCCTTCTCGACGATGACGGTCTTGCCGCCACCGATCGAGACGTAGGCCGACGCGAGCGCCTCGAAGTCGAGGGCGACGCGGGAGTCATCCGGGTCGTTGTTCGGGTTCTTGCTGCTCGGCACCATCAGGAACCGTGCGTCGACGCGCAGCCCCCAGCGCGGGCTCATGCGGAACTTGGCGCCGACACCTGCGTAGAACGCCGCGTCGGTGTCCGCCTCGATGCGGTTGGTCCGCAGCATGAAGTTGTCGTTGTTCGACGCGACGGTCGAGAACGCACCGGCACCGACCAGGACGAACGGGAGAACCTTCGCGTCCGGGTTGGCGGCGCGGAACTGCGCGACGAGGTGCGCGCGATAGGTCAGGGTCGTGATGCTGTACTCGTAGTCGCGGGCGGCGGTCGGGATGACCCCGAACTCGCCCTCGACGCCGATGACGTCGTTGAAGTAGGCGCCCAGCCGCAGGCCGAGCAGCACCGAGTTGCGCTGGCTCGGTGCATAGGGGACGTCGTCAACTCCAAGCTCGTTCTGCTGGTTGAAGACGTGCGCGCCGACGGTGCCGCCGATCTCGACGTCGGCCTCGGCCACCAGCGAGGTTGTCACGATGGCGCCGCAAGACATCGCAGCAACTAAGAGAGAAGGGGACAGTCGAGTCATGTTCCGATTCGTAACTCCAAGCGGACCTGATCTCCACTGATCGGGCAGCTTCTTATTCCGATTCTCTTATATAGGGGCGTCGATAGCGGTCGGACCCGTTGCCGGGCACAATGCCGCGCTCTACACCACAGCATGCCGAATCGTCTCGCTGCCGAGAGCTCGCCGTATCTCCGGCAGCACGCCGACAACCCGGTGGAGTGGTGGCCGTGGGGTGAGGACGCCTTCGCGCATGCGCGTCTCACCAACAAGCCGGTGTTCCTCTCGATCGGGTACGCGGCCTGTCACTGGTGCCACGTGATGGCGCACGAGAGCTTCGAGGATCCGCAGACGGCGGCGCTGATGAACGAGCTGTTCGTCAACATCAAGGTCGACCGCGAGGAGCGTCCCGACGTCGACGCGATCTTCATGAACGCGATCATGGTGCAGGGCGAAGGCGGGGGCTGGCCGCTGTCCGCGTTCTGTCTCCCCGACGGACGCCCGTACTTCCTCGGGACCTACTTTCCAAAGGCCGCGCGGTTCGGCCGTCCGAGCTTCCGGGATGCCCTCGCGGCGATGGCCGATGCGTTCCGCAGCCGGCGCGCCGACGCCGAGGACAATGCCCTCGCCCTGATCGACGGGCTGCAGCGCGTCGACGACCACTACCGCCGCGGTGCGCACGGTGCCGATCCCGGAGCCCTGACGGCGTCGCTCGTGATCACCGCCGGCCGCCAGCTCGCCGAGCGCTGCGATCCACAACACGGCGGCCTCGGTGGCAAGCCGAAGTTCCCGTCGAGCTCGAGCCACGAGCTGCTCGCGCGCGCTGGCCGCTTCCCACTCGGTGGACCCGCGCGCGAGGCGTTCGATCAGTGGGCGCGCGGCATGGCCGAGGGCGGGATCTACGATCACCTCGGCGGCGGCTTCGCCCGGTACTCCGTCGACGAGAAGTGGCTGGTCCCGCACTTCGAGAAGATGCTGTACGACCAGGCGCAGCTGCTCGCAATCTACGCTGCCGTCGTCGCGATGGGCGGTCCGTTCGCCGCGCGCGCGACCGAGGTGCTGGCCGAGACCGTAGCGTTCCTGGAGCGCGAGCTGTCCGATCCGGCGGGCGGACTGTGGTCGTCGCTCGACGCCGACAGCGACGGCGCCGAGGGCACGTTCTACGTCTGGACGCCGGGCGAGCTGCGCGCGGCGCTCGGCGCGACGAACGCGCTCGTGTTTGGCGCCGCGTACGGCGTGACCGGCGCCGGCAACTTCGAGCACGCGACGAGCGTGCTGTCGCGGATCACACCGCGGACCTCGCCACACGAGGAGGAGCACCTCGCCGAGCTCCGCGCCAAGCTGTTCGCCGCGCGCGGCACGCGGATCCGTCCCGGGACGGACGACAAGGTGCTCGCCGGCTGGAACGGTCTCGCGATCAGCGGCCTCGTCGCCGCGTGGCGTGCGACGTCCCACGCGCCCGCGCTCGCGCTGGCGCTGCGCATCGCGACGTTCCTCCGGGATCGGATGGTCGACGGCGATCGGATCGCACGGGTGCATCACGAGGGCACGACCAAGCAGCTCGACGGCACGCTCGATGACTACGCCTTCTGCGGCGCCGCCTTCCTCGAGCTCGCCGAGGCGACCGGTGACCGCGCGTGGTGGGATCTCGGCGCGCGGCTCCTCCGCGCGGCACGCGCGAAGTTCGTCAGCGAGGACGACGGCGTGCTCGTGTTCTACCTCGCACCCGCCGGGGATCCGCTGCTCGTCCATCGCCCGGAGTCCCACCAGGACGGTGCGATCCCGTCGGGGGCGTCGAGCTTCACCGCCGCGCTCCTCCGGATCGGCCTGGTCGCCGGTGATGCCGATGCACTCGCGCTCGCCGAGAGGTACCTCGTGCAGCGGCTGACCGGACCGACCCCGGCGAACGCGTGGGCGAGCTCGGCGCTGCTCGGCGCGCTCGACCTGTACCTCCACGCCAAGGTCCTCGTCGTCACCGAGGGCGCGGGGCGCGAGGCCTTGCTCGCCGCGGCGCGTGAGACCTACGCGCCGACGCTGTGCATCGCCGGGCCGTGGGCGAGTGCCGCGATCCGCGACGGCAAGACCGCCTCGGAGGGTGGGGCGGCGCGCGCGTTCGTGTGCACCGGGCCGACCTGCGCACCGCCGGTCACCGACGCGGCGGGCCTGCTGCCGCTCCTGGTGACGAGCTAGGCGCTCTTCTTCATCCCGTACATGAGCAGGATCGCGAACACCGCGATCGGGATCAGGTACGGCACGACGACGAGGCCGAGCGCGAACTTGTTCCACCCGATGATCAGCTCCCCCCACGCGACGGACGCCGCGATCAGGAACGCACCGAAGGCCTCCGGCCAGTCGGTCTCGATCTTGAGCCCGATCCAGAACACGAGCGCGCCGACGAGGAACGTCACCAGCGCGAGGGCCCAGCTCGGCAGGCCGAAGAAGCTCTTGAAGCCCTCCTGCGCGGCGGTCGGGTTCTTCCACACGAGGTTGACCACGATGACGATCGCGACGAGCAGGACCATCAAGATCAGGTAGGTCCAGATCTTGGACCGGCCCTTGCCCATGAACTCGCGCTCGACGGTGTCTTCCCCCATGGGGCCATCGTAAGCGAGTTAGCGACCGGCGCGAGCGCGATCGAGCAGGTTCTTCCGCGTCGCCGGCAGGCGATCGGTCTTCGCTAGCGGTTCGAGTGCATCGCGCGCGAGCTTCCACTCGGCGGCGCGGAGCTTTGGATCGGTCGCGACCTCGGCGAGCCCGATGTGGATCTCGGCGATGTAGCCCGGCCAGTGCGCGTTGGTCGGCGCGCGATCGGCGGCCGCGTGGGCGAATGTCTTGGCCTCGGAGAGGGCCAGCGCGACCGTCTTCGGATCACCGGCGGTGCGCGCGAGCTCGGCCTGCGCGAGGAGGCCGGAGATCAGCGTCTCCTTCCACTCGCTGTTGATCGGATCGCCGGAAACCAGGGCGCGCGCGCGGGCGAGGCCGGCGTCGATCAGCTGGCGGCTGCGCTTGGCATCGGTCCGCACGAGGAGCTTGCCGAGTGCGAACTCTGTCGAGGCGAGCTCGTTGCGGAAGCCGCTGTGCGCCGGGGACTCCTCGACGAGCCTGGCGCGCAGCGCGAGCGCGCGGTCGTGCGCGTCCTGCGCCGCCGCGACGTCGAGCTTGCTCGTGTACACCGCCGCGAGCTTGGCGTGCGACCACGCGACCGCGCGACGGTACGGCGAGCTCTTCGGATCGGACTTCGCCATCTTGGCGCGGATCTCGAGAGCGAGCTTGTACATCGCGATCCCGCGGTCGAGATCGCCGACGTAGATGTAGCCGTCCCCCGAGCGGTTGTACGAGCGCGACAGATCGCCCTGCCACGCCTGGACCTTGGGATCGCGGCCGACGAGCTCCTTCTGCAGATCGGTCGCGACCTGGAGCTGCTCGAGCCCGGGCTTGAACTCGCCGATGTCGAGCTGCGCGAACCCGAGGTTCGAGAGCAGATACGCGCGCTGGCGCTTCCACGTGGTGTTCGTCGGATCGCGGCGCGCGAGGCCCTCCATCACCGGGACCGCCTCGCGATAGGTCTGGATCGCGCTCCTGTCGTCGCCGATCTGGCGCTGGAGCTCGGCGAGCTCGTTCTGGACCTCGAGGACCTTCTCGAGCACCTCGACGTTGTCGGGCTGGGTCTCGAGCAACGTCTCGCGCAGCCGGAGCGCCGCGCGGTACGACTCGAGCGCCGTCGCGGACTCGCCGCGCGCGAGGTAGACGCTGCCGAGCTTCATGTGGCTCGTCGACAGGGCGAGGACCTCCTCGGACGGCCGGCTGCTCGCCTGGCTCCCGGCCTTCTCGCGGTCGGCCTTGGCCTGCTGGTACTCCTCGAGCGCCTGATCGATCTTGCCCTCGTTGCGGAGCAGATCGCCGAGCCGGTCGTGGGTGTCGGCGGCGCCGACGAGGATCAGCCGGTCGCGCGGCGCCTGCTGGCGGAGCTCGTCGAACTCGCTCTTCGCGAGCGTGAACGCCTTGATCGCCGCCGCGATCTTGCCGCGCTGCTGGTGCACGGTCCCGACCTGATAGTCGAACCGCGCGATCATCCGGCGGCGCAGCAGCGTCCGCGGCGAGGTGTCGGTGCCGACGTTCGCGGCGAGCCGCGCGCGCGCATCGGTCCACGTCTTGAGTGCCTGATCGAGTCGCCCGGAGTCGCGCTCGGCGAGGCCGACCATGTCGACGGCGATCGCCATCCGATCGTGGTCGTCCTCGGGCATGCCGCCGGGGATCAGCGCGAGCGTGGTGTAGTAGTCGCGGATCTCGCCGCCGAGGTTCGACAGCACGTCGAGCCGGCCGATCTGCTGGAGCCGTTCCTTGACGTCCGACAGCATCTTGTCGATCAGCTTCTCCGCCGCCTGCCGGCGAGTATCGGCGACCCGCCGCTCGTAGTTCGCGGCATCACGCTGCTCGACGATCTGCCGCACCGCCAGCGTCCCGAGCACGGCGAACAGCACGAGGGACAGCACGGACACGGTGACCGCGGCGCGGTGCTTCCTGACGAACCGGACGAGCTTCTGCACCGCGGTGTAGCGGTGCGCGCCGACGAGCTGCCCGGTCATGAACCGGCGCAGCTCCTCGGCGAGCTCGCCGGCATCCGGGTAGCGATCCGACGGCTCGTGCGCCATCGCGCGGTTGACGATCGCGACGAGGTCCGCGGGGGCGCGCTTCTCGCGCTCGAGCAGGGGCACGACCCGGCCGAGCGCCGCGGACGCGATGACGTCGGTCGCGGTGCGCGCGTTGTACGGCGGTACGCCCGCGAGCACGTGATAGAGCATCGCGCCGAGCGCGAACACGTCGGCGCGCTGGTCGAGCGTCTCGCCCCGTGCCTGCTCCGGCGCCATGTACGCGGGCGTCCCCATCACCGCGCCGGCGACCGTCAACGTCGGCGAGTCGGAGCTCGTCGTCATCACGGACTTCTTCTGCGCCTGCCGCGGCATCCGCTGCCCGGAGTCCGGGCTGTCGGTCGCGTCGAGATCCTTCGCGAGGCCCCAGTCGATCACGACAGTCTCGCCGAAGTCGCCGATCAGCACGTTGCCGGGCTTGAGATCGCGGTGGATCACGCGCTGGCTGTGCGCGTACGCCATCGCGTCCGCGGCGGCGGCGATCCGGGGGAGCAGGGCGAGCCGATCCTGCAGCGTCTTGGTCTCCGCGATCACGCGATCGAGGGGGCGCCCCGACACCATCTTCATCGCGAAGAACGGCTCGCCCGACGGCCAGCGTCCGGCCTCGTAGACCGGGACGATCCCCGGGTGCTGCAGCCGTGCGGTGATCAGCGCCTCGCGCTCGAACCGCCCGATCTGCTCGGGCACCGGATCGATCAGCTCCTTGAGCGCGACCGGGCGGTGGAGGCGCTGATCCTCGGCGGCGATGATCCGCCCCATGCCGCCGCGCGCGATCTCCTTGTCCCCCTTGTAGTGAGCCTGCGAGACGGTGGGCAATGCGCCCGTCGAGCCCATCGCGCTCCCCGGCCCGGTGACCGGCGCGGCCATCGTGTGATCGGACTCGATCTCCGACGGCCGTCGCACGCGCGGCGTCGGCAGCGGTGCGGGTTGGGTCCCGAGGATCGGTGGCAGCACCGCGGGTGCGATCGTCGCGGCGAACGCCTCGTCCGCGGTCGACACCAGCTCGCCGAGCTTGCGCGCGGTCGTCGTCTCGCCGGGCGGACGATCCGCTGGCTGTGGATGCTCCGCTGGGGCGGGCTCCCCGTCCTCGGGCACCATGTATCGTCATCATAGCCTCCATGCCCTCCGCGCTCCATGTCGTTCGCGCCGGCACCGGTCCCCGGGTGCTCCTGATCCACGGCAGCGCCGCCGACCACACGACATGGTCGATCCAGCTCGCCTCACCGCTTGCCCTGAGCTTCTCGCTGATCGCCTACGACCGCCGTGTGGAGGCGCGGTCGGTCGAGGCCCACGCCGACGACGCGGTCACCGTCGTCGGCGACGATCCGGCCCCCGTGCTGGTGATCGGTTCGAGCTTCGGGGCGGTGATCGCGCTCGACGCGATCCGGCGCTACCCCGACCGGTTCCGCGGCGCGGTGTTGATCGAGCCACCGATGGCGGCGAGTGACGACGTCCCGGCCGGGCCGCGCGAGTTTCTCGCGCAGTTCGATCGCACCGTCGAGACCGCTGGCGGTCCGGCCGCGGCGGAGCTGTTCTTGCGCACGGTGCTCGGCGACGCCGTGTTCGAGCGGATGCCGCGCATCTACCAGGAGCGCGCGAAGGCGAAGTGGGCCGCGATCCGCGCCGACTCGCAGGCGCTGTTCGACTACCAGCCGCGCTACGGGGAGCTCGCGCAGGTCCGGACCCCGGTCCAGCTCGTCGGTGGCGCGCGCTCCGCGGCGTACTTCCGGCCGACGCTCGATGCCCTGTTCCACGCGCTCCCGGATGCGCGGCTCGAGGTGATCGAAGGGGCAGGGCACATGCTCCACGCCGAGGCGCATCGCCGGTTCGCGGAGGTCGTCCTGGCGTTCGCCGCGTCGCTTGCGTAACCCGCGCTGTTGGGCCAAGGTGCGCCCCCCATGGCGTTCGATACCGGCTCCCGGCTGACGATCACGGGCGACGAGCGTCCGACGGCGGTCGTGGTCGCGGTCCAGCTCCCGGGCGTCACCGATCAGGAGCTCGACTCGTCGATCGAGGAGCTCGAGCGGCTCGCCAAGACGATGGGCCTCGAGCCGATCGGCCGGATGACGCAGCGGCGCAGTGCCCTCGCCTCCGGCGTCGTGTTCGGCGAGGGCAAGCTCGCCGAGCTCGCGACCTGGACCGGCGGCGTCGGCAAGGTCGAGGCCTACCAGAAGCCCGGCACGAAGAAGAAGTCCATCGACGAGGATGACGACGAGGACGACGACGCGACCGACGACAGCGAAGATCTGGACGGCGGAACCGGCGCGGAGAAGCCGGCGGACGCACCGCGCGCGAAGGTCGTGCTCGTCGATCACGATCTGACGCCGCAGCAGCAGCGCAACCTCGAGAAGGTCACCGGCGTCGACGTGCTCGATCGGACCTCGGTGATCCTCGAGATCTTCCATCGCCACGCCAAGACCCGCGAGGCGCGCCTCCAGGTCGAGATCGCGCGGCTCAAGTACCTCGCCCCGCGGCTGCGCGAGGGCAGCGGCGGTGGTGATCGCGTGCGCGGTGGCGTCGGCGGCAAGGGCGCGGGCGAGACGACGCTCGAGCTCGATCGCCGCCGGATCCGCGACCGGATCGCCGAGCTCAAGCACGAGCTGTCGCAGATCGTGGGCGGATCGAAGACGCGCCGCGATCGCCGCAGCGACCTGCCGACCGTTGCGCTCGTCGGGTACACGAACGCCGGCAAGTCGTCGTTGATGCGCGCGCTGACCAGCTCCGATGTCTACATCGCGGACAAGCTGTTCGCGACGCTCGACACCACCGTGCGCCGGCTCGCACCGGCGACCGAGCCGCCGATCCTCATCACCGACACCGTTGGCTTCATCAAGAAGCTGCCGCACGACCTCGTCGCGTCGTTTCGCTCGACGCTCGACGAGGCCGGCGATGCCGAGCTGCTACTCCACGTGATCGATGCCGCCGATCCGGCGCACGCCGATCAGCTCGCGGTCACGCGTGCGGTGCTCAGCGAGATCGGCGCCGACGAGGTCCCGACCTGGATCATCCTCAACAAGATCGATCGCGTCGACGAGGCGGATCGCCGGACGCTGTTCCTCCGCTACCCGAAGGCGATCCAGCTCTCGGCCAAGGATCGCGGCGACGTCGCGATGCTGCGCGAGAAGCTGATCGAGCACTTCGCCGGCGCCCTCGAGGAGGCCGAGCTCGAGGTGCCATACACGCTCCAGCGCGTCGCGCACCTGATCCACGAGCGCACGACCGTCCTCGCCGAGAAGCACGAGGACTCGGGCACCCGGTTCTCGGTCCGCGCGCCCGCGCGCGTCCTCGAGTCGCTGCGCGCCGAGCTGGCCGAGAAGGCCTGACGCGCGTGAGCTCCGTGCGGGGGCTCGTGGGCTCCGTGCTGGGGCTCGTGGGCTCGGAGGGATGAGCCGCCAAGGGCGCCAAGGACGCCAAGGCCGGGGGAAGAGAAGGGGGGGCCGGCTGCGCCGGAAAGAACTCTCGAGCGCGAAGCGCCCCCTGTTCTCAGCTTGGCGTCCTTGGCGTCCTTGGCGGCTCCCCGCTGGAGCACGCAGAACCCGTGCGTGTCGTACCGCGTCGTGAAACCGGCGAGTGCGCCGTCGCGAAGCGCCCCCTGTTCTCAGCTTGGCGTCCTTGGCGTCCTTGGCGGCTCCCCTCTGGAGCACGCGAAAACCGTGGGCGTCGAACCGCCTCGTGCGGCAGGCGAGTGCGCCGTCGCGAAGCGCCCCCTGGCCTCAGCTTGGCGTCCCTGGCGTCCTTGGCGGCTCCCCTCTGGAGCACGCACGGAGCACGCAATCCCGCGCGGGTCGTCAGAACCGCGCCGCGAAGCCGGCGATCGCGCCGTCCGCGGTCGGGATCACGTACGCCGTCGACGCCGGCTTCGACGGCGAGCGCGTCACGAACAGGTAGATCGTCGCGCCCGCGAACACCGCGCCGGCGCCGAGCGCGGCCCAGCCCGGTGCGGCGGTCGAGTACAGGTCGGGGCAGTTCGGATCGGTCGAGCCACCGGGGCACGTCCCGTCGAGCGCGAGCAGCACAGCGCCGGCCCCGAGCCCCCCGACCGCGACGATGCCGGTGATCCACATCCAGCCGCCCCAGCGTCCGGACGACGCCGACGGGGCGACGCGGGGACCGGTGAGCGGCGTCATCACGCCGGGTTCGCCGGCGAGCTCGACGTCGATGTCCGCGGTCGCGACCTCACCCGCGAGGAACTTGGCGAGCGCGCGCAGCCGGTCCTCCGCCGGCGCGGGCTCGAGCGCGAGGCTCGCGCGCCGGATCTCGCGGCCGTTGACGAGGCTGACCAGCGAGCCGACGATCGCGGGTCGCCCGCGCACCTGATCGAAGCCGACGACGACGACGCCCGCCCCGCCGACCCGCTTCGCCAGCTGCGCCGCGAAGCCGGCCTCGGAGCTCTCGCGATCCGCGGCGGTCGCGAACGCAAAGCCCGTCCACTCCGGCGAGCTATGCACGACCGCATCGAACGCGAGATCGACGGTCAGGTTGACCTCTTCGTTGGCCTTGATCGCGACGACGTGCGTCCGTGACTGCCGATCGGCGAGCTGGACGATCACGCGGTACTCGCCGGCGGTGAGCTCCTTGACGGTCGTTCCCTTGCGCTCGAGGCGCTCGTTGATGAACACCTCGGCGTTCTCGTTCGCGAGCTTGACCAGCAGTCGGCCGCGCGGTGCCGCGGCGTGCTCCTTCTTCGTCTGCTCGTACAGCGTCGCGGCGTCGGGGCCGTACGTGCCCTTGGTGACCTGCGCGTCGGGGAAGCTGCGCAGGAGCTCGGTGAACGTCGCGCGGGCCGCGCTCGGATCGCCGCGCCGCTGCTGCGACAGTGCGAGCGCGATCATCGCCTTCTGCAGACGCTCGCGGATGCCGGGGTTGCGCGCGAACTCGCCGCTGTTGGCGTGCGCCGCATCGACGATCGGTCCGAGCACGGAGACCGCCTGGTCGAACGCCCCGGTGATCCACGCGCGATGCCCGCGCTCGATCTGCTCGGCGAAGTCCGCGGGGAGGCCCTGCGCGGAGAGCGCGGGCCGCGACACCTGCGCCTCGAACTTGGCGCCGACCGCGTCGGCACCGGCGAGGAACCCGCGCGCCGCGAGCTCGCGGAGCACCGGCTGCAGCGCCTTCGTCGCCTCCGCGGGGCGCCCGCCGGTATAGGACTCGACGACGATGCCGTAACCGTCGTCCGCGGAGGCGGTAGCGGGGACGAGGAGAGCGGCGATCGCCACGAGGAGGGAGCGCATGCGGGCGCCCCCGAGATATCACACTACGGGGCGCGCTCGTCGGCGCCGAGGTCACACGAGTCGCTGGCTGACGCGCCCGCGATCGTTCTCAGGACGCCGCGGACGTCACGGCGCGAACTCGTCTGCGCCCAGGTCGCACGCCGCTCCCAGCGGCCGGGGCTGGCCGTCGAAGTCGGTGGTGGTGAACGCCGTGCAATCACCGGCGACATCGCGAATGCTGCTCGGTGAGCTAGCGGTCAGGTGAGCGTCGAGCGCGCTGGTGTCCGGGTTGCGGAAGCCGAGGTCCCCGGACGCTGCCTTGAACGTGCTGCCGTACTGGCAGTTTCCGCCGTATTGGGTCGCGTCGGAGACCACGTCGGCTCGACGGTTGGCGTAGACGAGGTTGCCCGTCGCACTGTTCGAGCTCCCCGAGCAGGCGATGCCCGGCACGCTCTGGAGGTCGCCCGATTGGTTGTAGGCGATCGTGTTGAACTCGAGGCGACCGGTCCCCGAGAGCAGCGCGATCAGGACCCCTCCGAAAGTCGTCGTACCCGTGCCGATCGCCTTGCCGTTGAACAGCACGAAGTTGTTTCTGATGTCGAACCCTGTCGCGGAGTTGCGCACGTCGATTCCGCCGCCGAGGTTCTCGATGACCGTCGACCGCTGAAGCGACAGGGTCCCACCGTTGACGACGATCGCTCCACGCGAGTTGTTGACCACGCGAACGCGGTGCAGGGAGACCGTCCCGATCAGCGAAGACGTGAGATCGACGCCGACGACCGAGCTGCCGACGATGTCACCGATCTGGAGATCGAAGACGGAGACGTTGCTGGTCCCCGCGACGGAGATCAACGTCCCACTTCCTTTGACGAGCCGCGCGCCGGGTGCCGCGATGAGCGTCACATCGCGATTGGAGATGGTGACGTTCTCGTCCACCGCTCCGGTGATCTTGATGAAGGGGCGCGACGGCGTCAACCCGAGCGCGTCGGAGACCTTGCCGCACGGCGCGGCCTGCGTGCACGCCGAGCTCAGGGTAACCCCCGGCGTGCCGTCGACGAACGCGACGTTTGCGTCACTACCGCAGCTGCCGTCCGGAAGGCAGGCGAGGGAGGGGCACTCCGTGTGCGTGCGGCATCCGCGGCACACATCGTCATCGCCGCAGGTGGGCCGCGTCCCGCTACATGCGGAGGTCTGCGACGTCGCGGCGTTGCACTGCACGCACATCTCGGTCGTCGTGTTGCAGACTCCCGTTGACGGCGTGCTCGCGCAGTCGGAGCTCGAGGCGCACGAGGGGCCTGCGGGCGCGTCGGGCATCGGACAGTGGACGAGGTCGTCCCCATGCGTCGCGCAATAGGTGGCACTCGTCTTCATGCAGCCCGTCGCGAGCACGGCGAGGACCAGACAGCTGCGGATCATGGTGCTCATCAGAACCTGGCCCTCCATCCGACGTATGCACCACCGGGGACCACGGCGACCGTCGGCCCCTCGGGCGTGCCGTCGCTGCGGAGCAGGAGGTAGGAGCCGATGCCCACCGCGGCGAGCCCGACGACGCCGAGGCCGATGCCGAGCGCCTTGGTGTCGCGGTATTCCGGCTTCTCGCCGGTGTCCTCCTCGCTGGACGCGTAGGCGATGATGCCCCCGAGCAGCACGGCGCCACCAACGCCGAGGACCACGAGCGGCAGCGTGCGCCGCCGCGACGTCGCGCGCGCGAGGTCGACCGCGATCGTGGCGGTCTCGCCGCGCTGGATGGTGACGGTCCGCGCGGCATCGCCGTGCGCGGCGAGCGAGATCGAGATCGCGTGGGGACCGGGCGGCAGCGTGTACGTCAGCGGCGTGACGCCGACGGACTTGCCGTCGATCGTGACGCTCGCACCCGCGGGCGTCGAGCTCAGCGAGACCTGCCCGACCTCCGCGGCGCCCTTGCCTCCAAGCGACGACATCAGCTCGTCGGTCATCGTTCGCATCGCGGCGTCGGTGCAGTTCGCGCACGAGCGGCGCACGGCGGTCGGGTCGGCGCCCTTCTCGAACCAGTACGCCGTGAGCGTCACGTCGCGCATGCCGCTCGCCGAATCGGCGAGGTCGACCTTCGCGAAGATCATCTGCGGTGACTTCGACTGCTGCTCGACGACCTTGCGCGCGCACGTCAGGTCCTCGATCACGAAACAATCGATCAGCGCATTGATCGCTTCCGACGGCAGCGGAGAGGGCACGAGGAGGTGCCCGCGCTGGCGGAGCCAGTCCTCGAGCTGGGCGGCGAGCTGGGGCTGGATCGTCGCATCGCCAGTGACGACGACGCCGACGCTGCCCCCGGCGTGCGCCGGCGAGGACAGCCCGGCGATCGACAGCATCAGGACAAGGAGACTGCGCATCACTTCATTCGCTCGATCGTCGTGGTCTTGTTCTCGGTGATCTCGACCTGGAGCTTCTCAGCGTACCGGGTCCCCGAGTTGGTCAACCGTACCGTGTGCTTGCCGACCGGGAGCTTGAGTGTGACTG
>Ga0102851_10000938_pt1 | contig 15807 bp, 17 predicted proteins | sample Mud3Dept3metaG_FD_79558 | JGI IMG/M metagenome (GOLD analysis project Ga0102851, IMG submission 79558) | Freshwater wetland microbial communities from Ohio, USA, analyzing the effect of biotic and abiotic controls - Mud 3 Core 4 Depth 3... | ecosystem: Environmental > Aquatic > Freshwater >... | reverse complement strand
TGACGAAGTAAACCCTAAAGTTGAAGAGGATTATAAGTTCACTATCCAGGCGGGTGCGTTCACAAATCTTGATAATGCAAATAAACTTATCGGTGAATTTGAAGCTGCAGGTATTTTCAGCCGATTAGGTGAAAAGATAGTTGGCGGAACAACTTTTCACGTAGTTTATGCAGGTAAGTTTGAAAAGTATGAAGATGCAGAAAGTTTTCTACAGGTCGTAAACTCTCGCTATAAAGTAAACGGAAGCATAGTTTCAATTCCTCCCAAATAATTGTGAAGATTACATTCATTGGCACAAGCTCCGGAAAAGTTTCATTAACTCGCTTTCACTCTTCTTTAGTCATTTCATCAGAAAAATATAATTTGCTCGTTGATGCCGGAGATGGAATTTCTCGTGCCTTGATGAGCAGTGGATTACGCTTCAACTCTATGAATGGAATTCTTTTCACTCACCTTCATGCGGATCATTTTTCCGGTTTACCAGCATTAATTGTTCAGATGAAGATGATGAATAGAAATGAACCTCTCGATATTTTTATTCACGAAAGTCTAAAAGCTGTGGTTGAAGAATTTTTAATTAGTTCTTATCTGCTTCCCGAAAGAATGGGATTTGAAATTTATTACAAAACTTTCAGAGATGATGAGAGGTTGAAAATTACGGAAGACTTTTCTTTCATAGCCAGGAAGAATTCTCACTTGGAAAATCTCGAAAAATTTCATGAAAAATATCCCTCCCTCAGTTTGTACAATGGAAGTTTTTTGTTTGAAGAAAGAAATAGAAAAGTTATTTACACTTCTGATATTGGTTCAGAGGAAGATCTTTTATTATTCAGAGAATTTATTCCAGATGTCTTTATCAGTGAAGCAACCCATATTTCACCTGAGACTATTATTGAGAAGGTTATCAAAATCAATGCTGGCAAAATCTATTTAACTCATTATTCTGATGATGATATTTCAAAAATAAGTGAAATTTTGGCAAGCTTACCAAAAATATTGATAGAAAAAATAAAATTAGCTGAAGATGAATTATTCTTTGAAATTTGACTGATTATTGGACATATGTTCCTAAAATGTTCTATTTCAAATCAACTTCATATTAGCTATTTTTACTGTTGCGACAGTTTGTCATTCTAATCTTTAATAATATTTAAGTGAACAGAGAAGAATTTAAAAAGAAACATGGGATTATCGGTCATTCCAGTGAAATAAATGATCTGGTCGATGTAGTGATGCAGGTATCTTCCTCCGATATCACAATTCTTATTTACGGTGAAAGTGGAGTTGGTAAGGAAGTCTTTGCAAGAGCAATTCACAACTCAAGCAAGAGAACAGGTAAAGAATTAATTAGTGTTAATTGCGGAGCTATACCGGAAGGAATTTTGGATAGTGAACTTTTCGGACATAAGAAAGGTGCATTCACAGGTGCGTTTGAAGGTAGAAAAGGATACTTTGAAATCGCCGATGGTGGAACTTTATTTCTTGATGAGATTGCTGAGATGCCTCTTACTACCCAGGTTAAAGTTTTAAGAGCAATTGAGTTTAAAGAGTTTATGAGGATAGGTGCCGAGACCGTTACCAAAGTTGATGTTAGAATTATTGCGGCTACTAATAAAGATTTACAGGAGGAAGTTAACAGTAGAAGATTCAGGGAAGATCTTTTCTTCAGATTAAAAGCAGTAAGTTTAAGTATCCCTCCATTAAGAAAAAGGAAAGAAGATATTGAGCTACTTGCTAACCATTTTCTTGAAGGGTATGCATCTGTAAACAAAATTACTTCGCCAAAAATTACACAAGATGCAATGGCAATACTTTTGGAACATAACTGGCCCGGAAATGTACGTGAGTTAAAAAATGCTATCGAAACTGCCGTAGCTCTTAATAGAAATGGTGTGCTGGATATTGATTCTTTTTCGGACTTAATCGTTCACAAAGAAGAAAATTATACATCTAGAAATCTGCCTGTATTTTTAAGAAAAACTCCTGAGGATGCAGATAGAGAAATTCTTTATAGAGCACTCTTCGAAATAAAAAAAGATTTGATCGAATTAAAGGATATAATGCTGATGACCGGAAGAGAGGCAGTTGTAAAAGGTGAAGAGCCAAAGACGAATCTTTTTGCTCTCGACGTCATCGAACGGGATACTATTAAAGCAGCTCTTGATAAAACAAGAGGAAATAAAAGAAAAGCCTCCAAATTGCTCAATATTAGTGAGAGAACTCTTTATCGGAAGATAAAACAATACGATTTAATAGAAGAATGATATTGAAAAGACAAAATAAAACAAATCGATTGAAATTGTTGACCATTACTTTGTTGTTCGTAACAAGCGCCTTGATTAATTTTGGATGCGGCTCATATTCTTTTACAGGTGCATCCGTGCCGGCTCATTTGAAAACAATTGCAATTCCTATTGCTGAGGATAAAAGCCCTGCAGCTATTCCTGGTTTAAGAGAACTTTTAACTGAGAACCTGATTCAGAAATTTATTAGTGACAACTCGCTTCAGGTGACCGAACGATCAACAGCGAATGCAACATTGGAGTGTGTAATAACTTCAGTGACTGATGCACCTGCAATCGTAAGTGCTGGTGAGCAGATTACATCGAGAAGATTAACAATTAACGTAAAAGTTATTTATAAAGACCTTGTTCAGAAAAAGACAATTTTTGAAAATAACTTCACTAATTATGGCGATTATGTGCCAGGTGAAGCAACTAATAAAAGAGAAGATGCCATAAACATTGCTGCAGATAAATTATCTGAGGATATTTTACTTGCAGTAGTTTCAGGCTGGTAAAAAAGGAAAATTTAATGGATAATATAGTTTTAATAGGTTACTTCGTTTCACTGTCTATTCTTTTCATTTTCGGACTTCACGGATTTGTTCTTCTTTACTATCACAGAAAATATAAGGATGTAAATTTCAACTCTACAAAAGATTTTGATAACGCACCTTTAGTTACAATTCAACTGCCATTATACAATGAGCTTTATGTTATTGAAAGGTTGATTGATAAAGTTTGTGAAATTGAATACCCAAAAGAAAAATTGGAGATTCAGGTACTTGATGATTCAACTGATGAAACTGTAGATGTTGTTGCTAAAGCAGTTGATGCGAAGAAAAAAGAAGGCTTTAACATCGAACATGTCAGAAGAAGTAATAGGGAAGGATTTAAGGCAGGTGCCTTAAAGGAAGGTTTGAAGATAGCAAACGGAGAATTTGTTGCAATCTTTGATGCTGATTTTATTCCGCACTCAGATTTTCTTAAGAAAACACTAAAGTTCTTTACTGATGAAAAAGTTGGAATGGTGCAGACACGCTGGGAACATTTGAACGGCGATCATTCACTTATTACAAGAGCGCAGGCTCTTGCCCTTGATGGTCACTTTGTTATTGAACAAACTGTTCGCAATAAAGCCGGATTCTTTATTAACTTCAATGGCACAGGAGGTGTTTGGAGAAAGTCCTGTATAGAGGATGCAGGCAACTGGCATGCAGATACTTTGACTGAAGATCTTGACCTTAGTTACAGAGCCCAGTTGAATGGATGGAAATTTGTGTTTCTAAAAGATTTTACATCTCCGGCTGAATTGCCTCAAGAAATTAATGCTTTGAAGTCACAGCAATTTAGATGGACGAAAGGTGCAATTGAAACTGCAAAGAAGATTCTTCCACTTGTCTGGAATTCTGACGTTCCGCTGAGAATAAAACTTTATAGCACATTTCATTTAACTAATAACATTGTATTTCCATTTATTCTTCTTGCTGCAATATTAAACGTGCCGCTAATCTTTGTTAAGAACAGTGGAGGTCACGAAGTCTATTTTGCTTTTATGTCAATCTTTGTCCTGGCATTCATAAGTTCTTTTATGTTTTACCTTTATTCGCAAAAAGATATTCACCCAGACTGGCGAAAGAGAATCGTCCTCTTCCCAATTTTTATGGCAGGAAGTATGGGCTTTGCGTTAAATAATTCACGTGCAGTATTCGAAGGCTTATTGAATCGAAAGAGTGAATTTGTCAGAACTCCAAAATTTAAATTAGTTTCTGAAAAGGATACCTGGGTTGGGAAGAAATATGCAAAAAGTAAAATCGGTTTTGCAGTGTATGTTGAGTTAGTTCTTGCACTCTACTGTTTAATCGGTGTTGTGTCGAGCATTTATTTCATGGAAATAGCGAGCCTTCCATTTCAGCTGTTATTTTTTATTGGATTCTCTTTCGTCTCTATTACATCTATAAAGCATGCTTTTGCTAAAAACACTGCCAGTTAATTGCGAATGAATCGTGGATGAAAAGTTAACGGCAAGAGCAAAATTAATTTATGAACGGGATATCAGTTCTCCATTATTTTTAAGAATAGCTGATTCTTACCTCCGAAGCAATGAACCTGAAAATGCTATTTCAATTCTTGAAGAAGGATTAAAGAATTTCCCTTCGCATCCGCTTGCTTTTATTTTGATGGGCAAAGCAAATATTATGCTTAATGAAGTCGAAATGGCTGAATATTTTTTCAAGAAAGCAAGCAAACTTTTAAATACCAATCGAACTTATATTTATTATAAAAGGGAATATAATCTTCCGGATAAACAGTCTTCACCATTTGATTCGGCCAGGGGAAGCGTATTTATTAATTCATCAGAAGATAAAATGTTGAATATTGATGAGGTGGTAATTGATAAATCCCAGCCTGTTGAAGATAGACTGGAACAAATTGCAAATGAGTTAATGAACAGAAGGCTTGAGCAGACTGATAATTTTTCTTTCAAGGAATCAAATAATCTGCAATATTCACCCGATAAGAGCAGGCTTGCCTCTGAAACATTTGCAAATATCTACCTCACTCAGGGTCAAAAAAATGAAGCAATAAAAATTTATGAATTGCTTGTTACTCGTAATCCCGAGAAGAAAGAATATTACCTTGAAAAAATACGGCAGATACAATCGAAGTAAATTTTCAGATTTATAAAACTTGTCCTGAATACATTCATATCTTATGACGATTAACCTTTCAATCAAAAAATTAAAAAAAAGTTTTTATCGGAGAGAAGTAGTCGTTGTTGCAAGAGAATTACTTGGTAAAGTCCTTGTTAAATCCAACGGAAAGGAAATTCTTGCCGGAAAAATTGTTGAGGTTGAAGCTTATCACGGTGACATTGATGAAGCTGCACACTCTTATGGCGGCATTACTAAACGAAATGAAATTATGTTTGAGGCTGGCGGTTACTTATATGTTTATTTTACTTATGGTGCACATCACTGCTGTAATGTTGTGACCGGGAAAAAAGGACAGGGAACAGCAGTCTTAATTCGTGCTGTCGAGCCTGTTGCTGGAATTGATAGTATGATTAGAAATCGTTTTGGCAGAAAGCTTAAAAACGAAAAAGAGATTTTCAATTTAACCAGCGGACCTGGCAAAGTTTGTCAGGCTTTTAGATTGGATAGAAGCCACTCAGGTACAGATCTTACAGGTGAAAAAATATTTATTTTGGATGGTGAAAAAATTAAAAGCAGAGACATCGGGATTTCAAAAAGAATTGGAATAACAAGGTCATTAGATTTACTTTGGCGGTTTTTTATTAAAGATAACCCATATTTATCACCTAAATGAATTCACCAAAAAATATATTGATTGTTAGAACCGACCGTATTGGGGATGTTGTATTATCTCTGCCGATGGCCGAGCTAGTTAAAAAAAAATATCCTGACTGTAAAGTGGCCTACTTAATCAGGAATTACACAGGTCCTCTTATTGATGGTAATCCATCTATTGATGAAGTAGTAATAGCTGAAGAGTTAGATGGAAAAATTCTTTTCGGTAAAAATCTAAAAAAAATAAAATCCAAAAATTTTGATACCAGTGTAGTTGTGAACCCAACTTTGAAGATTTCGTTGATGATGTTTTTATCAGGAATAAAAAACAGGATAGGTACAGGCTACAGATGGTATTCCTTTTTATTCAATAAGAAAGTTTTTGAGCATAGAAAGCATGGTGAGAAACACGAACTCGAATACAATATTAATCTTCTAAGCAAAATTGATGTTGGTATTAAAGATTTTTCGAATGAGATTAAATTCCACCTGCAAATAGATGAGGTTAGTTCTGCGAAAATAAATTCTATTTTATTGGAAAATGGATTTAAGCCGGAGAATAAAATTGTAATTGTTCATCCCGGAAGTGGCGGCAGTTCAGTTGATCTTCCAAAAGAAAAATTAATTGAACTTACCAGGATGATCGGAAGTCTTCATAACGTCTCTATAATAATTACAGGAAGTAAAAGTGAATTTGCACTGTGCAAAGAATTTGAAATAAGTAAGTCTGTAATTAACCTTTCCGGTCAGCTTGATTTATCTTTATTAAAAGCAATAATAAATAAAGCTGATCTCTTTATTTCGAATTCTACGGGACCAATGCATATCGCTGCAGCATTGGGAGTTCACGTTATAGGCTTTTTCCCTAAAATTTTGTCCTGTTCACAAAAGAGGTGGGGACCGTATACAGAAAAGCGAACAATTTTTATCCCAACAATTGATTGTAGCAATTGTAACCGTCAACAGTGCGAAAAACTCGACTGTATGAATAGTATTGATATTGGCAGAGTATTTGACGAAACTAAGACTGTATTGAAAATTTTATAATTATCTGGAGACTTAAATGTATTTGTGTAAATGGAGTTATGTTGTTTTGTTCATTGTCTTGGGCAATTCTCTGATAGCTCCTCAGTCTAAAGAAGAATTCAGGGTTTTAGAAAATAAGGCTTTTAAAGAAGGTGAGAAATTAGTCTTTGATCTTGACTATGGATTTGTGACTGCCGGAGTAGCTGTAATGGAAATTCCCAGAATTAAAAAAATATCTGGCAGGAACGCATATCACGTTAATTTTGAAGTTAATTCTGTTCCGAGCTTTGATATGTTTTACAAAGTAAGAGATCGTTATGAAAGTTACCTTGATGTTGAAGGATTGTTTCCCTGGAGGTTTGAACAGCATATAAGAGAAGGCGGATATACTCGTGACTTCTCAGCTTTCTTCGATCATCGGAAGGGCAAAGCAAAAACAAGTGAAGGCGAATATGACATTCCGCTTTATGTCAACGATATAATTTCTGCATTCTATTATGCGAGAACACTTGATTACTCTGATATGAAGGTGAATGACTTAATTAATTTGAAAAATTTTTATAAAGATAAAGTTTACGATCTTGATGTAAAATTTTTAGGTAAAGAAACCGTCGAAGTGCCAGCAGGAAAATTTGAATGTGTAGTTGTTGAACCCTTGGTTAAGGAGGGTGGACTCTTTAAGCATGAAGGAAATATCATTATCTGGCTTACGGATGATGAGCTAAAGATGCCTGTAAAGGTAAGAACCAAAATCATTATTGGGTACGTCGAAGCAAAACTTACCAGCTATGAAGGACTTGCAGGAAAGCTAACTTCTAAACGCTAATCTTTATTAAATTGATTGAAATGAGGAGGCAATTGCTTCCTCTTTTTTTATTAATCATTTCATAATTTATTAACTTTGCTTGAAGCAATTATAATAGAAAACTAGAAGATTAAATTGGACGAATTGAACAATCAACCGGAACAAACTGAACCTGAAAAATCAGGGGAACAGAATGCATTAGCCGAAACTTACTCTCCATATCCGCTTATTTCACCTGTGGCGGCGGCTTTCCTGGGATTAATCGGCGGATTTATTCTTTACCAGTTTTTGGGTGGCTTGATGACATTGCTGATTTTCGGTTTTGATATTGAAGCAGCACCTGTGAATGGTTTAAGATTTATGACTATTGTTGGACAAATTTTATTCATTTTTCTTCCAGCTATACTGTTTAGTAAATGGATTTATGGAGATGTTTCGAAAATTATTTCCCTCAAATTACCCAATTGGAGAGAAACCGCACTTTTTGTTTTAGGAATAATAATTCTTACCCCGCTTCTTCAAAGTTATCTTTATATACAGAATTACTTTATCGAACAGTGGGCTGAGGTTTCACCATTCATTAATTCAATAAAATTTTTGTTGGATTCTTTAAATGAACTAATTGAAAAAACATTCGGCAATCTGATTCGTGCTGATAATATCCCCGAAATGCTTTTGGTTATTATAACTATTTCCATTGTGCCCGCAATCTGTGAAGAGGTGATGTTTAGAGGATACATACAGCGGAGTTTTGGATTTAAGTTTAAGCCGCATATAGCTGCAATTCTTACAGCTTTATTTTTTGCGCTATATCATTTTAATCCGTACGGACTAATACCACTAGCGATTATAGGTTTTTATTTGGGATTTGCCGCATACAAGAGTCAATCGTTGGTTATTCCTATTATTGTACATTTTCTGAATAATTTTTTCGCTGTGATGCTATACTTTATTATTGGCGATGATGAGTTATTCAAAAGTAATGTTTCCGATGCTGCCGCTCTCGATGCAAACGTAATCTACTTTTTTGTACTGTCGTTTATGTTTACAGCTTTAATGTTTTTCATTAGAAATTATTATAAGAAAGTTAAAACAATTCAGGAGGTTTAAATGCCAGTATGTCCAAATTGTAAATACGAATATGTACCGGGAATAACCATTTGCCCCGATTGCAATATGCCTCTCGTTGATTCCGCGGATTTAAGTAAGTACTCAGATCTTTCCGAAGAAGATTGGGTCCTCGTTTATACTGCTTTCAGCGAAATTGAAGCTGATATGCTGAAAGAAAATCTTGAAAGTGCAGGAATTTCCGCATCAGTTCTTTCACAAAAGGATTCAAGTTTTCCCGCACCCGGTGATCTATCAACAATAAAATTATTTGTCAAGAAAGCCGATGTGCATGATGCACTAGAGTTCATTCAGGAAGTAAAAAGAAAACCATTAGACTCAGAGGAAGATGCCGACGAGTGAAAACTTAAAAAGGGTAGTCGTTTCCATTGCTGCAATCCCGTTTATTTTAATTGCAGCTTATTTGGGTGGATACTATTTCTTTTCATTCGTAGCCCTAATTGGCCTGATTTCGTTTTATGAGTTCAGTCTTCTTGTTAAGAATAAAGGTGCAAATGTTAATCTGTTACTTGGTGGAATTATCATTTTTGTTTTTCTGCTTAATCAATTTCTTTATTTAATTGATACGTTTGCTATCCTTATTCTATCCTCTTTATCACTTTTAACTTTTGAACTGTTTCGGAATAAGGGCTCAGCAATTTTTAATCTTGGCTCGACATTTCTCGGAATATTTTACATTGGAATTTTTTCTGCGTCGCTTATTTCACTTCGGGAGCTTTACTCGGATGACATTTATGCACATAACCTCGGAGCCTATTTAATCATTTCAATCTTTGCTTCAATCTGGATAGGTGATTCAGCAGCATATTACGGAGGTATAAATTTTGGCAGGCATAAATTATTCCCGCGCGTTAGTCCAAAGAAAAGCTGGGAAGGAGCGATTTTTGGTTTTATTTTTTCTTTAGGTACTATGATTTTAGCAAAGGTATTGGTGTTGAATTCTTTAAGCTGGACAAATGTTTTAGTTATTGGAATTATTATCGGTACAATAGGTCAAATCGGTGATTTAGTCGAATCATTATTAAAAAGAGATTCCGAAGTGAAAGATTCATCTTCGCTAATACCCGGCCATGGCGGTTTCTTTGACAGGTTTGATTCTTTGCTGTTCAGCGCACCGGCAATCTGGATTTACCTTAATTATTTTGCTTGATAAAATTTGAATAGATGAAAACAAGAGAAAAAGTTAGTGTAGTTACTTTAGGTTGTGCTAAGAATACAGTTGATTCAGAAAGACTTCTGCGCCAGCTGCAGCTAAATAATCTTGACCTTCGCACAAATCCTACAGAAGCTGATACGGTTATAATCAACACCTGTGGATTTATTGAAGCAGCTAAGGAAGAATCGATCAACACAATAATGAGTGCTGTTGCCAGCAAGAAATCAGGTATCATAAAAAGAATTTTTGTAGCAGGCTGCCTGTCACAACGTTACAAAATTGATCTTCAACAGGAAATTCCTGAGGTGGATTTGTTTTTCGGAACTGAAGATTATGAAAGAATTGTCAAAGAACTCGGCGGAGAATTAAAGAAAAATTTACTTGGTGAAAGGATAGTATCAACACCTTCACACACAGCGTATCTGAAAATATCCGAAGGCTGTGATCATCCGTGTTCCTTTTGTGCAATACCATTGATGAGAGGATTGCACAAATCAAAATCTATTGAAGACTTAGTTGCCGAAACGGAATTCCTCGCAAGGAACAACACAAAGGAATTGGTGCTTATAGCACAGGATACAACCGATTATGGAAAAGACCTTTACAATAAAAGAAATATTTCGGAACTTATTGCCAGACTAAGTGAAGTTAAAGGAATCGAGTGGATCCGGATGATGTATACTTACCCTTCACGGTTTCCGGAAGACTTAATTGATGAAATAAAAAACAACGAAAAAGTTTGTAAGTATATCGATATCCCTCTTCAGCATATTTCTGATAACATTCTCAAATCTATGAGAAGAGGAATTACAAGCAGACAAACAAGAGAATTATTGTCACATTTGAGAGGAGAAATTCCGGGCTTGGTTCTCAGAACAACTTTTATCGTTGGATATCCGGGTGAGACAGACAAAGAATTTCAGGAACTTTGTAATTTTGTTGAAGAGTTCAAATTTGAGAGAATGGGAACATTCACCTATTCACAGGAAGAAAACACTGGCAGCTATGAGCTTGGTGATCCTGTTCCTGAAGAAGTAAAAAAACAACGGCAGAATAGATTAATGGAAATTCAACGCGAAATATCAGCTGAGCAAAACAGCCAGCTAATCGGAAGTGAACTGAAAATATTAGTTGAATCTATCGAAGGAGATTTTTATGTTGGGCGCAGCTATCGGGATGCGCCTGAAGTGGATGGAGAAGTGCTGATTGAAGCAAATGATGGTAAAATTGTTCCCGGTAATTTTTATATTACAGAAGTGTATGATTCAGATGAGTACGATCTTTTTGCAAGATTAAAGAAAAATTAAGGACTTACTAAAATGAAAAAGCTATTATTTATTTGTCTTGTCCTCTATTCGGTAATTGCAATTGCACAGAATGACAACTTTTCCCGAATACCAGACAACAGAGTAAAATACTACCAGGATTTTATATCCTTCAAAGGTGATAAGGATAAAGCCAGGCTGGATTTTTTTGTTCACGTGCCTTATAATGCTGTGCAGTTCGTAAAAACAGGACAGGGGTTCGAGGCTTCTTATACAGTTACTGTATCTGTCTACGATGAAGAAAATAAAAATCTTATAACAGAAAAAATCTGGAGTGAAAAAATTGTTGCAATAAGCTTTGAATTAACTACCTCCCCTGAGAACTTTAATCTTGGTCTCCGTTCATTTGAATTAGCTGCTGGAGTTTATTCAATAAAAACATCGTTGTTTGATAAGGATTCTAAGAATGAATATAGTTCTGAAAACAAAGTTGTGGTTAAACAATTTGCTCCTGTTCCAGCAATGAGTGATATTATGCTAATTGCAAAAAGAACAATGGTTGAGGGAAATTCGAAAATTATTCCAAATGTTTCCAGAAGTATTGTTACCGACAGAGATCCCTTATCAACTTTTTTTGAAATTTATTCAGATGCTGTTTCTAAATTCTTTGTGGAGTATGAAATTTTTGATGAGAATGACACTTCGGTATATAAAATAACTAAAGAAGTCGGTGTCAATGAAGGCAACAACCAGATCATCAATAATATCGATTCATTAACTCTTGACCTCGGAAAAAAACTTTTGAAGATTACTCTAAAGGATTCAACAGGTAAAGTCTTGGATTCTTCGGTAAAATCTTTTAATTCACGCTGGGTTGGAGTTCCGATAACAATTTCTGATCTTGATAAAGCAATTGAACAGATGGTTTATTTAGCTGCCCCGGAAGACCTTGCTTTTATTAAGGACACAGATAGTCGGATGGAGAAAGCCAAAAGATTTGTTGCTTTCTGGAGAAAGCAAGATCCTAATCCCGCTGATGAATACAACCCTGTTTTCAATGAGTATTATAACAGAGTAGCATATGTGAATCAAAACTTCACATCTTACTCGCTTGAAGGCTGGAGATCTGACAGGGGAATGGTGATGATTATTCTTGGTGCACCTGATAATATTGACCGGCATCCGTTCGAGTATTATGCTAAACCGTATGAAGTATGGCAATACTACAATCTGAACAAACAATTTATTTTTGTTGATTATACTGGATTCGGGGATTACAGATTAGATCCAAGTACTCCGCTTTACGGTGATCTTTATCGGTTTAGATATTGATTTCTTTTCCGATTGATTGGAAATTAATTGCAGGTGTCGTAGTTAAATACTAAAAGAATTATGTTTAATTGTTTTACTGTTGAATTGTTGGCCATTGGTTTAGTTCATTAAACAATATAGCAATTAAGCAATTTGACAATTTAAGATTTTCTCAAACTCGTCCATAAAATTAATAATGATCCTTACCGTAACTTTAAACCCTCTTCTGGAAAGACGATATTACTATCAAAGCCTTGATCTATCATCTGTGAACAGAAATGGAAAACTGATCACTCAAGCCGGCGGCAAAGGAATAAATGTAAACCGGCAACTGAACAAGCTAGGAGTTAAAAACATTGCGATGCTTTTCACTGGTGGGACAAACGGAAAACTGATGCGTGAAGCTCTTCGCAATGAAAAAATTAATTTTTCAGAAATTATCACTAAGAGTGAAACAAGAGATTCTGCCATCATTATTGAGCATTCTGCTGCAAAAATATATTCCTTTTTCGGAACAGATGCATTAATTTCATCAAGCGAAGCCAGGGAATTCATTTCAAAAATGGAAAAGGCGATAGGAGCCTGTGAGATAGTAGTTTTCTCGGGCAGCTCACCCTGCAAGGAAACTGATTCAATTTTTGTGGAGGGAATTAATATCGCAACTAAGCTTGATAAAATTTCTGTGTGCGATACTTACGGCAAACATCTTCAGGATTGCTACGATGCTTCACCAACAATTATTCATAACAATATTGATGAAATCAAATCATCCCTTGAAATTAAACTTCAGAATGAAGCTGATTATCTCAATTTCTTAAAAATGCTTTACAAAAAAAGTGTTAAGCAAGCTTACATTACGGATGGTAAAAATCCATTCTATGCTTCCAATTTTGACTTTCATTATAAAGTAACTCCTCCCGAAATTAGCTCAGTTGATTCCACTGGAAGCGGTGATGCATTAGTTGCTGGCATAGCTTATGGCTGGCACAATAAATTAACTTTTGAGCAGCAATTACGATTTGCAACTTCCATTGGTGCTTTGAATGCGAAATCTTTCAATGTTTGTAATGTCGAAATTGATGATGCTAATTCACTTGTCCAAAAAATTCATATTGAAGCTGTTGGAAAAAGATTAAAAGAAATAGATGATTCACCTGAATAAAAATATCCTGTTGTATTTTCTAATTTTCTCTTTGACTGCATTTGCACAAAAAATTGAGAAGATTGAGATCAATAGCAACAGAGTTTTTAGTGACGGCGAAATATTAAAATGGGCTAGCATTAATGAGGGGCAGAATTTTTATCCTGGCATACTTGACACATCATTCTCTCGAATTTCGAACAATCTGATATTTAACGGTTATTTTAATTTTAACTTCGAGGGATCTCAATTTGAGTTATCAAGTGATTCTCAAAAAGTTAACTTGCTGCTGAATGTTGATGAGGGTCAGCCGACATTTGTAAAGGAAATATTTTTTAAAGCATCAGATTCAGTCAATATCGACGATTTCATTTCATCGCTGAATTATTTAAAGGGAGAGATTTTCAATCGCTATGAAATTGAAACGAGCATTAGCAGTCTGTGAACAGATTTTGAAAACAGGGGATTTCCTTTTGCAGCCGTTAAGATTCAATCCGTACATCTTTATGATGATTCAGTCAGCAAGGACCATTATGCTGATATTTATCTTGTGCTTGAAGAAGGCAGGCAGAGTCGTATCGATAAAATTGAAGTCACTGGTAACACTTCCACAAAAGATTATGTGATTACCCGGGAATTAAGGATTGATACTGGCGAAGAATATTCTCAGCAAAAAATTGTAAACCTGCCGCGAAGATTAAATAAACTTCGGTACTTTGATCCTGTTCCCGTGCCTCAGTTTTATATTGACTCGCAGAATAATGGAGTGCTGCTGGTAAATGTTAAAGAGCGAAACACAAATAACTTTGATGGAATAATTGGTTATGTGCCTCCGGCAAAAGAGAATGAATCCGGTTACGTAACAGGATTAGTAAACGTGACTCTCAGAAATATTTTTGGAACAGGGAGGGCAGCTGCTATTAGATGGCAAAAACTTACCCGCGAATCCCAGGAACTTGAACTTAAATATTTAGAACCATGGTTGTTTGGTTATCCGTTTAACTTGAATGCAGAACTTTTTCAACGGATACAGGATACAACTTACGTCCAAAGAAGATTAGGAGGTGCGCTTGAATTCCTTGCAACTGAGGATATCTCTGCTTCCGCTTTCGTTTCAACGGAAGAAATAATCCCGACTGAAAGAACAGTGCCTGTCTTTACTGTTTACAATTCTTCATCTCTTACAACAGGTCTTGGCTTAAAGATAGATTTAAGAGATGACCCGATAGCTCCTACCGATGGATTTCTTTTTGAAACAGGTTACTCATTCAGCAGAAAAAAAATTAACGGACCTGCCGAGTATATACAACCGGGAATGGAAATTAATATTAATTTGCAAAGAATTACAGTGGGCTTCGGTGCTTTCTATGAAATCTTTGTCCGCAATGTGATCGCTGTGAGTGTGAATGGCAAAGAGCTTACAGGACCGTTTTTTGAGCAGAGCGACCTCTGGCGCTTTGGCGGAACAAGAACAGTTAGAGGATATAGGGAAGAGCAGTTTCTTGCATCCCGTATTGCATGGGCAAATCTTGAGTATCGTTTAATGCTGACGCAGAGATCGTATGCGTTTCTATTTTTTGACGCTGGATATTATTTCCTTGATGCCGTCCCTGAAAAAGGAATTGCAAAATCAGAGGATTATATTTTCGGTTATGGACTAGGAATTACAGTTGAAACTGCAATCGGTTTACTGGGAGTGAGCTTTGCTCTGGCACAAGGCGATTCGTTCAGCGAAGGAAAAATCCATTTTGGAATTATTAATGAGTTTTAGTTGTTTAGGTAAATATGACAAAAAAATCATACTCAAACAGTGAAATATCAGTCATCTGGAAACCGGATCTCTGTATACATTCAACCAAATGCTGGAAAGCCTCGCTGGCGATTTTCAATCCGAAAAGAAGACCATGGATTGAAATGTCAGCTGGAACTACAGAAGAAATAATTGAAATAGTCGACAACTGCCCCTCGGGGGCTTTGTCATATGAAAGGAACAATAAAATGAGCGAACAAAAAGCGCAACCCGCACAATCTCAACAATCACAAACTACCGTCCAGGTTAACAAAGGTGGACCATACCTTGTTAAAGGAAAATTTGTATTTGTTGGAACAGACGGAAAGGAAGAAACTAAGGAAGGCTCAATAGCACTTTGCCGGTGCGGTGCATCCAACAATAAACCTTTCTGCGATGGCGGTCATCGTAAAATCGGTTTTGATCAGGGATGATTAAAGGCTGACCAAAAAGCTGATAATTGATTTTATAATAATCAGAGTTAAGAGATTTATATTTAACTCATATTCTAAATTGTCGTAACTCAGATTAGTAATTTGTGCTACATTTTGGTCAGCCTTAAAGTTTTTCTTACCCTTTTATTAAGTTTCGGT
>Ga0102851_10000937_pt1 | contig 15836 bp, 17 predicted proteins | sample Mud3Dept3metaG_FD_79558 | JGI IMG/M metagenome (GOLD analysis project Ga0102851, IMG submission 79558) | Freshwater wetland microbial communities from Ohio, USA, analyzing the effect of biotic and abiotic controls - Mud 3 Core 4 Depth 3... | ecosystem: Environmental > Aquatic > Freshwater >... | reverse complement strand
CCCGTGTACAACGCCCAGACTTCGATCGTCCCCCAGCACGCCAGTCCAAGTGCGACGGCGCCGTTCACGAGAAAGAACGCGCACCAGATCCAGGTGACGCGGCGGCAGTAGCGGGCCTCGTCCGCCGTGAGGGACCCGAGCTGGACCCGTGCGATCGCTTCCACGATCGACTCGCGCTCGCGCAGCGAACGCCCGAAGGTCGCGAGCAGGGCGAGGCTTCCGAACGCCGGCGCGGCGAGCAGGCTGCGCGAGTCGTTCCAGATCGCGGAGATTGCGAAGGCGATCGCGAGGCCAATCGCCGGCGCGGCCCAGATGCGCGCGTAGTCGAGACCCTTCTCGCGCCCCATCAGCAGCGCTCGCGCCGCGAGCAGCGCGAGCGCGCAGAGCGCGATCGCGCGGGGCGACGAGCGCTGCAGCGCGGCGTAGACCAGCAGCGGATACGCCAGGACCAGGACCGCGCGCAAGATCACCATGGGCTCAGGGGACTCGGATCTCCGACAGCTTCCGATGCACGAGATCCACGATGTCGTGCACCACGCGGATCGACCTCGGCTCCTCTTCGTTCCCGTCGAGACCTGCGAAGATCTCCTCTTTCGTCATCGGCACCGGGAGTGCGGACATGGCGAAGCGCTCATCGGGTGCGGCCCTTGGCGACGAAGTGGGCGAGGCTTCGCACGGACGCGAAGCGCTCGCGGTTCGCCTCGGCGTCGTCATCCACGACGACGCCGTAGCGCTGCTCCAGCACGACCGCGATCTCGAGCGCGTCGATCGAGTCGAGTCCCAGACCCTCGACGAAGAGGGGCTCTTCGCTGACGATGTCCGCGGGAATCAGATCTTCGAGCACGAGCGCCTCGACGATCAGCTCCTTGATCTCCGCTTCCAGCTGCTCAAGCGCCTGCATCGAGTCTCTTCGCGTCGAAAGATTCGTAGAGCGCGGCCGTGATGCTGCGTACGGCGCGCGAGGTCGAGATCGCCTCGCCAGCCGGGAGGAGATCCCGCGCGACGACGGGGCTCTCCACGTCCATCGTGATGATGAGCTTGCGATCCGGAACCGCCCACCAGGGCTGGCCCTTCTTGAGCGCCGGTGGCGTGCAGGTGAGGAAGACGGGCGTGATCAGGCAACCACTGCGCAGGGCGATGTGCGCAGCGCCCCGCTTGAACGGACGCAGCCCCTGCTCGGGCGAACGCGACCCCTCCGGAAACAAGACCACCGAACGGCCCGCGCGAAGGCGTTCCACGCAGGTATTCACGACCTGCGGCCCTTCGCCATTCGGGATATAGCCCGAGATGCGAACGACGTGCCGGAGGAACGGGTTCCGCCATGCATCGCTCTTCACGATGCAGTCCGCCTGGGGCATGCGCGAGATCACGAAAACGGCGTCGAGCAACGTCGGGTGATTGGCGACCACCAACGACGGGCCGTGGGCGAGGCGGTCGGTGCCGGTCTCGCGCACCTCGAAGAGATGGAGCGCCGTTCCGAGGTGGACGAAGAACGCGAAGGCGCGCTGGATCAGCCGCTGGGCAACGCGTTCGCGCGCCTCGCCGGGCGCTGATCGCCAGGCCACGAAGGGAAACACGACCCCCGCGATGACGAGTGCGCCGACTCCGAAGGTGACGAAGAGAAACCCGGTTCCGAGCTGTCGCAGCAGGTGCTCGATGCGTGCGCGGATGCGCAATCGATCGCGGATCCAGCGCGGCCGAGCGACGAGGATGGGTTCGCTGCCTGCGCTCAACGCCACCAGGGCCTCGCCTCCGCTACTCACCGGGGTTGCAATCCGCGGATCGGTCCGGCCACACTACCACTCTGCGAATCTCGCTGTAAATCCGCGCCTTCCCGCCAGCTCGGCGCGTTCGGGGACCATGCTCGAGAGCCCGATCTTCCGCCTGCTCGCAATGTCGTCGGCCCTCCTGCTGTCGATCGACCCGGCCGCTGCAAGCGACGCGATCGACCTCGAAGCGCTGGTCCGCGGCTTCGCCGCAATGCCGGGTCTCTCGGCCCGCTTTCGCGAGGAGAAGCACATCTCGCTCCTGCAAGTCCCGCTGGTGAGCGAGGGCGTGCTCTACTTTGCGCCACCCGATCGCATCGCGCGACACGTGGAGCGACCCGCTCCCTCGACGCTCCTCGTGCGCGACGACGAGTTGGTGATGGGCACGGCTGGTGAGCGCCACACCCTCGACCTCGCGGCGCAGCCCGTCCTGCGATCGTTCGTGGATGCCTTCCGCCTCGTCCTCGCGGGTGACATCGCGAGACTCCGCGAACTCTATGCGATCGAGTTCCGCGCGAACGACTCGCAGCGCGACTGGCAGATCCAACTGCTGCCGCGAGACGAGCAGCTCGCGGGCATGATCCGCTCGATCCAGGTTGCGGGGCGCGACGCGATCCTGCTCGAGCTGCGCGTCGTCGAGGCGGACGGGGACAGCACGGTGACTCGCTTCACCGACGTCGACCGCAACCGGCGCTTCAGCGAACCCGAACTCGACGCGCTGTTCCGCATTCCGCCGTGAGGATTAGGCCGCTCGTCTTCCTGTGCGCCGCCGCCGTCTGGGTCGCCCTCCTGGGCGCGTACGCGTGGCGTCACGGGCACGTGTCCACCGACATCACCCACTTCCTCTCGACCCTGGAAGAGCGCGAGCTGGCGGCGATTGCGCTGCGTCTCGCGGACTCCGAGCGCACGCGAACGCTGATCCTGGGCGTCGCAGCTCCGGAAGAAGCGACCGCCGTCGCAGCGGCTGCCGAGTGGGCGCGCGAACTCGCGGCCCACCCGGAAGTCGCCGCGCTGCGCGCAGGCCCCAATCCCTCGGCTGCGAACGCCGTGTTCGATCTCTACTTCCCGAGGCGCCTGCTGTTCCTTTCTTCGCGGCCCGAGGCGGAGCTGCCAGAGAAACTCTCACGCGACGGTCTCGTCGACGCGGCGCGCCGGCTGCGCGGCGAACTCGCGCTGCCGCAAGGTCCGCTCATCAAGGAGATCGCGGCCGCGGATCCGCTGCTCGCCTTTCTGGGCCAACTCCGACGCCTCGAAGCGGCGCGCGGGAGCATGCGGGTGGTGAAGGGCGGCTTCGTCGCCGGCGATCCGCCGCGCGCCATCCTGTTCCTCACGACGATCCACTCGGCATTCGATTCCGCGCACCAGGCTCCCCTGCTCGACTTCGTCGCGAGCAGCTTCGACGCGCTGAACGGCAGTCACGGGGGCGCGCTGCGACTCGAGCAGAGCGGCGTGCACCGCTTCGCCGTCGCGTCGGAGCGCGCCGCGAAGCGCGACGCCACCTGGATCTCGGCGCTCTCGATGGCGGCGCTCGTCGCATCCTTTCTCTGGATCTACCGATCCCTCAGCGCGCTGCTGCTCACGCTGATCCCGCTCACGGTCGGTCTCGTCACGGCGACCGCCGCGACGCTCGCCCTGTTCGGCGGCTTGCACGCGCTGACGGTCGCCTTCGGCTCGACGCTGATCGGCGTCTGCATCGACTACCCGATCCACTTCGTGAGCCACTACGCGCTACGTCGAAAGGGCGAGAGCAGCCACGCGGTGCTGCGCAGCATCACCCCCGCGCTCGGACTCGCGGCGCTGACGACGGTGGCCGGCTTCCTCGGGATCGCATCGTCGGACCTCCCGGGCGTGCGCGAGATAGGCGTCTTTGCCTCGTTGGGCGTGCTGGCGGCGCTGGTCGCGACGGTCGTGCTGCTGCCCGAACTCGTGCCGCACGATCTCGGTTCCACGCGTCCGCTGGAGCGTCTCGCGGAAACGCTCACCCGGATCGCCGCGACCTCGCCGCGCCGGCGCAGAGCGGCGCGTGCCTTCGTCGTCGCGATCCTCCTCCTCTGCGCCGTGGGTCTGCCGCAGCTGCGCTGGGACGACGACGTCTTCGCGCTCAACATGCCGCTCGAGTCGGAATGGGTGCGCGAGAGCCAGGCGCTCAGCGACGCGGTTTCCCAGGTGGACGCGGGTCGCATGGTGATCGCCGTGGGCGACGACGACGAAGCCGCGCTGCGCGCGAACGACGCCGTCCACGAACGTCTCGTGGCCGCTCGTGCCGCAGGCGCCCTCGACGAGTTTCGCTCGCCGCACGCGCTGCTCTGGTCGCGCGACTTGCAGGAGCGCAACTGGGCTGCCCTGGCGGCGCGTCCGAATCTCGCCGAGGACATGCTCGCCGTGCTCGCATCGGAAGGCTTTCGCCGCGAGGCGTTCGCACCGTTCGCGGAGGCACTGCACGGCGCGCAGCCGCAGCCGCTTCTGATGGCCGAGATCGTGGCGTCGCCCCTCGGCGAAGCGATCGCACCGTTCCGCGTGGAGGCGGAGGGCAAGATCGCGCTGCTGACGCTGCTGCGCGGGGTGCGTGATCCGGACGCCGTCGTCGCGGCGCTGGGCGGGCTCCCGGGCGTCCGCTACTTCGACAACGAATCGTTCGTTCGAACGATCTACTCGCGCCATCGGACGCGAAGTCTGTGGCTGGTCGGACTGGGCTCGGTCGCGATGATGGCGCTGCTGTTGCTGCGCTACCGGCGCATCGACCGGGCGCTGGCGGCGGGCGGGCCGGCGATTCTGGGAGCGCTCGCCACGGCTGCCTTGATCGCCGCATCGGGAACTCCGCTGAACCTGATCCATCTGCTCGGTCTGCTGCTCATTCTCAGCCTGGCCGCCGACTACGGCATCTTCCTCGTCGAGTCGGATGGCGACGAGCTGGCGGACGCGTCCTCGCTGCTGAGCGTGAGCCTCGCCGCGCTCACCACGCTTTTCTCGTTCGGGCTGCTATCGCTCTCGTCGTTTCCCGCGCTCCGCGCACTCGGCGTTGCAACCGGAATTGGAGTCGCGCTGAGTCCTGCGCTCGCGCTCTGCTTCCGAATCCTGCGTACGGGCGCTGCGCGAGAGTCCAGCACCGAGGAGAAATCATGAAGGTGTCGACACTCGTCGTCCTGGTCGTCGGAGCCTCGCTGCTGATCGCCACTGCGGTCGGCCGCGTCGTGAAGCTGGCCGGGAAGGAATAGGCGCACTGGCCGCGCGACTGCGATGAACAGGCGTTTCACTGCGATGGTCGTCACGATCGCGCTCGCCGTCGTGCCGGCGTGCTCGACGACGCGGCCCGCGCCATCCGCCGGCGCGAGCCTCACGCCGCTCGTCTCCACCGCTGAGATCCCGGGCGAATTCCTGATGCAGCAGCGGCTGCGCTTCCATTGGCAGCATCGCGAGGGTCAGGCCGACGCAGTGGTGCAGATGGTGTGCGGAGAACTCACCGTGCTGCTGCTCACGCCGTTCGGCACGCCCGCGGTCGTGATCCGCCAGCGCGATCGCAACGTCGAGATCGAGTCGAAGCTGCCGGGCATGTGGACGTTCCCGCCCGAGTACGTGTTGCACGACGTGCAGCGCACTTTCTTCGTTCCGATCGGGGATCCCGCTCTCACCGAAGGGCGCCGCCAGCTGGAATATGGCGGCGAATCGATCGAGGAGGCGTGGGCGGGCGGCCGCCTGGTCGAGCGCAGCTTCACGACCGAGCAGGGCGGCGCACAGTCGCGCATCGTAGTCGGCTACCCGGACGGAGCGACGCGAAGCGAGCCACCGCGCACCGCGACCATCGACGCCCCGCACTGGGACTACCGCCTCGAAGTGACGACGCTCTCACGCGTCGAGCTGACGTGTCCCCACTGATCGGGTCCGCCGACGAGTCCGTCGTGCGCGGTGTCCGGTCCTGATACGATCGATACCGCCCCGGTTGGAGAGAGGTCCATGGTTCATCGATCGCATCGCGCGGCGAGGCGTGCGCCGATCGGTCCGGGAGACGTCGCGTGAACCCCTGCCTCCTCATCCCCATCTATGAGCACGGCTCGACCATCCGCCGCGTGGTCGAGTCCCTCGCGTACGCGGATCTCCCGCTCGTGATCGTGAACGACGGAAGCGGCCCCGCCACGCGGGCGACGCTCGACCGCATCGTCAAGGACTTCGACTGGGTCGAGGTCCGCCACCACGCGGTGAACCAGGGCAAGGGTGCGGCGCTCGTGACGGGCTACCGCGCCGCCGCCGAGCGTGGCTTCACGCACGTGGTCCAGCTCGACGCCGACGCCCAACACGAGTCCGCCGACGTGCGGCACTTCCTCGCCGCGGCCCAGGCAAGACCCGACGCGCTCGTACTCGGCCAGCCCATCTTCGGCGATGAAGCACCGCGAAGCCGCCTGTACGGTCGGAAGCTCTCGGTGGGCATGGTGTGGCTCGCGACGCTCTCGCTCGAGGTGCGCGACCCGCTGTGCGGCTTCCGCTGCGTGCCCCTTGCGCCTGTGCTGCGCCTCCTGGACCACGTGCCGATGGGTCGGCACATGGATTTCGAGCCCGAGCTGGCGGTGCGCCTCGTCTGGCTGGGGGTGCCCGTCGTGAACGTGGCCACCCGGGTGCGCTACGACCCTTTGGGAGTCTCGCACTTCGACGTGATCTGGGACGACGTTCGGCTCGCATGGCTCTACACGCGACTCACGCTCGGCATGCTCGCGCGCGCGCCGGGGCTCCTGCGAAGGCGCGCTGCGCGGCGGAGGCGGCTTTGAGTCGCCGGAATGCATCGACCGGCGTGGCGGAGCGCGGGGCGCTGCCGATGCTCTCGCGCGCCAACTTACTGGTCCTCGCATACGGCGCGGCCACCGCCGGCGCCATCGGCACGGTCGGATTCTCGGCGCTGAGCCTGGGCTTGCCCACCGGCCTGTTCTTCGCGCTGCTCGCCGACGGCATCGCGCGACCGGGTTCCAGCGTCTTCTATCCGACCGTGACCCATGGCCCGCGCGATGGCGAGCGCGTGGCGCTGAGCTTCGACGACGGCCCCGACCCCGAGGTGACACCGGCCGTGCTGGACGCGCTGGCGAAGCACGGCGCGCACGCGACTTTCTTCACGATCGGCCAATTACTGGTGGCACATCCACAGCTGGCACGGCGCATCGTCGTGGAAGGCCACGAGCTCGGCAATCACTCCTGGCGGCATTCGCGCTGGCAGAACTTCTTCGGCGCGGGCGAACAGGCCCGGGAGATCGAGCGTGGCGCGCAGGCCATCGCGGGGGTGACCGGGAGCCAGGTAAAGCCGTTGTATCGCCCGCCGATCGGACTCAAGAGTCCGCCACTGGCACGGGCCGCCTACCAGCAGCAGCTGACCCTGGTGGCCTGGTCGCTGCACAGCCGCGACACGCGCACCGCTGATCCCAAGCGGATCGCGCAACGCGTGCTGCAGCGAATCCGTCCGGGCGACATCGTGCTGATGCATGACGGACACGACCTGCCTGGGCAGCATCGGCCTGCCTGCGCGCAGGCCACGCCGTTGATTCTGCAAGGCTTGAGCGAGAAGGGGCTGCAGTGCGCGAGCGTATCCGAGCTGCTGCACCTGGCGCGATGAACCCGACGGCGGCGCCGACACATACTGATCAAGAGCGTCGCGACGTGAACCGCCAGTTCTACGACGCGCTGTGGACGGACGCGCATCTGGTCGAACCCGAGCGTTTCAACACCTGGCCGCTCGTGCGCTGCCTCGTCGCGCAGTCGCAGCACCAGCTCGAGGTCGCGCCGGGGCTGAGACCGCGCCTACCGATCGAGGGGACGCACTTCGTCGACCTCAGCGCGCCAGCGCTTGCGAGACTGCGCGAGCGTGGAGCGAGCGCCGTGCTGGGCCTCGTGACGTCGATTCCGTTTCCCGACGGCAGCTTCGATCTCGTTTGCGCCCTCGACATCGTCGAGCATGTCGACGACGAAGATGGAGCGCTGTCGGAGCTGTCTCGTGTTGCCGCGCAGGGCGCAACGCTTCTCCTCTCGGTCCCGCTCCACCAGTCGCGTTGGACGGCGTTCGACGACTTCGTGGGACACCGGCGCCGCTACGATCCGGAGCGGTTGGCTGCGAAGCTCGCAGAGCACGGCTTCTCGGTGGAACGGAGTGCCGTCTACGGGATGCAGCCGCAATCGTCGCGCCTGCTCGATCTGGGAATGTGGTTTCTCACGCATCGGCGCGAGAAGGCGATGTGGTGGTACAACCACGTGATGATGCCGCTGGTTGTGCGCTTCCAGCGGAAGCTCGCGCTCGCTCCCGGCATGATCGACACCGGGAAGGTCGACGAGATCCTGCTCGTCTGCCGGAAGGCAGACGCGACCGGGCGAAGGCCGTGATCCGGGGGCTGGACGCCAGTGCGGCCTGGCGAGACAGGGAGTGGAAAAAGCGCAAGCCTGTGGGCCCGAATTCCTTGACCGGGATCACCGGCAAGAGATATACGAGCATGTCCGTCGCGACGGACAAGGAGGTCATATGACAAGAGTGCTGGCCGTGAGCGCAGCCTTGGTTGGCGTCATGAGCCTTAGCGGATGCATGATCGTCCAGGCACCCGTGATGGGCGTGTTGGGTAGCAAGGTCAAATGGGGCGAGTTCGCACAAGGGGACGACAAGGCGGGTCAAAAAGAGGGGAGAGCCTGCATGGAAACCCTTCTAGGTCTGCTCGCCCGGGGTGACGCGAGCGTCAGGGCTGCAAAAGCCAACGGGGGGATTACCGAGGTTTCCGTCGTCGATCACTCCGCAAGGAACTTCCTGAATATCGTGGGCGAGTACTGCACGATCGTCCGGGGAACCTGACGACGACTGCTCTCCAGCCATCTGTGACCGATGCATGCAAGCGCCGCGCTCCCACACGCATGGCGTGGCTACGACCTCGTGATGCCGGTGGCGAAGCCTAGCGGGCGACCGTCTCTCGTGTCGGAGCGGCAAGAGGCGGCAGCATGTGTTGCCACAGCGGTCCGTGCATGCCACGACGGCGCAGCCGGCGGAAGAGCTTTTCGTCGAAGTTTACGCGCAGCGGCGGGATGCTCCAGTTGGGGTGGCCCTCCTGGTAGCGGAGCAGGATCTCGGCGATGCGCGCGCGCTGGCTCTCATGCTGGGCGCGCAACAGCGGGTCGACCGCCTCGCGATCGTCCACCCACATCATGAAGATCGCGCTCCAGGGCGCGAGATCTTCGGCGAACGCGAGCGTGCGCCGCACGTCGTCGAGCGTCTCGCCGCGCGTGCCCAGGATGAAGGTGTGGCAGTCGGGGATTCCAGACTCCTTGCACAGCGCGTGCAGGGCACGGATCTGCACCGTCGTGAAACCCTTGCGCAGCCGCGCGAGCACCTCGTCGCAGCCCGAATCGGAGCCGATCTCCATGCCCGCGCAGCCCGCGGCCCGCGCGAGTTCCGCGAATTCGCGGTCGAAACCCAGCGGATTCGCGTAGCAGGTCCAGGGCGTCGTCCAGCCGCGCGCGATCAGCTCGCGGCACACGGCTTTGGCGTGGCTCTTCGGCAGGTTGAAGACCGAGTCGACAATGAAGAAGTGCTTCGTCGCCGGGTGCAGCTCGAGCGCTTGGAACATCTCGTCGACGACCGATGCCGGCTGGCGCGCCCGCCCGACGCGGCCTTCGATCAGGGGATAGGTGCAGTAGTCGCAGCGCAGCGGGCAGCCGCGCTTGGTCTGGATCGATTCGATTGCGTGGCGCTCGTAGTAGCGCGGATCGGCGAGCGAGCGGTCCGGAACGGGCAGCGTGTTCATGTCGAGAAAGGCCGGAGCCGGGTCGCTGCTGCGCAGCTGCTCGCCTTCGAACCAATGAAGGTTGCCGACCGCCGCGAACGCGCGCGTCCGAGCCTCGATCGCCTCGACCAGTTGCGGAAAGGCCAGCTCGGCTTCGCCCGCGATGCCGAAATCCGGGTGCAGGCGCTCCATCAGTTCGCCCGGCATCACGCTGAAGCCGGACCCGCCGACGACGATCGGCGCGGGACTCGCAGCGCGTGCGACCTCGATGATGCGCCGGTAGGACTCGACGTGATCCGCGGTGCCCGAGTAGTCGTTGCTCTGGATGTTGCGCATCCCGATGGCGACGAGATCGGGAGCGAAGGCGGCGATCCGCTCGCCGAGCGCCGCCTGCGGGTCGCGCTCGAAGCACAGGTCGACGAGGATCCGCTCGTGTCGCGCAGGCGTCGCTGCCATCACGTAGAGCAGACCGAGCGGGACGACCGCGTCCGGGAGTTTCTCCCGGTTGCCGGAGACGAATGCGATCCGCATGCCTGGCTCGCAGTCTACATGGAATCGAGGTCCGCACGGCTCGCGGATTCGGGGCCCGTGTGGGCCTGCCCGCCGTGGCTAGAATGAGCGCGCCCCGCGCCACGGCGGGCGGCAACCTGGGAACGAGGCCGATGAGCTTCTCCGATTTCGAGCTCGACGAAGTTGCCCGCGAAGCGGGCGACGCGGCGCGATCGTCGCGCCGGGCGCATGAGATCGCGGTCGAGCTCGAGGTACCGCTCTACCACGTCGATGCGCTGGGCATCGTCTGGCATGGCCGCTACTACGAGTATCTCGAGCACGCGCGCATCCGCCTGCTGCGCGCGCGGCGGCTCGATGCGAGCGACCTGCTCGAACTCGGCTTCGGCATGTTGTTGGTCGAGAGCCGCTGCCGGCACGTCGCACCGCTCCGCTACGGCGATCGGATCCGCGTCTCCGCCTGGCTGCGCGACACGAAGCACCGACTCCACGTAGAGTACGAGATCATGAATCTCACGCAGGGACAGCGCGCGGCGCGCGCCCACACGATCCTCGTGACGACGGACCCCGGCGGCCGACTCCTGCTGCGCACGCCGGAGGCGATCCTCGAGAGATTGGCGCAGGACGAGAGTCCGCAGCCGTGAAAGCCGCTCGCCAGGAACAGACCCACACGCCGGCGGTACTGCGGGTCCAACTCCCGCAACGACCGGCATGGCTGGAAGCGCTGTCGGCGGATCTTTGCGCCGAACCCGTGCCGTCGGGCAACCGGCACTCGCTCGAAATCGCCGAGGCCCCCGGCTTCGCGATCCTGCGGGCCGTCGTTCCCGCGGCAGATCTCGGCGACGACGCGCTTCGCCTGGCGGTCCGCGAGGCGTACACGCGCATCGGACGGCTGCTCCGCGAGCGGGCGCTCTTCCCGTGGCGCTTCTGGAACTACGTACCCGAGATCCGCAAGCCCGCGACGCTCGGCGCCAACCGCTATCAAGTCTTCAACGCGGGACGCTGCGAGGGCTATCGCGACTGGTTCGGCGAGGCGCTCCCCGGCCGGGTCCCAGCAGCCTCCGCGGTCGGACACACGGAACCGTCGCTCGTGATCGACTTGCTGGCCGGTCGCGCTCCGGGCGTCGCCGTCGAGAACCCGCGCCAGGTTCCGGCCTACCGCTACTCGCAGCGCTGGGGGTCGCTTCCGCCCTGTTTCTCGCGCGCCATGGCGTTACCCGTCCCGTTCCCGGAGCAGCGGGAACGCTGCGCACTGGTTTCGGGCACTTCGAGCGTCGTCGGCGAGAACTCGCGACACCCCCACGACGTGCACGCCCAGATCCGCGAGACCTGCGCGAACCTGGCGACGCTCTCCGCCGTGCTCTCGGATGGGGCCATGCGCGACAGCGGCGAGGCGGCGGAGTCGAAGGCGGCGCTTTCCCGGTTTCGCGAGCTGCGCCTGTACGTCGTGCGCGACTGCGACGTCGATGCGGTCGCGATGGCGTTCACCAGTCGCTTCCCCGGACTCGAGCGACTCGAGATCGCGGTGGCGGATCTCTGTCGCGATGAACTCCTACTCGAAGTGGAGGGCGTCGCCGCGCTCGACGCTCCGGCGCTCGCTCGCTGAGCCAACAACCGTGAGCACACGTCTTCTCGAACGGCTGCTGCACCACGCGAGCACGATGCCCGACGCGATCGCAGTGCGCGAAACGGGCGAGCGCGGCTCGCGTCGCACGCTCACGTGGCGCGAACTGCGCGACGCCTCGGGCCTGCTGGCGCGGCAGCTGCGCGACGCGCACGCAGCGCCGGTCGTGCTCGTGAGCGCCACGAATCGCGTCGAGCTGCTCGTGACGCTGCTCGCGGGACTCTGGTGCGACGGTTCGGTGATGCCGGTTTCGCCGGAACTGCCAGCGGTGCAACTGCGGGATCTGGCCGCGCGCGCCGGCGCGTCGCTGGCCATCGGAGAGGCGGCGGTGCTCGACGCGCTCGCGGAATGCGTGCCCGCGCGAATGCCACTCGCTGCGATCGAGGTGCAACAGCGCCGCGTGACCGGGGATCTCGAAGTTCCGGGCAGCAACGGCTCGCTCCTGTTGCTGAGTTCGGGCACCACGGGCGCGCCGAAGCTCGTGCGGCGCCGCGCCGAGGCGCTCGACGCGGTGGGGCAGAGCTGCTCGCGCGCGATCGGTCTCGGCCCCGGCGACGCGATGCTGCTCGCCATCCCGCTCCACCACTCCTACGGCATCGATCAAGGTCTCCTCTCTGCCGTCATGGCCGGCTGCCGGATCGAGCTGCACGACGGCTTCGACCTCGCGCAGGTGCGCGCCAGTTTGCGCGACGACGGCGTCACGATCCTCCCCGCGGTTCCGTTCCTCTTCGACGTGCTCGCGCGCGGCGCCACCACGGCGCCCTCGCTGCGCAAGGCGATCTCCGCCGGCAGTCCGCTTCCGAGCAGCGTGTTCGAGGAGTTCCGGCGCAGCGTCGGCGTTGCCATCGGGCAGCTCTACGGCTCGACCGAGTTCGGCTCCGTGACCTACTCCGATCCGGACGATGCCGAATTCGCGCCCGGCTCCGTCGGCCGTCCGCTCTGCGGTGTCACGATCCGCATCCTCGACCCCAACTCGCCCCAGCTCGAACAGCCGCTGCCGGCGGGCCAGGAAGGACAGGTCGCCGTCTCGGCGCCGTCGATGCTCTGCGAATACCTGGGTGAGCCTGACGCGCCGACTCGCGACGGATTCTTCCTCACCGGCGATCTCGGCAGCCTCGACGCCGCCGGCCGACTCACGCTCTCGGGGCGAACGGCGCTCCTGATCGACGTCGCAGGTCGCAAGGTGAATCCCCTCGAAGTCGAGGCTGCCCTCGCGTCCCATCCGCGTGTCGCCGAGGTCGTCGTCGTGCCCATTCCCTACTCTCGAACCGTGGGGCGCATGAAGGCCGTGATCGTCGCGACGGGTTCGGGTGAGCTGCGCGAAGAAGAGCTTCGAAGCTTTCTGCGCGAGCGGCTCGCGGCCTACAAGATCCCGCGCCGCTTCGAGTTCCTCGCAGCGCTGCCGCGCTCGCCGGCGGGCAAGATCCTGCGCGGGGAACTCTGCGAAACCGAGCCGCGCTCATGACGCGTTCGGCGCCGCATCCGCCGTGCGCGCTGGCCGAGTTGGGCGTCGTGACCGCGCTCGGCGTCTCGATCGAGGAGACCTGGCCGCGCCTCGTGGCAGGCGACCAGAGCCGTTTCGTGGAGCGCGACGATCTCTCGCCTGGAGTCGTCCGCCGCTTCGGCGCGGTCGTGGCCGATCTCCCCGCCGTCCCCGCTTCCTTGCGACATCTCGCGTGTCGCAACAACGAACTTGCGCTCGCCGCCTACCAACAGATTGCCGGCGGCGTCGACGCAGCGCGGCGACGCTTCGGCGATCACCGCATCGGCGTCGTGGTGGGCACCAGCACCTCGGGGATCGCCTCCGCCGAGCGCGCCTTTCGCGAACGCGCGCAGACGGGACGACTCTCCGCCGATTTCGATCTCGCGCAGATGGAGCACGGCGGACTTCCGGAGTTCCTCACGCTGCTCGCCGGTGTGCGCGGCCCGCACTACGCGATCGCGACCGCCTGCTCGGCGGGCGCGAAGGCGCTGGTCTCGGCGCGAGCGCTCCTCGAACTCGACCTCTGCGACGCGGTAATCGCAGGCGGCGTCGACTCCCTCTGCCAACTGACGGCGCGAGGCTTCGGTGCGCTGCAATCAATCGCGACGGGCATCACGAATCCTATGAGCCGCAATCGAGACGGCCTCACCCTCGGTGAAGGCGCAGCCCTGTTCCTCGTGACGCGTGACGGTGACGGCATCCAGCTGCTCGGCGCCGGCGAATCGAGCGACGCGCACCACATGTCGGCGCCAGATCCGGCCGGCGGCGGCGCGGAGTCTTGCATGCGCGCCGCACTCGCGGACGCGCGACTCGCGCCCGAGGCGATCGCATACCTGAACCTCCACGGCACGGGGACGCCGCAGAACGACGCCGTCGAGAGCAAGGCGGTGGAGCGCGTCTTCGGCCATGGGCTCGCGTGCTCTTCGACCAAACCGCTCGTCGGACATCTGCTGGGCGCGTCGGGCGCAGTCGAAGCCGCCTTCTGCTGGATGCTGCTCGCGCGACGCGATGGCGACGCGATGGCGGTGCCGCCGCACCGCTGGGACGGCGCGACCGATCCCGAACTCGCCGCGCTCGAACTCGCGAAGCCCGGCACGCGCGTCGCCGCGCCGCTTCCGGTGGCGGTGATGAGCACCTCGTTCGGTTTCGGCGGATCGAATTGCGCGCTCGTGCTCGGAGACGCGCGGCCGTGATGCGCGTCGCCGTACAGCGCTGGGCCGCCTGGGCGAACGGCGTGGAAGGCGAGTCGGGCTGGCGCGTCTGGGCGCGGCGCCCGGAAGCCCCGATCCCCGGCGATCCTCCGGACGTGTCCTTCCTGCCCGCGCTCCAGCGCCGTCGCTGCGACGCGCTGGCGCGCGCGATGCTCTACGTCGCGCACGAGTGCTGTCCGGACGAGAGCATCGCATCGCTCCCGACGGTCTTCGCTTCCCGTCACGGCCCGATCGCAACCACCGTGACGCTGCTCCACGACCTCGCGGAGCAGCGTCCGGTTTCGCCGACGCGCTTCTCCCACTCCGTGCACAACACCCCGGCGGGCCTGTTCTCGATCTGGTCGGGCAACCGGCAGCCGTCGACGTCCGTGTCGGCGCGGCAGGAGAGCTTCGTGCAGGGCTACGTCGAGGCGCTCTGCACGTTGCACCGCCGTGCCGCTCGCCGCGTGCTCTTCGTCACCGGCGACGAGCCGATTCCCGAGGAACTCGCGGCCCTGCACGATGAAGGCGCTGGCGGCTACGCCGTCGCGCTGCTTCTCTCGCGCGACGAAGGCGACGCGATCCGCCTGGCTCGACGACCCGACGAGGCCGGCCAGCCGGTGTCGCGCGCGTGGCCCGACGCGCTCGAGTTCGTGCGCTGGTGGCTCTCGGACGAGCCGACGCTCGCGATCGCGCACGGCGGGATCCGCTGGACGTGGGAGCGCGGCGCCGAGCCGTCCGCTTCATGAATCGAGACCTGGAGCGGATCGCCGCGGTCGACATCGATCCGCAGGTGATCCCGTCCGCCCGCGAGATCGCCTCGCGCTGCGCGTGCCCCGTCGAGGTGGAGCACGCCGATCCCGCGAGGCGTCGCTGCGCGGCTCAATCCCTCGGAATCAGCTCCCGCAGCCCGTAGCGCTCGACACGATGGCGCAGCGTCGTGCGCGCGAGGCCGAGCCGGCGCGCCGCGCGCGCGACGTTGCCGCCCGCGGCGATCAGCGCGGCGGCGACGCGGCTGCGGTCGTCGCCCGCTTCCGGCGCCTCCGCGACCCGCATCGGCACCGGCGCCGGCGCGCCGAGCAATCCGAGCGACGGATCGAGTGCGGCCTCCGCGTCGGCGCCGTCGAGCACGCCGTCGTCGTCGTGGACGACGAGGCGCTCGAGCAGATTCCAGAGTTCGCGCACGTTGCCGGGCCAGGGGTGGCGCGCGAGCACATGCAGGAAGCCGTCGGTGGTGCGAGGCGACTGGCGACCGGCGCGCTGCGCGATCGCGTCGAGACCGCGCGCGACGAGCATGGGCAGGTCGTCGAGGCGTTCGCGCAGCGGCGGCAGCGTCACTTCGAAGACTTGCAGGCGAAAATAGAGATCGGCGCGGAAGGATCCCTCGGCGACGGCGCGGCGCAGGTCGCGATGGGTGGCGGCGACGACGCGCGCGGTCAAGGAGAGCGTGCGCGTGCCGCCGACGCGCTCGAAGGCGCGGTCTTGCAGCGCGCGCAGCAGCTTGGCTTGCAGGCGCGGCTCGAGTTCAGCGAT
>Ga0102851_10000936_pt1 | contig 15836 bp, 12 predicted proteins | sample Mud3Dept3metaG_FD_79558 | JGI IMG/M metagenome (GOLD analysis project Ga0102851, IMG submission 79558) | Freshwater wetland microbial communities from Ohio, USA, analyzing the effect of biotic and abiotic controls - Mud 3 Core 4 Depth 3... | ecosystem: Environmental > Aquatic > Freshwater >... | reverse complement strand
GAACGAAGGCACGTGCGTGAGATCGCACAAGCCGCTCCGCGGCGCTTGAATCTATGCTCATCGGGATCAATTATCCTTGGATCGATTACGGCTGGGATTTCGGCCCGCCGCCTCCGATGTGGGTCCCCGATGATGCCCTGCCAGCCTGGCGCGCCCGGAAACGCGGGCAGATTGAGAAGGATTTCCGTCAGTTCGCCTCACAGGGAATTTTCGCCGTCCGCTGGTTCCTGCTGGCAGATGGAACGAATTATGGGATGGGTGAATTCGCGCCGAAGCAAGAGGGCGGCGGCTGGACGTTTGATCCTTTGCCCGTCGGCCATCCGTTTTATGAACAGCTCCGCGACGATTTCGCCTTTGTTCTGCAAGCCTGCGCACGGAATGGCCTGAAGTTCTTTCCCTCGCTGATAGATTTTCACTGGTGCGGGCAGGGGCATGCGCCGGAGAACAGTCCCGGCATCATCAAATGCGGAAGACATGACATCATACGCAATCCGGCGAAGCGAAACGCCTTCCTTGAGAGAATCCTGGAGCCTTTGCTTGAAGCGTCCGCTCAGTGTCCAGATTTGATCTACGCCTGGGAGCTGATCAATGAACCCGAGTGGGCGGTCCGGAACTTTTCGCTTTCCAGAAGGCGACATGGGAACCGGAACGTCCCGCTGGAGGAGATGAGGGAATTCATCGCGGAAGGCGTCAAGCGCATCAACGCGAAAAGGCTCCCCTCCGGGGGCCGCGCATTCAGATCCTCTGTGGGATTTGCGCACTGGAACAGCCTGCAAACATGGGATGCGGAAGCACTCGGGATCACGCTGCCGCAGTTCCACTATTATGCCCAGAAAAACGGTGCTCTGCCGCCGCACCGGTCGTCATCAGAGTATTCGTGCGTGTTGGGGGAATTTGCCACCGCCGTGGAACGGGACTGGCCCGATCTGAAGCGCCTGCATAGGGATCAGACCGTTGCCAACAGGCTTGGCTGCATCGAGGAAAAGGGGTATCCCGCATGTTTCCTGTGGTCGGCTCGAGCCGCGGATGTTGCTACCAGGTGGACTACGGAGGAACATCAGGGCATCCTGGCCTACGCGCGCCAGGAGCGGCCTGGCGGCAGGGCGTGAAGGCGCTCGCAGTTGTGCGGCCGGAGTCAGTGGTGCAATCGGGGTCGGACCGACCGAAGACTTTATTCATCATATATATTGAGCCAAAACAACTCTCAATAGCTTATTCTATCTGGATTTCCGCCCCCTTATTCTGCAAATAAGCAGAAGTATGTTCAGCATGCCGGTCCAAGCAAACCGCTCAAACGCGAAAAAAGAGGCCGGAAACTGAGACTGAGCCGTTTTTTTGCGCTTCGGTTAAGCCTAAATACATAGATAGACCAACGTTGCTTCGGTCCGACCCCCCAGCCGGTCACTGCACTCGCACGATTTCGATTTTTTCGATCGCCTTGACGTTTCTGTCCACGAAGAAATCCGGAGCCGCGAACAGGACGTATCGCCCGTCCGCCTGAATCCCCTTCCTGTCCAGCAGCAGAAATTCGCGGTTGTCGTTCCGATTCAGGAGTTCGCTCAGGCTGAAAACTCCCCGGTAGCCGTCTTTCGCGGAAATCACCGCAATCCCTTGTCTCAGGTCGTCGGCGGATGTCTTGATTTTCGCATCCAGCACATCTTTGAGGAGAACTCCCGTCACCTCCTCGATCCCCTTGAAGCCCGTACCATGCCCGTAGCCGGCATGCCGGTACTTCCGCTTTTCCATGGCCGGGCTCATCTCGCCGACGTTGATCGATTTCCCCGCCATCACAATCGTGAATTCCGGCGCATAGATGTTCGCCGGCTTCTGCGTTGCAAATGTACCCCGAAAGGATCGCACCACGATCCTGGTCGGATTGCCAAGATGCCGGGCATTCATCAGATCGCCGGAACAGATCAGACGGGGCTCTCCGGGCGGGGGCCATTGGACCGACTGGAGTTTGGACGGATTGATCGCCTGCACATTCCTGGCGATCAGAATGCTGTGGTTGTCTCGTACGTAATATATTTCCCCCCAGCTGAATACAGCCTTTTCACCCTGGCTGTTTTCGACGACCACATACATGTCCAGGAGCGGGGAAAAGGTGTTTTCGGCAGCTTTCTTGACCCGCCTGCCGTTCAAAATATCGTAGAGAGAATATCCGGAGTAATAGAACGCGCCCTGGAATGAGGGCTTGCCGGCCTGCATGCTTATGTCCTTGATCGGAACGCTGCGCAGAGGAAGCTGGGTCAGGTCGACCGTACCGGGATTCTCCACTTCGCCTTCCACCAATATGCTCCGGACAGCATATTCTTTGGCTTGAGAATCATCGAAAAAGCTGTTGGTTCCCTGCTTCGCATCCTGTGCCAGAGAGACCGCCACAACAATAAATGCCATCCACGGTAATCGCTTCACCACAAATCCTCCACGACAATGGCGCATCGGGGTCGGACCGACCCAAGGCCTGGATTCGCCGGGCACATTCAAGCAGAACAGGCCATTGGAAAGCCCGTTATCCCTTTCCTTTGCCCGAATTGATGGGAACAAACGCTGACAGTTTCTGATGGCTGGACCTCCTGGTTGACAAAACAAAAAAAGGGCCGAAAGCGGAGAATGAGTCCTTTGTTTTCGCTTGTCTTCGGTTTAATCCTCTATAAAAACAAGGTTTGGTCCGACGCGCCCCATCAGTACACCTCGGGAACGAAGTTCTGATCCGTCATGGGAGGGCGAACGTAACCGGCGTCGGATTGCCGGGCAGGAAGCGCTATCGATTCCGGCGTCAGATCTTCATACGGGATCATGCCCAGCAAATGCGCGATGCAATTCAGCCGCGCCCTCTTCTTATCATCCGCGTTCACCACCCACCAGGGCGCCTGCTTGATATCCGTATAGGCGAACATCTCATCCTTGGCTTTCGAATAATCGAGCCACTTGCTGCGCGAAGCCAGATCCATCGGGCTCAGCTTCCACCGCTTGGTGGGATCCTCGATGCGGGCCTGGAACCGCCGCTCCTGCTCGTCATCGCTGACCGAAAACCAGTACTTGATCAGGATAATTCCCGAACGGATCAGCATGCGTTCGAATTCCGGGCACGAACGCAGGAACTCCCGATGCTCCTCTTCGGTGCAGAACCCCATTACGCGTTCGACACCCGCCCGGTTGTACCAGCTCCGGTCGAAGAGGACCATCTCGCCGGCCGCCGGCAGACGGGGGACATAGCGCTGAAAATACCATTGGGTCCTTTCACGCTCTGTGGGGCTGGCCAGCGCTTCCACGCGGCAGACGCGGGGATTCAGCGACTGGGTGATCCGTTTGATGACTCCCCCCTTACCGGCGGCATCCCGGCCTTCAAAAATCACGACAACCTTGAGACCTTTGGCCCGGATCCACTCCTGCATCGTCACCAGCTCCCGCTGCAGGCGCGCCAGTTCACTCTCGTATTTCTTATCGTCCAGCTCTTTGGCCTTCACGCCTTTCTGACCGCAAGGCGGTGAGGTGACTTGAGCGCCAACCGCGCCGGAAGGGGATTCCTTTTCCTTTTTGTCTTTCTTTCTGTCTTTTTTACTCATGGTGCATCCCCCTGCATTTGTGTTTGCATCCTTTCCGCATTCCTATCGCCGCGGCAGCATCAAAACAACGCAACCAGCCGATACAGCCAGGGCCCATCCGCCCGAGTCAGGCACATCTTATCACTATCTGTTCCCACGATCGGGGAAGGAAAGCAATTCTCAAAGCGGCGGCGCTAGCTTTTCTTGATCAGGACGCAACTGACGTCGTCAGCCGGCGGGGCGAAACCCAGCAGGTCGTTGCGGATCGCCTCGAAGATGCGCCGGGCCGGTTCGCCCTTGCATTCCCGGATTACGGCTTCCAGCCTGACCGGGAAATAGCTCTCATGACCGCGCTCGTGCTCCTTCAGCCCGTCCGTGTAGAGTAAAAGAATGTCTCCGGGCGACATCAGCCTGAGCTCGTTGACGGTGTATTTGTCCTTGTATCCGAGGATTGATGGCCGGCGGGACAGGTCGGGGTCCGTCTTCGAAGGCATGGTGCCGATGGGAGGGTAGCTCACCAGCAGGTCGGGGTGAATGTCCATGAATCTGTCAAACTCATTGGAGAACACGAGAGGCGGGTGGTGTCCGGCGGATATGAAGCGAAATCTCCCGTCGATGTTGATTTCGCCGTAAATCATGGTCACGAATTTGCGCACGCTGGAGGAACGATAGAACCGGTTGTTGATGTTTTCGAAAAGCCTGGTGGTCATCATGCCGGACATCTCGAGTTCATACAGCGCACCCACCAGAAAAGACTGGTGGAGCATGGCGGCCAGCACCGCGTCCGTAATCCGGTGGCCGGAAACGTCGGCCAGCAGAACTCCCGCAGTCCGCTTCAACTCCTCGAGGTTGGCGGCGATTTGTTCAAGCCCTCTCTTCTTCGCTTTTTCGATCCGCACATCGAGGTCGTGCCGTTGCTGAAAGTCGAGATAAATGATGTGGTCTCCTCCGATGGGGCCGACGAGCGGGATGGTGGCACCGAACATATCGATGCCCGGAAGCCTGGGGATCTCACCCGGTTGCGGTTTCAACCGCAGAGCGATCTCCGCGAAATTCTCCAGTTCTTCCTTAAGCTCGGCCAACTGGCGGGATTGAGCCTCAGACAGCTTCGCGTCTTCCATTATCGTAGGAGACCCTGCGGCGCAACGCCGGTGCAACGGGTCTCTCCTCATATTCCAGGACTCCCTGGACTCCGGAGTCCGCCGGTTTCGCTCTATTGCGCAGCCTGGCGGCCGGCGTGGAGCGCCCGAAGGTTGACATTCACGATTTCATCGCCCTTGGACGCGAAAATCGTTCGAACGGCATTTTCGATGGTCTCCACCCGAATCGGCAGCAGCGGCATGGCAGCGCCTACCATGACCATGTTGGTGGCCCGGGCGGATCCGGCCTGACGCGCGAGTTTTTCGGCATCCACGACGATGGCGCCGGGAAGCGCGCGGATCCGTGAGAGCAAGTCATCCAGATCGGGGTAATCCGGCACGTTCCGTACCGGATTGGAGGAAGTAATGAGCTTTCCTTCCAACGAGAGGTAAGCAAGGTAGCGCAGACCTTCCATGGGTTCCATGCTGAGAATCATAGAAGCCGTCCCGCGCGGAATCAGGTCGCTGGCTATTTCACGGTCCGACAGCCGCAGTGTCGCCATGACCGCGCCGCCCCGCTGTGCCATGCCGTGAACTTCGGCCTGCTTGACGAAGAGTTTCTCCTCCATTGCCCCTGATGCGATCGCGGCCGCCAGGGACAACACTCCCTGGCCCCCGACTCCGGCGAGAACGATGTCGCATTTCATGCCAGGCTCCCCTTCCTGGAATCCTTGATCGCTTCGAGGCATTCGCGGCGCGCAATGATCACCGAAAGGCCCCGATGCTCGATCTCCCTCCTGAGCACTTCCGCGTTGTGCCCGGCCTGCTTCGGGTGTGCCGAGAGAACGTGGAGATGTTGCGGATCCACTCCCACCCCCAGGACGACATGTTCGAGTTGGGACTGCGGCAGGACGGTCGGCTGGGCCCCCGTCATGGCCACCGTGGCGTTGTCTGCAATGATGAGGGTCATATTCGCGTGTGCCGCCACCGCATCCATGAGGGCAGTGACTCCCGAATGCAGGAACGTGCTGTCCCCGATCACCGCAACTACGGGATGGAGTCCGGCCTCCGCGGCCCCCCTGGCCATCCCCACCGACGCCCCCATGCACACACAGGTCTCCACAGCCGAGTGCGGCGGCAGCGCGCCCAGGGTGTAGCAACCGATATCAGAGGTCACCGCCGTCACGGGATAATCCGCAAGCGCGAGCTTTAGGGCCGTCAATGTGTCGGCATGAGGGCAGCCGGCACAAAACTGCGGCGGCCGGCCTGCCAGCGGAGGAATCTGGACTTGCAGGCTGCTCCTTTCCGGCAGGCCGAGCCCCTTGCGCACAATGTCGGGATTGAGCTCACCCTCTTCCGGAATATGACCTGACTCTTTCCCGAGGATCTCGACAGCCGTCGGGAGGATTCCGCGCAGCAGCCGCTCCAGATAAGGGTATCCTTCTTCCAGGACCAGGATCCGCGCGACGTGCGCCGCCATGCGACGGATCTTTCCTACGGGCAGAGGATATGCCCCCACGTGCAGGTGCGACGGATTCCAGCCAAGATCCTCCAGATTCTCCTGGAAGTAGTTGCGGGCAATCCCCGTGGTAATGACTCCGAGCTCCCGGCGCTGCGAGTGGAGACTCAGGGTGTTATAGGGCGATGCCTCCGTGCAGGCTGACATTTCCTTCTGGCGGGCCAGGAGTTCGTGCCAGCGGCGGCGGGCAATATGCGGCATCAGGACCCACGATGCGGCTGCGTCCCGGTTCTTGACCGCAGGATTCTCCGCACGGGGCGCTGCGGTCCGAACCACCGTCCGGCTGTGGGCGAGCCGGGTGACCAGCCGGATCATCACGGGAATCTGAAAGCGTTCGGAGAGGTCGAACGCCTCCCTGGTCATGTCGTATGCTTCCTGCTGGCTGGCAGGCTCGAGACAGATCACGCGCGCAAAATCCGCGTAAAACCGGCTGTCCTGTTCGTTCTGGGAGCTGTGCATCCCCGGATCATCCGCCACAGCCACCACCAGGCCGCCGTAGATGGCTACCAGCGCCGAGTTGATGAACGGGTCCGCCGCGACATTCAGACCTACGTGTTTCATCGATACCAATGCGCGGCGGCCGGCGAAGGACACTCCCAGGGCACCTTCGTATGCCGTTTTCTCGTTCGCGCACCAGGCTGCAAGAGGCCGGCCGTGCTTCGCGCGGTAGCGAATCAGGAATTCCGTGATCTCTGTGGAGGGAGTCCCCGGATATGCGTAGGCAGCCGTCAGGCCGGCATGCGCCGCTCCCAGTGCGACCGCCTCATCCCCCAACAAGACCATCTCGGACATGACCACCTCACGTCGCGGCGCATGCGAAGCGATTATGCGTCTTTCAACAGGTCCTGAACCCTGTGAGTCCTTTCCCAACGGAAGTCCTCGATCTCACGGCCAAAATGCCCGTAGGCAGCCGTCTTCCGATAGATCGGACGAAGCAGGTCCAGGTATTCAATAATGCCTTTCGGCGTCAAATCGAATTGCTTCTTCACGATCTCCGTCAGGCGCCAGTCAGGCACTTCGCCATTGCCCCGCGTGCTGATGAAGACGCTCACCGGCTTGGCCACGCCAATGGCATAGGCAAGCTGGACATTGCACGCGTGCGCCAGCCCGGCCGCAACGATGTTCTTGGCGACATGGCGGGCCATGTAACAGGCCGAGCGGTCGACCTTTGTGGGATCCTTCCCCGAAAACGCGCCGCCACCATGCGGCGCGGAGCCCCCGTAGGTATCCACAATGATCTTGCGCCCGGTCATCCCGGTATCCGACTGGGGCCCACCGATGACAAACTTGCCCGTGGGATTCACGAGATATTTCGTCCTGGCATCGATGTACCTTGCCGGGACCGACTTCAACACCACCTGCTCGACGATCTCTTCTTTCGCCCGCTTGGTGATCTGCCGTCCCGTCCTGTCCAGGATCTCCTCCGTGTGCTGGCTCGAAACCACCACGGTATCGACCCGCTTCGGCTTGCCGCCCTCGAATTCCACAGTCACCTGGCTCTTCCCGTCGGGACCCAGATACGGCAGGATCCTCTTCTTTCTCACCTCGGCAAGTCGTTGGGTAATCCGGTGGGCAAGCATGATGGGCAGAGGCATCAACTCCTTGGTTTCGTTGATCGCATACCCCATCATCAGCCCCTGGTCTCCCGCCCCTCCCGTGTCCACACCCTGAGCGATGTCCGGCGACTGCGTACCTATGGCATTGAGAATGGCACACGTGGAGTAGTTGAATCCGTACTTGGGGTCCGTGTAGCCGATCTCCCGGATCAGGTTTCTCACCATCCCCGGCACATCGACATAGGAGCTCGTAGTGATCTCGCCCCCCACCACAACGAGCCCGATGGTAATGAATGTCTCACAGGCCACTCGCCCCCGTGTGTCCACTTTCATGATCTCATCCAGGACCGCATCCGAAATCTGATCGCACACTTTGTCCGGGTGCCCCTCGGTTACCGATTCCGATGTGAATACGTAATTGTCTCTCGCCATGCGCGTCTCCTCGCTGTAGCCAGCAAAAATGTCCCCATTGGACCTGGTTCTCTGCCGGGAACCCAGCCGGGCCATATTCCCGTCCTTGCCGCGACCCAACAGCCCAAGAATGCTAGCCCATCTGCGGCCGGAAAAAAACCAGAACATTCCAAAATCGGCTCTGGAGGGTCCTCGGCCCACCAGCACAATTTTCTCCCTTGACCTGTCTAGAGCTTTACACTTTAGAATTCTTATTGCTGGAAGGGAGAAGAAACGGAAATGAATGCACGGAAATTGACGATCGGCGCCCTGGCCCGAACTTCCGGCCTGTCACGCAGCACGCTCCTCTACTACGATCGTCTTGGACTCCTGCCTGCCGCTCAGAGGAGCACTGCCAACTATCGATTGTACTCGACTGCAGAGGCGCGGCGATTGGGGCGGATCTGCATGTACCGGCAGTTGGGCATTCCGTTGAAGGAAATCGGCAGTCTTCTTCGTGAGCCCGAAGGCAACCTTCCGGTGGAAATCCTTCAGGGGCGACTCCAGGCCCTCGACAAGGACATCGCCGAGTTGCGGCGCCAGCAGCATTGCATCGTGCAGCTCCTGCAACAGGAGTCCATTTACGATGAGGATCATATGATTACCAAAGAGAGATGGGTGGAGATCATGAGGGCAGCCGGTCTGGGAGAACAGGACATGAGGAACTGGCACGCTCAGTTTGAAAAAATGGAACCCGAGGCGCACCAGGAGTTCCTGGAATCCCTGGGAATCGAGCCGGACGAAATCAGGAAGATCCGTGAGCACAGCCGCCGGCAGGGCTGAGCAGCCACCCCCTGGATTGTTCGCCCCAGAAAGCCGCCACAGATTTCACAGATTTCACAGATGGAAGAGGCTGAGTGCACGGTTATTCAAATACGATAACGTGCTTCCAAGGACGCAGCAGGGCAGCGCCGTCGGACGCTCCCAGGATATCCGTACCCAGGGCACGCTCATGCTCCCGGTGTCTGCCCTGAGGATCTGAGAATACACTCTTGCCGCGTAATTCTCTGGGCCTTGATCTTCCCTTGATCGGGATCTGAAGTCTGTGGTCCGAAGTCTGAGGTCTGGAGCCTGAAGTCCGTATTGCCAGGGCTGAAGCCCGCGCTCTCAGACCCTTTCAATCGGGCTTTGCCAGGGCGGGAGTTCTGTGATTCAATGCCGCTATGACAAAGGCTTTGCCGGAACCATGGGAAGCCCTGCTCCGGCAGGTATCGCGATCCTTTTACCTGACTCTGCGTATTTTGCCGGGAACGATCCGCCCGCAGATAGGGCTGGCCTACCTGCTTGCGCGAACGACGGATACCATCGCAGATACGCGGATCGTACCCCTGGACCGCCGCAGAGCCGCGTTACGGGAAATGCGCAGCGCCATCCGGGCTGTCGCGGACGGCCGGAATGCCGAAGAACCTGACCTGGGCGAGCTGACAGACGCATGTAGTGTATCTGCGGGCAGAAGGCTGGCTGCGGAGCGGTCGCTTCTGGAAAACGCCGGAGAGATGATCAGTCTGCTGGGTAGCCTGACCTCGGAGGATCGCTGCCGCATCTGTGATCTGCTCGAGATTATCACACGTGGTCAAGACGCGGATCTCGCCTTGTTCGGCATGGCGTGTGAGGATCGGATCGTTGCGCTTGAATCCGACGATGACCTGGAGGAGTACACGTACCGCGTCGCCGGCTGCGTCGGCGAGTTCTGGACCAGGGTGTGCCGCACCCACCTCTTCCCCAGGGCCGACCTGGACGAGACTTTCCTGCTGTGCAGCGGCATCCGTTTCGGCAAGGGGCTGCAGCTTGTGAACATCTTGCGCGATCTTCCTGAGGATTTGCGGCAAGGGCGCTGTTACCTGCCATCCCGGCGCCTTGCCCAGGCCGGGCTGGAGCCCTCATCCCTCCTGGATCCCGGCGCGATGGGATCGTTTCGCCCTCTATATGCGGGATACATCAGGCAGGCCGAGGAACTCCTTGCCGCAGGCTGGACTTACACCAACGCCTTGCCGCGCAGCCAGGTTCGGGTGCGCCTGGCGTGCGCCTGGCCCATCCTTATCGGCATGAGAACGCTGGCGCACCTGCGTTCGGTCAATGTGCTGGACACATCGCAGCGGGTGAAAGTGAGCCGCGGCGAAGTACGCCTTCTGATGATACGTTCCGTTCTATGTTATCCCCGTCAGACCGCCTGGGACCGCCTGTTTCTCCAGGCCGGGGCGGATCGCGCAATCCGCCCCTTGTAATATCCGCATATCTGCAGAATTCCATTTGGACTTGCGCTGCGGATTGGAGTCGGTTGTCGCCGCCGGCCTTCGCTGCGGCAAAAAGGCGGTATCCAGACGAGCGGCCGCAGACATAGCAACGGTAGCCGCTCCCGGCCACCCATTAGCGTTTTTGGACCACTTGCCCAACTCAGATCTTCATGTTAACCATTTTTGAGAGGAGGTGGGTCATGAAACAGCATGCTTCCAGGCTCTCTCGGACCTTTGCCGCGATTATCCTGGTGGCACACCTTGTTGCCGGCTGCGGAACGAAGCCGGACGCATCCGGCGCCGCGGCCGGCGCCGGGGAAATTGCGCCGCTGGCACTCGGCACGCACACCTATGGAATCACGACGTCCAGTCCGGAGGCGCAGCAGGCCTTCGATCGAGGATTGACGCTTGCCTACGGCTTCGCCCATCAGGCTGCCGAAAAGGAATTTCGCCGCGCCGCGGAGCTGGATCCGCGATGCGCGATGGCGTGGTGGGGGATTGCACTGGTGCATGGTCCGCACATCAATCTCCCTCTCGTGACGCCGGAGCGCGCGACAGCAGCCTGGGAAGCTCTTTCCAGGGCACAGGCCCTTTCCCAGGGGGCCGGCGAAACGGAGCGCGCGTTGATCGCGGCGCTCGGCCGGCGATATGTCGAGCATCAGCCTGAGGACAGGCGGCATCTCGACGAGGCCTATGCATTGGCAATGCGCGAGGTCTGGCGCAAGTATCCGGGGGATGCCGACGTCGCGTCGCTGTTTGCGGAGGCCATGATGGATCTGCGCCCCTGGGACCTGTGGACTGCGGATGGCAAACCGCAGCCGGGAACCGCTGAGATTCTGGCCACTCTGGAACGCGCGCTGGAAATCAATCCTGATCATCCGGGCGCCAACCACTATTATATTCACGTGGTCGAAGCCTCAAACAGTCCGGAGCGAGGGGTTGCTGCGGCGGACCGGCTCCTCGGCCTCGTGCCTGGCGCGAGCCATCTGGTGCACATGCCCGCGCACATTTACGCCCGCGTTGGCCGGTGGGAGGACGCAGCCGACGCCAATGTGCGTGCCATCGGAGCCGACGCGGCGTTTCGCAAGGCGAATCCGCGGCCCGGCTTTTACGCCATGTACATGGCACATAACCAGCACTTTCTCGCTTATGCCCTCATGATGCAGGGCAGGAGCGCCCAGGCACTGGATGCCGCACGCTCCATGGTCGCCTCCGTGCCGGAGGAATTCCTGCAGGAATTCGCCGGCGTGGCGGACGGGTACATGGTCATCGTGCCCGAAGTCCTGATGCGCTTCGGCCGCTGGAAGGAGATCTTGGCGGAACCCGAACCGCGGGAGTCCCTGCCGCTGGCTCGCTCCCTTTGGCGATACATGCGCTCGGTATCGCTGACGGCGCTCGGGCGCCTCGAAGAAGCGGAGAAGGAGCGAGAGGACTTCCGGCTCGCAGCAGCTGCTGTTCCGAAAGATCGGACCTTCGGCAATAATCCGGCCGGGTTGCTGCTGGAAATCGCCGCCCGAATGCTCGACGGGGAAATGGCAGCCAAGCGCGGGCGCTTCGACGATTCGGTCCGCACATTGCGCGAAGCCGTCCGGATCGAGGACAGTCTTCGCTATGACGAACCCCCTGACTGGATCCAACCCGTGCGGCACACGCTGGGCGCCGTGCTCATGACCGCCGGCCGCTATGCGGATGCCGAGCGGGTCTACAGGGAAGACCTGGCCAAATTCCCGGAGAACGGATGGTCCCTCTTCGGCCTCGGCCGGGCGCTGAGGCTCCAGAAAAAGGACGTGGAGGCATCGGCCGCCGAAGAACGCTTCCGCAAAATTTGGGCAGGGGCGGATGTGCGGCTGGGATCGACCTGCTACTGCCTTCCGGGAGCATGATCCCGCCACCACTAACGGATTTTTCGGTAGATATTAAATCCCAGCGAGAAATCTCGATTCTCCGCATTGACAGCGTATTTTGCCGGCGTGAAATCCCGGCTCGTCGATAACATGACGGCAAAGACGTGGCCATAGGTGCGGATCACGATCCCGCCGGAGAGCTGCGGCCGTGTCTGTTCGAATCCCCCGAACCCCGCCAGTCGAGCGACGTATTCTCCCTGCAGGGAGAACCGGGGATGCAGCGCGACGTCAGTGCCGAGGCCCAGCGAAAACGTGTTGTTGTCATCAGGATTTATGGCATCGGTACGGAGCACCGGATCCATCCGACTGTTGAAAACCATGGTGGGAATCACATCGAGCCTGAACCTCCGAAAGTCGAAAGCAGAGGCGAACTGCAAAAAGGGAGAGTAATGCTCGCTGAAATTCCGCTGGCCATCCACTCCCCCGTGCAGAGCGGCATTCCAAAAGGATCCTGCGGTGCGGAGCTCGTAGGTGCCGCTGAGGGAGACGATCTGATCAAGACGAGTGCGCGACACTCCGGCGCTCAGACGGTCTGTTAGGGCATAGTTCAAACCCAGGCTGATGTTGGCGCCAAAATCGATCCCAAAAGCATTGCCCGGACTGGAATTTTCGATTGCCTGAAAAAAGCGATGTTCGATCCGGATCTCGACCGATCCCCTATCGAGATCCATCGGCACTGGAAGGTTCACTACCCTGGAGGTTTCCTGCATACGCAACGGCATCACAGGATCCGGGACCGCCCCTGAAACAGCTTGAGCGGAATCTTCGGAAGGCACGCTGAATCCGTCGGCCGCGTAAATGTATGTGCCCCCTTCGAGGGTTTTCTCATCGGTGACATTACACGCCGCACTGATATGAATGTTCCCTTGGACTGGATTCGGGGCAATCCAGTCGAAGCGGAATACCACCGGGCCATCGCTCACCCCACTATCAGAATCCGCAAGAGCTTGCCGCAAATAGACCACACCGTCCAGCTCCCGGGCATGAACCGTATCGTCCCCCGGTATCAGACGGCCTGCCTGCTTCCCTGACTCCGTTGAGCGAACGGAGACCTGCCAACCCGAGCGCAGGCGGTTCGGCTCACGAATGATGATCGACATCGTGTACCGGTGACCGGCAAGGTATAGAGATGGCACTCCATCCAGTTCGAGAATCCGGCTGCCCGGCTTTTCTCCGGCAGGGTCGAAAGGGACGCCCTGCGGCGGGAAGTCTGAAGTTGACAAGACTTCCGCAACACGCTCACCTCCAACCCGGGTGTCGTGACACCGTGCTGGAACCGCTCCGCCTGTGTGAAGCAACGCGATGAGTCCAAACCACGTGATCACTTTCATTTGTGTGTACCTCCGGCGAGGTGTCAGAAATCCTGAGCGGGAAGTGATCAGGCGGCTTGAGGTCGGGTTATTCGTATCTGCCCCGTGTGCGCCAAGCCCGATCTTCGGCGGAGCCTCGAATTGCAGCCGCTGCGATTCTCCGCAGCCTGCACAGGGGGCTCAGAAAGAGAGTCATCACCCACAGAAACCGCTCCACCCCGTTCCCGCTGACTGATTCTGTCCCTTGGCGCACACCGTTGAATGATCCCCGTTTCCCAAACATCCGGCGCTTCACTGCACATCGTGTTCCCCGAATCGAGCCGCAGCCGGACGCCCTTCAGTTGGATATCCCCGGAGGCTTGCCGCGCACTACCGGTATCGCGGTAAACAATCCCTGGTCCTGTACCAATGCCACCGCCGCGAATTGCCTGCCGTCTGCTGTCGTCAGCACGATGGAACCCTGAAACTTGAAGTTTTGATCGTTGATTTCCTGCCAGAAGAACCGGGCGATATGCTTTCCCGGGGGCAGCGGATTGAGGTCGGACGGTTGAAGCGTCCGGACTATGTTGCCGTCCCCGTCCAGCAGGCGGATCGTGATATTGACGGGAGTGTCTTCCGGATTTGCCAGCGCATAGCCGGTGTACCGGCCCTGGAGCCCGTCGTCATTGACGGGAATTGTAACCGCTTCGGCCTTTTCACCGGCGAGAACGCCTGCAACTGTCTGGAGACTGCTGCCGCTGCTCAAGCGGAAAGTCGCCACACCGCTCAGAATCCCGCCGCTGCTCTCCACCCTCGCCCAGCCCACTCGTGTGGAATCCGCGGCGTTGACAGCGCTTGCAGTCAGGAACCGGCTCCCTCCCGGCATCAGGTTCAGGTCGATCGACGAAGCTACAACCGGGTTCCCCGGGCCGGATTGCCGGGGATCGCCGGAAACGGTGATGGCAGACTCAAACGGGGTACCGTCTGATTGGGTGAAAACGAGTTTGCCAATTACGGCGTCGGCCCCGGTATTCAAAAAAGAGAAAGTGGTGATGTAGCCTCCGCCCACGGCTACTTGAGCGAATATCGCCGTGATAGGGAAGGACTGTTGCGGTGCGGGACTCGAGACGGCACTGGTGGTGTAAATAAAATCACCCGTCGGGACGAGGTTGTTGTTCGCTGCGTTTCCGGCGGCACTGAAGCGGATGGAACCGACATTCTGCGCCGGCGCAACCCAGTTGAACGTCCAGGTGCGCCCTTGTGCGTTGCCCGCGGAAGTCCCGTTGGAGGTGTGGGTGATATATTGAACTCCGTTTCCGGATGACCGGACGAATGTGCTACCGTCAGTGGAAACCAGCATTCCCGCCTGTGATCCCGTACTTTCGACGCGAGCCGCGAGCTCAAATCCCCAGCGCAGTTGTCCGGATTTGCTGAGCGCGACCGTGATGGGATACGTTTGCCCGGGCTGGTAGCCCTGGGGCGCGCCTGAAATGGCAAAGTTGCCCCCGGCTGCGTTCAAGGCGTTGCCCGAGTGGCACTCGACGCACGTGGGCTCGCCGAAATCGCCTGTCCGCTCCAGAGGAGGCCCCGAAGAAAAGGCGAGCAAGATCCCGCACGCGCCCACGAAAACAGAAATTAACCCCGGCAAATACTTCCTTGGTGTAGATTTTTCTTTGGAAACTGTAGTCATCCCTGCCACCCCGCCAATTCTGATGCGCTAAAAACACCCGTCACCATTGGACAACCGTGAAACTTTGTTATCAGGATAGATCTGCACAACAACGAAATGTTTCACGAAATTCATGCGCCGCGCGAAATTCTGCGGCTTGGCGGCTGTGTCCCGGACGGAATGCCTGACGAAGGCATATGCGGTTTTCTCGCTGCAGAGTGTCGCCCCAATTGGTCCCGGCTCGCCGCCCGGACCTGCACCCTTCATGGCGCCGGGCGCCCGCGCCTCTTCACCGAAAGGCCGCCATGCCGGTGGGTGGGGTCTCGATACTCATCCAAATGCGGGAAATGTGGCCGGCCCCCAGAGCTCCTGCCCCCCGATATGCCCCCCGACTGCCCAGAGGATGGCCAGCAGCACTGTCAGAAGGACGAGGAGATATCGGTTCGGGCTTCTGCCGCGAAGGCTGGCAACGCCGAACCACGCCAGAAAAGCGGCAACGACCGTGCCGGAAATGCCCAGGATCTGATGACGGCGTATCTGCGCGTTGGCGGGGATGTTCTCCACGATGAAGCCGCCCCGGATGAAGGG
>Ga0102851_10000935_pt1 | contig 15838 bp, 12 predicted proteins | sample Mud3Dept3metaG_FD_79558 | JGI IMG/M metagenome (GOLD analysis project Ga0102851, IMG submission 79558) | Freshwater wetland microbial communities from Ohio, USA, analyzing the effect of biotic and abiotic controls - Mud 3 Core 4 Depth 3... | ecosystem: Environmental > Aquatic > Freshwater >... | reverse complement strand
TTACTCCGGTCTACAACCAGGATAATGAACTGATTGATGTTGAAATGGGATTGCCAACTCCGTATAATCTTAAAATGAATGACCTGGGATTTGTCTTCGATGTTGAATACAATTACCGGTTTAATAATCGATTGATGATTGGTCTTTCGTGTTCAACAAATTTGATTTTTGATATCGGATTTGAAACTTTTTCAATATCCCCGGTTATCGGATGTTATTTTTAAATCTAAAAACTCTTATTAGAGTTTAATTCAAACAACTAATGACTGATCCCTCGCTGCGTGGTAACCTTGTGCTAAAGGTTCCGGACTAAAGTCCCTTACCTGAGAGGGAGTGCTGAACCCCGGACTTGCAACTCCGCTAAAACTTCAATTAAACGCGGAAAGTCCGGGGTTACTTTTTGAATCTTTTTCAATTTTTGGTTGAAGGTCCTGACTTTTCTCCTTCGATCACATGAACTCACCCCCTTGTATTCCCTCTCTCTACTTCGTAAAGATGGGGAATTAATTGATATTCATTGTTTTAACCTCCCGTATCTTTGCGTAAGCAAAGAGGGTGGGCGGGGGGTGAGTACATGAATCACAGGAAGATAATTAACCGCATAACTCAAATCGGAAACCACTAAAAAAAAATCCCCGGAAAATATTTGGCAATATTCCGGGGACTCAAGCAGGGGTCTCTGGTCAGAACGACCAATAATTCAGCTTAAACGAGACCTTTTGCACGGGTTGCAGCGAATGAACTTTACAAATATTCTTTTTCAATAACATACGATCCGACATTCTGACTGAACCGTAATTCTTTTCCCTCAGATCTTATCTCCCTGACAATTCTCTTCACACTTCTCTCACTGATTTCAAATCTTGATGCCAGATTAGCCGGGCGACCAGTACTTTTTAAAGCAGCAAGCTTTAAAATACGGACTTTAATATTCTCTTTTTCATATCGAGTCATATTGTCCAGAACAAATTTGTATTGCAAACAGACGTTCATATAAAGCTAAACAAAAAATATATTTCTTCCAAATAAATTTTAGAAAAAAGTCAAAAAAAAATAGAAGATTTTTTAAATTATTTCATTTTTTCCGGAGATCGATTCCAAAAAAATAATTTGACCGTGTATTTACAGGAAAATTTATCTTTTTACCAGGTACCAGAGCTTCCCAAATCTGAGAGGATAATAAAAGATTGCCTGCCAGCTTTTGGATAAATTATACCGTTTCTTCATAAATCTGATCGTCGGGAAAAGATCCCCCAGCAGGAAAAGAATTTTCCTGTGCATGCCAGGGATTTCACTTAAATGGTAACGATAATACTTTGCTTTATCCGATGGCGGATTGTCCTTGGGACTTTTAAGAAAAAAAATAAATTTATTGATTGAATCAGGATTATACCACTTATTAATAAATTCATTGATCCATTCAGGGAACGAAATTCCCCAAAGGTCTCTTAATGGTTCAAGTTTCCAGGCAAGCATCTGGCTCATGCCGGCCTTTTTAGCATACTCAATCAGATCAACATTGATAATCTCATCCCGGAAATTCTCAATAAGTACCACCAGATCGGTATAAAGCCGGAGCTGGGACTCATTATTCATCTCATGCATGCAAAGATGTCTGACAAGGTACAGGAAAAAAATCCTTGCTTTCGGAATGAAAGTCTTTTCTCCTTTGATTTCCTTCTCAGAACTGGTCTCATAAAGTTTTCCTGTAAGGTTATCCTTTTCTGCGCCGAACAACTGATGATGAAATTCTACAGAAAATCCGTTTTTTATGAGTGAAGGCAGATGTTTACCGGCATCAGCAATAATAGCTTTGTGAAAAACCGATTTGACAGGAAGCGATGTAAACCCTTTGTTCATCAAAATCTTCCTGGCTTTCAGGCAATTATCTCTGGTTACCAGCACATCAACATCTGTCATCTGCCTGAGTCCGGCATTGCCGTAAACCGATAACTCCAGGGCAAGTCCTTTTAAAAGAACTGTCTTTATATTCTCGCGGTTCAGAAGCCTGAGAACATAAGCCATAGCTTCTGTATTACGTGTATTCCTGCTGAGGCTCATCATCAGGGCTTTTTTGAGCGTATCCGATGCCTCTGCAGTCGTATAATGAAGGAGATCTAGTTTTTCCAGATTATGATAAACCAATGCTGCTACACCGTGTACATTGGCAAGTGATGCAAAATAACTCCAGTCAAACGTTCCTTCGGCCAGAGCCTTTAACATAACAGTGAGCTCTGCATTAAACGACATCCGGCAAAGTCCGAGAAGGAGTATCTCTTCATCCCTGATATTCAGATCGTTCTTCATTTTTCAAACCTGCTGCTCTGTTTTGTGTACATAGTAAAATAGGTCCCTTTTTTCTTTATCAGCTCATCATGAGTACCAGTCTCTATGATAACTCCCCTGTCAAGTACAATTATCCTGTCGGCAAGACTTACGTTGGTAAACCTGTGACTGATCAGAATTGATGTTCGCCCTTTTACTATATCCCTGAAACGGCTGAAGATATCGTATTCAGTGTCAGCATCCAGTGCGCTGGAAGGTTCATCCAGAATCAGTAGGGGAGCCTCCCTGAATATAGCTCTTGATAAAGCGATCTTCTGCCATTCTCCCCAGCTTAGCTCACGACTATCGTCAAAAAGATTACCAATTACAGTTGAATAACCTTTTGGCAGTTTTCTTATCAGTTCATCTATCCCGGTTTCCCGGGCAGCTGATATTATTTTTTCTTCAGCTTTCCCTTCATCAATGTTCCCCAGACGGATATTTTCACCGGCATCCAGATTATAAAGCATAAAGTCCTGAAATACAACAGATAATAATTTTCTGTATTTCTCAGGATCTATATTTTTTATATCAATACCATCCCATTTTACAGATCCTGATTCAGGATCATACAGCCTGCAAAGAAGCCTTACAAGTGTACTTTTACCTGCTCCGTTTGGTCCGACGAGAGCAATTATCTCTCCTTTATTTATTTCAAATGAAATGTTATTGATTGCCCTGGAACTGTTTCCCGGATATGTAAAAGAAAGATCTTTAACAGTAAGGCTCTTTGTGAATGTTGAAATTTCAGCCACAGGAGGAATTGCCTGAATGGTTTCTTTCAGGTTTAGGAACTCAAAAGTATCAACTGTAAAGAGAGAGTCCTCATACAAACCGGCAAGAGCACCAAAAAGATCTTTAATATAAATCATTCCCTGTCTGAAAGCAAGTACGAACATAGTAATCTGACCAAGGGTAAGAGAACCGTTAATTGTCTGGCGTCCAATATATAAAAGCATGATAAGCACTGCGGCAGCTTTGACAAAATCCGATAAGAGTTCAATAATGGTCCGTTTTCTGACTATCCGTATCTCTTCTTCCTTTGTTTTCAGGAATGATTTTTTAAAAAGTGAAATAAAATAATTTCCCAGTCCGAACAACCTTATCTCCCTTGATGGACGGTCTCCTGTAAGCAGCCAGTTGAAATAGGCAGTTTTCCTTGCCTCCGGAGTCTGCTGGCGCTGGAAAGTGTACAATATGTCAGCATAATGGAGGCGAAGCCATATTCCTGGAATATTAACTGCAAAAAGAAGAAGCACCATCGACCAGTGAAGGAATGTCAGAACTCCGGCCATAAGAATCAGGGAAAGAAGTCCCCTGAACATTGATACCAGATTGTTGAGGATACTGTTAGGTCGCCAGGGGGCCTCCCTGGAGGCTCTTGTAAGTGCATCAAAATATTCAGGTCGTTCAAAATTTATCAGGTCAAGCTTAACTGCTTTAGTATGCAGTAATCCATACATATAAGCTTCAAGTTTCATTGATTGCTTTTTACGGATATAATTGCCCAGATCTGAAGATGCTTCATCAAGAAACCAGATTATAACAACAGCAATTATCAGCCATAGTATATCAGAAACAGATTCTCCATGACCTGCTGAAACAGCATTGGTAATACTATCAATCAGATCTTTCAGGAGCCAGATAAGAACAAGAGGCAGGATACTCCGTAAAACAGAAATAATAATATTCATCACTGCCCATCCCGACGCACTTTTCCAGACAAGTTTTATGGATTCCCTGAAGTATTTGAATTTTGTATTCATTTAGTTAATATTCTTCTTAGTCTTACTAACACCCAGACCGCTAATCTGTTATAAACATAATAAGGTTTGCTGACCAATTCTTTTCCGGATGTTTTTATTATACCTGATCCATTTTCCACCCTTACCACCTTACCCGCAATCAGTTCCCTGTTTACAGGCGGATCTTCAGAAGCACAACTGTCGCCCCTTGTAATATATGAGATATTGTCATTTGTTTTTAGTATCCTAAACAACCGGTGAACCACAAAACCTGATTCTCTTTTCCACGCAATTATCTCACCGGGAACCAGATTTGTTTCCGGAGCCAGGGGTTCGATAAATATGACTGCCCCGGGTTTGACTGAAGGATACATGCTGTAACCATCTGCTCTGACCTTCAGGGTTTTTCCTTCTGCAAGAAGAGAGAATCCTATGTTCTTGATAACTATATGGTTATTCCTGTCCTTATTCATATTCAAGGATATGGTCAATCACTCTGCGGTCAGGTTTGAAATACAGATTAGCTACCGGTACCAGGGAGCACATAATTGAAACTGATCCCAGAAACCGGGCAATCATTTCAGGACTGTAATTATGCTGAATACAGTTAGCAATAACCAGGGTAACTGCTGAAGCTCCTTTAAGAGGGACAATCTTATTTTCACTTCCATGTTCGATCAGGAAGATCCTGTCCAGGTGAGATTCACCAGGATTATCATCTTTGTAGACAGGTGTATTAAAAATATGGTATTTACTATTTATTTTCCTGATTATAAGCCTGTCATCGTGAATGACTTTTGCTCCTGCTTCATCGCAGAGCCTGGCAATTGTAGTTTTACCTTTCCCTGAAACTCCGCTGAAAAGATAACCGTGCCCCGCAATATTGACCCCTGAAGCATGGATCATTATATCTCCGTTTATTACCGTGAGGTAATACAGGACAAGACCATCGAGAGGATATTCAAGCGGATCTGCTGAGCCATAGTTTCCTTCAATCCAGAGGTCCCATTGCCTGACTGTCAGTGAGAATTTTAAAATTGCTTTTTTATTTGCGGAATAATCCGGGAAATTAGTGCCGATAAACATCCCGGACTGATGCCTGTAAACACTCCAGAAATTTTCTCTTGTATTTATTTTCTTACCTTTTATCTCAATTACATAGGGTGCAACAAAAACTCTTTCAATTTCTTCCGGAAGTTCAAAATGACCGGAGTGAACCCTGATAATTACATCATAATCCCCGGTATCGCTGATATTCCTTTGAAATCTGGCTCCCGGAACAAGATCCGGTCCATCTTCTGCAGATTCCAGCCTGATATTATATCCCGCAATATTTAAATTATAACTTCTCATTCATTATATCCCTTTAATAATGAGATATTTATCCATTTCATCAAGAAAGGACAGGACATCAGCTGTAGCATTCTCTTTATCAATATCGTACTCCCGGATTAAAGCTTCAATCAAATCTTCAACACATTTTTTACCGTCAATAAGCTCCCAGATAAATGCCCCGGTTTCGCTGAGGGTGTAAACACTGTTCATATCGGCAATATTATTTGCAACAGGAACAAGAACATATTCATTTCCTGTTTTCCTTGTAACAATTGAATCAGAGTGCAGGAGAACAGAATTCAGATCGACCATGATATACCATATTATAATTCAAATTTATGAAATTAATGGTTCAATCTCTTACCTTTGCAAAAACCGAATTTATGAGCAGGAAGGGAAAGGGAAAGAAAAAATCAGGACTTTCAGAAGAATCAACAAGAGAACTAATACTGACAATATTATCCAAAAGCCCTCAACAGGGATTCAATTATAAGCAGATATCAAAAAGACTTAACATTAACGATCCATCTGAGAAACAGATGGTTTCGGAGATTTTGAAAGATCTGACAGAGAAGGGTACTCTTAAGGAGATTTATCAGGGAAAATATCAGGCGAAAACAAGCCGGGGTTATATAACCGGAACTGTCGATATGACAAGAATGGGCTATGGATTTATTTCATCAGACGATATTGAAGAAGACGTTTTTGTATCAGCAAAGAACCTTCGCACAGCTCTTCATGGCGATAAGGTCAAAGTGTGGCTTTATGCAAAGAGAAAGGGAATAAGGCCTGAAGGCGAAGTCGTTGAGATTATTGATAGATGGCGTACGACATTTGTCGGAACAGTCGAGGTTATGCCAAATTTCGCATTTCTGATCCCTGATAATAAGAATATGCCGTTCGATCTGTACATCCCGGTTTCAAAACTGAACGGAGCCAAACAGGGGCAGAAAGCAGTTGCAAAAGTTATTGAATGGGATCCGAAATCGAAGAATCCTGTTGCCGAGATAATAAATGTTCTTGGTTATCCCGGGTTGCATGAAACGGAAATGCATGCCATACTTGCCGAATTTGAGCTTCCTTACAAGTTTACGGAAGAGGTTGAGGGAGATGCGGAAAAAATCACTGCTGAGATCACTGCAAATGACATAAAATCCCGCCGTGATTTCCGAAATGTACCGACCTTTACTATAGATCCCTCCGATGCGCGCGATTTTGATGATGCACTTTCACTCAGGCAGCTGGATAATGGTAACTGGGAGGTTGGAGTTCATATTGCTGATGTCACATATTATGTACGACCCGGTTCGCTTCTGGAAGAGGAAGCAAAGCAGCGGGCAACTTCAGTTTACCTGGTCGACAGGGTTGTGCCAATGCTTCCTGAGAGACTCTCTAATCATATATGTTCACTGAATCCTTCTGAAGATAAACTGACCTATGCTACTGTTTTTGAGATAAATGAAAAGGCTGAGGTCCTGAATGAATGGTTCGGCAGGACGATAATCAATTCCGACAGACGTTTTTCATATAATGAAGCCCAGGAAGTTATCGACACCGGAGAAGGAGATATGAAAGAACAGATACTTGTACTTCATAAGCTTGCACAGCAACTCCGGGCAAAACGTTTTTCTGCAGGGGCATTTTATTTTGAAAAAATTGAAGTTCAGTTTGACCTGGATGAGGCCGGCAAGCCCCTGGGTATACGATTCCGTGATATGGGGACAGCCAACCAGCTGATAGAGGAATTCATGCTGCTCGCTAACAGACATGTCGCAGAATATGTCGGGAAAAAAATTAAAGGGAAAACATTCGTTTACAGGATTCATGATAAGCCTGATCCTGAGAAAATCGACAATTTCAGCCATTTTGTTACCCGGTTCGGTTATAAGCTGATTGAAGATGATAAAACATCACTTCCTAAAGCGATGAATAAACTTCTGAGTTCAGTTATAGGTAAAAAAGAACAGAATATAATAGAAACTCTTGCTTTAAGATCTATGGCGAAAGCTGTCTATTCAACTGATAACATTGGCCATTATGGTCTTGCGTTTAAATATTATACTCATTTTACATCACCTATCAGGCGGTATCCTGATATGATGGTGCATCGTCTCCTTACAGAATATCTTTCAGATGCAAATCCCGGAGGCAGGGAAAAATATGAAAAACTATGTGAGCATTCATCAAAGATGGAAAGACTGGCAACCGAAGCCGAACGGGCTTCAATCAAATATAAGCAGGTAGAATATATGAGTGATAAGATGGGCAAAGAGTTTGATGGCGTTATTTCAGGCGTAACGGAATGGGGTATTTACGTGGAAATAATTGAGAATCAGTGTGAAGGAATGGTCAGCATCCGTGATCTTGGTGATGATTTCTATGAATATGATGAAGAAAACTATTGTTTAAAGGGCCGGTCGACAGGTAAAGTTTACACCCTTGGTGACAGGGTTACCGTCGAAGTTATAAAAGCCGATCTTCAGAAAAAACAATTAGATTACAGGCTTGTGTGATCTCCCTCAATTATCTTCAACAACTCATTTACCGCCTCTTCTTCCGGTACATTTTTCAACACAGGCACCATTCCTCTGTAGATATGCACTTTCCCATTACCGGCACCAACATAACCATAATCTGCTCCGATCATTTCCCCCGGACCATTTACTATACACCCCATTACCGCAATTTTCAATCCGGTCAGGTGACCTGTTGCAGCTTTTATTTTCTGAACAGTGTTCTGGACATTAAATTTAGTGCGTCCGCAGGTCGGGCATGAAATATAGCGATTCCTGGTAATCCTTGCCTCCGTAGCCTGCAGGATAGAAAATGAAAGCTCTTTCAGCTTTTCTCCCTGGACCTTACCCCTGTTTGTAATGCAGAAGCCATCTGCCTGTTTTAAAATGAAATATCGTCCCAATAATGCAGAAGCATCAATAACAAACTTCTCAGGATCATCTTCAGCAAACATGGGGCTCAGAAAAATTTCTTCGCTTGAATGATCCGGGAGCCGGGGAGGAGTCTTATAATCAAAAATGAGCATTTTCCCCTGAAATGGCTTGCCTGATTCTTTCAAATATCTGCCCTCCTGATAAGTTAATACTTCGGGTTTGTAAGAAACATCTCTTGTTCTAAAGTCTTGAAAATCAACAGGTGTTAATACCCGTCTTTTAGATCCGCCCAGGAAATGAACAATTTCTTCCGCGACAGGGATTTCCTTCTCAGGATCTTCTGACAGTGAAACACGGATGGTATCACCTATTCCCTCAGCCAGGAGTGCTCCAATACCCGCTGCAGATCTTACTCTTCCGTCTTCACCTTCACCGGCTTCGGTAACACCAAGGTGTATTGGATATGAAACTCCTGCTTCCTGCATCATTTTTACAAGCAGCCTGTTGGATCTGACCACGACAATCGTATCGGATGATTTCATCGATAAAACCAGGTCATTAAAATTTTCAGACCTGAATATCTTTATAAATTCCATTGCCGACTGAACCATTCCTTCCGGAGTATTCCCGTATCGGGTCATTATACGGTCGGATAATGAACCATGATTAACACCGATCCTGATTGCCGATTTATTTTCCCTGCAGATATTTATCAGTGGCAGAAGACGCTTGTGTATCCTTTCAAGTTCTTCGTTATAAGCCTTTTCCGATAATTCAGTCTTAGCAAAAGAAGCTCTCTTATCAGCATAATTGCCAGGATTAATCCTGACTTTCTCAACAATCCTTGCGGCTGTTTCGGCTGCTGCCGGATTGAAATGAATATCTGCAATAAGTGGCGTGTCAAAACCTGCTTTCTGCAGCTCTCTTTTAATATTTGCCAGGTTCTCAGCCTCCCTCACTCCCTGTGCCGTAAGGCGAACAAAATCAGCTCCAGCCTCAATGATCCTTATGCATTGTTCAACAGATACCCGGGTATCAAGGGTGTCGGTGTTAGTCATTGACTGGATACGAACAGGATAGGTCCCTCCGAGAGGAATGGAACCAACTAAGATTGCAGATGATATATATTTATTATCAGACATAAAAAGCTTCATCTATTAATTACGGAGCTGCACTAAATCTTACACGGAGCAGCTCTGTGCTCTGAGCCCTGCGCTCTTGGCATATTTCACTCCACTTCCCATTCCATCCCATCCTTCTGATCCTTCAGAATAATCCCTGCATTCTTAAGATCTGTCCTGATCTTATCTGAAGTTGAAAAGTCTTTATTATTTTTTGCATCCTGCCGGAGATTAATAATAATTTTCATCAGGTCACCTGTTAGCTTTTGATCGCTTTTTCCGACTGTCTCATCCTTGAGTCCAAGGATATCAAAGATAAATGTATTGAAAAGATCCTTAAGCGATTCAAGATCACCGCTGTTAAGTTTTACAATTCCATCGCTCACAGAATTAATGTATTTCACACCTTCAAACAGATTTGATAACAATACAGGAGTGTTCAGATCGTCATCCATTGCTTCATAACATTTCTTTTTAAGTGACATTATATCAACTGTAGATGACAGTGATGGTTTAAGTTTCCTGAGTGTATCATTTGCCTTCATAAGCTTCTGGAGTCCTTTTTCAGCAGCCTGGAGGGCTTCATTTGAAAAATCAACTGTACTCCGGTAGTGTGCCTGTAAAAGAAAAAATCTTATCGTCATAGGACTGTAAGCCTGAAGCAGGAGAGGATGGTCTCCGCTGAAAAGCTGATCGAGTTTTATAAAATTGTTAAGGGAACGAGCCATCTTCTGGCCATTGATGGTTATCATATTATTATGCATCCAGTATTTTACAGACTCCTTACCGAGGGCTGCAGTCGATTGTGCTATTTCGCATTCATGGTGAGGGAACTGAAGATCCATACCACCTCCATGGATATCGAATTCTTCTCCAAGATATTTTGTACTCATAACGGAACATTCCAGGTGCCAGCCCGGAAATCCGTCACTCCATGGTGAAGGCCATCTCATAAGATGCTCCGGAGAAGCTTTTTTCCAGAGTGCAAAGTCAAAAGGATTCCGTTTTTCGTCCTGTCCTTCGAGAGTACGTGTGTTAGCCTGAAGATCTTCAAGAATACGTCCTGAAAGTTTTCCATACGTATATTTATTATTATACTTAAGAACATCAAAATATACAGAACCATTAATTATGTATGCATATCCTTTTTCCAGGAGACTTTTGATAAACTCCTGCTGTTCAATTATATGTCCCGATGCCCTTGGCTCAATTGAAGGATGAAGGGTATTGAGTTCTTCCATGTTTGCAAGGAAGCTGTTCATATATTTCTGTACTACTTCCATCGGTTCAAGATGCTCGATCCTGGCCTTCTTTTCAATCTTATCCTCACCCTCATCTGAATCATTTTCGAGATGACCTACATCTGTGATATTACGGACATAACGCACTTTATAGCCAAGATGTAACAGGTAACGGTAAAGCAGATCGAAAGTTATTGCCGGACGTGCATGCCCGAGATGAGCATCACTGTATACTGTTGGTCCGCATACATATAATCCGACAAATGGAGGGTGAAGAGGCTTGAAAGGCTCCATCTTTCGGGAGAGACTGTTGTAGATCGTAAGATTGTTCTGCATTGGGGATTGTTTATATGACAAAAGTATATAATTCTTTGCTCTTTTCTCCTCCTTCTCCCTCTCTCCCCGTCTTATATTATTCTCTGGTTTTTCCGGGATTTTTTGCATTTTTCAAAATCCTTCATATCTTTGAACCCACAAATCAAATATTCCTTCCATTCAAGGGTGTTTGGTTTTTATTAAGAAGGGCGGAGAGATTAGGCTCTGAGAAACCCTGGCAACCAATCCGCCAGCTGGCGGGGAAAGGTGCCAAAACCTAATCCCGGGAAAACCGGGAGATGATAAAAATAGACACGAAAACAATGAAGTCATTTCATCTGACCCGAAAGAATCTCATCATGCCACTCATGCCTATGGACATGCGCCGCTGAGGATCCTGATTTGGGAATAATCGGTTTAACAAACAATTGCCGGATCATTAAGATGACAGGATTGTTATACCTGTCTGCCGGATTAATACTAATTATTAAGGATTATTAAAATGGAAAAAAGAAAAATACAATTCGAAACATTACAGATACATGCCGGGCAGCATCCCGATGATGAGACCCATTCAAGGGCAGTACCGCTCTATCAGACAACATCTTATGTTTTCAGAAATGCCAAACATGCAGCTGATCTTTTCAATCTTTCGGAACCAGGGAATATTTATACAAGGATGCAAAATCCAACTACCGAAGTTTTTGAAAACAGAGTTGCAGCACTTGAAGGAGGTATTGCTGCATTGGCAGTTTCTTCGGGTCATGCCGCACAATTTATTACATTATCAACTATCATGAGACAGGGAGAGAACTTTGTAAGCTCTCCATTTCTTTATGGCGGAACCCATAATCAGTTCAAGGTAACCTTTGCAGGTTTTGGATTTGAAACCAGGTTTGCCAGAAATCTTGAACCGGAATCATTTGAATCGCTGATTGATAATAAAACCAGGGCAATTTATGTCGAGACCATCGGGAATCCGGGATTTAATATTCCTGATTTTGAAGCTTTTGCAAGGCTGGCTGATAAACATGGGATACCGCTGATAGTCGACAATACATTCGGTGCCTGCGGATACCTCTGCCGGCCAATCGATTATGGAGCCAGCATTGTGGTTGAATCAGCAACGAAATGGATTGGAGGACACGGAACAAGCATCGGAGGTGTGATAACTGATGCCGGAACATTCAACTGGAATAATGGCAATTTTTCTGTATTTACTGAACCTTCGGAAGGCTATCACGGATTGGTTTTCGGAGAACAATTTTCTGAAAAATCAGCTTCAGGGAACATCGCATTCATTATGAAAGCACGTGTTGAAGGATTAAGGGATCTTGGCCCATGTATCAGTCCTTTTAATTCATTTCTTCTTCTGCAGGGGCTTGAAACTCTTTCGCTGAGAATGGAACGTCATGTTCATAACACTCTTGCTCTTGCAAAATGGCTGACAGCTCAGTCGTGCGTTGAAAAGGTAAATTACCCGGGACTCCCGGATAATCCATATAATAAACTGGTACAAAGGTATCTGCCAAAAGGAGCCGGAGGTGTCCTGAGCTTTATTTTAAAAGCTGAAAAATCAAAAGTTTCAGAACTTGTGGAACACCTGGAACTTGTCAGTCATCTGGCAAATGTCGGAGATGCAAAAACCCTTATAATTCAGCCTTCAACTACAACTCATTCCCAGCTCACTTCCGAGGAGCAGCTGGCTGCAGGTGTTGAACCGGGACTCTTCAGGGTTTCTGTAGGACTGGAGCATATTGATGATATAATTTTTGATTTCGAACAGGCATTCAAAAAGGTAATTTAATGGAGACACTGAAATATAATCAACCATTTAAGACAGAGACAGGAACCATCATTCCTGCTCTTGAAATTGCGTATAACACATGGGGCAGGCTGAACAGTAAAGCAGATAATGCAATCTGGGTTTGTCATGCACTTACTGCAAACTCTGACGTGGAGTCATGGTGGCCGGGGATGGTTGGCAAGGGTCTTCTTTTTGATCCTGACAAATATTTTATTGTCTGTGCAAATGTCCTGGGATCGTGTTATGGTACAACTGGTCCGGCTTCAGTCAATCCACAGACAGGGAAACCCTGGCTGAGGGATTTTCCTTTGATAACCGTCCGCGACCTGGTCAATGTTCATGAGATATTAAGGAATCATTTGGGCATTAATAAGATACATACAATAATCGGTGCATCCATCGGAGGATACCAGGCTCTGGAGTATAGTATAATGTTTCCCGGGATAATTCAGAGGCTTGTACTTTTGGCATCAGGTGCAAAACAAACACCATGGGCATTAGCTTTCAGTGAATCAATGCGGTTGGCTATGGAGGCAGATCAGACTTTTACATCAGGCGATCCTGAAGGCGGGAAAAAAGGACTCAAAGCTGCAAGATCAATTGCCCTGATAAGTTACAGAACTATGTCTGCATATAACCAGACTCAGAAAGAAGATGATGATGAAAAACTGACTTCTTTCAAAGCAGCCACATACCAGGCTTACCAGGGCGACAAGCTTGTAAAAAGGTTCAATCCTTATTCTTACTGGTGCCTTACCTGTCTGTCAGATACTCATAATATAGGCAGGCAGAGAAACGGAATAATCAATGCTCTGAAGATGATAAAAGCAAAAGTTTTATGTGTAGGGATAAAGTCGGATATTCTATTTCCGACTGACGATCAGAAATTTATTACTGCTAATACGGATAATGCAGAATATATTGAAATAGACTCATTTTACGGGCACGACGGATTCCTGATTGAAACAGGACCTGTGACAGAGGTTGTCAGTAAATTCTGGGAGAAAACTTCAAATCAATAAAACAATGACAAGAGAAAAATTAAGAATAGGAATGTTCGGCTATGGCTGCGTGGGACAGGGATTACACGATGTACTGAACAGCAGTAAAGGTTTTAAAGCCGATATTGTCAGAATCTGTGTGAAAGACCGCACAAAAAAAAGAAGGATACCGATGTCGAATTTCACTTTTAATAAGAACGATATCCTGAACGATCCGTCAATTAACCTTGTTGTTGAACTCATTGATGATGCTGAGGCAGCATTCAGTATTGTGAAAACAGCAATGAAAAAAGGTAAGAATGTTGTTACTGCGAACAAAATAATGGTGGCAAAACACTTCAGGGAGCTTGTTGAGATGCAGGAGAAATACAAAGTTTCGCTTTTGTACGAAGCATCAGCAGGAGCAAGTATTCCTATTATCAGAAATCTTGAGGAATACTATGATAATGAACTTCTTTACTCGTTGCGTGGAATTCTCAACGGAACGACAAATTATGTTCTGACACTTATGCATAACCAGGGAATCGACTATGATGTTGCCCTTAATGAAGCCCGGGAAAAAGGTTTTGCGGAGTCAGATCCGACACTTGATGTCGAAGGATGGGATGCAAAATACAAACTGTGCATAATTACCGGACATGCTTACGGTCTCTTCCTGGAACCCGAGGAGGTATTTCATTACGGCATAAATACCATATCAAAATTTGATATTCAGTATGCAAAAGAAAAAGGATTTAAAATAAAACTCGTACCATATGTGGGCAAAACAAATGAAAATACCATTACAAGCTTTGTACTGCCTCGTTTTATATCGTCAGATAAATATCTCTATAATGTTGATAATGAATATAACGGAGTGATAACTGAAGCGGCATTTGCTGACAAGCAATTCTTTTCAGGAAAGGGAGCCGGCGGACACGCAACAGGCAGTGCAGTGTTGTCTGACATTTCAGCTAACTCTTATGGGTATAAATATGAATATAAAAAATTCCAGCAGGGAACAGTCTCAAATTATACCCGTGATTATAACATTGAAATTTACCTGAGGTACAAAAATGAAAAGGACAGGGATTTATTTAAATTTGACGAAGTGTCAGAGTACTTTTGCGGGAGATTGTACAAATATGCAATAGGAATTGTAAATCTCCGGAGATTATACGCTTTGCGGGAACAACTCCGCAAAATGGATGTATTTATTGTTAATACGGGGAGAAAGGGAATAAACTAATGAAATACTCTCTTGAAGATATAATTCACCAAAAAATCCTGATCCTTGACGGTGCAATGGGCACCATGATTCAGAAACATAAACTTCAGGAAGCAGATTACCGCGGGGAAAAATTCCGGGATCACCCGAAGCCCCAGAAAGGTAACAACGACCTTTTATCACTTACCAACCCGGAGATAATTATAGGTATACATAAGGGTTATCTGGAAGCCGGCGCTGATATAATAACTACAAACACCTTCAATGCCAACAGGATATCAATGTCTGATTACGGCATGGAAGACCAGGTTTACAAGATGAATTTTCAGTCAGCACAGCTTGCAAAAGAGGTAATTGCAAAATTCGAAAATAACAAAGAACCACAGGAACATTTTATTGCCGGCACTCTTGGCCCTACAAATCGTACTGCTTCAATGTCGTCGGATGTAAATGATCCCGGAGCAAGGTCAGTAAGTTTCGATAACCTTGTTGATGCATATTCCGAACAGGCTAAAGGACTTATTGACGGGGGAGTCAATATTCTTCTGGTTGAAACAGTCTTTGATGTTCTGAACTGCAAGGCAGCCCTTTATGCAATTGATTCGGTTTTTAATAAGAAAGGCGTAAGACTTCCTGTAATGGTATCAGTAACCATTACCGATGCCAGCGGAAGAACTCTGACAGGTCAGACTCTTGGGGCATTTCTGATATCTGTTTCACATTTTCCTCTTTTCAGTACTGGCCTCAACTGTGCTCTTGGTGCTGAACAACTGAGACCATATGTTGAAGAACTTTCAGCCAAATCAGGATTTTTTCTCTCAGTACATCCTAATGCCGGCCTTCCGAACCAGTT
>Ga0102851_10000934_pt1 | contig 15840 bp, 8 predicted proteins | sample Mud3Dept3metaG_FD_79558 | JGI IMG/M metagenome (GOLD analysis project Ga0102851, IMG submission 79558) | Freshwater wetland microbial communities from Ohio, USA, analyzing the effect of biotic and abiotic controls - Mud 3 Core 4 Depth 3... | ecosystem: Environmental > Aquatic > Freshwater >... | reverse complement strand
TTGTTTAAATTCAATGCATCATTATCTCCAAGTGTATTGTATGCATAGTTTACCAATTCCCAGTTAATAAGGTCTTTTGATTTCATGATTGGCACGCCGGGAGCCATGTGCATTGTAGTGCTGCTCATATAATAAGTGTCGCCGATACGTACTATAGACATATCGGGTACATCGGCAAAAATTACAGGATTATGAGCAGTTGGGTTATGGTTAACTGCAGGTTTTATTCCAGGATTGGTTTTAACAAATGTTTGTGCGTTGGAAGTAACTGATATGACAGCCAGAATGCCTGTGATTGTCAAAAATATTTTATTCATAGCTTAATTTCATTAAAGAGCAGTTTCCCTGATTCTGTAATATTTTTCAAGGTTCATTTATGTATCCAGCTTCCCGGTAATACTTTTCAGCACCCGGGTGCAGGGGCACGCCAAAATTCTGCCAGACAGTTTTCGGGTCATAGGTATAAACCCTGATGAACCATTTTAGAGCACCGTGATTTTCATCAATTGCTTTAGCCATGTCGTAAGCTGCCTGTTCCGGGCTATCATCACGGGCGAATATTGCTTCACCCGATCTTCCGAGAGTCCGTGTATTGCGGTTAATACCTTTAAGCAGCTTCTGATGAACCTCGACAAATTCTGCATCTATATTCTGGCTGGCAATCTGTTTAAGGAGTTCCTCAGGCAGCTCCATGAAATAAAGGTCAAATTTCTGGCTGAGGATGGTCCAGTAGGATGATTCAGGGTTCATTGACGGACTTGCCAGAAAACCGGCAAGTATATCAAAATCCCCCTTTATTGCCTCTTCAGCAGTAACACCTGTTTTTCCACCCCACGTTTTTAAATCTTCAGCAGTTATCCCATAATATTTCAGGATGGTCATCATGTTGCCATCGGTTCCCATTATCCTTACAGGCATCTTCTTCTGCCTTATAACAGAAAAATCTTTGATCTCTGTTTCCCTGCGAGCTGCAACCAGGTAGTAAAAGGGATCCTCAATCTTTGCAATAAGACGGAGGTTCCTGTATGGTCCTTTGCCGGCGAGAGTATTATGATAGGCGGCACTAAGCATTGCACTTGATGTCACACCAAAATCCACACGCGCATTAAGCCGTACATTGACACAATCTTCAAGATTCACCTCATCGAGCGGTGGGGGATAATCGTGTTCGGAAACAAGCCTCGGTCCGTAAGACCTGTTACAATTACGGCATAGGATCACAGAATAGCCATATGGTCTCATCGATTCCCTGACAAAATCACCTAGTTCTCCCCACGGGCATCCGCTTTCACAGGCAGAAGCCATAACAGGTCTTTTCACATCCCAGCCGGTTTTTCCTACATCAAGGGTTTCCTGGGCATGGATCGGATTTATCGGTAGAATCGTTAAAAAGATCTTAATTAATAAGGTTAGTTTTTTCATATATGAGATTATTTGAATTCTTTGATCTTATAGCCCATAACAGACAGCATCCTTTCAGCATAACGTTTACCCAGCATCCGGTAACCTTCAGCATTAAAATGCAGATTGTCGCGTGCATCGTTGCAGCCGCTTGAAGATATCACATACGAATTCGGTATTGTCTGAGGCAGTGTAGCGATAATTGCATTCATGCTGGCGCAAACACCTCCCTGATCGGCATGCACAACTTCACCGGCAAGTAACGGAACTTTTTTGGGATTAAGTTTCAGGTCCTTCATCAGATTATCATATACGACCTTTACTTTTTTTGTCCAGAGAGTATCGTTTGTGTTCGACTCTCCCTGATGCAATAAAATTCCTTTGATCACACCATCTTTTTGAGCCAGTTTTGCCATTTCGACAAGACGGCCATATGGATTCCCGCCATATTCTTTGATAATATTTGTCATCCACGATGGAGCTGTAGCAACGTACGACTGATAATTATCCTTATCGAAAAGTTCAATCTTGCAACCGGCAACAGATACATTTATAATACCCACTTTTGCCTTAGGAGGGAGGTTGGCAACCATGGTCCTGCCAAAATAATCCGCTGGTGAAAGCCCCGATCTGCAACGGCACAGAGGCGGGACAGCAGTATACCAGCTACCCTTTATCCGTCCCAGATTTGGACAATCGACAGCTTCCAAGGCCTGAAAACGGGCATCGACTACCGAATCCTGAGTTTCAGCTCTTGCGGCACCCTCCATATTGGACTGTCCAAAGCACAGGAAGATGTAGAATTTCCGGTATTGCGAAAATGTGTTTAAGCTCAATAGGAGTAAACCTGAAACGACTAATAATTTTAGATTCATTTTCATATTTGCAGTCTTTTATTTGACCTTTCCTCGTAACATGGTCATAGAGTGGGCAGGGAATGCATAAGTGACTGTATTGCCCTTTGGTTTGAGGGCGGGCTTTGATACTGTTTTTACATTCTCAACACCAAAATCATTTGTTGCCTTAATGTCGGGAGCGTTGATTTCAAAAACCCTGAGCACATCTGCAAACTCGCCCGACTGACAGATAATATTCGTATTAATGGTGTTTTCCTTATGCCTGTTGACCACACAGATCACAACCTCTCCGTTGTCAAATGTAGCTGATGCATCGAGGTAAGGTACGTTGGACAGTTTTGCTTTCGACTCACCAAGACCTAAAAAGAACTCATCTGTGTTATAACCGGGACAATCAATAAAGAGATCAAGGGATTTTCCATGCATGTTCTTTGCAAATAATTCCAGCGGAAAATAAATTGTCTGTCGGAACATTCCCTTATCCTCAGCGAAGACCGGTGCAATGACATTCACCAGCTGGGCCATATTAGCCATCTTGACAATATCGGCATTGCGGACGAATACATTCAGGAATCCTCCTATGACCAGAGCATCTTCGAGATTATATCTTTCTTCCAGGGCCCTTGTTCCCTGCATTGTTTCTGTTGTTCTGGCCCTGTACCAGACATTGTATTCATCCCAGGCAATATACATCGGAGGTCTGTTCCCCCTGTCGGCTTTTTGCATAGCCTCTTCAATCATCCCTGCGACTATGCGGGTTCGCTGCTCCATTACCAGGGGAGTCGAAAGAAAATTATAATAATTATTATCCGGATTACCGACATACATATGAAGGGCTATGTAGTCTGCAACATCTTTAAGGTTGGTTATTATTGTCCTGTTCCAATAGTCAGGATCAGCAGTTGGCCTGTAATTTGATGATCCGGTAGCAATAAGTTTTATTTCCGGGGTGGTAAGTCTCATCAGCTTGGCAGCTTCGAGGGCTTTTTTGGTATAATCTTCAGCATTCAGGTGGCCCATCTGCCATTCCCCGTCCATTTCATTTCCAAGACTCCAGTATTTTACATTGTATGGTTCCGGAAAGCCATGTTTTTTTCTCAGTTCAGCATAATAGGGGCCTTCCTTTACATTACAATATTCAACCCACCGTTGTGCCTCTTCGATGGTGCCGGTTCCCATGTTGACAGACAAATAGGGTTCGCTGCCAGCCGCTCTGCAAAACTTAATGAACTCGTTTGTTCCGAATTCATTTGTTTCGAGCCTTGCCCAGGCTAGCTCCATCCTGGGAACTCTTTCATTTTTTGGTCCAACTCCGTCGAGCCAATGGTAATTTGACACGAAATTTCCACCGGGATACCGGATTAGAGATACCTTCAGGCTTTTAACTGCTTCCAGTACATCTTTCCGGAAACCATTTGGATCTGATAGAGGTGATCCGGGTTCGTAAATCCCCCCATAAACGCATCTGCCCAGGTGTTCGACAAAGTTCCCGTAAAGGTTTTTATCGACATCCCCGACAATGCGGTCGGTATCAAATTTTATCCTGGCGTTTTGTCCTGCGATTGTAAATGTTACTGCGAGGTACGTAAGGATCAATAATCCGGATTGTCTTAATGATGGTCTTTTCATATCTCTATGATTGTTTGGTTAATAATAATTCATTTCCGGGGAACAGCATTAATTACTTTATTTCAATAAAAACGACTGCAATAAAACAGGATCAAGGTTGTGGCACCCCAAGGCTGTTCTGTAGGATCTTAACAAGATCGTCGGAACTGTAAGGCTGAGGTATTACCCATCGTGTACCGTAGATCATTTTGGGTATCCCGCCTGATCCGTTCTGCAGGGTCTGCCCGTAGATCCGTGTTGAAGCCTGAAGATATTGATCGATCCAGGGATCTGCCAGGGCAGCATTCATTTTATCCAGGCCAACCATCTCAACAGCTTTTACCCTTGCCGCCTCAAGGCTTCGTGGAAGCCATCTGTCGCCCGACTCAAATGTGAACATCCAGTTTTCGAAGTCAGGAAATGCCTCCCGCTCGGCCAGCCATATTGCGAGGCCGGTCTTTGCCAGTTCGCAGGAGTTTTTATACTCATCTGTCATCATTGGGATGTAAGGATTGCACTGAGGATTCAATGGTGCCGGACACAGCACAAATGCCAGCTTGCCAGAGTAACGGCTAATCGCCTCATCGAGCATGAAATGTATTGTCTGACAATGGGAACACTGATAATCAAAAAGCAGTGTGACGACATATGGTGCATCCGGCGACCCGACCATTGGTACAGACTGGTTATCTAAAGCGGGTATGTTATCAGGCGACTCACCGTCGCTATAAACGGCTGACGGAACGGACATTACCTGAGAGACTGCCAGAATGCCAGCCAGTGCCAGGCCGATCAGAATCCTGCCTGTTATGGGCAAAGGGAGGATGTTAAGCCTAACAGAATCCTTGAACGCCCGCCAGATGATCAGTGCAGCCAGCAGCAGACCGGCAATGTGTGTAGTCATGCAATAGAAACAAAAGGACCCGATGATCCATTTCTGCAGGATAGTGAACCATATTGCACTTCCGGCAACCGCACCGGCCAGTATCAGCATCACACTCCAGGCAAGGCGCCTGATCAGTACCTCTGCAGCAGGACCAGTAAAAAGACTGGCGACCAGAATAGAAAGGTAGACTCCCACAGCCAAGCCACTTACAGGCACTATCCCCGCGATAACCGACCAGCGGCTGTTGAGCAACTGTTCGCAGGGGCTGCCGCCACTGCAGCCGGCCATCGATCCTCCCGCAAGATGGTGCCAGCTCATGACAGTGCTCAATACCAGAGCCAGCACATTCAATCCAGTCAGGATCCAACGCCACCAGGGCCAGGAATGTCCGGTTGTCCTCACCAAGGTTACCTGAAATATTGATTTGGCTCACCTGGTGTGGGAAGACTGCTGGCTATCTGAGTGCCATTGTCATGTGCCATGGTCAATGGATCGACCAGGGTTATCCCGCTTCCGGATACCTGTGAACCGGCAGCATGGCCATATTTAAGAGACGCTGTAACCTTGATTGTGTCTGCCGGTATATTTCCAGGCGCTCCTCCAAAACGACGTCTTCCGGGAACTACTAGAGCGATAACCGCAGTTTCCATATTTTTGCCGCTGCCTATGGTGACAGACTGGCCGCTGTTAAAGCCTTCCACACTTGCAACTAGGATGATCTTCTTTCCGGCACCCGTGGAAGTACCAATTGTTGTACTTCCCGGAGTTCCGACAGCTGCGATAACTGCGGTCTCGCTGGCGGAACCTTTCCCGATTATTATTTTCTGTCCGGCGCTTAAGTCAGCAACACTTGCAACCTTGATATTATTTGATCCGGCTGCTGCCGGTGCCAGAAGCGTGATGGAATTCTGTAACATGAAATCAAGGCAATTGAAGTCACTATCTGCTCCATCCGGATATCGGCCGGCACTTCTGTTGGGCTGGCTGGTTGGTGCAGTAGGACCCATCCTGAAGCCTCTGCTCATAGAGGGAGATGGTACATAGCATCCGCTTTCTCCGGCACCGGAGGCAGCCTGATAACCTTCTGCGGCCCATGGATCAACAAGTCCGCCATAATTGAGTCCGTCAATAACATTACTATCTGCGTCACGCAATACCATATTCCCGGCGCTTGCGGAAAGGGATGGGCCTCCAAACCACTGGTCGGGTTCCTTTGGTCCCTGATAACCGGCACTTGTGACTTTTTCGTCTACTACCACATCATCAATTTCGTGATCGTTAGCCAGAGGCTGATCAAGTGTGATACTGTATCTTAGCGCAAGTACAGGTTCATTACTGGAATGAACAAAAGATGTTTTCGGTTCAAAGCTTATACCGGTTCCCCTGACACTGAAGGGCAGATTTGATGCATGATTGAATTTCAACGGTTCAGCCAGGTCGAGTCCTGTTCCAGGATCATCTTTTTCTGTCAGAGGACCATTGAACGTACTACGAGACGACTGTGTGCCGACATGCGTTACTGTGACTGTCTCTATCCCGTGTCCCTCGCTGTCGATATCAAGCCTTATTTTATCTCCAACCGAAATGTTTTCAACAGAAGATACCTTGATGTTGGTATCACCGGCTTTTGCATCCATTGAGAGCCAGGCCTGTGTCCCCTGCTTCCCTACTTCTGTGATGGTGACGACCTCATATTTTTCGACAGACTGAGCTACTGCAGGATAAGTGGCACCGTAACCGATAGCCATTTTCTGTCCGGTTTCAAACCCGGCCACGCTTGTGACTGGTATGTTTGTTGAACCAGCCGGAATGTCGATAACCGGACCATCCGGCAACGGCTGCCACACTGTTGTCGAGCCAAGAGGTCCGCCTCTGCGGCCGAAAGGAGTTGCAGGCGCCTCAGGGGCTGATGGTGTAGTGATGCCTGTTATCTTACTGATTTCCTTTGAAGTGCCGGTCCCTATTTCAATAACGTCACCAACTGACATACCGGTCGTACTCCTTACATAAATTGCTGACTCTCCTTTTTTAACAGGAACTGCAAGCCCTGAAGAAGAAAGCCCCAACAGGTAAAAGCCTTTTGCGGCAAGACTGGTACCGGCCGGGATCTTTACGGATGAAAATACCGGCATTTGTGTCTGATGGTGAGTAAGTGTCCAGTCCGAGATATCTGTCTCGCTGTCGCCGGCGTTGTAGAGTTCAATAAAAGAATTAGTAGAGTTATCGGGTGATCCGTCACTTATCCGGAACTCATTTATTTTGACCGGGATGACATTTCGTACTTTTTCGACTGCTGTTCCTGCCTGGGGTTTGCTGATTCCCTCGGTCATCCATGAAGCCTGGCCTACCAGGTCGCCGTTGAAAATCTCTGACCCGGAGGTGACCAGGAAAGTGGCACTTACACTCTCACCTGGAGCGATTGTAGTAGCGAATGTCTTTGAAGTTTCCTCAGAATCCTGGATTACGAATTTCCATCCCTTCGGAACTGCAATGCTTAATTTGAGATTGCTCACTGGTGCTCCGGTCGTATTTGTGAAGGTTACAGCAGTTTTTTGAGACGACATTGGTGAAAATGTCTGCAGTCCCGGAGGTGTAGCGGTCAAATCGGCCGGTGCTATGCCCAGACTCTGGACATCGTACCTGGCTGCCACAATGTTAGCCTGTATCTTCTGATTTGTTTCCTGAGAAGGGAATGTGCCTGCAACTGTCATTGCACCTTCATAGAAAGTACCCTGAGAACCGACACTGTTGTCGCCGCCATTGCCGAGCAGGATAGCTCCCTGTTTGCGCATGGGATCATAGCTGTTTCTGTCATTTATTACACGCGGACCGTCGAACATTATTTTAAGGTCACCCTTCTGTGCATCTCCGCCCATCGATCTCCAGTGGTGCGGTTCGCCATCAGCTGTTGCGGTTACAAAGCGCCATGTTATACTGGGAAGATCGGGACAGTATTTATCATTAGGAGATGGATTAACGCAACCCACAAGGTTATTCTCCTGGTCAGTCATGATCCAGGGGCCGGGAGCCTGTCCATGATACCATGCAGTAGCATTGCCATAATAGGTTGTTTCCATCGTTCCGTCTCCGTCGTCACGGCTGTCTATCTCAGCATTTCCATAATCGTAGCAGCATCCGGAGTTGTAGTGATGGCCATTCACAACCCAGTACTGACCTTCAGCCTGGTCGTCGACTGCTGTACCAACAGGATCGTCGTCGCGGAGGCCCATGCCAGGTTCGATGAAAATACCATAGACTTTATGTTCCATAATTGTAACCGGGGCCATGTCGGCTACCGGTATGTTGTTGAATCCTCCCATTGACGGACCGCTGAATCCGCCGCGGGGAGCCTGTGTAAGATGATTGCCTTTACCAGATTGGTCGTAAAGAATTGTGATCCAGCAGTAGGTATTGGCACAGAATTTATCCTGTGCAGCAGCATCGGCATATCCTCCAGGGTTTCCCTTCCCACCCTTTACAATACCTATGTCGAGGGTTTTTCCGTCCGACTGACGCATTACCTGATACAGAGGACCATTATATGACGCGTATAGTGCCCGTGTACTGCTGTGGGCAGCAACGCACGGGGTGCCGGCAGCAGCATAAATATCACACGGACCTTCCGGTCTGGCAGAAGAAACATTACACCCGGTACCGGCAACCATAATCACCATCATCATGGTGACCGGCAATATAAGTGCCAGAGACAGGATTACAATTAAGCGGTTTTTCTTTTTCATGTTGTTAAAATTGACAGGTTAAATTGATATTTTTATTTTATACTTGTTTATTTGCCTTGTTTAGGGAAATATTTATTGGGTGCACCGGGTGTGGGAAGATTATCTGCAACCTGGGTACCGGCGTCGTGTGCCCGCGACAGAGGTTTCTCCAGCGAAATGCCGCTGCCTGATACCAGTGCACCTTGATCATGAGCATGTTTTAGAGGCATGGTAAAAGTGACAGAATCAGCTGGACCGGCAGTGCGGCTGCCAAACCGACGTCGTCCGACGGCAATAGAAGCAATAACGGCGGTCTCGAGATTTGTCCCCTCGTCTATTGTAATTGGCTGTCCGGCTTTAAAACCTTCTATGCCGGTAACGGGAACAGTTCTCACACCTGATTTGGTGGAGGTGCTCAATGTAGCGCCTCCAGGAGTGCCGATATATTTGATGACGGCAGTCTCGCTTACGGTACCAATTCCGATAATAATTTCCTGCCCCGCACTTAATTCAGCCACGCTGGCGACTTTAATATTGTTTGAGCCTGCTGATGCCGGAGTTAATAATATGATGGTATTCTGTAAATAGAAATCACTGCAGTTATTGTCTGTATCAGCTCCGTCGGGGAAGCGACCTGCACTTCTGTTGCTCTTTCCGGCAGCCGCAATAAACTGACCGGATCCTGAGAATGACCCTGGTACTACTGTTATGCAACCTCCCTGGCTCTGGTCTCCTTCAAGTGTAGCGATCTCAGGACTTGTGATTGTACCATTAGCACTCGAATTGCTTTGTTGTGATCCGTAGACAATTGCATCCACCAGCACTGTGCCACTGGCATCCATAAGGGCCAAAGATCCGGCAGAAGAGGAGAGAGGTGATCCATACCACTGGTTGGGTCTTGCTGCCCCCTGATATCCCCCAGACGTGGTTTGGAGATTAAGGAGCGGTACTTCGGCCTCGTATCTCTTTTCCAAAGCTCTTTCAAGTTTTATACCGCTGCCAAGAGCCTGAACAGCCTCACCGCTTTTATGCACAAATCGTGTAGCCGGTGAAAATCTGATCCCTGTTCCTGGATCTGACACATCAGTGTCGAGTGAATGGTCAAATTTCAGGGGTGTGGCCAGTTCCACTTCACCGGGAGTGTTGTTCCCTGGTCCCCCCTGACCGAAAGAACCACGGGCCGGAGCGGCAACTACTTTGATCAGGCGTTTAACTTTGACAAGTTCCTTTCGTCCTCCCGTACCGATAGTCAGCATGTCGCCCTCCGTTATATTGGAGTTGGCAGCTACCTTAATGATTGTCTCACCAGCTTTTGCTTCGGCAGCCATGGTTGTAAGCGTAGCTGCTTTGCCGACAGCTTTGACAGTGGCTACTTCAAAGTTGCCTCCGGGATTTATGCCGATTTTCTGGCCAACCACAAAACCTTCAGCGTTTGTTACCGGCAGGTTTGTTGAACCAGCCGGTATCGTGAGCCAGGGACCTGTTGAAACAGGAACAGATATTGTTGTCAATGGAGTGGCTGCTGTCCCGACGGATACAATGGTATGCACTTCTCCTTCAATATCTATTTGCTGACCGGTTTCTAAACCAGCGATGCTTCGAATGTTGATAATGGTATCACCCCGGCTTGCAGGGGCAGCCAATCCTGATCCAGCAAGACCAAGCAGGTAGAAACCACGGGCTGAGATTTTTGTACCGGCAGGGATCGTCGCCAGTTTTACAGGAGCCCACATGCTCCGGGTATTGATCAGGGACCAGTTGGATAGATCAACATCTCTGTCGCCTGCATTATAAAGTTCGATAAATTGGTTAGTTGGATTATCGCCGGTTTCAAAGCGAACTTCATTTATTTTGACAGGGAAAACGTTTCTCAGCCTGTGGGTGCTTGTCTCCGATTGTATCAGACCTGTGCCCTGATTCTTCCACTCCGTGTTGCCGGTCAGGAAGCCGCCGCCGGTTGTTGCCGGGGAGGTAACCGTAAAGGTGGCTTTAATACCGGCGCCCGGCATAATGGGACCTTCAAGCTTCTTTACAGTTTTTTTGGTACCCGTGACTACAGCTTTCCATCCTTTCGGCGTTACAATTCCCAGCATTATATCTTTCACAGGGTATCCTGTTGTATTTGTAAATATTTCCGTTACCTCCTGTGACGACCCCGGTGTGAATGTTGTAATCCGAGATAAGCTGACATGTGGCACATCGTATCTGGCAGCCACAATGTTTGTATGCACTTTATTATGCGTGTCCCCGGTCGGAAATCCGGAGGTCATCACGCCTTCATAAAATGTTCCGGCGGAACCGTTACCATTGTCTCCTCCATTACCCAGCTGCACGGCTCCCTTTCTGTGCATAGGGTAGTAGTAATTGTTTTCGCGTGAACCGGGACGAGGTCCGCTGTAGAATATTGTCAGACCTTCCTCCTGCGCGTTCCCTCCTCTTATTTCCCACTGATTTCCTCCACCTCCGTTAACAACTCCGGTCACAAAACGCCAGGAATCGATAGTCGGATTAGCTACATTCTGTTTCGAATCGTACCCGGAAAACAGGCCGGCCTCCATATCTGACATGATCCATGGACCCGGACCGCTACCACTGCCCCAGGCAGTGGCAGTTCCGAAATAGACAGTTTCCATGGTTCCTCTGCCTACGGCACGGCTGTTGGTGGAAGTGTTACCATAGTTGAAACAGCATCCGCTGTCGAAATGTGTTCCGTCACACACCATGTATATGCTCTGGGGTTCATCATTGATCGCAAGACCTTTGGCATCGTTGTTGCGCAAGCCCATGCCAGGAATGATGTAAACACCGTAAGCTTTATGACCCATGATAGTGACCGGCGCCATATCTGCAATCGGCAGAGTGTTAAATCCCCCCGTTGCTGGCCCCCTGAATGTTCCCGGAGGGGCCTGAACAAGGTGATTTGCATTTCCTGACTGGTCGTAGACAGCAGTTATCCAGCATAGTGTATTTGCACAGAAAGCATCCTGTGCTGCTGCATCGGCATACCCGCCCGGATCGTCCCCTAGGGGTTGTGCTACTCCAATTTCGAGGGTCCTACCGTCCGATTGGCGCATTACCTGGTAGAGCGGTCCGTTATAAGATGCGTATAAAGCACGTGTGCTGCTATGGGCAGCCACACAAGGGTATCCTGCAGCAGCATAGATGTCACAGGGACTTTCCGGCCGGGGCGGAGCAACTGGCTTCATTACCCCCGTCATTGCAACCAGTATCATCATGGAGGCAGGTAGAATGAGTGCCAGTGCAAGTATGATTACTAGCTTATTTTTATTGTTCATTTACTTAATCCTAAGAATATGCATTTTACCAACATCATTAAATCTACATTTCCAGTATATTTAATTTGTCATTAATTTTCTTTTGAAAGCTGCTTAAATAGTTCACTGTCAAATTCCTCCAGTCCTGTTATACCATGTAGGTGATTCACAGATACCCATGGCAGCCAGGTCCGGTGTGCGCCGACACCTCTTACCGGTCCCATCTTCCAATGTTCCTGCTGCCAGCCTGGACCAAGAAGATCGTATGTGCGCCCAGGCAATGCCAGCATAGCCTTTGTCCCATAAAGAAGGATGCGGGCAACATCAAGGTAGTGTCGGTCGCCAGTGTATTTATATAGTTTTGCAAAGGAAGGAACGGCCCAGTCGAGGTACTGATCAACACCTCCCACATCATTTGACCCTATTCCATTGACTCCGATTGTAGGAACCCCTGGTTTCCAGCCCAGGTCAGCATAATTGGCTCCAATCGGCATCGGCACATTCCATATCCATATCCAGCTTTCTGTGTAGTCACCGGCCGATTTTGCTTTTTCCAGCCATTTATTATCCTTTGTATTCTCATATAAGGAAAGAAAAGCTTCAAGAGACAACATTCCCGACTCTTTGTCAGCCACGGTGGAGCCTCCTGTTGCACCCAAATAAACACACTGACTGCCGGTAGAATTCCACACATAATCCGCCGCACGAATTGCTGACTCAAGGTATTTATTGTCGCCTGTTTCCTCACTCATTTTTACAAGGAACGGGACTGCGGCATAAGTCGTGGATCCAGCCGTATCTGTCACTTCACCTTTAAGCCAACCCATCGGAAATGAGCCGTTGCTGCGCTGTTGTGTCAGGAGCCAGTCAGCATAATCCTTTGCCCACTTAAACCAGTCGGGATGTTGTCTGCCAAGGGACTTCTCGCGGTGAATTATATCCATCATAATACTCATATCTTCCGAGAGAGGTCGGAGACCGAACGCACCTTCTATACGGACGGAACCTGGTTTGCCGTTACGGATGTCGTATGCCTCACCTGCAGGATACGGTGACATGGGAATGTATTTTATCAAACTTTCAATAACCTTTAAACCAAGTTCCTTAAATCTCTGCCCCCGCTCACTATTATCCCGGTTGCTTTCCATCAGAAGCTGTTCACCAACCTCAACATGCTTACCGCAGAATCCCATGACTATCTTTGGCCACAGATTCAGTTCAGCCGCATTCGGATCCATTTCCACTCCGACTGATTTTGCCCATGTTACCAGATCTTTAATCTCCTGTGATACAGGTCCCTGAGGCCTGGCTGCAAAGCTATAGGATCTCAGGGAAGGTCTGTACGAGCCCGGTCTTCCCGAGACTGCATCTATGACAAAAGGAATACCTGCCCGATCATCAACGACCAGTATACGATCTGCCAGGTGATCAATCAAAGTCTTTCTCATAACCTCCATGTTCAGATTTTCGACCTTTGGATCCAGGTTCTGCCATGCCCAACGCCAGGCTTCACGTTCCATATCACGGAAAGAATCACTCTTCCCGAAACGGAATCCAACCTTGTAACTTTGTGTAAATCCATCTTTTACAGGATGATAGCGATGCCGGATTATCGGACTTGAAGGAGCATCTCTGCCCATTCCAAAACTACGACTGAATTCATTTGTGGTTCCAGGTAACCAGAAGCCCATTTCTATTCCGCCAGGGAGAGATGATGTAGCTCCAAGGGCTCCGAATTTTATGCGTTCATCAATTATTATAGTTGTCGCCAATGCTGTAGTTTCTTCCAGGGTAGTCGCACCATCGGGGGAGAGGTTCAATGCCGCCACCCAGTTACCGTCCGGTAAACGGATACCAAATAACGGCGCTGACATTACATCCTCTCTTATTGAAAAGCGTTTCGCGTTATAGTTTAAAGAACCTCCCGAGGCGCCCGGACTTGTATGTGGCTTACCATACAGAAGACCGGGTGCTAATAAATCCACATCTTCCCATCTGACTTCAGGTACGGTAGACAAACGAATGGCAGAATAAAATCCGGCACTGTCTTTAGTCCCATTAACATTTACTTTCCTGATCAGAGTCAAGTCATCGCCGGATATTGTCCACTGGTCTTCGACATCAAAAGCAGACTCACTTCCATCAGCCACTTTTGCCTCAGCTGTTAAAATGTTACCTTCTTTTTGAACAGACTTATAACCTGCTGCCAGGTTTTCAACGTTTTCTTCTCCCTGAAAGATTATTATTTGTGCAGGTTTATTCTGCTTCATAAGGAGACCAGATTTGTTTGAAATCTCAATACCCCATTCACCTGATATATCGCGTACGAACGAAACCGTTGCCCCTTTCTGCAAGTGCCCAAGTTTCATACGTTCGTTTTGTTGACTGCATGCTACTAAAAATAGCAGACACAATACAATAGTTATGCATTTAATGAATGTTTTCATAAGTCATTCGTTTTTTATTTGCATTATGTCGCTGATAAAAAAATTATTACATGGTTAGTTCTATAGTCTGGGCATAGCCGGATCTCTAAAAAGGTTTGGCAGAAACCGGTAATATAAAAGATGGCGCCAGGTAATAAGATCGTGGGCACCCCTTGAGCCGATATAATATTCATGTTTTACATTGAGTTTTAACAAATCATTATGTAATACTTCATGTCGTACACCGGGTCGTGTTTCATAGGTTCCTGCCCCAACGAAAAGATAATCAATCTTTGTGTTTATATCGGGATCTTTGAGCACTGGAGTCTGGTCGACAGGAATGGCGGCACTCAGTATCCCAATTGAAGCAAACAGGTCGAGGTTGTTCAGACCGACATATTGTGCATGCCTGCCACCCATCGACAATCCACTTATTGCCCTGGCATGCTTGTCTTTAATTACACTGTAATTATTTTCAATAAAAGGGATAATTACTTCTTTAAATTCCCTTTCAATCAGTTTGAAGGTCAGTTCGGTGTGCCGGGGATCCGAACGATGAACAACCTGATTATTTGGCATTACAATTACCATTGGCACAGCTTTCCTTTCAGAAAGGAGATTATCCATAATAAAATTTGCCTGACCATGCATATACCAGGTCTGCGCAAGGTCACCCGATCCTCCCATCAGATATAATGTCGGATATTTCCTCGATTTATCATACCCTGGTGGTGTATAAACCAGCATCTCCCTTTCACCATTTGTGACAGTGGAGTGATAAAAATGAGTTGTAATTGCTCCGTGTGGAACATTTTTGACATCATAGAATGCAGGTCCGTCACCATGAACAAAAAGCATACTGAAAGCAGGCATATTTGCAAAACCTATATAAGTATTATTCGGATCTATCACTTTTACCCCGTCAATAATGAAATAATAAAGATATATATCAGGAACCAGGGGTCCTATCTTCAATGTCCATTGACCATCTTCACCTTTTGTAAACAGGACTTGTTTGCCTGCTTCATCTCCAACAAACATGGTCCCTGTCAGAAGTACCTTTGATGCATCGGGCGCTTTCATCCTGAATATGACTGTGTGATCGTCAAACACCTCGGGCGAGATTACATTGGCTCCAAAAGGGACCAGATTTTCCTTATTTCTCTGCGGATCCCAATCCAGGTTAACATGTGCCTGCTGTCCTGCAGAATTAATCAGGAATGTGGTAAAAATCAGTGAAGTAAACAGGATTTTTTTCATAACTTATTCTAAAAGTATTTGTATTTTGTTTTATTGTTATTTGAATAACATCTGGGCAAAGTTGTAGAGATTGTTTCTCCATACAGGCCAGGCATGTCCTCCCGGATATTCGCTGTAGGTATACTTTACCTTCAGTTCATCGAATTTGGACATCATTGTCTGACAATTATTATAGGCTATATCTTCCTTACCTCCCATTGCAATCAAGAGTTGCTTTAAATTGCCGTTGATCTTGTCTAGATTCGTTTTCATAATATCATATTGTTTATCTGCCAGATCGGTCTGGGCAGGCATGATCCATCCTGAACTGAACACTCCGAGATACGGGAACAACTCAGTATTGTTAATACCCACATAAAGAGTCTGCAATCCGCCCATAGATAAACCTGCCAGGGCACGGTTGCCCGG
>Ga0102851_10000933_pt1 | contig 15843 bp, 13 predicted proteins | sample Mud3Dept3metaG_FD_79558 | JGI IMG/M metagenome (GOLD analysis project Ga0102851, IMG submission 79558) | Freshwater wetland microbial communities from Ohio, USA, analyzing the effect of biotic and abiotic controls - Mud 3 Core 4 Depth 3... | ecosystem: Environmental > Aquatic > Freshwater >... | reverse complement strand
CGTTTCCCGCCAGCTGGCGGGCCGGGCTTTCCGTTGCAAGTCCTCGGCGCAGATTCGGACGGAAAATTTTCCGCCCCTACGCCTGTGGGCTTTGCTCTGCTATCCCTAACGCAAAATTAATTTGTAAAAATTCAGGACAATTATTTCAATCAACTTTAAAAACAAAATTCTGTTTTTTATGTGTTGATGGATTGTAAGGAACCAGTTGTTCATTTTCGCAAACAAAAGGTGAATAACCTGATTCTTTTAAAAGATTAAAACAATTGGTGCGGTTTTCATTTTCCCAAAGTTCCATGTAGATGATTGGCTTGTCGCGTTTCAAAAGTTTTCTTGCTCCTTTCAAAGCAAAAAACTCAAAATTTTCGATGTCCATTTTTATTCCGGCAATTTTTTTTGATCCTGCAATTTCATCAATAGTATCGCATGAAACGGTTACAATTTCTCCTTTGTTCCATTCGCCAATTGAATCGTGAACCACGTGCGCAAGACCTTGCATTCTAACTTTTTTATCAATTGGTAAAACCATGTCCATTTCCATTTTTGTTTCGCCAACTGCAAGCGGAATGATTTCTACGTTTGCCAGTTTATATTTTTCTACTACCTGCTTTAACACAATAAAATTAGATGGCATCGGCTCAACTGCAAGAATTTTTCTATCCGGAAAACTGACCGATAAATGATATGTCATGATACCGATATTAGCACCAATGTCAAGAATATCACCTCCAGTTTTAATCACTTTTATAAACTCAAAAAAATCTTTTTCGCGCTTATCTTTTCTTAATGTGCGAATTTTATATTTCGCAAAAAGGAAAAGATAATTCCGGTAACCAAGTATTTTCTGTAATATAAACTTTAATCTAATCTTCATCGTTACTACAAAAGTAGGTTAATTTTTAACTCGCCGGCAAATCACTTTTACCTTTTATTTTGCAAGATATAACTTCAACCAAAGTTTTGCCGGAACATATAAAAAGAACTTTAACAATTAATTTCAAAAACAATAAATCATTGCAATTAATAATTCCTGCAACGGATCAATTCCCAAATCGTATTTTTCCGAAGAATATCCTTCAAAATTAACCCTATCTTCGTATCAATGAGGATTGCAATTAATACACGATTTTTACTTGGCCACAAAATGGAAGGTTTTGGCTGGTTCACTTACGAAACGGTAAAACGTATTGTACAATCGCATCCCGAACATCAGTTTATTTTTTTCTTTGATCGCGCGTTTGATCCTAAATTTATTTTTGCGGATAATGTTGAACCGGTTGTACTTTTTCCGCCGGCGCGGCATCCGGTATTATTTAAAATATGGTTTAATATTTCAGTGACACGCGCATTAAAAAAATATAAAGCGGATGTCTTTTTTTCTCCCGATGGTTATCTCTCATTAAAAACCAATGTTCCGCAAATTAATGTCATTCATGATTTGAATTTTGAACATTTTCCGCAAGATTTGCCAGTAAGTGCAAGAAATTATTTGCGAAATTATTTTCCAAAATTCGCTCAGAAAGCAACACACATAATTACGGTATCAGAATTTTCAAAACAAGATATTGTAAAGACTTATGGCATTTCAGAAAATAAAATAACTGTAGCTCACAATGGTGCAAGCGATAAATTCAAACCAATCTCAATAGTTGACAAACATATTATCCGCAATAAATTCACAAACGGTGAAGAGTATTTTATTTTTGTCGGCGCCTTGCATCCAAGAAAAAATGTCGGTCGTCTTTTAGATGCATTTGATAAATTTAAAAACGAGACAAATTCAAAAACAAAATTATTAATTGTCGGCGAAAATCTTTGGAAATCAGAAAAATTAAACGTCGTTAAAATTCAATTTGAAGATGACGTCATTTTTACAGGGCATCAGACAATAGATGATCTCGCAAAAATTGTCGCCTCCGCGAAAGCAATGGCATTTGTTTCGTACTTCGAAGGTTTTGGTATTCCGCTGGTTGAAGCTATGAACGCCGGATGCCCGATACTTAGCGGCAATTTAACATCACTTCCTGAAGTTGCAGGCAATGCGGCATTGTATTGTGATCCGTTTGATACCGACTCAATAAAAAATGGTTTGATACAGTTAGATTTGAACGAAGAACTCCGAAAAGACCTGATCGAAAAGGGCAGAATCCAATCCAAAAAATTCTCCTGGGATCACACTGCTTCTGTAATATGGAACGTGATAGAATCTTACGTCAAAAAATAAAATTGACAAAAATCATTCCTTCCGTTGACGGGAGATAATAAGTTTACTTAGGTGTGGATATAGTTTTGAGGATATGAAAAACTATCCGCTATACACCCAGAAGGTTCATTACAGAGATCTACGCGAAGTTCATCAAAGCTGGTTTAAAGAACTTGATTTTTTTAAGGAAGAGATTCATTTCTTCCAGGCATTGCTAAAAGATTATGTCATCGAATCGGATGGATCTGTTGACAGGAATGCCGTTAAAAATCTTCAGTTTAAATTCATTCAATGCCTTGAACAAATTGACATCTATTTAAAAGGATTGACTTATGAGGAAAATCGCCTGAATGATTTTATCAATATACATCTTTCAACAACCGAATTTATTTCCTTCGGCGGTCGCAAAGAATGGCGCAATAAAATAACGTTCGACCGAAAATTCTATTTACAACTTAAAAGAGAATTTTTTCAAACCATCACAAAAAAAAATTGAGTTATGACAAGAATAAAAATTAACGATTCACAACAATTAAAAGAAATCAAAGATGCCTTCAGTGCAAAATTTCCTCATCTAAAAATTGAATTTTTTTCTGAGGCGCATAAAGCCGGCGAAGCATCTACACAGAAGGCCATGTTTGATGATTCACTTTACTTAAAAGATATACGAACCAAACATGTTTCCGGTGAATTGAACATTGACGGACACCAAAAAACACGAACATTTGAAACAAAGTTTTATGAGCACTTTGGTGTTCCTGTACAAGTATTCCGTAAAACAGGAAATGTTTGGTTACAAACAACAGCTACAGATGATTGGACGCTTTCGCATCAGGAAGAGGAAGGTATAAAGCTCGCATACGAATAACACATCTTCCAACAATTTTCTGATTCAAAAAATCTATATCTTGCAGTAAATAACCGCATAATATGGAAAAAATAAATATTGCAGAAAAACTTTCTCTCTTTACTGATTATTGGAACCCGAGAATTGTTGGCGAACTAAACGGACAACAAGTAAAACTCGCAAAATTTCAGGGCGAATTTATCTGGCACAAACATGATAATGAAGATGAATTATTTTTAGTTCTTGAAGGAAAATTCAACATGGAATTCAGGGACAAAACAGTTGAACTTTCAAAAGGTGAATTTCTAATTGTTCCGAAAGGCATTGAACATAGACCGGTTGCAGAAAATGAAGTTTCTATTATGTTATTTGAACCGGCAACGACTTTGAATACCGGCAATACGCGAGGTGATTTAACGAAAGATAAACTTGAAAGAATTTGAGGTTGATTATCGTTGAGTAAATTAAAAAAACGCAGAGGGCCGCGGAGAAAAAATAGCGGCTGCACAAAACCCTCTTAAGAAATGTCACGCTGTCAGCCTCAGGCGGATCAGCGTCTCCCCGATAAAAGAGAATTTCAAATTTTGAAATTTACCTCTTCATCGCTCTATCCATTTCCCTCTTGGTATCTTTATCTTTTAAGTCCTCACGTTTATCATGCAATTTTTTCCCTTTTGCAAGATGAATTTTAACTTTTACAAGATTTTTTTCATTGAGAAATGCAACTGAAGGAACAATGGTCAAACCTTTATCTTTTAACTTGCGTTCGAGCTTATTTAGTTCGTTTTTTCCAAGTAAAAGTTTCCTGTCGCGTCTTGGAAGGTGATTATTGTATGAACCTTGCTCATATTCGGCGATATACATGTTTCTAAGAAAAAGTTCGCCGTTTACGAATACGCAAAATGACTCGGCAATACTTCCTTTTCCGGTTCGCAACGACTTGATTTCAGTACCGGTCAGCACAATTCCTGCCAGGTAATCATCCATCAGTTCAAACTCAAAACGAGCCCTTTTATTTTTCAAATCTATTGTTGCCATCGCAGATACAAAGGTCATAAAAAATCGCTTGTAAAAAAGTCTTAACAGTTCTTTTTCTGTTATTTGCCGTTAGTTGATTATATTTGTATACAATGTTTGACTTAAATGTCTATAATAAACTAGAACCTCAAAAGGGCCGTTTGCTTATAACGGAGCCTTTTATGGAGAATGATTATTTCCACCGCTCCGTTATTCTTTTATGCGAACACAACGAAGATGGTTCATTTGGTTTTGTGCTTAATAATTACACCGATGTCAAATTATCAGAGTTTGATAATATGAGTGATGTGGAAGTGAATACAGATAAATTCAGAATCAGTTTAGGCGGGCCCGTTAGTGCAAAAAACCTTTATTATATCCATACACTTGGCGAATTACTTCCGGATAGCATTCATGTTGCCGGAAACATTTATGCAGGCGGAGATTTTGACGCATTAAAAAAATTAATCAACGACGAAAAAGTAACTCCGGACCAGGTTCGTTTTTTTCTCGGATATTCCGGTTGGGTAGAAAAACAGCTCAACGGTGAGTTAAAACAAAATTCATGGTTGGTTGCCGACCTTGAAAACTCAGCCGATATCATGAATGTCAATTACGACAACATCTGGAAAGAGTATATGGAAAAACAAGGCGGTAAATACAAAGCCTTTGCTAATTTTCCGAAGGATCCGGCGCTTAACTAAGTGGTCTCTTTTATTTTCGGATTTCAAATTATTTCCGATTAACAATTTCAGATGTCCGATTTTTAATTTGGTTTGATTTTGGGTATTATAACTTTAAATCAAAACAAAAATCTACCACACCGGACCATAAATCCAAAAATTAATTCCATAAAAAAAGCCCGAAATAAATCGGGCTTCATTTAGTTTTTTTCTTTTTGATTTTACTCATCAGGATAAGTCTCAATACAATACTTTTCAACGTATTCAATTGATTTTGCCCTATTCTCTTCGAAAGACATGTAATGTTTAAACTGAGGGTAAATATCGACGTGGAACAGGGAGATAAATATATACGGTTCCAGGTAATCTTCTTCCATCATTTTAAATCCGAATTTCAGAAAATTAGGAAGTTCGCTTTCATGTTGCGTCAGCATTTTTCTGAATGAATAGACTTCAAGATATCCGTCCTCTGTATCGCCGTTAGGCTCAATAATACCATCTTCATTGCAATATTTGCTGATATTATCTTTTGCCAAACGATAGGTGTTCCAGAATCCTGGCAACTCATTTTGATCATCTTCTTTAATGTCATTCGCAAACCAGTAACGCCTGAACCGGTGATTTTCCATGTATTTATTTTCGACTTCTAAAATAATATTGAGGCGCCTTTTAACGTCGAATCCTGAATAAATACATAATGCCTCCATACATTCTTTTTTGGCACGGTAAAGTAAACCTTGTTCAATTAATCCATCAATAATATATTTTCGAGGTTCAATTAATTCAGGATGCATTTCCTTTGCTTCTGTAAAATAAACCATTGCACTATCAAAATCTTCACGTGCCCAAAAAGTAATTCCAAGTTTAAGACATGCTTTGTAATAACCGGGGTCTTCATTTAACGCCTTTCTATAATTTAATTCGGCAAGTTCATAATCTTCTTTTTCAAGAAATTCATCACCCTCGTCAAAATAATCTTTTGCTTTTTCTACTCTTGCAGAATCCGGATCAAAATCAACCAAAAATTTGGCCAGGTAAGCATCTGCTGTAAAAGAGAACGATTCATTTGTGCTAAGCCGACAAACATTAATAAATTTTTGTTTTGGTATCCCTTTAAAATCCAAAAGAAGTTGTTTTGTCAATGAATCAGAAGAGGTCGTGTCTTCATCTTCAATGTTCTCAACTGTAATCTCTATTCCGCCATAAACCTCATCCATCTGGAGATAAAGGAGGTACTCCATTTCTACCCATGTCTCATATGCAGAAAGGGTTGGATAATCTTCCTTATGCATGTATTTCCAAAGTTTATCAATTCCTTCTGAATATCCTTTTGCAAAAAAAACTTTGATTGCTTTGTTAATTTGTTTGTCAGTTTGAGCCAATGCGTTTTGATTGCTACCTGCAAAAATCGCAAGTACAAGGAAAAACACCAGTTTTAAAGTTCTTAGTCTTTTGCTTTCCATAATTCATTTAAATAATCGATTAACTGATTTGAAAGATAATTAAAATATTGTTTTGTCCTGTAGGAAGCGACCCAAATTATACCCTCGGTTGCGTTCGTCAAAAACACCTCATCGGCAACAAGTAAATTTTGCGGCGAGATATTACATTCATAAACTTTAATATTATTTGCGAGCGCAAGATTAATAATTTGCATTCGCATTGTTCCACCCAGGCATCCTGAATCAAGGCCGGGAGTGTAAAGAACACCGTTACTTACAACAAATAAATTTGCGCTGCCGCCTTCAATTATTCCCATGCGGTCATTCTGAATTAATAAGTCATCGAGACCCATTTCTCTTGCACGCAATTTTGCCATTATATAAATGAGGCCGTTTTTTGTTTTAAACGCAGACAGCAAATTGATTTGTTTTTTAATGTCTTCGTATTGATCAATTTTAAATCCGATTTCGTTCAATAAAAATTTATTATTTGGAAGAGAATAAGCTTCAATAAAATAATCCACATCATTGTTATGCGGAAGAAAAAAACCGCCCGGTCTGCGATCAATTGATAGTCTTACACGTCCGCCACGTTCAATACCATTCTGATCTAAAAGCATTTTTATTTCTTCTTCAAAAAAAGCGAGCGTAAAACTTTGCGGGATAACCATTCGCAAAACTTTCATTCCTTCTTTTAATCGCACCAAATGATTTTCAAGATTTATAGGAAATCCATTAATGACACGAATCGACTCAAACAAACCATCACCATAAATATGCGCACGATTTCCTGCTTTAATTGAATACGCTTCAACAGGAATCAGTATACCATTGTTATTTACGTATGCGCTCATATCGAAAACTGTTTAAAGAAATCCAGTAAGATATTATAATCAATTATAGTGATAAAAACAATCCCAAAAACTGCACCTGAAATATGCGCATCATGTGCAATACCAGTTCCGCCACGCTTTGCAAGAAAATACTCAACAGTTAATAATAACGGACCAAAAATAAATGCGGGTAAACCAAAGGGTAATGGAAAGATAGTAAGTTTCACCATAGGATTCAAGAGAATATATGCAAAAATGACTGCGGATACAGCGCCGGAGGCTCCAAGTGAATTATAATTGGGATTGTTTTTGTTTTTACCGATTGACCAAAGGGTTGAAAATAAAATTCCGCCGAGGTACAAAAGCGCAAAATAAAAATAACCTTTTGCACCGAATCTTTGAACTAATTCCGGTTCAAGACTATAACTTATATCGAATCTACCAGAAGGAAAGGCTTGCGGCGTATACTGAACGGCAAAAACATACAACGCAAACATATTAAAACTCAAATGCATTATGTCGGCGTGAATAAAAGCGTGCGTAAAACAACGATACCAGTTTTTATTGTGGACAACATCGTATGGATTAAGCATTAATTTATTTCGAAAACCTTCATCGCTAAAGGCTTTTACAGAAACCAAGATTGTTACCGCTAATAATAAATAAGTGATATACATTTAATCGTTTATTATGTCAGAATGCCCATCTTTTAGTATCTTGCATGTAATATTTGAAAAATGACCTACTATACCCGTATACTCGGTTTTTCCATTTTCGTTACATTATCAGCCTGCTCAGGGGCTGAGAGCGCACTGGAAGAAGAACAACAAGCCATCAGCGAAGATCTAAAATCAAAATTTAAGTCAACAGATGTTCTCGTCTATTCAGGCGATACATTACTGGCTTCCGCTGAAGTTTTGGCTTATTATAAATCTGTCGATTTTATTCCGCTCTGGATCAGGAAAGATTCACTGACTCAAAATGGAAAAGGAATGCTTGAACTGATTGAAAATTCAAGAGATTATGGACTTGTGCCGGAAATGTATCATCACACTGTTCTCTCTAAAATGGTTGATTCATCGCTTCTTGATGCAGAGATGATACTTACAAATGCTTTTTATTTATTCACAACACATTTAAGCGCCGGTTGTGTTGATCCAATAACCTATCAATACGTCTGGAAAAAAGATTCGCTGGATTTTAAACTCGATGATGAACTAAAAAAAATTCGTGACGGTCAAAATGTTGTTGATATTGTAACGTCACACCAACCAAAATTCTGGGAATATCAACAGCTTCAAAAAGGACTGGCCGCTTTCCTGGATACATATCCGTTAGACACCAATCATTTTTTAATTCCTGCTTTTAAAGAGGACTCGGTTAAATGTTATATCGCCGCAAAAGAAGCGTTAATCGGTCATGCTTTTCTTGATACAACCAGTGAAACAGATGATTCAGTTTTTCTCCAAAAACTAAAAGTATTTCAACTTTACAATGGTTTAAAAGATGATGCAGTAGTTGGTAAATGGACAGGACGTGCACTTGAAAAAAGTAATCTCGATCGTTTCTACCAGGCTGCATTAAGTTTGGAAAAGTGGCGTTGGAAAAAAGATTATCCGGCTAAATATATTCGTGTTAATATTCCTGAATTTGCACTTTACTTTTTTGAAAATGGTGAAGTGAAAAGAAAACACCGCGTGGTAGTTGGTGCTTATTTAACACAAACACCGGAATTTAGCGCGACAATGGAAAGAATGATTACCAATCCTTTCTGGAGCGTTCCTTATTCGATTGCCTCTACAGAAATCCTGGTTGGCGCAAGAAAAGACACATCTTATTTTGGAAGACGGGGATACAAAGTTTTTAAGGATGGCACACAGGTGGATCCAAGATTAGTTGATTGGGGCAGTGTTAAGTCGGGAAATTTTGGCTACAGTGTAAGACAAGATGGCGGCGGCGGAAACAGTTTGGGCAGAATAAAATTTTTGTTTCCAAATGAACATGCCGTATTTCTTCATGATACCCCGTCAAAAAATTTGTTTGGAAATGATGTAAGAGCTTATTCGCATGGATGCATTCGTTTACACCAGCCTTATGAATTAGCGAAAGAAATTCTCAGATCGGATCAAAGTAAACTACCGGCAGATTCTCTAGAAGGAGTAATATCAAGAGGTATTATGCGAACAATAGAACTGAATGAACCTTTTGGAGTCTACATAGAATATTTTACAGCGACCGGGGATAGCTCCGCTTCGATTAAATTTCATCCGGACATCTATGGCCGGGATGAAAAATTTCTGAAAAATACGTTCAAAAAATTTAATCCGAATAACTAAATATTGAATGAAGCCACCAGTTCCAAAAAAAATACCGGCAGAGCTAAAAATACATGGTGACAAGCGGATTGATAATTATTTCTGGCTAAAGGACCGCGAAAATCCCGAAGTAATTAATTACCTCAAAAAAGAAAACGCATACTGCAAATCCGTTTTAAAAAAAACAGAACCTTTACAAAAAAAACTGTTTCATGAAATGAAGGCGCGAATTAAAGAAGATGATTCTTCCGCTCCTTATTTTAAAAATGGTTATTGGTATTACGAGCGCTACGTTAAAGGGAAAGAACATCCATTTTTCTGCCGGAAAAAAAAGACATTAAAATCAACGGAAGAAATTTTGTTTGACGAAAATAAGGAAGCAAAAAAACATACTTATTACGAAGTTGTTTCTTATGCAGTCAGTGTTGATAATAAATGGCTCGCTTTTGCTGAAGATTTGAATGGCCGGCGCCTTTATCAAATTCGTTTTAAAAATCTTGAAACAGGAAAATTATTATCCGACTGTATTTTAAATACCGGAAGTGATCTTGCCTGGCACAATGACAATGCAACGTTTTACTATTGCGAAAAAGACCCAAAGACGCTCAGGCCATTTTGTGTTAAAGAACATGAACCGGGAAGTAAAAAGGACAAAGAAATTTTTGTTGAAAAAGATGATACATTTATTTGCGGTGTGTCAAAATCAAAAGACGATAAGTATTTGTTTATCGGATCATACAGTTCAACAACGACTGAATTTCAATTTAAATTAGCTGGTGACAAAAAACCTTTTGAACTATTTCTGAAACGAAAAAAAAATATTGAATATTATCCTGAAACAGCGAATGAAGGATTTTTGATTAAGACAAATCGTGACGCGCTTAATTTTATGATCGTAAAATGTGCAGTGGATAAAAGAGATCCAAAAAACTGGACAACTATTCAAAAGCACGATGAAACTATTTTTATAGAAGATTTTGAAACGTTCAAAGATTATGTTGTTGTGCAGGAAAAAAAAGATGGCCTTACGCGTTTAAGAATTTACGATACGCAAAAATACAAAGCAAGAATTCTGCCGGCTTTTGAACAAACATATACACTCAGCATCGGAACAAATCCGGAATATATAAGTTCTGCTGTCAGGATTGATTATAGTTCAATGACAACTCCGCATACCGTTTATGACATAGATATAAAATCGCTTGAGAAAAAAATCATAAAACAAACCAAAGTTTTAGGTGATTTTAAATCTTCCGATTATCAGTCAGAAAGAATTTGGGCCAAGGCAATTGATGGAACAAAAATTCCTGTGTCTCTTGTTTATAAAAAGAAGTTATTTAAGAAAAACGGAACTAATCCGATATTGGTTTATGCTTACGGTTCTTACGGTTCAACGATTGATCCTTATTTCAGTTCAGTACGTTTGAGTTTATTAAACAGGGGATTTGTTTTTGCAATTGCGCACATTCGCGGTGGTGAAGATTTAGGCAGAAAGTGGTACGACCAGGGAAAATTGCTACATAAAAAAAATACGTTTACCGATTTTATTTCTTGCACTGAACATCTCATTAAACAAGGTTATTGTGATAAAACAAAAGTTTTTGCAATGGGCGGCAGCGCAGGCGGATTACTGATGGGAGCAATCGCCAATATGCGTCCGGAATTATGGCGGGGAATTGTTTCCCAGGTTCCTTTCGTGGATGTTGTTACGACTATGCTTGATGAATCTATTCCACTTACAACCGGAGAATATGATGAGTGGGGAAATCCAAACAAAAAATCGTATTACAAATATATGTTGTCGTATTCGCCGTACGATAATATTGAAGCGAAAAAATATCCGTCAATGCTTGTTACAAGTGGATTGCATGATTCACAAGTTCAGTATTGGGAACCAACAAAATATGTAGCCAAACTACGTGACCTAAAAACTGACGCTAACCCTGTCTTATTATTTACTAATATGAAGGCCGGGCATGGAGGTTCTTCAGGAAGGTTTGAGCAGCTGAAAGAAATTGCGCTGGAGTATGCGTTTATTTTGAATACGCTAACAAAATAATCATGAATAATTTTATTAGATACTGCGGGTAAGGTATGCAAACAATCTAATATGACCTTTCACTGTTTGATTATTGTGTGAACTTCTGCATCTATATCTGGCCCGTTGCAGAGGGGTAAAAATTTGGTAATTGAACTCGTTGAAATATTCCCTATTATAAATGCATTTTATTCAAATATAGAAGACAAGGAATAACACGTCATTAATTCATTTGAGATCCCGGAATAATTTTTTTAAACTCTTTTGCCGAAGAATTTTTTGGTTCGATATCAAAATGCGATGTGATAAAAAATTAATAGAGAATTGTACTCAAATTATTCATGGATAATTATCATTATTTATTTTTGGCAGGACGCTATTATTCCTGGTAATAATTTAATTATCTTTGATTAAAGCTGATAGCGAGTGCTTAAAACCCAATTAGGAACGGTTTATTTAGACTATAAATATAAATTGAAAATTAAAAAATTAGTATGAAAAAAGGAATATTAGCTCTGACCCTTTTGGGTTTAATGTTCTCAAGTAATGTCGCTTTTACAAGTGAAACGTACGAGAATGAAGAAGCAAAATTTAAAATCACTTTTCCCGATGAGTTCGAGGCAGAAAAAGAAGTAGACGAAGACGGGAAAATTATCTATTCGATTAGCGGTACATATGGCGGTATGCTTTTAATCGGAAATGCATTTATTTTTACAGAAGCAGTATCTGATGATGATAATGCGGTAGCCGAAGTAGGAGAAATTTTCAGAGTCGCCGCTGCCTTTGAATCAAAAATAAAAAAAAGAAAATTAGCTTACTGGAACGTCGAAGACGAAGAAGGTTTCATAAACCCTATGAAATGTAAAGGTGATTATAAAGGCTATGTAGGAAATTATTATGTTCTTGTTCTTGGTCTGATTGAATATCAATTCCTGGTTCTTGGGCCAAAAAAAGCTTATGACTTGAATTGTGAATCAAGATTTATTAACTCTTTTGAGATTATTGAATAGTTGAATAAAAATTTGGTTATAAAAACCTTCTCCGAAATTCGGAGAAGGTTTTTTTTGATTTTTAAGCCTCCAGCCTGCATTCAAACACCTGCAATGCCTCTATCTTTTGCAAAAACTCATTGTCAACAGAAACTTTCACGGAGCGCGAAGGCATTTTAACGGTTGCATTATTTTTTACGTCTCTGACCATAAATTTCACCTGGCAGTTACCCGTGTTAGCCGCCATCAGCGCATACAACTCATCAATGCGCTGATCTGTAATCTCATTTGCATCAACTGATAAGACAACTGATTTTGTTCTTTTTTCTCTCAGGTCCGAAAGAAGTTCCATCGAGTTAATTTTGAATTCCAGTTCATCACCGAATTTCTTTTTTTGCACACGACCCGAAATAAAAACAAATCTGCCTAAAGAAAGCATGTGCTGAAATTTCAAATACGATTCGCCAAAAACAAATTGTTTGCTCGTATCTGAATAATCTTCGATGTCAAATGTACCAAACGGTTGCCCGTGTTTTGTTGTTCGATGTTGGACATCTGTAATTACGCCCGCAATTCTCAACTCCTGGTTTGGCAATTCATTTACGCGGGCCAAATCACCTACAACTCCTTTACAAAATGTTTCCATTTCCAGTTTGAAATCATCTAACGGATGCCCGGAAATATAAATTCCAACAACTTCTTTTTCTTTGCTGAGTTTAGTTAAAGTAGGCCATTCCGGAACTCTTGCCGGCTCAGGTGAAGGTGTATCAACAGAAGAACTTCCGCCAAACATTGAGAATTGTGTCGGGTCATTATCTTCCTGAACTTTAGCCCCGAAACGCAAAACATTTTCTACAAAAATTTTACCTGAAGCGTCTTCTGTAAAATATTGAGCGCGGTTTATTTTACCAAAAGAGTCAACTCCGCCGGCAAGAATTAAACTTTCAAAAACACGTTTGTTACATGTTCTTAAATTGATTCTTGACGCAAAATCAAAAATCGATTTGTACGCACCATTTTTTTTGCGTTCTTCAAGAATTGAATCGACCGGCTTGCTCCCTACTCCTTTAATAGCGCCTAATCCAAAACGAATGGCACCATCTTTATTTACGGTAAATTTATATTCAGATTCATTCACATCCGGACCCAGAACCTGGATATGCGCACGCTTACATTCTTCCATAAAGAATGAAACCGATTTAATATCACTCATGTTATTACTGAGAACCGACGCCATATATTCGGCCGGGTAATTGGCTTTAAGAAATGCAGTTTGATATGCAATCCAGGCATAACAGGTAGAATGCGATTTATTAAAAGCATAAGAAGCAAAGGCTTCCCAGTCGCCCCACATTTTTTCCAGTATTTTTTTGTCGTGGCCTTTCGCAGCACCTTGTTCTAAAAACTTTGGTTTCATTTTAGCAAGAAGATCATGACTTTTTTTCCCCATTGCTTTTCGCAAAGTATCGGCCTCACCTTTTGAAAAGCCAGCTATACTTTGCGATAACAACATCACTTGCTCCTGGTAGACAACGATGCCGTAAGTCTCTTCCAGATATTGCTTGTTCGCTTCGAGATCATACACAATTGGTTCGGTGCCATGTTTTCTCCGGATAAAAGACGGAATATATTCCAGCGGCCCCGGACGATACAAAGCGTTCATCGCAATAAGATCACCAAATAAAGTAGGTTTTAATTCGCGCAAATATTTTTGCATTCCGGCAGACTCATATTGAAAAATACCGACCGTTTCACCGCGCTGAAAAAGCTGGTATGTCTTCTCATCATCAACTGGAAAATTGTCGGGATCCAACAGAATTCCATGCCTGTCTTTAATAATTTTTACGGCATCCTTAATTAAGGTCAGCGTTTTTAATCCAAGAAAGTCCATTTTTAAAAGACCGGCTTCTTCTGCAACAGAGTTATCGAACTGGATACAATACATCTCTGAATCTTTGGCAAGCGCAACAGGCACAAAATTCGTAATGTCATCCGGTGTAATAATAACGCCGCAGGCATGTGTGCCTACATTACGCATAGAACCTTCGAGTAATACTGCTTGATTAACAACCTCACTTCTCAGATCTTTTCCTTTTGCAATTTCTCTTAATTCTACGGCTTTATTCAGGTCGTCCTGGTTATTTTTAAATTTTTCAGCCAAATCAACCTGACTTAGATTAATGACTTGATTCAAGCTTAGATCAGAAATAAGTTTTGCTAATTTATCAGCTTCATGTAATGGCAAATCCAAAACCCTCGCAGTATCTCTGATTGAAGATTTTGCTGCCATAGTGCCATACGTAATGATCTGCGCAACTTGTTTCGCACCATATTTGTTGATGACAAAATCAATTACTTTTTGTCTTCCTTCATCATCAAAATCAATATCAATATCGGGTAAAGAAACACGCTCCGGATTTAAAAAACGCTCAAAGAGTAGATCATACTTAATGGGATCCACATTTGTAATTCCTGTACAGTATGCAACTGCAGAACCGGCAGCAGATCCCCGTCCGGGACCCACCGCAACACCCATGTCGCGGGCAGCCTGGCAAAAATCCTGGACAATCAAAAAGTAACCCGGGTATCCTGTATTCGCAATTGTTGCCAACTCAAAGTCAAGTCGATCTCTTAACTCTTGTGATATTGTTCCCCACCTTTTTTCAGCTCCTTTAAAAGTAAGATCGCGCAAATAATTATTTTCTCCTCTTTTACCGCCATCTTCCAGATCAAGCGGATCAACAAATTCAGAAGGTATATCAAATGCAGGCAATAAAGTTTTACGCGCCAAAACGTAAGACTCACATTTTGCAACAATTTCATTTGTATTTTCAATTGCTTCAGGCAAATCAGCAAAAAGTTTTTTCATCTCCTCCGGTGATTTGAAATAAAACTCGTTGTTCTTTAAACCAAATCTGAATCCTCTTCCACTCCCGACCGGCGTAGATTTTAATTCACCGTCTTTAATACACAATAAAATGTCATGGGCATTCGCGTCTTTTTTATCAAGATAGAAATTCGTATTCGCTGCAACGATTTTGATTGCGTGTTTTTGATGAAATTTTAAAAGTGTTTCATTTACCCTGTCTTCTTCTTCAAAACCGTGTCGGTTAATTTCCAGGTAGAGATCTTCGCCAAATTTTTCTTTCCACCAAAGCAAGGCTTCTTCGGCCTGGTTCTCTCCTACATTTAAAATTAAATTTGGCACTTCTCCATTTAATCCTCCTGTAAGAACAATTAAATCTTCTTTGTATTGATCAATAATATTTCGGTCAACGCGCGGCACATAATAAAATCCTGAGGTATATGCAATAGATGCCAACTTCGTTAAATTGTGATATCCCTTTTTATTTTTAGCAAGAAGGACAACCTGGTAACCATTGTCTTTATTGTTTTTTTCAGACAAATCACGACATACATTAAATTCGCAACCGACAATTGGTAAAAGTTTTTTTCCTGAAAAAGTTTCACCCTTTTCT
>Ga0102851_10000932_pt1 | contig 15852 bp, 10 predicted proteins | sample Mud3Dept3metaG_FD_79558 | JGI IMG/M metagenome (GOLD analysis project Ga0102851, IMG submission 79558) | Freshwater wetland microbial communities from Ohio, USA, analyzing the effect of biotic and abiotic controls - Mud 3 Core 4 Depth 3... | ecosystem: Environmental > Aquatic > Freshwater >... | reverse complement strand
GGCTGCGCAGTCGATCGCGATCCGGGGCAAGTCAGTCGTGTACGTGAAGGAGCCCGGCAACGTCGTCCGCTCCCAGGACGGGGGGAAGACCTGGACCCCGGTCGTCGTCAACACGGAGTCGACATCGGGGATTGGACGGGGCGGGGTTGCGACGCTGGGCAACGCGTTCCTTCTCGCAGATCAGAAGGTTGGTCCCGCGGGCACGTTCGCGGTGCTTCGGTCTGAAGACGGCGGCAAGACCTGGGAGCCGTACCTCTCGGCACCAAGCAAGATCGACGAACTGTTTACCCTCGGGGACAAGCTGTTCGTGAGCGTCATGACGTACAGCGAGAACACCGGCTTCGGCCCTCCCATGGTCCTTCATCAGTACGAAGGCAAGAAGTGGAAACGCGTGTATCGAGACGTGGCCGGATCGCCTTCCATGGTCAACGCGGAGCAGATCTCCAAGATCTCCGGTGACACGATGATCATCGACGCAGGCGAGGCAAAGGAGCTGTCCATCCGCGACGGTTCGATGCTCGGCACCGGCGCTCCGAGCTGGCGGCCGCTCGCCAAGGAGCTGGGCGGTGCCCTCGCGGGAGACTCCATCGACGGGCTGTACCTGCTTGGTGATGGCAAGCTCATGCGTTCCCTGGATGACGGAGCGAGTTGGGCACAGGTCGCACCCCTGCCGTTCGAGAAGGGTTGCAGCCGACCGACCGTCCTGGACCGCCAGCTCCTGGTCTTGTGTGAGTTCGCAGATGCGCCGAAGTACGGTTTGTTCGCGATCGACACGAGCAAGCTGAGCAAGCCGAAGAAGCCCTGATCGGTCACGACCAGGCCGAAACCTGCGCCTTCATGCGCGAGAACGCCCGTGGATCGCCTCGTCGCTGCGGCTCGACAGTACCGTCGTCGAGCTGGTGTCGATCCCCCCGTCGAGCAGTAGCGCCCGATCATCGCCCCCGCTTCAGGTGAGCGGGAACGGCTTCGTTCCTTCCACGGTCGCCGCGCTCATTAGCTCCGGGTGGTCTTTCGGGATCGTGAAGGTCGCCTTGCGCTTGATTCCCGGTGCGGCGGAAGACGCCCCCCCGATGGGTCGATTGATCGTGACCAGGCTGCCCTCGATCTGCGTGGCGGTGACCTTGGCGTAGCCGTACCCCTGCGCGTTGGTGTCGGCGTACTTGATGTGCGTGTTGATGGTCGGATCCGCCGCCGCCAGTGCGGCCCCGAGCACCTGCGCGAGGGTGAGGCTGGGGTTCGCCATGGCGCCGGCGAACGTCCCCGCCGAGGCCAGCCCCTTCGTGATCAGCAGGTTGAGGTTCTCGGTGAAGCTCGAACCGCCCTTGCTGCTCGCGTCAACCGTGACCAGGCCTCGCAGCTGCGCTGGCACCGGCGGACGGGTCGCCGACTCGTAGAACGAGAACAACGAGTTCGAGGAGATGCCGGCGGCGATCAGCTCGCACGCGACCGGGACCGGCGTCGCCGCGTCGTAGTTGTCCATCAGGACGCCGGCGAAGTGCGCGTGGAGGTCGCCCGTCAGCACGACCACGTTGTTGATGGTGTTGTCGCGCAGGAACGACAGCAGCTCGACGCGCTCGCTCGGGTAGCCGTCCCAGGCGTCGCCATCGAGGACACGGTCGAAGCCGAGGGCGCCGCCCACGTTCTTGACCAGCATCCGCATCATCGGCACCTCGTTGCCCCACAGCTTCCAGGTCGCGTCGGAGGCCCGCATCGTCGCCTTCCACCACTCCTTTTGCGCCTTGCCGAGCATCGTGCCGGGCGGTGATGCCACGCGCGGGTTGGGAAGCCCGATGCCGGGGATCACCGCCGGCGGGCTACCACCGTTCGCCGTCTTGCCCTGATCGAGCAGACCGACGAGCGGCAGCGGCAGGAAGTTCCGCTCGTCGAAGAACACGGTTGTCCCGGCGCCGGCGTTGATCAGCGGGGCGAGATCCTCGGGGATCGCGTGGTCGCTGCGATAGGAGCGCTGGTCGGTCATCACCAGCTCGACGTGCTTGCCCCAGCGGAGCGAGCGATAGATCGTCATCGCGCCGATCGCGGCCGCGTTGTTGGGCTCGTCGACGAAGTTGTCGGCATTCGGCGCGGAGAAGCGCGTGTCGGTCACGGTCGTCGTCGTGAAGTCCTTCGCTCCCTGGGTCACGCCGGTCGGGCCGCTCGCACCGGACAGCTGCGCCGGGATGTACTCGAACCAGGCCTGGCTGGCGTGGAGTTTGCGGCTCTGCGAGCCCTCGTCGGCCGTCGTGCCGTCGATGTAGTTCGCCATCGACTGCCAGGAGTCGTTCGTGAACTCGTGATCGTCCCACGTGTAGACGAACGGCCAGCGCGCACGGGCCGCCTGGAACGCCGGATCTGTCATGAACGTCTGGTAGAGGTGCCGGTAGTCGTCGAGCGTCCTGGCGAACTTCGCGCCCGACGTGTTGGTGCCACCGCCCGACGGGAACGGCGACGCGATGCGATCCGAACCATCGGCTTCAAGGAGCATGAACTCGTCGAAGTTGTCAGTGAGCGCGCGCTGCGACCCCTCGTCGATCGTCTCGTAGATCACGTCGCCGAGGTGAACGACGAAGTGCACGCGATCCGCCTCGGGACGCTGGTCATCGTCGCGGAGCATCTGGCGGTACGCTCCGTAGTGGCCCGACTGGTAATCCTGGCAGGACACCCACGCGATGTTCACCTGGACGTCGGCCGTCGACGCAGGCGCGGTGCGCGTGCGTCCGACGATCTTGTCGGCCCCCGCGGCGAAGCGATAGAAGTACGAGGTGTTCGCGGTCAGGGCGGTCACCAGGATGCGCACCGTGTGATCGCTCGCGGAGGTCGCCTGGATCGCCTGGTCGACGATCAACGACGTGAAGCCTTCGTCGGTCGCGACCTGCAGCTGGAGCGCGACCTCTGCCAACGGATCATCGCTGCGGACCGCTCGTGTCCACAGCACGACGGAGGTCGTCCTCGGATCACCCGACGCGACGCCCTGCGGGAACTTGAAGGCTCCGCGGAGTCCACCATCGTTGCCGGGCTCGGGCTGCAAGTTGTCGCCACATGCCGCGAGCAGCTTGGCCCCGACGATGAACGCACCCGCACCACGAAGGAAGTCTCTGCGTTTCATGGCCGCATCCTAACGCCGTGCCGACGCGGTACCAACGGCAAATGCCGCCGGGCAGCGACGCTGGCGAGGCTATTTCTCGCTGGCGCGGAGACGATGCGCGCGCCGCTTCGCGTCGCCCCGTGCGCGCAGCCCCGGCGGCCCTTCGGGCCAGCGCCCGTGCCCGTGCTGCGATCAGGATCGGAGTCGACGCTTCGATTCCTCGACGAGAAACGACGGTTCAGAAGCCGGTCCGCAGATCAGGCGACCCGGGCAGGGGGACGGGCACGGGAGCAGCCTGGCCGAGACGCACCACTCAGCGGCGTTCCTCAGCAACCTGCTAGTTCGTTGCGACCGAGGGGGCGCCGACTGGCGCGGGCTTCGTCGTGGCGCCGAACTGGCCGGTCAAGCCGATCGAGAGGACGAGCGCCTGCACGCCGTAGGTGCCGTGGAAGATCGGGATCGCCGGATCGCTCGACGAGTCGCGCGTGCCGGGCGTCACCCACAGCGCGCTGAAGTGCACGCCGAGCGTCGGCGAGACCTGCTTGCTACCGCCGATGGTGAGCGCGATCCGATTGACGTCCGGAAGCTGCGCCGTCTGGGTGGTCGTCGGGATCGGCGTCGGGTCGTAGATGAACCCCGCGCGCAGGTTCATGTTCTGCTTCGGCAACTTGTAGTCGAGGCCGAGCCGGTAGCTCACCGTGTTCTGGTAGTCCTCTGGCGCGTCCGAGGTGCCGCCGCCGGGAAGCTTGATCGTGAGCGACGTCGCATCGCCGCCGCGGTTCGCGTCCTTGCTGAACGTCTTGGCCCAGTTGATCCACACGGCGTTGAGCTCGAGCTCGAGGTTGCCCACGGGCGAGTACGCGACGCCCCCGGAGATCGCCATCGGCAGATTGATCGTGGTCGAGGCGTCGCCATCGGGTGGCAGCTGCGCCCGGTACGGATCGGCGATGTCAAAGTCGGCCTGGCCCTCGAAGTCGAGCTTGACCGCGTTGCGGTACATCATCCCGAGCTTGAGCCCCTTGGCCGCGGGAGGGTGATACATGACGCCGGCGCGGAATCCGAAGCCGACGGTGTCGGCGGCGAGATCGACCGATCCACGGGTATCGCCGAACACCACCGCACGCTTGAGCTCGACGCTCGCGGGCACGATGTCGACGCCGGCGCCGATCGACAGCCCGGGTACCTGCTTGTGGAGGTTGAGCCCGACCGTCGGCGAGATGAACAACGTCCTCAGACTGGTGTCCTGCGCGACCGTCGCCTGCGGGTGGTTCTCCGGATACGAGACCGCGAGGCCGAACGGGAGGTGGAAGCCGATGCCGACCGCCACCATGTCGTTGAGGCGCGACGCGAGATAGAGGTTCGGGACCGGCGCTGGCGGGCTGTCGGTCGTCACCTTCGGGGTGTTCGCGTTCTCGTAGGAGCCCTCGGCGATGTAGAGCGACCCGCCGAGGTTGATCGTCGTGCCCTCGGTGAGCGCGAGGCCTCCGGGGTTGAACACGATCGCCGAGGCATCGTCGTTGCTGGCCGCGGTCGCACCGCCACGACCGGTGACGCGCGCGTCGTGCTCGTTGATGTTGAACGAGTTCGCCGACGCGGTGCCGGCGATCCCGACGAGGCCCAGGGTGGTGAACAGGGAGCTGCGTAGGTTGTTCATGATCGGCCTAGCGGTTGGAGAGGAGGAAGTAGACGGCGTCGGTCTGCAACCGGACGGTCGCGAACGTGCCGTCGCAGGCCGCGCCGGTTCCCGGGTTGCAGGGCACGCCGAGGACGCTCGGTTCCGGCTTGAGCAGCGAGCTGTGTGAGAACGTGTTGCCCGGAGGGCACGACGGGCTGCCAGGAGCCACCGTGAGGTAGCTGAGGAAGTGGCTCTTGGTCGGCGCTGCGAGCAGCGCCGTCGAGGGCGGGATCGACGCGCCGATCGGCGTGCCGCAGCTCGCGTCGCCGCGGAGCTTCAGGGCGAGCGCGCCCGCGTTGTTGGTCGCGACGTTCGGGACGACCTTGTCGCCGTCGACTTCCTGGAGCAGGAACCGCGCGGGTGCGAGCTGGGGGCTGAAGTTCGCCGGGTCCGCCGGGTCGAGCACCCAGCGCCCGATCACCGAGAACTGGATGTAGCCCGGGTCCCGCTTCCACGCGCTGGTGAGGCACAGCCCGGTGTTCGCCGCCTTGTTGAACTTGTCCGCGGCGGTGCACTTGGCGCCGTTGCAGGTCAAGGCGCCCGCGTCGATCAGCGCATCGACGAGCGGGCACTGGAAGGTCTCGACCTGCCCGGTGTTCTCGAGGATGTCGAGCCAGCCAGCGCCCGCGACGTCGAGCACACCGGCCTTGATGCCGGTCGTGGCGAGCGCGATGGCTCCCAGGTTGCCGCCGATCATCGAGTGACCGACGTACATGATCTTCGTCGGGTCGACCTTGAGCTTGCCGCAGTTCGTGGTGCCGCACGCCGTGAGCGAGGTGACCAGCTGCTGGAGATCGAGCACGCTCTGGCGGAACCCGTCGCGGGTCGCGGCGAGGTCGGCCGAGAACGGCGGCGCGTAGCAGCCCGTCTGGGTGCTCGGATCGGGGCCGCGATCCGCGCGAGGTCCCGGGATGCCGACGTTGACGTCCGTGCAATCGAGCAGGGGATCGGTGGTGTTCGCCACGTTCGAGATCCGGACTGCGCGCGAACCGTGGTTGGGAGCGTCGATCGCCACCACCGCGAAGCCCTGGGAGGTGAGCGCGCCGGCGACGCCGAACACGTCGCCTCGCGAGCGGGTGATGCCGTGCTGGAAGATCACCGTCGGGAAGCCGCCCGCGGGCGCGGCGCCCTGCGGGATCAGTACGAGCGCGCTGACCTGGGCCTGGACGTCGTTGGCGAAAGGATTCGCGTTGCTGGTGCCGTGGACGACCGTCGGCGCCACCGGGTCAGTCCACGCACCCGGAATCGGCAGCGCGCCGGTGCCGGTGTACTTCGTGTTGGGGACATCGGTCTGGTACTGCTTCGACAGCATGAGCGAGCCGAGCACGTCGTTGATCGCCGCGCAGCCGGCCGCGGCGCACGTCGCCTTGCCGACGGCGTAGTTGCCGGCGCCGAGGATAATCCGGAGGAAGCACTCGGTGTCGGTGATCGGGTCATCGACCACGCACTGCGCGAACACGCCAGTTCGCGCGGTCGCGAGTGCAGCCTGCGACTGGTTGCCGAGCAGCGGCAGCGCGGTCGGCTTGGCCGCCGGCGAGCTCGCGACGGCGGGGTCGAGCGGATCGGTCGTGGTCTGGGTGTTGAACTCGAACGCCAGCAGCAGATCGGTGCTCTCGTGCTCGGCCCCCGCGAGGAACGAGATCGCATCGTGGTGAGCCTTCCACAACAGGTCGATGCCCGCGAGCTGCAGCTTGTCGGCCGCCTTCTCGGGATCGAGCGGAGTGCGGTTGACGATCACGTTGCCCGCGTCGTCGAACGCGACGACGGGCTTGGGCTCGCGGACCATCGACCAGGTAAACGACGGGTTGAAGTCCGCACCGGTCGCGGTCTTGATGCCGCTCAGCAGCGCGACCGTATAGGTCGACGTCTGCTCGAGCGGGGTGGTCGGCACGAACGTGACCTGGTCGACGGCCACCGGGCCGGTGCAGGCCTTGATGTTGGTCTGGTCGGTGAACCGGGTCGTCTTGCCGGGGATCGCCACCACCGGGATCGACCGCGCGGTCTTCGGATCGAGGGCCTCGCCGCCCTGTACGCGCTGGTACAGCAGCACGTGGTTGGCCAGCGACTCGACGTCGACCGGTTCGGTGAACGTGACGTTGATGGCGGCCTCGTAGGTTCCGAAGCCATCGAGCTTGTTGAGGGCCCCGAGTCGCGTCGCCGCCGTGGACGCGCTCTCGTTGCACTGCTCGGGCAGGTTGACCTTCCCGGTCGCGGGATCGAGTAACAGGTTATTGGGGAAGGGAACGATCTTGTTCGCCGGGTCGAACTCGATGGTGGGCCCGAGGGCCCCTTCATTGGTGTCGAGCGTGACACTCGGACAAGCCCCAAGCGAGAGGGCAAGACAGGCTAGCCAGTGGGTCTTCATGGTGTCTCCGTGGTCGGCCGCAGTATAGGCACGCCTGATGCGCCCTGAGGGTGACACGTCGACAATCCGCGCACGGCTTGGGAGACCTGAGCGGGGTTGCGGGAGCCCCCGGCATGAGCCGCGAGGCAGCGTGTGCCGTGACCTGCATGCGCCGTCACGGCGTGGTGCGGAGCCACGCCACACGGCCACGTCGCGTGAAACATCAACCCGGGTGCGGGTTGGAACAGCGGGGTGTGGTCAGATGGGCCGATGGGTACCCTGAAACTGGCGTGTGTCGTGTGCGTGCTATCGGCGTGCGCCGGTGACGATGCGCCCAATGGGATCGCGTTCGTTCGGATCGTGACGATGGCGGGCGAGTGCGGGGTCGCCGACCCCGACCCGATGGCCACCGAGGCGGATGACTTGCTCTCGCTGAGATTCCTGCCCTACGAGCGCGCTCGTGCGGCGGCGTCGTACCAGCGGGGCCCGGCGTGGGACGGTCACCTCATCACACTCGGGTGGCCCGACGGGACGAACGGGGTGTCCCGGATGTTCGTGGAGCTATCGCCGACGCGAGGCTACGGCCTGAGCCAGATGCCGGATACGAACCTGCAGGCCGTCGGGCTGGTGCAGTGGTCGGGCACCGAGCGAACCTTCGCAGGTCGCGCCGCTCGCGGGCTCATCACGTACGACAAGGAGCTCGGTGACGAGATGCAGGCATTGATCGCCTTCGATGGCGTCGGCGCAAACGGCGAGTCGCAGTGCCGGGTCGTTGGCGTCCACTCGAACCGTGATCGCGAGCGCTTCGAGCCGTATGATCCGACGTGGCTGGCTCCGAATCCGTCGGTGATGATCACGGTGAATACCCAGCCTCCCTCGCTCGCGGGGGATGTCGCTCCGACGCGCAACCTGATCGTTCCGTCGGAAGCACCGCCCGACGAGTGGCCCCAGCCGCCCGAGATCACGGGATCCGCGACGACGCTCGTGAACAGCAGCAACTTCGGCGGCGGTGGCTTTTGCGATTGAGCTCATTCGCCGCTGGGGCTCTGCTCCTCATCGGTTGCAAGGAGGATGAGGAAACCGCGACGACGCCGCCACGCGTCGCCGAGCCGGTGAACGGCGCGACCGTCGGGTGCTGTCTCGTGCGCGTCCGCATGAATCCGCCCGCCGAAGGTGTGGACCTCGACGGCAAAGTCAGGCCTCTCGAAGCGGGGGGGCCGCACGCGAACTGGCGCGTGAACGACGGACCGATCCATGACGTGCAATTCCCATCGACGCAGCGCGAGATGGGCGGCCTGCCATACGTGTTCGCCGCCGAGCTCGCGCCTGGCATGAACAAGCTCGAGGTCGCGCGCTGCGACGAGTTCGATCTCTGCGGCTGGACCACGATCTCGCTCACCGCGACGATCGCGGTCGGCTCGCCGGATCCGGCCTTTGCGCGCACCGGACAGCTGGTGATCGGCGCCTCGGCGCCGCGTGCGCTCCACGTCGATGGCTCGCGCACGTTGCTTGCGGTCGAGAGCGGGACCGGTGCCGAGCCGACGCAGGTCCGGTCGTTTGGCGCTGACGGCGTGCTCGACACCACGTTCGGGACGGCCGGCGTCGCGAAGGTTGGGTTGCGAGCAGTGCGAGGGGTCTTTCCGGCGTCGGACGGAAAGATCTTCGTGTGGATGGACGGCTACGTCGCGCGGCTGACCGCCATGGGTGCGAACGACACATCGTTCGGAACTGCCGGCGTGCTGCAATTCCCCAGCCCGAGCGGCAGCGTCTTCCTCCACGCGATGACCGAGCTTGCGAACGGCAACCTCATCGTCGCCGGTAGCATCGCGGACGCCGGTAGCGTGGTGCCGGGGGTGATCGTGCTGTCACCCGACGGAGTGATCGTTGACTCCCAGACGCTGGCGCCGCCTGGCTCGAACGTCGCCGTCCGCAGTGCCGTGGTGACTCGCGCCGGTGACGTCGCGTTCCTGACGACCGACAGCGTCTATCGCGCGACGATCGCCGGCCCCGTCACGACGTTTGGCACCAGCGGCGTCTTGATGCTTCCTCCGGGTCTGCCGGCTACGCAGGATGCCGGCCGCATCACGTTCTCCGGCGATCGCGTCGTCGTCGCACACCTGATGGGGCCCGACGGTCGCGTCCTCACCATCACGCCGGCCGGTCAGATCTCGACGGTGATGGTTCCGTTCGGCGCGGAATCGAATGCCGGTCACGTGACGGCACTGTCCGCGACCGCCGACACGATCTACGTCGCTGCCACGTCGAATCATCCGGCGAATCCGCAGAAGTCCTGGCTCGACAATCCAATCGACGGCAGCGATCTCGCCGTCGCGCGCATCCGCGCCGGTGCTCTCGATGGGAGCTTCGGTACCGCCGGGATCGCGCGCGTCAGCTTCATGAACGCCTGGCGCCCGGTCGCCGTCGAGACGCTCCTCGAGACGCCGGTTGCACTCGCGATCGGCCCCGACGGCGCACCCGTCGTGCTTGCGGAGAGCAGAGGCGCCGGTATCGATCTCTGGAATCCGCAGTTCAACCTCGGCCCGGGCGCGACGCTGGTCCGCCTTCGCCCCTGAGCCTCAAGACCGTGCGAGCCTGGACGCGCGATCGTGATGTCCATGCGCTACGCCCCTCTCGCCCCCGAGGTCGTCCGGGAGACCATAAGTGCGACGCATGGATTGCTGGAGAGGTCGTCGCGACAAGGTCGCTGTGCGCGTAGCCGAGGTCCCCACACCCGACGAAGGACCACGCGCCGAACCTCTCCCTCCGTCAGGCTACTTCTTGCAGTCCCACCCGTAGAAGCCGCGTTTGCCGGTGCGCATGTTGATCTGCGTCAGCGAGATCTGCGTCGCGGCGGAGACTTTGTTCGGATCGGCGAAGAGTCCGCTGGTGAATCGGATCTTCTTCGTCGCGGCGTCGAAGACGTAGTTGCCGCCACCCGATCCATCGCTCCCGTGGCCGTAACGTGTGCCGTCGATGATGACGAGTGTCCCGCGCGCGCTGTACGTCCTCCCGACGAGACCGAAGCACTTGTAGCTCCCCATCGGGAGGCCGCCGGCGACAGCCGCGGGCGGAGCGGGCGGCGTTTGCTTCGGCGGAGCGGGCGGCGTTTGCTTCGGCGGAGCCGGATGGGGCGCCTTCGTCGTCGGTTTCGGGGCCTGCCCGGTGTAACCGGCCACGAACTCTTCGAGCATGACGGTGTTGTCCTTGTTCACGTCGTATCTCCGGGAGGTCTCATCGATCTCGTTTCCCGAGAGATAACCGTTGCCGCTGCGATCCAGCTGCTTGAACCGTTCCTCCGCTGACGGCGTGCCCTTGGTGCGCTCCTTCGCGCGCCCGGCCATGAACTCGGCCTTGGTGACTTCCTTGTCTCCGCTGGTATCGAACCGTACCCACCCGCCGTCGAGCTCGTTGCCGTCGAGCTGGTCATCCTTGGTGCGATCCAGGCGTTGCCACACGGCGGCATCGTCGGCAGCGCCGTCGGCTTGTAGCGGGCATGTGCCGAGAACCACCAGCGTCATCACGGCCGTTGCCTGTTCCAGGCGGCCAAAGCTTCTCATGGTGCCCCTTGGTACTATGAACGCCACAACAAGTGCAGTCGCCCGGGTAGATGGCGCGATCGGAGGTGATGCAACTCGGTGATCGCCACGTCGTAGCGGCTAGCGCAACGGTTCCCCGGTGCCTGGTCTCTCTCGTGACCCGACCGGGTCACCTGGGGCTCATCAAGCCATCGCGTCGGGTGCCGCATCGATCGGCGGCGGAGCGTCGATCGATGCGTCGGGTGCCGCATCCGGGGCCGGCGCATCGATCGGTGCGTCCGCGATCTGAGCGTCCGCCCGTGCGTCCACGATCTGTGTGTCCACCTGTGCGTCCGCGATCTGCGTATCGGTGAGGTCGTCCGGTGCGTCGATGCCGGCGTCGAGTATCGGCAGCACTCCGTCGATCGCGACGGCGTCCGGAGACGTCCGCGGCGGAGAGCTGCCGTCGCTGCACGCGCCGATCGCGGCGCTGCCTGCGCCGAGCAACGTCACCACAAGCGTGGCAGGAACTGCGAGGCGTCGGCGAATCGATCGATGGGAATCCACAAAGACGTTATCGGCTGGTTCTCCTCGTTCTTTGTCGCTCTCACGGTCGCCTTGCCAGTGCGGTGGTTCGCACACCGTGACAAGCCGGCACGCTGGCAATGGCAGTCACCCCGGCGCAGCCGTGAGGTCGTCGATCAGCTCGAGCTGCTCGGGTTGCGCTCGAGCTCGAACAGACGCGCGGGCTGGTTCGCGAACGTGCTCGGGACCTCGCGCGCGAGCGTGAAGGCGGGGAGCAACGCGGCGATCTCCTCGCGGGTCACCGGAGTCGTCGCGAGCCGGCCGCCGGGCTGGTGCGCCACGACGAGCAGCGAGCCGCCGGGTGTGACGAGCTCGGTGAGCGCACTTGCATACGCGGGCCAGCGATCGCGCGGCAGGCAATGGAGCAGGCCGCAATCGACCGCGACGTCGAACCGGCCGTCGAGGTGGGTCGCGGTCACGTCGTCGAGCACGAACTGGATCGGCAGCTCGCCGGCGCGATCGCGCGCACGACCGAGTGCGGTCGGTGCGATGTCGGTCGCGGTGACCCGGAAGCCACGGCGCGCGGCGGCGATCGCGACGGTGCCGGCGCCGGTGCCGAGATCGAGGAGGCGGCGGCCCGGCTCGCGGCGCGCGTCGAGCGCGGCGCCGAGCAGCGGATCGACATCGTCGGCGTGCCACGCGAGCTGCTCGACGGGGGTCGTCGACCACAGCTGCTCCCAGTCCGCGCGATCCTGTGGCGCGACCGCGCGGGGTGCGATCTCGGCGAGCAGGTGGCGCACGACGTCGATCACGGCGCTCGCGGGAGGTGCAGGACCGAGCAAGGCGCGGCGGTCGCCGGGACGGTGGGCGACCTCGAGGCCGAGCGCGGGGTGCACGAGCCAGCGGCCGTGCGCACGCAGCGTGGCGAGGTTCGCCTGCACGGCAGGCGAGTCGTACATCGCATCGTTCATCGACGGGACGATCATCACGGGCGCGCGCGTGGCGCACACCAGCGCGGCGACCAGGTCCGAGCAATCACCGATCGCGATCCGGGCGATCGACGTCGCACTCGCCGGCGACACGAGCACGAGCTCGGCCCACTCCGCGAGGTTGATGTGCGGGACCGGCACGCGCGCGGTGCGTTGCCACATGCTCTTCCACACCGCGTGGTGCGTGAGGGCCTCGAGGGCCTCGACGGAGATGAACCGGCGCGCGGTGCGGCTGAGCGCCACTCGCACCTCGCAGCCCGCGGCGTGCAGCCCGCGGATCAATGCCGGCGCATCGACCGCGGCGATCGCGCCCGTGATCGCGAGGACGATCCGCCGGGGCGCGAGGAGCGACGCGGGTGCGGGTGCGCGCGGCGCGACGAGCACGCCGTCCTCGACGAGCAGCGCGAGCAGATCATCGACCGGCGTTGTCGGGACCTCGCCCCCGGTGCGCACGGCGAGCTCGGCGAACAGCTCGCTGCGCGTGAGCGGCCGGCCGTGGAGCTCGAGCACCGCGCGGAGCAGCTCCGCCGAGTCACCGGCGTAGCGGCGCGCGTGCTGCGGCCCGATCACGGTCGTGCTGTCGCCGTGATCGACGATCCGCACGACCGCGGCACGCACGAGGAGTGAATCCGCGTAGGGCATGACGTCACGGTACCGCGGGATACATTCCCGACGGAGTCCGAACGGACGCAGCTGATCCGGGTTCGCGGTGGGGGGCCTCGTCGTTTCCCCAAGCACGCTGCCGGAACGCGGTTGATCGTTGGCGCGCAGGTTGCCCGGTTGCGCTCCGTCCGGAGTTGACTCGGACAAATCTCGGACCTGGCGAGCTGAGACGCGCAGCCTCGTATCGACGCGCGGAATCAACCTGGTTGGGGATCCGCGGATCCGCCGGATCCGCCGCCCGAGACCTACAGCTCGGCCCACACGGTCGCGTCGAGCTGCGCGAGCATGGCGCTCGCCACCGGCCCATCGGGAACTCCGAGGACGCGGGTCAGGTCGACGTCTGGCTCAGCACCGTCCGCGAGCTCGCGGCGCACGGTTTCCGCCGCGTCAGCGAGCTCGCGACGCTCGTCGGGCGAGAGCTGGGGCGAGAGCCACGCGTGAATGCGCCATGACAGGGTCGCGTGCCGGGCCTCGTCACGCGCGATCGCGCGCATCGCGTGCCGGACCGTGGCGTCGCCTGCCGTGCGCCCCTGGTAACCAGCGACCACCGCGCCGTAGGTCTCGCGGATGCAACCCTCGACGAGGTTGTCGAGGGCGAGCTGCCGCAGGCTGCGGCGCTGGGCGGGCGCGACTTCACGCAACGCGGGCGTCGCCCCGTGTTGTCTCGCGAGCCGCTCGCACGTGCGCGCATGCCGGACCTCGTCACCCGCAGCCGTGATCGCCGCTCGGCGCAGCCTGGCCGGTGCGCCGAGCGCCCGAAGATCATCATGGAGGTCGGCGAACGCGCGCACCGACGCGGCCTCGAGCTCAGCCTGCTGGGCGAGATAGCGCCCCACGGTCGGCCCACACCCACGACCGGGACGATACCCACCCGGGCGTCGGCCGCCGATGCAGTGCTGCTCCATCGGGAACAACGCGACGTCGAGCCCCGTCGTCGAGTCGACCTCGAGTGTGCACGGTGGCGGGATCGTCGGCGTGAACCCGTACTCTCGGCGATACACCTCGGTGCACAGGGGCTGGCAGTCCTGCTGCATCTTGCAGCTCGCGAGCAGCGTCATCAGCTGCGCATCCGGCATGTCGATGAGTACGCGCTCCGTGACGATCGGCGCCGGATCGGGGCAGCTACCGGTGACGCAGCCCGCCGCGAGCGGCGCCGTCAGGATGATCGTGGTGATGACTCGGCGTAGGTCGCGAATGCGCATGGGTGGTTGTCCTGCAGCGATCGTACCGCGGCAACCACCTGTTCTCGCGTGCGCTGGTCGAGCCGGCGCACCCTGATCGCGACATCGCCGTCGTGCGTCGCGCCGGTCGCGTTCGCGATCCCCCGAAGGTCTGGACCGGTGCGCCGCGCCATGCTCCTCGTCATGGTCGTTGCAGCTTCACGATCAGCGCCGGAGGCGAGATCGACGGGAACTCCGACGCGCCGCGCGATGCTCCGCGCAAGGACACGAGTCTCGTACCCGATGATTCGACCGACGCCGCGATCGATGCGCCTTCGATCGGACGCAAGGACCCGTTCGGGTGGGCGCCCGCGTGCGCTAGCGAGACGTTTCGTAGATCTCGGAGTTGCCGCTCCGATCGCTCGAGAACACGAGGTAGTGCTGATCCATGGAGATCGACGGATCCGTGTCGGTCGACGTCGACTCGAGCTCGGAGATCGGGACCGCGGGCCCGAACGGCGACGCCTTGTCGGGCCTCGACGCGATGTACAGGTCGCGCGCGCCCATCGTGCCGGGTCGATCGGACGCGAACAGCACGGTCAACCCGTCGGGCGTCAGCTCCGGATCGGTCTCGAGTGCGTTCGTGTTCAGCTCGGCGACCGGCGTGGGTGCGTTCCACGACGAGCCGACCGTAGGCCGGGTCGCGATGAACAGGTCACGCGTTCCGAGCCGGCCCGAGTCGAACATGATGATCAGGCCGCTGGCGTCGACGGTCGGACCGTAGTCCGCGGCGCTCGCGCTCAGCTCGACGACCAGGGTGGGTGTACTCCACGCCGACCCCGTCGCCGGGCGCGTCGACTGGTACAGGTCGAAGCCGGTGCCACCACGGTTCGACGAGAACCAGATCGTCAACCCGTCGGCGCTCAACGCCGGGCTGTTGTCCCCGAGAGCCGAGCTCAACGCGAACAGGTCGATCGGCGGGCCCCACGGATCGGTGGGGGTCGCGCGCATCGACATGAAGATGTCGTTCGCCCCCGGCATGGCCGGCGTTCGCTCCGACGCGAAGTAGAACTCGAGCAGATCCGACGAGACATATGGGTCCTCGTCGACCGAAGGATCGGCGAGCGGCCCGATCGGCGTCGGCGTGGACCACGCCGTCGGCGCGTCGACCAGCAGCGAGTCGGGCCCGGACGAGGAGTCTTGCGTCGTCGTGGCATCGGCGATCGCATCGAAGTGCAACCGGCCGCACCCTGCGAGCGCGATCGCCAGGGCGGACCGTCCGAGCCACCGCGGCGCGGTCATGCGCGCCCCAGCTCGGCCTCGAGCGCGGCGACCGGTGGTCGATGTCGCGCTGGTTGTAGAACAGGCGTCGGCACCCGGTGCCCGTTGAGCCACGTCGGCGGCACACGCTTGACGTCGAGGCGGTGCATTCTCGCCAGGCGCTGCCGGAGGTCGCCGAGACCGTTGCACGCTCGGGATGTTACACACACACCCGACGAGGGCGTGGAGACGAGGCGCCCGCGCTTGGTGGCCGACACGAACTTGGCGAGCTCGCGGAGCGCGATCCGGATCTTGCTGCGGCCGTCGATCGGAATCGCACGCGTCCCGTTCGCGCCCTGCGTCAAGGGGACCGGCATCTCGAGAGCAACGACGGGCACGGCCGACATGAACGGCTTGTCGCTGAGGTGCAGCTTGAAGTCGAAGCCAGCGTCGACGGCGCCTCCGTAGATCCTTTGGTTCCACCTCTCCGCCCGACGCTGCCGGAACGAGGGTTGGTCGTTGGCGCGCAGGTTGCCCGATTGCGCTCCGTTGTCCGGAGTTGATTCGGACAGATCTCGGACCTGGTGAGCTGAGACGAGCAGCCTCGTATCGACGCGCGGAATCAACCTGGTTCGGGAT
>Ga0102851_10000931_pt1 | contig 15874 bp, 11 predicted proteins | sample Mud3Dept3metaG_FD_79558 | JGI IMG/M metagenome (GOLD analysis project Ga0102851, IMG submission 79558) | Freshwater wetland microbial communities from Ohio, USA, analyzing the effect of biotic and abiotic controls - Mud 3 Core 4 Depth 3... | ecosystem: Environmental > Aquatic > Freshwater >... | reverse complement strand
GTGGCGGCGATGACGATCACGCCCTCGTTGCCCTCGAAGCCGTCCATCTCGACGAGCAGCTGGTTCAGCGTCTGCTCGCGCTCGTCGTGACCGCCGCCGAGGCCTGCACCGCGATGGCGCCCGACCGCGTCGATCTCGTCGATGAAGATGATGCAGGGTGCGTGCTTCTTCGCCTGCTCGAACATGTCCCGCACGCGTGATGCGCCGACACCGACGAACATCTCGACGAAATCGGAGCCCGAGATCGTGAAGAACGGCACCTTGGCCTCGCCGGCGATTGCCTTGGCCAGCAGCGTCTTGCCCGTGCCGGGCGAGCCGACCATCAGCACGCCGCGCGGGATCTTGCCGCCGAGCTTCTGGAACTTGGCCGGGTCCTTGAGGAAATCGACGATCTCGCCGACTTCTTCCTTGGCCTCGTCCACGCCGGCCACGTCCGCGAAGGTGACGGTCACCTGGTCTTCGTTCAGCAGTCGGGCACGGCTCTTGCCGAATGACATGGCACCGCGCCCGCCGGCGCCGCCCTGCATCTGACGCATGAAATAAACCCAGACGCCGATCAGCAGCAGGATCGGGAACGACGAAATGAACAACTGCATCAGGAACGACTGGCGCTCGGGCGGCGCGGCGCTGAACGTGATGCCGTTCTGCTGCAGCGTGCCGATCAGCGCCGAGTTGTCCGTCTCGGGGTTGTAGACGACGAACTGCTCGCCGGTCGAGCGCAGCCCGGTGATCTTGTCTCCAGTGAAGGTCACCTGGGACACGGTCCCGTCCTTCACGTGAGTGAGGAACGTGGAATACGGCATGTCCTGGACCGCGCTGGTGCGGCCGCTGAAGTTGCTGACCACCGTCGCGAGCACGACGGCGATCACGATCCACAGGACGACATTCTTGGCAAGATCGTTCAACGCCTTAGACCTCGGTTGCCTCGATCGACACTACACCAATCGATACCCGCGTGCCAGAACGTAAAGCTCGGCGCTGCGAGACCTCGAAGCTTTCGGTTTGCGCAGCTTCACGGATTCAAACTCCCGCCGCAGGCGCAGGACCAGCGGCTGGAATTCCCGGCCCTGGAACACCTTCATCAGCAGGTCGCCTCCCGGACGCAGGCTATGCGCAACGAAGTCCATCGCCAGGTCCACCAAATGCATGGAACGGTCGTGGTCGACATCGGCGATGCCCATCATGTTGGGGGCCATGTCCGACATTACAAGATCGGCCTTTGAGCCCCCCAGCGCGTCCCGCAGTCGGGCAAGCACGGCCTCCTCGTTGAAGTCCCCGTGGATGAACTCCACGCCCGGGAGCGCCGGCATCTCGAGGATGTCGAGCGCGATCACGCGTCCCTTGCCCGCCAATGTCCTCGCGACAAACTGGCTCCAGCCGCCGGGCGCGGCCCCGAGATCCACCACCGTCATGCCGGGCCTCAGGATTCGGTCGGTCCGCTGGATTTCCTCGAGCTTGAAGGCCGCCCGCGAGCGCCAGCCCTCCTCGTGCGCCCGCTTTACATAAGGATCGGCGGCGTGCTCGGCAAGCCAGCGGGCGGAACTCTTGGTGCGCTTGGGCAAGGGAAGCGGAAGGAAAGCGGGCGGAGAGCGGATAGTGATCAGCGGTTAGCGGATAGTGTAAGAGCAGATTGGCCGGCGCGCCTGCCTCCGCTCGGCTTGCTGCCCGCCAGTCACAACGCGCTGGTTCCTAAGCTTTAGACTATCCGCTAGCCGCTGATCACTATCCGCTTTCCCCTCCCCCATGCCCCTCACCGAACCCCAACGCAAATACCTCCGCCGGCTGGGCCACGACCGCGATCCCGTGGTACTGGTCGGTCAGGGCGGCATTTCGCCGAACCTGATCGCCGAACTGGACCGGGCGCTTGGCGACCATGAACTCGTGAAGGTGCGCGCGAGAGTCGGCGACCGTGACGCCCGCAACGCCGTCCTGGCGGAGCTGGCAGTCTCGACCGGGGCGGAAATGGTCCAACGGATCGGCCACGTTGCACTCTATTTCCGGCGCAATCCCGACAAGCCCGGAATCCTGCTGCCCACCTGACCCGCGCCAGCGCGTCGCCGCCGCCGGACCGCGCAACTGGGCTCAGACGTAGCGCACCGCTATGATCTCGAGCGACCTGTTGCCGGCTGGCGCAGCGACGTCGACGATGTCGCCCTCGCGCTTGCCCACGAGGGCACGAGCGATCGGCGACGTGATCGAAATCAGCCCGTGCCGCGCGTCGGCCTCCGGTTCGCCCACGATCTGGAACACGACCTCGGAACCATCGTCCTGATCCTCGAGGTGAACGGTGGCCCCGAAAACGACACGGTCACCGGCCGGAAGCTGGGAGACGTCGATGATCTCGCAGATGGACAGGTCGTGATCAATCTGCTTGATGCGCCCCTCGATGAAGCCCTGCTGCTCGCGAGCGGCGTGGTACTCGGCATTCTCGCTGAGGTCGCCGTGCGCCCGGGCCTCGGCGATCGCCTGGATGACCCGCGGCCGGTCCACGGTCTTGAGGCGCCGCAACTCGACCCTCAGCTTCTCTGCCCCCTTTAGAGTCAAAGGCTTACGGCTCATACCGGAACCTCTGCGTGAAGATCCTGCAGCCGATTGACCTCGACCTCCTGCAGGTGGTCGATGGCTTCGCAGGTCGCCACCGCGGCGGACAGGGTCGTGTAGTACGTCACCTTGCGGGAGACCGCCTGGCGCCGTATCGAATTCGACTCGTTGATGGCGCGTTTCCCCTCGGTGGTGTTGACGATGAGGCTGATCTCGTCGTTCTTGATCATGTCGACGATGTGCGGCCGGCCTTCGCGGACCTTGTTCGCGCGACGGCAGCGCACCCCCGCTGCATCAAGGACATCCGCGGTGCCATGCGTCGCGACAATCTCGAAGCCCCGGTCGATGAGCAGGCGGGCGAGCTGCACCGCGCCTGGCTTGTCGCGTTCGCGCACGCTGATGAGGCAGACGCCGCGCGTCGGAATCGTGACGCCGGACGCCGTCTGCGCCTTGGCGTAGGCCTCGCCGAAGCTGCGGCCGGTGCCCATCACCTCGCCCGTCGACTTCATCTCGGGGCCGAGGATGGGATCGGAGTCCGGGAACTTGGCGAACGGAAACACCGCTTCCTTGACGGAGAAGAACCCTGGCACGCGCTCACGCGTCAGTCCGAGTTCGGCCAGCGTCCGGCCGGTCATCGCCCGTGCGCCGGCCTTCGCGAGCTGCACGCCGGTCGCCTTGGACACGAACGGCACGGTTCGGGACGCCCGCGGATTCACCTCGAGCACGTAGACGACGCCGTTCTGGATCGCGAACTGGACGTTCATCAACCCCACGACGTTGAGCGCGAGCGCCATGCGCCGCGTCTGCGCCCTGATCTCCTGCTGCAGCTCCTCGCTCAGGCTGTTCGGCGGCAGCGAGCAGCCCGAGTCGCCCGAATGGACACCCGCCTGCTCGACGTGCTCCATGATGCCGCCGATGTATACATTCTTTCCATCGCAGATCGCGTCGACGTCCACTTCGATGGCCAGGTCGAGGAAACGGTCGAGCAGCACCGGGCTGTCGTTGGAAACCTGCACGGCCGTCGCCATGTACGCGCGCAGGTCGTCGACCGTGAAGACGACTTCCATCGCCCGCCCGCCTAGCACGTACGAAGGACGGACCACGAGCGGGAAGCCCACTTCGGCTGCGAGCCTGACCGCTTCGTCCTCGGTGCGCGCCGTCCGGTTCGGCGGCTGCCGGAGCTGCAGCCGGTCCACGAGCTTCTGGAAGCGTTCGCGGTCCTCGGCAATGTCGATCGAATCGGGGCTGGTGCCGATGATCGGCACGCCCGCCGCGCCGAGCGCCCTGGCCAGCTTGAGCGGCGTCTGGCCCCCATACTGCACGATCACCCCGAACGGCTTCTCGACGTGCAGGACCTCCATTACGTCCTCGAACGTGAGCGGCTCGAAGTACAGGCGGTCGGAGGTATCGTAGTCGGTCGAGACCGTCTCCGGGTTGCAGTTGATCATGATGGTCTCGAAGCCATCCTCGCGCAGCGCGAGCGCTGCGTGCACGCAGCAGTAATCGAACTCGATGCCCTGGCCGATGCGGTTAGGCCCGCCACCGAGGATCACGATCTTGCGCTTCGACGTCGGCGCCGCCTCGCATTCCTCCTCGTAGGTCGAGTACAGATAGGCCGTGGACGTCGCGAACTCGGCCGCGCACGTATCCACACGCTTGAACACGGGACGGACGCCGCATTCGTGGCGACGCTCCCGCACCGCCTGCTCGCTCGAACCGGCCAGCGTCGCGATGCGGCTGTCGGCGAAGCCCTTGCGCTTCAGTGCCCGCAGGCGCGCCGCATCGAGTGCCGCAAACCCGTCCTGATTGATTGCCTGCTCCTCGCGCACCAGATCCTCGATCTGCGCAAGGAACCAGGGATCGATGCGCGACGCGCGATGCACCTCCGCCTGCGTGAGGCCGGCGCGGAAGGCATCCGCGACGTAGCGCAGCCGGTGCGGTCCCGGCATGCGCAGCTCCTCGAGCAGCGCGTTCATCGCCTCGTCACGCAGCGGCAGCGTCACGATCGGCGCCAGGCCGTCGATGCCGATCTCGAGGCCGCGCAGCGCTTTCTGCAGCGACTCCTGCAGCGTGCGACCGATCGCCATCACCTCGCCGACCGACTTCATCTGCGTCGTGAGCCGGTCGTTCGCGCCCGGGAACTTCTCGAACGTGAAGCGCGGGATCTTCGTCACGACGTAGTCGATCGTCGGCTCGAACGACGCCGGCGTGGCGCCACCTGTGATGTCGTTGCGCAGCTCGTCGAGCGTGTAGCCGATCGCGAGCTTGGCGGCTATCTTCGCGATCGGGAAGCCGGTCGCCTTCGACGCCAGCGCCGAGGAGCGCGACACACGGGGGTTCATCTCGATCACGAGCAGGCGCCCGTCGGTCGGGCTGACCGCGAACTGCACGTTCGACCCGCCGCACTCGACGCCGATCTTGCGCAGCACCGCGATCGAGGCGTCGCGCATGATCTGGTATTCCTTGTCCGTCAGCGTCTGCGCCGGCGCCACCGTGATCGAGTCGCCCGTGTGCACGCCCATCGGGTCGAGGTTCTCGATGGAGCAGACGATGATGCAGTTGTCGTTGCGGTCGCGAACGACCTCCATCTCGAATTCCTTCCAGCCGAGCACCGACTCCTCGAGCAGCACCTCGCTGGTGGGCGACGCATCGAGGCCGCGCGCCACGATCGCCTCGAATTCCTCGCGATTGTAAGCGATGCCGCCGCCGGTGCCGCCGAGCGTGAAGGACGGCCGGATCACGCACGGGAAGCCGATCTCCGACTGGATCGCGAGCGCCTCCTCCATGCTGTGGGCGATGCGCGATCGCGGACAGTCGAGGCCGATCTCGCGCATGGCGTTGCGGAACAGCTCGCGGTCCTCGGCCATGTCGATGGCCTCGCGCGACGCAGCGATCAGTTCGACGCCGAACTTGTCGAGCACTCCCTCGCGCACGAGGTCGAGCGCGCAATTGAGCGCCGTCTGCCCGCCCATGGTCGGGAGCAGCGCCTCAGGGCGCTCTTTCTCGATGATCCTCGCGACCGTGCGCCAGTTGATCGGCTCTATGTAGATGGCGTCCGCCGTCTCGGGATCGGTCATGATCGTCGCGGGATTGGAGTTCACCAGGACGACCCGGTAGCCCTCCTCGCGCAGCGCCTTGCAGGCCTGGGCTCCCGAGTAGTCGAACTCGCAGGCCTGGCCGATCACGATCGGCCCGGCCCCGATGATCAGGACGCTCTTGATGTCGGTGCGCTTCGGCATTCGGCTGGACCTCTCCGGATCACACCGGTCTGCGCACGGGCATGGCGCCACGGCGCAGCATCGATTCGACGAACCTGTTGAAAAGCGGCGCAAGGTCCCGCGGACCCGGGCTCGCCTCCGGGTGCCCCTGGAAGCTGAATGCGGGTCGGTCCTCGACGGCGATGCCCTGCAGCGAACCGTCGAAGAGCGAACGGTGTGTCGGCCGGACGTTGGACGGTAGCGTCGCCTCGTCTACCGCGAAGCCGTGGTTCTGGCTCGAGATGAAGACACGTCCCGTGTCCAGATCGATCACCGGGTGGTTCGCGCCATGGTGGCCGAACTTCATCTTTACGGTCCTGGCGCCCACGGCCAGGCCCAGCAACTGGTGGCCGAGGCAGATGCCGAAGGTCGGCACCCCGGCCTCGAGAAACACCTGGATGGCGTCGATCGCATACTTGCAGGGCTCGGGGTCACCCGGGCCGTTCGAGAGGAATACGCCGTCCGGAACGAGCGCCAGCACTTCGGCCGCCGGCGACTGCGCTGGCACGACGGTCATGCGACAGCCGTGGTCGGCGAGCAGACGAAGGATGTTGCGCTTGATCCCGAAGTCGTAGGCCACGACGTGCAAGCGCTGGCCCGGCCGCCGGCGCGGACCCTGCTCGAGCGCCCAGTTCGTGCCCTCGTTCCACTGGAAGCTGCGCCTGGTCGTCACGACTTTCGCAAGATCCATGCCCTTGAGGCCGGGGAAACGCCGCGCGGCCTCGATGGCGAGATCGGGCCGCGACGCGGCGTCGCCACTCGCGATGCACCCGGCCTGCGCACCCTTTTCGCGCAGGATCCTGGTCAGCTTGCGGGTGTCGACATCCGCGATGGCGACGACGTTGCCGCGGATGAGGAACTCCGGCAGCGACTCCGTGGCGCGCCAGTTCGAGTGCAGCAGCGGCAGGTCGCGGATCACGAGCCCGGCGGCGTGGATCGAGTTTGACTCGAGGTCGTCCGGGTTGGTCCCGGTGTTGCCGATGTGAGGATACGTGAGCGTGACGATCTGCCGGGAATAGGATGGGTCGGTCAGGATTTCCTGGTAGCCCGTCATGGCGGTGTTGAACACCACCTCGCCCGTCGCGGTCCCGGCGGCGCCGATGGAAATGCCGCGAAACACAGTGCCGTCCTCGAGAGCCAGAACAGCGGGTGTCGTCACGACTTTGCCTCCGTAGCTGGCCTGCATACAACATGCGGGCCCGTTTCGCGCGTGCGCCAACCGTCAGAGATGAGCTCGGCTCACCCCCGTTCCTGTCTGGCTCCACGGGCTAAGTACGGAAGTTTACGCGAGCGGGTCGGGTCGTGCCACGCGAGCTTCGACGCTCGCTCGCTGGCTGCAGTTGGGCGACGACATGGTGGTCCGCGTACTGCCCCAGATCGGGGATCGGTTCCCGGGGACGCCGTTAACCCTTCCCTGGGGGCTCCGTGGCGCGGCGTCCATGCCGCGCACGGCCCCGGGTAACCGATCCCCGATCTGGAACAGCACGCGGCCAATCTGCGGCGGCAATCCGGAGCCGCGCACGAGCGAAGCGGTCCGTCGGAGGACGCGAGAGCCATGCGCGGTGAACCAGACGGAGGGCCTGCTTGCGGGACTCCGGGCATGTTCGGGGGGCCGTGCGCGGCATGGACGCCGCGCCACGGAGCCCCCAGGGAAGGGTTAACGGCGTCCCCCCGGGCATGCCCGGAGTCCCGCGAGCAAGGCCCGACGATGAAGCGCTAGAGCCCCAGCACGTCCAGCATGGAATAGAGCCCGGGCGGACGCCCAACGACCCACCGGGCGGCGACCAGCGCGCCCCGGGCGAAACCGGATCGGTCCTGCGCCGTGTGCGCCAGTTCGACCTGCTCGCCGGGCCCGGCGAAGATCAGCCGATGTTCGCCGACGATGTCGCCGCCGCGGACCACGCTGAAGCCGATGCGGCCGCGTTCGCGTACCCCGGTCTGGCCGTACCGCGCATAGTCGGCCACGTCGTCCAGCGTCCTGCCGCGGCCGCCGGCCGCCGCGCGGCCCAGTCCCAGCGCCGTGCCGCTCGGCGCGTCCACCTTGTTGCGGTGATGGGCCTCGAAAATCTCGATGTCGTACTGCTCGTCGAGCGCCCGGGCCGCGAGCTCCGCAAGCTTTAGCAGCAGGTTCACCCCCAGACTCATGTTCGGGGCGATCACGATCGGAATCTTGCCCGCCGCAGCCTCGAGCCGGGCGCGCTGTGCCGAATCGTGTCCCGTCGTGCCGATCACGATCGCGCTGCCCTGGCCGGCGCAGAGACTCGCGTGGTGGACGGACGCCACGGGCAGCGTGAAGTCGATAGCGACTTGGGCGCCGCGAAGCGCAATGGTCGCATCGTCGGAGATGGGCACTGCCATTGACGCGATGCCCGAGAGCACGCCGGCATCCTGGCCTACGCCCGGGTCGCCCGGTGCCGCGAGAGCGCCGCTCAGCCTCAGGTCGGCGGCCTCGTGCAGCAGCGGAATGATCGCCCGGCCCATGCGCCCTGAGGCACCCAACATGGAAACATTCACCATTCCGGGTCACTCTCCAAGGCTGCTGAAGAAGCGTTTCACTCCGTCAAGCCAGGACTCCTCGCGCGGGTGATGGCGTTTCGTGTCCTTCCTCAGTGTCTCGTCGAACTTCTTCAGCAGATCCTTCTGCTCGCGGGTCAGGTGCACCGGAGTCTCGACCACGACGCGACAGAAAAGATCGCCGGTCGCCCCACCCCGCACCGGCCGGATGCCCTTGTCGCGCAGCCGAAAGACGCGGCCGGACTGGGTCTCGGCCGGCACCTTGATGGTCGTGTTGCCGCCGAGCGTCGGCACTTCAACGCTGCCGCCGAGTGTCGCCGTCGCGAAACTCACCGGCACCTCGCACGACAGGTGTGCGCCATCGCGCTCGAAGATCGGATGCTCGCGCACCCGCACCTCGACGTAGAGGTCCCCAGGAGGGCCCCCGTTGCGTCCGGCCTCGCCTTCACCCGACAGGCGGATGCGATCGCCGTTGTCCACACCGGCCGGGACCTTGACCGATAGCGTCCTCTGCTTGCGAGTCCGACCCTGCCCGCGGCAGGACGCGCAGGGTTCAGTGACCACCTGACCCCTGCCGTTGCAGCGCGGGCACGCCTGCTGCACGGTGAAGAATCCCTGCTGCATGCGGACCTGGCCGGCGCCGCGGCAGGTGTCGCAGGTCGCGGGCTTGGTGCCCTGCGCGGAGCCGCTGCCGCTGCACTCGCTACACTCCGCAAGCGTTGCGAACTCGACGTTGGCGGTATCGCCGAAGACGGCCTGCTCGAGCGACAATTCGAGTTCATAGCGCAGGTCCGCGCCACGATAGACCTGTGAACGGCCGCGGCGTCCCGCGCCGAAAATGTCACCAAACACGTCGCCGAAAATGTCGCCGAAGGCATCGCGCGGATCGAACCCCTGCCCGGTTCCGGGACCGCGCATGCCCTCCACACCGGCATGCCCGAACTGGTCGTAAGCGGCCCGCTTCTGTGCGTCGGCCAGGATCTCGTAGGCCTCTTTGACCTCCTTGAACTTGTCAGTGGCCTCGTGGTCGTCCGGGTTGCGGTCCGGGTGCAGCTTCATCGCAAGTCGGCGATAGGCCTTCTTGATGTCCGCCTCGGTCGCAGCACGCGGTACATCGAGGACCTGGTAGTAATCACGCTTCGACATTCGGGGTACGGACCGGTCTGGAATGTGGAACCGCCGCGGGGGACGAATCCTCCGCGGCGGGTTGACTCAGCTAGCCAAGGATAGCGCCTCTCGCCCGATCAGGCGCCCTTGCCGTCCTTCTCCTTCACTTCCTCGAACTCGGCGTCGAGCACTTCGTCCTTGCCACCGGCGCCCGAGCCGCCGCCGGTTGCTGCGCCGGCCGGGCCCGCGCCCGCTTGCGCGTCCGAGTAGGCCTGCTGGGCAATGGTCGCCGAGGCCTCCGCAAGTGCGCGAGCCTTGGTCTCGATCACGTCCTTGTCGTCGCCCTTGATCACGCCCTTGAGATCGGACAGCGCGGACTCGACCCGGGCCCGATCGGCGGCCGACACCTTTTCGCCCAGGTCCTTGAGCGACTTCTCGGTGGCGTGCAGCAGCGCATCCGCGCGGTTACGCGTCTCGGCCAGCTCACGGAACTTCCTGTCCTCCTCCGCGTGCGCCTCCGCGTCAAGCACCATGCGCTTGATCTCGTCCTCGTTCAGGCCGCTCGAGGCCTTGATGACGATCTTCTGCTCCTTGCCGGTAGCCTTGTCCTTCGCCTGGACGTTCAGGATGCCGTTCGCATCGATGTCGAACGTGACCTCGACCTGCGGCATGCCGCGAGGCGCCGGCGGGAGATCGGAGAGGTCGAAGCGGCCGAGTGACTTGTTGTCGGTCGCCCGGTCACGCTCGCCCTGCAGGACGTGGATCGTAACGGCCGTCTGGTTGTCGTCGGCCGTCGAGAACACCTGTGTCGCCTTGGTCGGAATCGTGGTGTTCTTCTCGATCAGCTTCGTCATCACGCCGCCGAGCGTCTCGATGCCGAGCGAAAGCGGGGTGACGTCGAGCAGCAGCACGTCCTTCACTTCACCGGTGAGCACGCCGGCCTGCACCGCAGCGCCGACCGCGACCGCCTCGTCCGGGTTGACGTCCTTGCGCGGCTCCTTGCCGAAGAAGTCCTTCACGAACTTCTGCACCAGCGGCATGCGGGTCTGGCCGCCGACGAGGATCACCTCGGCCACGTCGTTGATCGACAGGCCCGCGTCCTTCAGCGCGATGCGGCAGGGCTCGATCGTCTTCTGCACGAGGTCCTCGACCAGCGACTCGAGCTTCGCCCGCGTCAGCTTCATCGCGAGGTGCTTCGGGCCAGAGGCGTCCGCCGTGATGTACGGCAGATTTACCTCGGTCTGCTGGCTCGTCGACAGCTCGATCTTCGACTTCTCGGCAGCTTCCTTCAGGCGCTGCATCGCGAGCGGGTCGCGCCGCACGTCGACGCCGCTTTCCTTCTGGAACTCGGCCGCGAGGTAGTCGATCACGCGCTTGTCGAAGTCCTCGCCGCCGAGGAACGTGTCGCCGTTGGTGGCGAGCACTTCGAACTGACGCTCGCCGTCGACGTCGGCGAACTCGATGATCGACACGTCGAACGTACCGCCGCCGAGATCATATACCGCGACCTTGCGGTCGCCACCCGACTTGTCGAGGCCATAGGCGAGTGCCGCCGCCGTCGGCTCGTTGATGATGCGCTTGACCTCGAGGCCTGCGATGCGGCCGGCGTCCTTGGTTGCCTGTCGCTGCGAATCGTTGAAGTACGCGGGCACCGTGATCACTGCCTCGGTGACCGGCTCACCGAGGAAGTCCTCGGCAGTCTTCTTCATCTTCATCAGCACGCGCGCGGAGACCTCCGGCGGCGCCATCTTCCTGCCGTGCACGTCCACCCATGCGTCGCCGTTGTCGGCCTTGACGATCTTGTACGGCACCATGTCGACGTCCTTCTGCACGACCTTGTCGTCGTAGCGGCGTCCGATCAGGCGCTTGATGGCGTACAGCGTGTTGTGGGGGTTGGTGACCGCCTGGCGCTTGGCCGATTGCCCGACCAGCACTTCGTCGTCCTTCGTGAAGGCGACGATGGAAGGCGTGGTTCGATCGCCCTCGCTGTTCTCGATCACGCGGGGCTTGCCGCCATCCATGATGGCGACGCACGAGTTGGTCGTGCCCAGGTCGATGCCGATGACTCTTGCCATGGAGTGGACTCCGTCAGTTCAGTGGTTCGATGCCCGACTACGTGGGGCCGCAGGTCGTTGATTCAAGTCAGGAAGCCGCGTCCGGCCCGCCGCCGGGCGGTTCGGGCGCCCGGGCGATGACGACGCGGGCCGGCCGCAGCAGCCGGCCGTTCAGCAAATAGCCCTTCTGGACGACGGCGAGCACGGTGCCGACGGGATGATCCGGGGTCGGCTGGGTAACCATCGCCTCGTGGAACTCGGGGTTGAACGACTGGCCCTGGGGGTCGACGACCGAGATGCCCGACTTCTCGAAAGCCCGGTTGACCAGGCGCAGCGTCGCCTCCATGCCCTCAAGCAGCCTGGCCGGGTCCGCGCCCGCCCCCGCTGCGATGCCGAGCTCCAGGCTGTCGCGAACGTCGAGAAGCTCACTGGCGAAGCGCTCGATCGCGTAGCGGCTGGCGGACTCGACGTCCCGCTGCCCGCGCTTGCGGACATTCTCGGTCTCCGCGACGGCCCGCAGATAGCTGTCGTAGTGCTCTTTCGCCTGCGCCTGGGCGCCGGCGAGCTCGGCGACCAGGCGATCCGCCTCGGAAACGCCGTCCTGATCGACCGCGATCGGGATTTCCTGCTCGGGTTGGGTCGTCATGGCTCCTGCCTGAATGTCGTGAATGCTGCCGCGCCCCGGCGTAAACCGGAGCGGCCGGCTTTACGGGGGGCGATATCGGGCCTAGCGGCGGGAATTCAAGGCCGAGCCGAGCAGGCGGGCGGTCACGTCCACGATCGGGATGACCCGCTCGTAGGCCATCCGGGTCGGGCCGATTACGCCGAGCACGCCGACGGTCTCGTTATCGAGCATGTAAGGCGCGGTCACGAGGCTGCAGTCGTCGAGGATCTGGTAGCCCGATTCCTGGCCGATGAAGATCTGCACACCTTCTGCGGTCAGGCTCTGGTCGAGCAGGTGCAGGATGTCGCGCTTGGCGGTGAATGCCTCGAAGAGTCGCCGGAGCTTGTCGACGTTCGACAGCTCGGCGAACTCCATCAGGTTCGTCTCGCCGGCGATCACGTACTCGGGCTCCTCGGGCATGCCGACGCCGACCATCTGGCGCGCGACCATGATGGCGTCGCGCATCAGCTGGTTCAGCTGTTCGCCGGCCTGGGCCAGCTCGCCCACGAGGTCCGCGCGGATTTCGCGCAACTCCTTGCCGCCGAACTGCTGGTTCAGGAACACGGCGGCGCGGCGCAGCTCGTCGGCCGAATAGTAGCGCTCGAGCTGCACGATGCGGTTCTGCACGTCGCGCCCGTTGACCACCATCACCGCGAGGACCCGATTGTCCGAGAGCGGCAGGAACTCGATCTGGCTCAGCGACTGGTGCGGCTGCCGCGGGATCGTTACCACCCCGGCCAGGTGCGTGATCGACGAGAGTACCTGCGAGGCGACCGCCACGATCGCCTTCGGATCCCGGCCGTGCTCCTCGTCGAGCCTGCGGCGCAGTTCGCTGATCACCTCGTCGGCTGCTCCGGCCGACCGCTGCCTGAGCAGCGTGTCGACGAAGAATCGATATCCCTTGTCGGTCGGCACGCGCCCGGCGGATGTGTGCGGCGAGGTGACGAACCCGTATTCCTCGAGGTCCGCCATCACGTTGCGGACCGTGGCGGCGCTCAGGTTCAGCCCGGAATCGCGTGACAGCGTCCGCGAGCCGACCGGCTGCCCCTCGCGGATGTAGCTCTCCACCAGCACCTTGAGCAGGTGCTGGGCGCGGTCGTTGAAGAGCTCGTCGGGAGATTCGGGCGTCATGCAGCCACCGGGCGGTGATCGGAGCGGATAGAACCGGCCGCCGAGCGATCCTGGACCGGCAACGGCGCGTCGTCGAAGGCAAGCATCGCAAATTCGGGTCATCGCGTCACGTTGCGCACTGGCCGGTCGAGCGTGGTGCGTGCTAAAACGCTCGACACATGAGCACTGGTACCGTCGCTTACCGGACCGTCGCCCTGGCGGGTCGCCCTGCGGAGCCGCGCATCGGCGAGGCCATGCTCGCCGTCGCCGGTCACCTGCTGCGGCAAGGCGTGCACGTGCGCGCCGTGGCCGACGGCGGCATGGACTACGCCCCGCTCGATGTCGAAATCGTGCCTGAAGCCGACCTCGCTCTGGGTACAGACATGGTGGTCGCCGTCGGGGGCGACGGCACGATGCTGCACGCGGCGCGGGTGGCCGCCGCCTGTGGCGTACCGGTGCTCGGGGTGAATCGCGGGCGGCTGGGGTTCCTTGCGGACGTAAGCCCCGAAAAGATGCTCGAAAGCGTCGACGACGCGCTGGCCGGCCGCTGCATTCCGGAAACGCGGATGCTGCTGCAGGCGACGGTCATGGGTGGCAGTCAGCACGGCACCGCCCTCGCGCTCAATGACGTCGCCGTCGCCAGGCAGGACATGGGCCGCATGCTCGATCTCAACACGTGGGTCGACCAGGCTTTCGTCAACACCCATGCGGGTGACGGGTTCATCGTCTCGACCGCGACGGGTTCCACCGCCTATGCGCTCTCCTGTGGCGGGCCCATCGTCCACCCGGGAGTCGCGGCGCTGGTGCTGGTGCCGATCTGCCCGCACACGCTGTCGGACCGGCCGATCGTGGTCGGCGCCGACAGCATCGTCGAGCTCGAACTGGCAGGCCGCCCCGAGACCCGGGCGCAGGTCGTCTGCGACGGTATCTCGTTCTGTGAGCTCGAACCTGGAATACGGTTGCGCGTCGAGCGCGCCGCGGTCAGCGCCACGCTGCTGCACCCGCCGGGTCATGACTATTTCCGAATTCTCCGCTCGAAGCTGCACTGGGGTCGCAGGGGCAGCGGCAGCCAGCCCCCGACCGACTGAAGCGCGCGATGCTGACTCACCTGCAGATTCGCGACTTCGCGATCGTCGAGGCCGTCGAGCTCGAGCTCGAACCTGGCTTCACCGCTCTCACCGGCGAGACCGGCGCCGGCAAGTCCATCCTGGTGGACGCACTGCTGCTGGTCGTGGGAGGGCGTGCGGACAGCGGCGCGGTGCGGCACGGCGCAGACCGGGCCGAGGTGTCGGCGACGTTCGACGTTCATCGCAACGCGGGCGCAGTGGCCTGGCTCGAAGAGCAGTCGATCGATCACCAGGGCGAAGTCCAGCTGCGGAGGGTCGTCGCCGCCGATGGCCGCAGTCGCGCCTACGTCAACGGACAGGCCGTGCCGGTGCAATCGCTGCGCTCGCTCGGCGAGCACCTCGTGGACGTGCACGGCCAGCTCGAGTTCCAGTCGCTGGCGCGCCGCGGCTACCAGCGCGAACTGCTCGACTCCAGCGGCGCACTCGCTGCGGAGACGACTGCAGTGCGCGAAGCTTTCCTCGCCTGGCGGGCACTCGACCAGCAGCGCAGCGAGTTGCAGCGACGTGGCCGCGATCGTGACGACCGGCTCGAGCTGGTTGGCCACTATCTCGCCGAACTCGAAGGCCTGGATCCCAAGCCAGGCGAGGTTGCGGAACTCGCAGAGGAGCGACGCCGAATCGCCAGCCTTGGCAAGCTGGCCGAGGGCAGCCGCCAGGTGGACGAGCTGCTGGCCGGCGACGACGGCGGAGCAGCTGCTGCACTGGCGCGATGCCGCGCGATCCTGAAGCAGCTCGAGACGATCGACCCGTCGCTTGCGGCAACCGCGGGGCTCGTGGAGGAGGCAGGCATTGCCTGCGGCGAGGCCGTAAGCGGCATGCGCCGTTACATGGACGCCTTGAACGCGGATCCGCAGCGCCAGGATTGGGTTGAGGCCCGCCTCGCGGCGGTCGAGGCCCTGGCGCGCAAGCACCGCGTCGAGCCGACGGAACTTTCCGACCTGCGCCTGCGGCTGGCGGCCGAACTGACGACGCTGCGCGAGGCTGCGGTCAGCGCGGGCGAGATCGAGAAACGCCTCGCAGCGGCGGCCGTTGCCTACGCAGCCGCCGCCGGGAAGCTCTCATCGCGGCGCGTCGAAGCCGCACACGCGCTGGATGGCAGGGTGACCGCACTGATGCAGGATCTCGGCATGCGCGGCGGCGTGTTCGAGACGCGCATCGCGACTCCCGAGCCGCCGCAGCTCGCCGAGCACGGCGCGGACGACATCGAGTTTCTCGTCAGCGCCAACCCGGGACAGCCCACGCGCCCGCTGGCAAAGACGGCCTCGGGCGGCGAACTCTCGCGCATCAGCCTGGCGCTCCAGGTCTCGACGCTGAGCGCGGCGCATCTGCCGTGCCTCGTGTTCGACGAAGTGGATGCGGGCGTCGGCGGCGCCGTGGCCGAGATGGTCGGACGACAGCTGCGCGCCCTTTCGGCATCGGGACAAGTGCTGTGCGTGACACACCTGCCACAGGTAGCCTCGCAGGCGGACCGGCAGGTCCGCGTCAAGAAGCGCACCGACC
>Ga0102851_10000930_pt1 | contig 15883 bp, 16 predicted proteins | sample Mud3Dept3metaG_FD_79558 | JGI IMG/M metagenome (GOLD analysis project Ga0102851, IMG submission 79558) | Freshwater wetland microbial communities from Ohio, USA, analyzing the effect of biotic and abiotic controls - Mud 3 Core 4 Depth 3... | ecosystem: Environmental > Aquatic > Freshwater >... | reverse complement strand
TTAGTGACAAGAAGTAATGATAACTCTTTTTATGCGGGACTGACACTTTATAAAAACTATTAGATCACATTATGAAAATACGATGTGTAATTATCGATGATGAGCCTATTGCCAGGGATATAATCAGAGACTATATTCTGAAAATAAATGAACTTGAGATAATTGCAGAATTCAACAAACCTACTGAAGCAATAGCTTTTTTAAATGAGAACAGAACGGACCTTCTGTTTCTTGATATCAGTATGCCTGAAATAGATGGAATACATTTTGCAAAATCTCTGTCCAATCCACCCGCTATAATTTTTACAACTGCTTACAGGGAGTTTGCTGCTAATGGATTTGAACTCCAGGCTGTCGATTACCTTGTGAAGCCAATACCGTTTGACAGGTTCCTGAAAGCTGTTAACCATTACCTTAAGCTGCATAGCAAATCAGTTGAAATGACAACATCAGAAATCCAGGAGAAACCTGAAGATGAATTTATTATACTTAAAGACAGCAAAAAGATGCATAAAGTATATCTTAGTGATATTAAATACATTGAAAGCGACGGAGATTATATCAGGTTCTATCTCCAGAACAGGAAAATTATGGTAAGGGGAAGTCTCACCTCGATGGAGGTCACATTGCCTACCGCATTGTTTCTCAGGATACATAATTCATATATAATAAACCTGAAAAAAGTCAATGCAGTAACCCTGTACTCAGTGGAGATTGAAGGTACAGAATTGCCAATAAGCAGAAGTCATAAGGAGAAAGTTTTGAAGATCCTCAATATAAAGCCTTAATTGACTGGAAAAGCCAACGGCCCTGATCACATGATTTATATTTAGCCGGAGAATGTAAAAGCTAAATCATATTTCTGTCAGCATTTTATTTGTCGAATTGACAAGACAGAAAATACTAAATTTGTAGTTTAACCACAATCCTTAAATATGTATTTCTATGTTTTGCAATCAAAGTCAGGATACAGCCAAAAATTTTGGGGATTTAGCTAAGAAATCTGCTGAAAGTAATTCTGAACCTGCTAAAAATAAAGTTGGCAGGCTTATTGTCCATCCTGCCCATAGTTCTATTTTTCATTTATAATTTTTGATACTTTAAGATAATCCGGATCATTACCATAAATAAAAAGGCAGCTTCCATCTGAAATTTTATCTATTATCTCTTTTGACAAGCCTGCTGGTAATGCCGGACAACCCCAGCTCCTGCCAAGTCGTCCATAATTCTTTGCAAAATCTGAACTGACATATTCTGCTCCATGTATAACAATCGATCTTGTTCTTGCATTATCATTAATCCCGGGTTCAAGACCATCAAGACTTAATGAGTAACCATGCTTTCCATTATAAGTTTCAGCTGTCATAAAAAATCCCAGACAGCTCTTTAATGACTTTGAGTCATTGGAAAAGCTCTCTGCCTCATTTTCACCTGAATTCTTTCCATGAGCAACAAGAGTCTTATAAAGTATCTTTTTGTTTGCAAGATCAATAACATAGAATCTTTCCTGTGTGGATGGTCTGGTGAAATCTATAATGGTAATTATCTTTTTATTTTCAATTTTACTGATCCTTTGCAAGCCTGTAAAAGCAAGCTTAAAAATATCAAAGGATAAGACATCTTTTAATCCGCAATCCGAATATATTTTGCTGATATCTTCCGATTTATTCTGCCTGTAATTATCTTTTAACTGGCACCCTGTCAGGGCTATTATCTGTATAATCAGAATAATTTTTATCATTTGTTCAGAATAACAGCCAGAATTCCTTTGTTTCACCTGGTCATTTCACTTCTCCCCAGGGAACCTGCTCCGACTGATAGTAATCAATCCCCAGTGCGCTGAACCGTTCACCGTGTTTTCCCAGTCTTGTCTTATACTCCTCCCAGTTTCTTGAGGCAGAGGAGCTCCAGCCTATTTCAGCATAGCCGGGGAGCCGGGGGAATACCATATATTCTATTTCATCAATATTGGTTATGGTCTCTGTCCACAAAGGGGCTTCTATTCCGACAATATTGTCTTTACCTACTCCGGGGATTAAAGTAGCAGGATCCCAGTTATATCCGGTTTCCACTTCAATATAAGCAGCCCAGTGTAATCCCAGTTTTGTGGATTTATCATATTGCATGTCGAGATAGGCTTTTCTTGCCGGTGACATTAATATTTTTGCACCCTGACTTACGGCAGTATTTGCGTTTTTTTCATTTGACCAGCATTGTGCAATCGCTTTTGGCTTAAGAGTTGCAAGGGCAATTTCATCCCATCCGATTACCTGTTTGCCGTGTGCTGTTACTATTTCCTGCACTCTGTTGATAAATGGAATATAATCCTCTTTTTTTGTGGCATGGGATTCATCTCCGCCAATATGAATATATGGGCCCGGCGTCAGGGAAGCCAGTTCCCTTACAACATCATCAATAAACTTATAAGTAATTTCATTTTTTGTACATAATGTGCTGAATCCCACATTTGTACCCGTGTATAGTTCAGTAGCTTTGCCATCACAGTTCAGTTCTGCATAAGAAGCAAGTGCAGCATTTGTATGACCAGGCATATCAATTTCAGGTACAATAGTGATATACCGGCCCTTTGCATACTGAACAATGTCTGCATATTGTTCCTGTGTATAAAAACCGCCCCTGCCTCCTCCAACCTGTGTGCTGCCGCCATGGGTTGTCAGGTTTGGCCATGATTTGATTTCAATTCTCCACCCCTGATCATCAGAAAGATGAAGATGCAGAACATTCATTTTATAATATGCAATGAAGTCAATAAAACGTTTGACATCTTCAATGCCGAAAAAATGACGTGAAACATCAAGCATAGCTCCGCGGTACGAATAATCCGGGTAATCGTTAATAGTACCTGTTGCAATTTTCCATGGTCCCTCCTGCTCTGCCGGCATTTCAATACCGGCGGGTAATATCTGCCTGATGGTCTGGACTCCCCGGAATAATCCTGCCGGCGTTCTGGCTGATAGTTTCACAAGCTTACTGGTTACAACGAGCTCATAGCTTTCATCCCCGGAATTCTGCCCGGAGCCTGACAGAGTCAGGTATATAGCTCCTCTTGCAGGCTCTTTTGAAGCTGCTTTTACCTTAAGTTTAAATCCGGTTGACGGCTTTAACCTGTCGGCAAGGTATTGACCGATTTCCATAAGTCCTCCGGATTCCCTCTGAACAATAATATCTGTGCCTGGTTTCAATATAAAGTACTCTCCGGTGGAGGTCACTGAAACAGGTTTTGGAATAATGCTTTCTTTTGAAAGGTCAGATGGTGTTTTTTGCGCACATGACATCTGAAAGATCAGTATAAAAATCACAACTAATGCCCCGAAGGCCTGCCTTTGTCTTTTGTTAATCATGGTCTTTAAAGTTTTACAGTATGAGTTAATTAATTCAGTATATTAAACAAGATCACATGCTTCCGGAGGCATCCAGTGTGCATCCCTGCTTTCCCATTTGATGTTGCACCCGATTGGATTTGTCAATGGGATCGATATCGGCCTTCCGGTGGTAAGTTCTTCCAGTGCTGTATCAAGATTATTTATTTTTATCCTGGAGGTATCCCGCGGACTGTCAACACCTCTTCCTGTATATACAAGCATTCTCTCCTGATTAAAAACAAAAAAATGAGGTGTGCGTAATGCGCCGTAAGCCCGTACTATTGATTGATCGCTATCATAAAGGTACACCCATGGAAATTTATATTTTTCCATCCTTACTACCATATTCGGAAAACTGTCTTCCTTATAAGTATTTTCACTGTTTGAATTTATCCCCGCAAATCCGACACTCCTTTTCAGATATTTTTCTGCGGTTGTTCTGGTAACTTCATCCGAACCTATTACATAAGGGCAATGATTACAGGTAAAAAAGACTACCAGATATTTAAATTTATCAAAATCTGACAGGCCGTATACTTTTCCATCTGTGGATCGAAGCTTGAAATCAATTGCCTTTTGCCCTGGCTGTAATGTAAATGCCATAATTATATTTTATTGGTTATAAAAATAATAACAATAGTCAAACAGTATTGTTGCCGGCGCCAGTTTTTATGTATTAAATTCCGTATATTCTGAATTAATTGATTTTTCTTTATTCACCGCAGTTTTTAATCACATCTGTTTTATCTGTTTTGAACCGGAATCATTAATTTTGAAAATATCATAACCATCATTTAAAATACATCAAATGAAATCAGGTGTCAAAACAATCATTCTGTTTATTCTGGCAAGCATAATTTGTATACCAATGTTCAGCTTTGATGATCCTGTGAAACCGGTTACACCAAAGGCATCACCGGAAGCGGCTGCCTTGCTGAATTTTTTCTATAGCATCTCCAACAAATATACACTTACCGGTCAGCATAATTTTCCGAACATAAAAGACAGGAATACCCGGTTTGTTGCCGAATATATCGGCCAGACGCCAGTCATGTTCAGCACTGACTGGGGATTTGCAAAGGAAGATGATAAAGATTCCTATCTGGCCAGGCCGGAGATTGTTAAAGAGGCTATCAGGCAGCACAAGCTTGGTTCAATTATTACAATCTGCTGGCATGCTGTACCTCCGACCGCTAAAGAGCCGGTTACATTTCAACCGGTTCCCGGGACCACTCCCCCGGCTCTTGCCAGCGTTCAGGGACAGTTAACGGATCAGCAGTTTAAAGATATACTGACACGTGGAACAGATCTCTATAAAAGCTGGTGTACACAGGTTGATTCTGTTGCCGTCTATCTGAAAAAACTTCAGGATGCTCATGTCCCGATATTGTGGCGGCCGTATCATGAGATGAATGGCAGCTGGTTCTGGTGGGGCGGCCGTTCTGGAAAATACAGCACACGTGCATTGTACCGTCAGATCTTTGAAAGGCTTGTTAAGTACCATAAACTGAATAATCTGATCTGGATCTGGAGTGTGGACCGTCCTAATAAACCCGAAATGCAATTTTCAAATTATTACCCGGGTAATGAATTCCTCGACATTCTTGCATTAGATGTCTACGGAAGTGATTTCAACCAGAATTATTATGACAGTCTCATTGTATTATCAAAAGGCAAACCAATGGTTCTTGGGGAGGTCGGAAATCCACCCACTCCTGAGATCCTTTCCAGACAGCCGGGCTGGTGCTACTGGATTATCTGGTCAGGCATGGCAAGGAGCACCCCCAGAAAACAGCACGAAATCCTGATCAATGATCCCCGGATTTTGAGCATCGAAGATCCTGCATACAGGAAGATTATTGCATCCTACCGTTCAATCTGCGGCCTTACGGCTTTACCTGAAATAAAAAAAGAGCCAGTTAGCTTTTCAGGAAAATGGCTCTTTAATGAAGAAAGGAGCATCCTTGATAACTTCGGATCCGGCAATCTTCCGGAAAAACTTGAAATTACCCAGACAGCCAGCGATATTAAAATTAGAAAGACCTTTATTAATGAAGATTCTGAAGACAGAATAACCGATGAGACTCTTGTTCCCCGAATAGAGAACAGGTCAGGTCCTGAGAATTTTCAGCAGTTTACCGCATTAACGCTTTCTGAAAATGGGGATACTGTGAATATACGATCCAAAACTACCATGAAACGCGGGAATCAGTCTTTTGAAATGGCTTCATCAGAAAAATGGAATCTCCGGGAAAAAGGAAAAGTACTTGTTATCACACAATCTTCAACCACTTTGCGGGGCAAAAGACTTCTAACCCTGTTTTATAATAAAGAGTAGATGAAAAAAGGAATATCAATTTTCTTAACGACACTGATTTTTATTACTGCTGTTTGTGCACAAAATCAGGTTCCACAGCAAAAGACCGGAACATTTAAGTTTTCAGACATCCGGTGGCGCGATATGTGTATACTTCCCGATTCTGCAACAAATACTTATTACATTGTAGGTCCGGGAGGAAGAGGTGTCAGGGCCTATACCAGTAAAGATCTTGTTAACTGGACGGGACCCCGGATGATATATAGTGCCCCGCAGGATGTCTGGGGAGAAATTCCGATTGTAAGTATCTGGGCTCCTGAACTGCATTACTACAAAGGTAAATATTACCTGTTCCTTACATTCGACACCCGGAACAAATTCCAGGAGCAGTGGCGCAAATGGCTGCCCCGGGTAACTCGTGGTTCACAGGTACTTGTTTCAGATTCCCCGACAGGCCCTTTCACTGCCTTCCTGAATCATTCAACCATGCCGGTTGATATGATGACGCTTGATGGCACACTCTGGGTTGAGGACGGAGTTCCATATATGGTTTACTGCCATGAATGGGTGCAGATTTCAGATGGAGCCGTCGGATATATACAGCTTAAAGATGATCTGTCGGATACAGTCGGGGAACCGACAAACCTGTTTCGCGGAAGCCAGGCACCCTGGGGCAGGATAAGCGATACATATGGCTGCTATGTCACAGATGGTCCCTACCTCTATTCGGGAAAGACCGGCAAACTGTATATGATATGGACCAGCGGAGGAAAGGAAGGCAATGCACTGGGTATAGCTATTTCAGAATCCGGCAGGCTTGCAGGACCATGGAGACAGCAGACGGATGCTGTTTACAAAGCCAATGGCGGACATGGCATGCTGTTCAGGACCTTTGATGGTAAGCTTATGATGATATTACACTCCCCATATAACGGTGATACCCGTCCTCACCTTTTCGAAATGGAAGATACGGGTGAAACACTCAGGATAGTAAAGGAATTCACAGGACAATAAGAATGGTATAATGTGCAAGGTGGATGGTCCCGGGCGCAACGTGCATCTTTATTTCTTCAGTGGATCCTCTGCCCTTTTATAAAATTCCTGCTGTAACTGTTCAACAGTATTATTATTCTTCAGATATTTTATTAATTCGGCAAGCTGTTTGGCCTCTTTTGTCACCATAAGCTCTCCAAGTCTTTTGTTTGGTACGGCAACATCGCTGGCAAAATGGTTGGGGTATCTTGCATACCACCATATTCCTGTATATCCGTAATTTAACTGTTTTAGCCTTGCCTGATCCAACCCTGATTCACTTTTTATTGCTTCAGTATCAACCAGATCCGGCCTTATGAAAAACATTTGTGACGTTTCCCCTTCCCCGGCATGTGAATCAAGAGATGCTTTTCTTAATGATCTGATCTCTTTATCGATTGTTTCATCATTCCTGTTCTGGAAAAAGACAACTATGTAATCCTTCCGGCTTGCCAGCTGAGACTGACAGAAATACTGCAAAAAGTTGTCATTTCCTCCATGTCCATTTAGAAGTATTATCTTTTTCAATCCGTTCCTTGACAATTCACAACATGTTTCTTCAAGCATTTTCCAGACAAGTTCGTTACTGTATGCCATTGTTCCTGGCTGGTGCCTCGCTTCATAAATCTGTCCGAAATAATATGGCGGAAACACAACAGCGTATTCTTTGCCTGCAGCTGTAAATGCTTTCTCCCTGGATTCAAACATGTCTGTGCCAAGGGGAAGGTGGGGTCCATGCTTTTCAATTATTCCCAAAGGGATTACACAGACTCCTCCGGATAGTTCTACGGCTTTTGCAAATTGAGGTGAGGTTAACTCTTCCATTTTGAATGGAATATCAATACCGGCACCGGATTGAGCAGACGACAGGACAGCGCAGAACAGTGCCAATGAAATGATAATTAGTTTTTTCATAATTTTTATTTTTTAATTTCTATTATTCTATGATCAGATATTTTAAATAATATGATTATTCTATTGTCGCAAGCCTGAATGGTTTGATTTCAAACTTTTCCCATACCTGATTGTAAATATATGGCTCATCCTTCAGGCGTTCTTCCAGCGCAGCCCTGTCAGGAACATCATAAAGAATCACCGAACCAACCATTTGTCCGGTATCATTAAGGATGGCTCCTCCGAAAAGAAACGCTCCTGCTTTCTTTACTTTTGAAATTTTTTCAAGGTGCTCAGGGCGTGATTTCATTCTCCGCTCCAACGCTCCCGGATCCGTTCCGTCATAAGCTATTAAAATGAATTGCATATCGCATCGGTTTAAAATGAGAACTATTTTTCTTTCCTCAAATTTAAAATAATTAACTTAAGTTTTAAGCTGTTGCCAGTCAGAGCAGGCAACCAGCAATAAGTAACAAGCAACCAGCAACTTACTGAAAATAAAAGCCATTCGTATGCCTGCGGCACATATATTTTATTCGTCCGATATTGATTATATTTGTTCTGATATCCGAATGCATGAAGGAGTCTGAATGTAGAGCGAATAAGAATCCGCTATGCCAAGCTTCGAATCATTATTCAGTAAATTAAATTTCCTGAGAGATCTCAGGAGAAAGGATCACTCCCGTATTTTCGGTGCCCGTGATATTTTCAAATATATTGGTCCGGGATTGCTTGTTACAGTCGGTTTTACTGATCCGGGGAACTGGGCTGCAAATATTGCAACCGGATCCGGTTATGGTTATACTCTTTTATGGATAGTGACCTTATCAACGATTATGCTGATCATTCTGCAGCACAACGTCGCGCATCTCGGTATAGCGACCGGTTATTGCCTTGCAGAGGCTGCAGCAATCTACACTAACCGTAAGATTTCCAGAATCATGCTTTCATTTGCCGAACTGGCTTCTGTTGCAACCTCCCTTGCAGAGATTCTCGGCGGAGCAATTGCTCTGCAGATGATGTTTAAGGTTCCTGTAAAAATAGGAGCAGTCCTGGTAACAATATTTGTTATAATAATGCTTTTTACACACTCCTACAAAAAAATTGAAAAATGGATAATAGGATTTGTTTCTATAATCGGTCTGTCATTTCTTTATGAATTGTTCCTTGTTGATGTTGACTGGGCAAAGGCCGGCATTTCCTGGGTGAAACCATCCATCCCGGAAGGTTCGATGCTTTTATTGATGAGCGTTCTGGGTGCTGTTGTAATGCCGCATAATCTTTTTCTTCATTCCGAAATTATTCAGAGCCGTCAATGGAACCTTGAAGATGAGAAAATCATTAAGAAACAGCTTAAATTTGAATTTGCCGATACCTTGCTTTCCATGTTTATCGGCTGGGCAATCAACAGCGCAATAATAATCATGGCAGCTGCTACATTTTTCAACCATAATATTCAGGTTGAAGAGCTGCAGCAGGCAAAAAGTCTGCTTGAGCCCCTGCTCGGAACAAATGCCGCGGTAGTATTTGCGATTGCATTATTATTTTCCGGAGTTGCCTCCTCGATAACTTCTGCCATGGCCGGTGGTTCCATTGTGTCAGGAATGTTTATGGAACCCTATAATATCAAAGACAGTCATACCCGCATCGGGGTTCTTATTTCCCTGGTAGGAGCTTTAATAATCATTTTCTTTATCGGTAATCCTTTTATGGGACTTATCCTGTCGCAGGTGTTCCTGAGCATACAGCTACCTTTCACAGTAGCCATACAAGTCTATCTTACTTCATCGAAGAAAGTGATGGGTAAATATGCAAACAGTCGTTTTCTTGTTGTTATTTTGTCAGTTATTGCAGTAACCGTTATTTATCTTAACCTGAAATTGCTTTTTGATATCATTTTCAGGTAATAAGCATTGAATCCGTGCTCATGCCAGATCAAAAATATAATACCGGAGTTGTTTTAAGCGGTGGTGGCGCCAGGGGTTTTGCTCACCTGGGAGTCTTGCAGGCTTTAAATGAAGCAGGAATATATCCGGATATTGTATCCGGGACAAGCGCCGGAGCTCTTGCCGGTGTGATGTACTGCGATGGTTATTCCCCAAAAGAGATTTGTAAGATAATGAAAGCCAGCAGCCGGTTAAATTATATGAAACCAACACTTCCCCGGGATGGTTTGTTACAGATTTCCGGAATAAGAAAAATATTAGAAACAAATCTCCGTGCAAAAACATTTAAAGATCTTAAAATTCCATTATATGTAACAGCCACAGACCTCAATAATGGTAAAGCCGTATACTTTTCTGAAGGAGATCTGCTTGACACGGTAATTGCTTCTGCAAGTATTCCTGTGCTCTTTAAACCGGTAATAATTAACAACATATATTATGTAGACGGAGGCATTCTGGATAACTTTCCGGTACATCCCATTGAAAACCGCTGCCGTCTTATTATTGGTTCCTTTGTAAACCCTGTTGGTTATGAAGGTATTATAAACGGACTCACCAAAATTGCTGAAAGAACTTTTATGCTGACCATGTCTAAGGAGGTTGATGAAAAGTTACAGAAATTTGATCTTTGTATCGCACCCCTTGAACTTAAAAACTATAGTATTATGGATCCGGTAAAAGCTGAAGAAGTTTTTAAAGTAGGATATAGAGCAACTAAAGAGAAACTTAAAGAGCCGGAAACACAAAAAATCCTTGAGTCCAAATTACTATAAATCTTTAACCATGGAGTAACACGATGTTTCACGGAGTCAAAACAGTGTTACCCGGGCTGGCGCGGATTTATAATCCGTGCCTTAATTTTCAGCACCGATTGCAAATCGGCGCTAGCATATTTCGGAATTACATTGCTGGCGCGGATTTATAATCCGTGCCTTCGCCCGGTTATAATCCGTGCCTTAATTTTCAGCACCGATTGCAAATCGGCGCCAGCATAAAGCAGAATTATCTTTAAAATGAAGGATTAGCCCCCTGCCTGCCGGCAGGCAGGCCTTCAGGGGGGTTGGTGGGCAAAAGAAGGCAGGGTTTGTGAATTACTTTACAAGTGAGTACAGCTTTTTTATTTCTGCTTCCCAGAGTGACTCTTCCGGGGTTTCAAGAATCAGGGGCATATCGTTGAAACGATCATCATTCATGATTAGAGAAAATGTGTCTTCACCCAGAAATCCTCTTCCCAGATTTTCGTGACGGTCAACCCTCGTGCCAAAATCTTTTTTTGAATCATTAAGGTGCATGCCCTTAAGATATCCAAATCCGATAATTTCATTGAATTTCTTAAAGGTCTCCTTAAAACCTGCAATGGATTTAACATCATATCCTGATGTATAGGCATGACACGTGTCAATACAGACGCCGACTCTTGCTTTATCCTCAACATAGTCGATTATAGACCTTATCTGTTCAAAAGTATGGCCCAGGTTTGTTCCCTGGCCCGCAGTATTTTCAATAACAGCGGTAACACCTTTCGTTTTTCCGAGAATAATGTTTATTGATTCTGCGATCCGTTTCAGGCAGTCATCCACAGAAATTAAATTCAGATGGCTTCCGGGATGAAAATTAAGCCTGTCGAGACCAAGAAGTTCACATCGTTTCATTTCATCAAGAAAAGAGTTCCTTGACTTTTCAAGAGGCTCTCTCTCAGGATGCCCCAGATTTATAAGATAGCTGTCATGCGGAAGAATCTGGTATGGTTTGAAATCGTATATTTCACAATTCTCCCTGAAAGCAGCTATGGCCGATGAAGTGAGTGGGCTTGAAAACCATTGCCGCTGATTTTTGGTGAACAATGCAAAAGCCTTTGCTCCAATTGCATTTGCATTGACAGGAGCATTCTGAACGCCTCCTTCAGCACTTACATGTGCACCGATGTATTTCATGATTAGTATATCTTTTAGTTACAATAACAGGTGACAGGCTGCAGGCGACCGGGGGCTCATCACTTTTTGCCTGTCGCCTTCAATCAAAATAACTGCTCCCGTCCCAGCAATGGGTACAGAGCTTCTCCTTGGGAAGTCCTATTGCGGCAACAAGGTCATCCAGACGCTGATAAATAAGAGAATCAAGGTCGAGATTCTCTGCAATTTTTTCAACCATTTTCCTATATTTATCGGAATCAGGATCTGAATATTCCTTTAGTTCGCTGTCGTTTCCATTCATCTGTTGTATTGCTCTTCGCCCTGCCAGTTCAAGCGGTGTTCTGGACTGCGTGAAATTTAGAAAATCGCATGGGTATAAAAGAGGCGGACAGGCTATCCTCATATGCAATTTAGCAGCACCGCACTTCCGCATATCGTTTGTATTGTCCTTAAGCTGAGTTCCTCTTACAATACTATCGTCAATAAAAATCATTCTTTTTCCTTCAATCACTGCTTTATTAGGAATAAGCTTCATCCTTGCCACAAGGTCCCTCTGTGCCTGAAATGATGGCAGGAAGCTTCGTGGCCATGTAGCTGTATATTTTGAATAGGCCCGCATATTTGGTATTTTCTTTTCATTTCCGTACCCTATTGCATGCCCAACTCCTGAATCTGGTATTCCACACACAAAATCCGCATCGACAGAATCTCTTCGCGCAAGGAAAGCCCCGCACCTGTACCGGCATTCATCAACATTTATACCTTCATAATAAGATGGCGGATATCCATAATATACCCAAAGAAATGAACATATCTGCAATCTGTCACCAGGTTTTCTAAGCTGCGTAAAGCCATCATCTTTAAGATGAATTATTTCTCCCGGTCCTAAAAAATATTCAAGGTCAAATCCGGTGTTTGGAAAAGAGCACGATTCTGAGGCAACTGCATATGCTCCTTCTTTTCTTCCAATTACAACAGGAGTCCTGCCGAGCTTATCTCTTGCAGCTATTATTCCATTATCAGTCAGAATAAGCAATGAACAGGATCCTTTAATATTCTCAAAAACATTTTCAATACCTGATACAAAACTCTCCTTCTCGCATATCATGTTGGCAATAACTTCAGTAGGATTTATATTTCCTTCAAAATTTTCTGTAAGATGCTTTTTCTGATCAAGAATTCTATCTTCGAGTTCTGCAATGTTTACCAGCCTGCTGACTGTGACAATAGCAAAACGCCCAAGATGTGAATTAAACAGAATTGGCTGAGGATCCGTGTCGCTAATTATTCCCATACCTGAATTTCCGGTAAACTCCTTTAATTCGTCTTCGAATTTCGTTCTGAAATAGGAGTTTTCAATGGTATGAATTGACCTTCTGAATCCTTTTTCCGGAACAATAAAAACCATACCGGCTCGTTTTGTCCCAAGATGAGAATGGTAATCTGTTCCGTAGAAGACATCATTAACACAGTCTGTCTTTGAAATCACTCCATAAAAACCACTCATATAGTTGAATATTAATTAATTAACAATCCCTCCCTGTTTTGTAAATTTAATCATTGAATTGGAAATTATTATAAGTAATCAGATATTATTATTTTTACGAACTGAAATCTTTTTAAAAATAAAATAAATGACAGAAATCAAAAACATCACACCGCCGGCAGACCCTGTTAAAAGAGGGGTTCCGATAGCGATGATCACAACTTCAATTATTCTTGCAGCAGCACTTATTTTTCTGATTGTCATGTATTTTGATCAGAAGAATAAAATGATTGAAATGGAAACAGCGCTTACCCAGGAAAAAGATTCCCTGGCAAAAGAACTGATGATAATGGCAAATGCATATGATACTCTGAAGACAGACAATGACAGTCTGAATGCAAACCTTGAAAAGGAAAAGAAAAGAATTATTCAATTGTTATCAATTAATGCATCCAACGTTCAGCTGATCAAAAAATACAAAAGTGAGTTGACTACGATGAGGGAGATAATGAAAAGCTATATTGTTCAGATTGATTCGCTGAATACCCGCAATAAAATGCTGATAGCTGAAAATACTGAGATCAGGCAGCAAATGACACAGGTTCAGGATGCTAACGTTGAACTTTCCAAAGTCAAGGAGGAATTGAATGCAAAGGTTGAAATTGCTTCTGTTATCCAGGCAAAAGATATTATTGCTGCTGCTCTGAACAAGAAGAGAAAGGAGACATCCCGTCTTAATCTGCTTGATAAATTGAGAATCTGCTTTACACTTCGTGAGAATCCTATCGCAACAGCTGGTCCGAAAGAAGTATTTATGAGAGTTATAAGGCCTGATTCACTGATTATTACTACCAGTCCTGATAATCTTTTTGATTACCAGGGCGATAAGCTGATTTATTCGGCAAACCGTACAGCAGATTATTTGAATGAGGATGTTGAGATGTGTATATTTCTGGACAATACCGGCGATTTTATTGCCGGTAACTACAGTGTGGAGCTTTATCTTGAAAATAATATAATCGGCAGGACTAATTTTATGCTTTCAAAAAGATGATTCATTTGTCTGATGGCATCATAAATTCTGATATTATATTATCAGATATCATTTTACCCTGGTTTGTAAGGACCAGGTTTTTTTTATCTATTTGCATAAGACCATAATTTCTAAATTTTCCTGCCATATTAATAACATAATCATAACCTTCTTTTTCAAAAGTTTTTTCAACAAACTCAAGATCAATTCCCCACATTGTTCTCAGGGATGTCATAATATATTCATTAAACCTGGTTTTAAGATCCAGCTCTTCCCATTCGAAAAATGATTTTCCGTTTTTTAAACAGCTGATATATTTTTTCAGGTTACGCACATTCCACTGGCGTGAATAACCATTAAATGAATGAGCCGACGGACCCAGACCAATATAGCTAACCTGTTTCCAGTAATTTGAATTATGAGATGAGAAAAACCCCGTTTTTCCGAAATTTGAAATCTCGTACTGGATAAATCCTTTTGATTCTGATTTTTCAATGAGCATGTTAAACTGCGCTGCGCTTTCCTCCTCATCAACTTCCTGAAGCATTCCTTTTTCCTTCATTTTTCCTAAAACAGTTCCCGGTTCAACAGTCAGATGATATGCTGAAAAATGTTTTATATCAAAAGCAAATGAAGTATCAAGATTATATTCCCAGTTACTTAAACTCATTCCCGGAATTCCGTAGATCAGGTCTATTGCTACATTTTCAAAACCTGCTTTAAATACTTCTTTAATTGCTGTTTCCCCCTGGATGCTGCTGTGACGCCTGTTCAGCATTTTAAGATCTTTGTCTGACCATGATTGAATACCCACGCTTACCCTGTTGATATTAAGATCTTTCAGACCTTTCATATAATCAGTTGTAACATCGTCGGGGTTTAGTTCAATTGTAATTTCATTGTCCTCATCAACTTTAAACAGCTTTTTCAGACTACCAAGGATTATACCTAGCTCTTTTACTGATAATATGGATGGTGTACCACCACCAAAATAAATGGTTTTAATATTTTCCTTTCCCAGATAATCCTGCCTGATTTCTGCTTCTTTCAAAATAGCATTAATAAATGTCTGATTATCTGAATCAGGAATTATGTGATAAAAGTCACAGTAATTACAGAACTTCCTGCAAAAAGGGATATGTATATAAATACCTGCCATGCCCGTAAAATGCAACTTCGAAATTTATAAATAAAATACCACTTAATTAACTACTTTTGCTCTAAACAAAGTAAATGATACGCAAGAATATATTTTCAATTATCACATCACTGGTGATACTGTATCTGAGCCTTCAGGGAAGTCATACATTCGACAGGGCAAATTTCATCAACATTCCCTATATTGACAAAATTGGCCATTTATGTGCATATTTCCTGCTAATGATGGTTATTATTGTTGAACACAGGAACTTTTTTACAAATACCAGACAGCTGCTTCTTGCTGCACTTATACCTTTCTTTTTTGGTATCACGCTTGAGTTCTTACAATTTTTACTGACTTCCAACCGAAAAGCAGAGGTTCTTGATGCAATCTTCAATTCTGCAGGAGTGACAATAGCAATTTTTATGTGGCTGTTTATAAAACCCTTCTACAGGGAAAATATCAAATAAATATTTCCTCCGATTTTGAAGTTCTGACAAGCTCATAAATAGTCTTGTTGCTGAATAAATTTATAAGATCTTCCCTGACTCTGGAGAAATCATCATGAATCGGACAGGATTTTTTATTTTTACCAACGCTGCTGCAGGTTTCGTTATGTATAATACAGTTCGTAAAGATCTCTTATCCATCAATAGTTTTTACAATATCCAGTAATGTAATGTTTTTAGAATCTTTCAAAAGGGAAAATCCTCCATGCGGTCCTTTTGTTGAATTAAG
>Ga0102851_10000927_pt1 | contig 15919 bp, 13 predicted proteins | sample Mud3Dept3metaG_FD_79558 | JGI IMG/M metagenome (GOLD analysis project Ga0102851, IMG submission 79558) | Freshwater wetland microbial communities from Ohio, USA, analyzing the effect of biotic and abiotic controls - Mud 3 Core 4 Depth 3... | ecosystem: Environmental > Aquatic > Freshwater >... | reverse complement strand
GTCGCCGCGTCGATCAGGCTGTTGCCGTAGATGAACTGGGTGTCGATGCCCGCCGAGTTCGCCGCGGTGTCGTCGGCCGCGACCAGATCGAGGAACAGGACCTCGCCGCGCAGGTTGAACTGCAGCTTGTCGAACAGGCCCCAGACCGGCTTCTCGTTGCCGATCGAGATCAACGTGATCTTGGCGCCGACCGTCGCGTTGCGGACGGGAGACAGCTCGCGGTCGCCGGTGAAGTACTCGCCGGCGGTCGACTCGGTCTCGTAGAAGAAGGCGTCCTTGAAGAACGTCGCCGCCGACTGCTGGTAGGCGCGCCCGAAGAACCGGACGAGCAGGTTCTTGCCGACGTACTGCGAGTACGCGGCCTCGACGTTGCCGCCGATCACGCCCCAGGTGTCGTCGTAGAACCGCGCGTCCATGTGGACCGCGGCCCGGAGCTTGGGCAGGAAGCGGTTGACGCGCGCCGACACGGACCAGCGCGCGCGGGTCGACGGGATGTGCTCCTGGGGCGCGTTGGGACCGATGCGGACGCGGCGATAGGGATTCGACTGGAAGCCCTCGATCACCTGGCCGAAGGCGCCGAGTTGCAGGTTCGTCGTCGGCGACAGGTTCTGCGTCAGCGTGACCTGCACGGTGTCGATCGAGATCTCCTCCCAGCGCGTGATCCCGAGCATCGTCGTGGGATCGAGCCGGTCCTTGCCGAAGATCAGGCCCTTCTTGTCACACGGGTCGCTGCCGAGCAGCGCCTTCGCCTCGAGCGGCGTCAGCATCGAGTTGTCCTTGTTACAGACCTCGTCGAAGCTGTGCCGGTAGGCGAGGGCGAACGTCGTGTTACGCCCCGGCAGATCGATCGAGGCGGCGCCGCCGATCTGGCGCGAGACATAGTCGCGCTCGGTGCCAGCGGTCGCGCCGAATGTGAGCCGCGAGCGCCGACCCTTGAAGCCGAGCGACACCGAGCCCTCGTTGCGGAGGTCGGAGAACGTGGTCGCGGCCGACACGGCATCGACCTGGTAGATCTGCGCCGTCGCGCCGGAGACCGCATCGGCGGCGTAGGCGATGTCGAGCGTCACGAACCGGCCGAGATCGATCCCGAAGTCGGCCTGCGGATGCACGACGGTCAACCCGCCCTTGCCGCCGTCGCGCTTCTCCGCGAACAGCGCCGTCGAGAACTCGGCACGATCCTCGGCGAGCGCGACGCCGGGGATGAGACCCGTCGCGCACAGCACGAGCAGCGAGCTGGCGCGGGCTAGTTGCACCCACACCCTCCGCCGCCGGCCCCCTGGCCGCCGGCCGCGCCCTCGCGATTGGTGCGGATGTGCTCGTTGGTCGCGGCGTGCTGCGGATCGTCGTCGAAGATCATCACCTGATCGGCGAGGAACTCCTTCTCCGAGGCGCGCACGGCCTGGCGGCCACACGCCGCGAGGGTGAGCACGGCGAGCATGAAGGCAAGGGCACGAATGCGATGCATGGAAGCCTCCATCAGAAGAAGATCGCCAGTCCGCCAGAGTACTCCTGGCCGTTGCTAGCCTTGTTCTCGTCGAACAAGGACCAGTTGCGCGCGTCGAGCCGCAGCGTGATCTGCTTCTTGAACGTGATCTCGAAGCCGCCGCCGGCACCGAGCGCCATCAGCGTCTCTTTCTCGTCGATGAAGTTGTCGGCCTTGGGCCGGATGTACGCGGCGCCGAGGCCGACGCTGACGTACGGGCCGACCACGGCGCCCGGGGCCATCCGCAGGACGAACGCGAGGCCGCCGAGGAAGAGGTCCTTCTCCGAGCGCGGCGACAAGCCGGCGAAGCCCTCGAGTGCCCAGTACGGATCGATCAGCCACGACGGTCGCAGCATGAACACGCCCTCGCGATCGAAGATCCCGGCCGAGAACGACAGGCCGACGTCGGCGTAGGCGACCGGCGAGGGGCCGAGGATCGCGCGCTTGATCGCGCGGCCCATCCGGGTGAACACGCCGTCCTCGGTCGGGCCGACATCGAACGGGAACACGACATCGCCGAGGATCCAGCCGCTCGTCCCGTCTTCGAGCTCGACCTTGAACCAGAAGTCCTTGGTGCCGCGCTCGAGCACCTGGAACACCTGGCCGCGCTCGGCGATGAACACCGTGCGGTAGCTGCCCGCGGGCCCCGAGTGCACCGGCGCCTTCTGCGCGAGGACGCGGAGGTACGCCTCGGCGCTGGCGCTCCCCGTCAGGGCAACGAGCACCGCGATCGCGAGGACTAGCTGCCTGGCACTCACTCTTCGAACCACATCAGGAAGGTCGTATCGGGCTCGCTGCCGGGTGCCATCAAGTCTCCGCCGCCGTGGGGATCCATCGACGACAGCGGCTTGGTCCGTAGCGGGCTCGCCTCGGGGTTGCCGCAGTTGAGGTAGATCTGCGTCTGGCGGTAGTTGAACGTGAAGTCGGTCGCCGACGGGGTCGCCCCGCCTTTGAAGGCGAGGGCGTTGCCGCCGGCCTCGTTGTGGCAGCCGCCGGCCTTGGTGCAGCCGTTGGTGGCGTCGGTCGGGCGTACGAACTTGGGCCACACCTCGTCCCGGAAGAAGTCGATGCCCCCGGGCGGGTTGCACAGGCCGATGTCCGACGGCGTGTCCCCGAGGTCGACGGTCGGGCAGCCCGCCAGGAGCGAGAGCACGACGGGTGCAAGCAAGGATGCACCCCGCGACGCGGCCTTAGACCGGTGGCTTCCCATCCCTGAGCCGAGCGTACACCGAACGGGCGGGCGACGACCAGCGGGCCACCACGCTTGCGACGGATCATGGTGGTTGGGTACCCTCGTGCGCGGTGTCCACAGGAGCGTCCGGTCCCCCGGGTCCTCGCCGGCCAACGGCGACGGCGACCCCGATCATGGGATCGCGAACCGTCAAGGGGCCACCACCGATCCCCGAGCGCCATCGCAGCCTCGTCCGGATCGACACGGAGCCGGAGCCGACCCGCGTCGTGCGGAGCGCGCTCGTCGGGCGCGCCGACCACCTCGCCACGTTGCACGACGTCGTCACCCGCGCGATCGACTTCCAGGCGCCGCAGCTGGTCACGATCGTCGGCAACCAGGGCACCGGAAAGACGCGGCTGATCAACGAGCTGATCAGCGACCTCGCGACGAAGAAGGATCGCGGGTTGCGCGTGTTCCACGGCGCCGCCGAGCGCAACGCCGCCGGCCAGCCGGTCCGCCTGGCCGCGCTGTCGTCGATGATGCGCGATCGGTTCGAGCTGACGCCGAATCCCGACGAGGCGAGCAAGCTGCGGTTCGCGCACGAGATCCGCACCGTGATGGGCTCGGACCAGGTCGCGGAGATGCTGCACTTCCTCGGCGCGTTCGTCGGGCTGGAGTTCCCGCCGACGCCGTTCTTGCGCGCGGTCACCGAGAGCCCCAAGCAGCATCAGGAGATCGCGCGGACCGCGGTGCGCCGGTTCATCGAGCTCGATGCGGGGACCTCGCCCCTCATGCTCGTCTTCGATGACATGCAGTGGGCCGACGGCGAGACGCTCGGCCTGGTCAGGGAGCTCGCGGGCGGCCTCGGCGGCTCGAGCGTCGTCCTCTTGACCGCGGCACGCCCGGAGATGCTCGTCCACGCCGGGGACTGGGGGCAGGGGGCGGTCGATCACGAGCGGATCGATCTGCGGAACCTCGAGCCCGACGACGCCGAGCAGATGTTCAAGAATCTGTTGTCGCGCTGCCCGAACGTCCCCGACGACACGATCCAGAACGCGGTCGAGATGACCGGCGGCAACCCGGCGTTCCTCGAGCAGCTCGTCCGACTGTTCCTCGACAACGGCACGATCGACACGTCCGGTCCGGTCTGGCGCCTCGATCCGGACAAGGCCGCGGACACCGAGCTACCGATCAGCATCGAGGAGGCGATCTCCGCGCGGATCGCGGCGCTCGAGAACGACGAGCGCGAGCTGCTCGAGAAGGCCGCCGTGTTCGGCAACGTGTTCTGGGTGTCCGCGGTGATCGCGCTGACGCGCCTCGAGCAGCCGGCCCCGACGCCGACGCCCGGGGCGCTCGAGATCGAGTGGGGCAACGGCGAAGAGGTCCGCCGCCGGATCTCGGATCTGATCTCGATCATGGCAGATCGCGACTACCTGCTGCCTCTCGACGCGGATGACTCGAGCATTCCTGGCGAGACCGAGATCGTGTTCAAGCACAACCTCGAGCGCGAGCTGATCATTCGCTCGACGGAGCCCGGGCGCCTCGCGCGCTACTACCTGTCGGCCGCGCAGTGGCTCGAGGCGAAGACCACGCAGCGCAGCGATGAGCAGCTCGAGTTCCTCGCCGGGCTCTACGAGCGCGGCGGCGATCTCCGGCGCGCGGCGCGCTGCTACCTGCAGGGTGGCGATCGCGCGCGCTCGCGATACGCGCCCGACGAGGCGCGCGCCCTGTACGAGAAAGGCCTCAAGATGGTGGGCGAGGGGGACGCCCCCGCGCGCCTCGACGGCCTGCACAACCTCGGCGACGTGCTCGAGCAGAGCGGGCGCACCGACGAGGCGATGCAGTGCTTCACCGAGATGCTGCAGCTCTCGTGGCGCTACGACAACCTCGCGAAGGCCGGCGCCGCATACAGCCGGCTCGCGCGCGGGCAGCGCCGGCTCGGAAAGTACGACAGCGCCATGGATCACCTGCGGCGAGCGCACGAGCTGTTCGAGCGGTCGCGCGACGATCGCGGCATCGCATCGACGCTCGACGACATGGGGCGCGTTAACTGGCTGCGCGGCGCGTTCGGCCAGGCGCTCGACTTCCACCGCCAGGCCCTGACGATCCGCCGCGCTCTCGGAGATCGCCGCTCGATCGCCCTGTCGCTCGCGAACATCGGGCGCGTGCACCACGACACCGGCAACTTCAAGGCGGCGATCAATCAGTTTCGCGAGGCGCTCGATCTTCGTCGGGACATCGGCGATCTCGTCGGCGTCGTGCAGTCGCTGTGCGATCTCGGCGGCGTCCATGCCGAGGACGGCAACCACGAGCTCGCCCTCGACATGCTCGGCGAGGCGCGCACGATGGCGCAGGAGATCGGCGACAAGCTCGCGCTCGCCGACGTGCTGTCGCGCGCGGGTGAGGTCAAGGCGGCGATGGGCAGGGGCGTCGAGGCGGTCAAGGATCTCCAGGACGCCAAGCTCATCGCGTCCGGGCTCGGCGACCGCGTCGCGCTCGCGGTCACTCACCAGCGGCTCGCGCAGGTGTTCCTCCAGATGGGCGACCTCGAGGCCGCGGACGTCGAGGCGCACGCGGCGGTCGCGGTCAGCGAGGCCGTCGGGTTGCGCGTGCACATCGGCTGCGGCTACCGCGTCAAGGCGGAGGTCGCAGGCGCGCTCGGCCACACACTGCAGGCCGAGGACGACTTCCGCCGCGCGATCGACATCCTCGCCGCGGTCAAGCACGAGGTCGAGCTGGCGCGCGCGTACCAGGGCCTCGCGCTGATCAAGGAGCAGGGCGGCAACGCGGCCGAGGCCCAGAAGCTGCGCAGTCGCGCGGACGACATCTTCAACCGGCTCCGCGGCGCCGCGGCGACCGAGTAGTCGGGCCGGATGGACGACGTCGACGCGCGCAAGCGGCTGGCGGCGGCGGTGCCGCCGAACGTCCGCGCGGTGTGCACGACGCTCGCGGCCGCAGGCCACCAGGCAGTCACCGTCGGGGGCGCGGTGCGCGACGCGATCCTCGGCCGGATGCCCGGGGACTGGGACGTCGCGACCAGCGCACCGCCCGAGGACGTGATGGCGCTGTTCAAGCGGACGATCCCGACCGGGCTGCAGCACGGCACCGTGACGATCGTGACGGGGAGAGGCGAGGACTCCCACGTCGAGGTCACGACGTACCGCGGCGAAGGTGCGTACACCGATTCGCGCCGGCCTGATCACGTCACGTTCGGCGTGCCGCTCCTCGAGGATCTCGCGCGCCGCGATCTCCGTGTCAACGCGATGGCGTACGACCCGGCGACCGATCAGCTGATCGATCCGTACGGTGGGCGCGTCGATATCGTCGAGAAGAAGCTGCGGGCGGTCGGCCCGACCGGCAACGTCTACGAGGATGCGGTCGCGCGGTTCACCGAGGATGGTCTACGCGTGATGCGCGCGGTCCGGTTCGCCGCGGTGCTCGAGTTCGCGCTCGATCCGGACACCGAGCGTGGCATCCTCCCCGCGCTGCCGTCGCTGGCGAAGGTCAGCAAGGAGCGGATCTCCGACGAGCTCCACAAGCTGCTCTCGACCCGGCAGCCGTCGCGCGGCCTCGCGATCGCGGAGCGCTCGGGCATCATCGCGTTGATCCTTCCGCAGCTCGCCGCGGGCTTCGATGCCTGGGGGGCAGCGCGGGGCGGGCGCGCTGCGGTGGTCGAGGCCTGGCTGGCGCGCATCGACGAGGCGTCGCGAGTGGCGAGCGGGGCGAACGAGGGCACCCGCGCGCGGTCTGCGATCATGCTCGCAGCGCTGCTTGTCGAGCTCGGCAGTCCGGACTTCGAGCCGCGGCGGCGCGACGGGCTGGTCTACCAGCAGGTCGACGCGGTCCTCCGCGCGCTCAAGTTCTCGAACCACGAGGCCATGGCGGCAGCGCACCTCGTCAGCATCGCGCGCGCGGCCGAGGTCCCCGAGCTCGCGGCGCCCGATCTGCGCAAGCTGTTCTCGGCGATCGGGCGCGAACACGCGAGCCTGGCGATCCTGCTGTGGCGTGCGCACCTGCCGGCGTCGCCCGTGATCGCCCTTGCCGAGCGGATCCTCGCCGAGCGGCACCCGCTGGCCTCGAAGGAGCTCGCGGTCACCGGCAAGGATCTGATCGACGTGCTCGCGCAGCCTCCCGGCCCGGCGATCGGGCGCCTGCTCGCGATCCTCCTCGAGCGCGTGCTCGACGACCCGCTCCTCAACACCCGCGACCAGCTGCTCGAGCTCGCCCGGCACGCGGAGCTCGAGGTCGCACGGTGACGCTGGCGCGCGACGAGAAGGTCGGGCTCGCGATCGCGGCCGTCGTCGGTGCCGCTGCGCTCGCGACGTTCGCGTACCGGCAGACGTGGTCGACCGGATCGGCGGCGCCCGAGCCCCCACCGCCGCTCGAGGTGAAAGACGATCAGGGCGCGCGGGACGAGTTCGCGCGGGTCCTCGAGGAGGCGTTCGCTGCCGATCACAACGTGGCCGAGGTCATCGCCGACGGCACGACCCTGCGCGTGAAGTGGGAGATGTGCTCGAAGCAGATGCTCCAGCGCCTGCTCCACGACGATCAGAACTTCCAGGTCAAGGCCGTGCGCGAGGTCAGCGGCCTGTCCGTGAAGCGCCTCAAGTCCCACGGCTTCAAGAAGGTCGAGTGCGACGATGGCCGCAAGGGGCTGCCGCCCGCGACGACGAAGCTCTAGCCGAGAAAGTCATCCATCACGGATGGATCCCGTTGTAGTCCGGCCCGACGCATTTCCAGTGGAGTCGTGACAAGGCAAACACGTCGCCTTGCTCCTTCTGCCCGGCCTCGTAGAGCCGGATGGCTTGCTCCATCGCGGCAATGAACGTCCGGACGCAGTCGGGCGTGATGCCGCGATACTGGTTGGTCTCGAGCGCCCAGACCGCGTAGTCGCGATCGAAGCGCGTCTGGCAGATTCGCCACGCCATCCGAGCGGCCATCTCCGCGGCGGTCTTCTCGCGGTTGACAACCACCCAGGGGTCGGCACCGCATGTACTGGTCGGAGCGGGGCGGGCGTGGTTCGTGGACGCGACGGTCGGCTCGTCATCGGGCTTCTCCGTACGCTCGACGCGGATGACGATCGTCTCCGCGCTACCGCCGCCCTGGCCGACGAGCGTGATGACGGTCCCCTGGCGCGTCTTCTTGCGAGTGACGCTCACGCTTCCCATGCGAGCGTTGCCCTCCTTGTCCGCGAACACGAACACGGCCGTGACTTCCGCCACCTCGAGCCCTACCGCGCCGTCGATCACACCCAGATCTGCGAGCACGATCCGGCCGGTGCCCTTCCGATTCTCGGAGCTGATGGTCGCTGATGTGTCATCCGGGATGGCGACCGTCTCGACCGGTAGCTTCGGTAGCTCGGTCGCAGCGACCCGCTCGAGATCGGCCACCGTCCGCAGCAGCTCGACGGAGTCTTGGTCCCGCTCCTCCGCGCTGCCAAAGCCCCCATCTGCCCACGTCGGCCCGTAGAGCTGCGACATCGTGATGCTCGCGACACCGTAGGTACCTCCTGCCCAGAGCATCGGGCCGGTGTCGTCCACCGCGTCGATCGTCGGCTTGAGACAAGCCAGGCTCACGGCTTCGCCGAGCCGACGAGCGCGCGCACCGGCATCGTTCAGCGCCACGCCGAAGCTGCCCAGCGCTTGCAGCGGCTGCCCGAACCCGCTTGCCGGCGTGACGGCGCTCGCCGAGATCCGGATCGTCTCGATGACCTTCTGCGTGGTCTTCAGCCGCGTCGTCTGCGCTTCGAGGCGTTGCTCGAGCCGATCGATCCGCTTCTTGAGATCGTCAGCGCAGAGGTCTGCCGGGTCCGGGTTCGCCGGGGTGCCGCCGCCGACGCAGCGAAGCGGTCCCGCGGTGACGTGCTCGTTGCGAGAGCATGGCGACTCCTTGCCGAAGAACCGGCAGTACGACTTGTCGAACGCAGCGGCCTTCGAGAAGCGATCGCGCACCTCATCGGGGGTGGCGCCGACCGTGAGCCCCCAGGTCTTGCCGGCCGCATCGCGGACATCCATCGCCCACTCGTCACAGCACAGCCCGCCTTCGCAGGTCGCTTGAACCTTGTCGCCAGCCCACGCCATCGAGGGCATGAGTAGCGCGGCAGCGACGACCGCGCTCCGCAGCGTCACGGGCAACAAGCCAGTCCGTGACTCGCGGTGAGGAACTGACAGTGGTCCGCAGCGACGCGAGTCTTCGTCAGCTCCTGGAGCGCCGACAATGACAAGCTTTCGTGCAGCTGTGCGATCCGCTCTACGTCCTCGTCCCAGAATAGAAGGCGGTACTCGTACAGCGACTGACCAGTTGGGCACCTTGGCGACGTGCCGCGCGCTGCGCGCACAATCGGAGGCAAGCAGAGAGTGAGCCCGTAGTTCCGCGCCGTGGCATCGATGCCAAAGCCAGATGGGCATTGGCCGGTGCAACTGCTCCCGTTCCACTTCTGGCTCGGCCAGCAGCAATGAAGCTCGTCCACGAGCACGCGCCCGTCGTAGCAGGTCGCCGGTTTTCCAGCCGCGTGCGCGGCCGCTTGAGCCTGGAATCTGTTCTTGGTCACTGCATGCGCCTTGGCGACGTTCGCGAGCGCCCGGTACTCGCCGATCGCGCGGATTAGCGTCTTGCGCTCCTTCGCTGTCGGCTGCAACTCGAGATATTTGGTCCAGTCATCGGCGGCGGCGGCGAACGAGGTCGTGATGCCGTCGTAGTTTGCGGCCGGACGCATGCGCTTCATGGATGCTTCGTCCGACTCCACTCCGGCATTGCCGACGTGGATCCCGGCACGGAGCAAATAGAGCTCTGGCCAGGTGGTGTCGATCGCGATGGCCTTGTCGATCGCCATCAGAGCGTCTGCCCACCGGTTCAGACGTGCAGCCTCGACAGCCTCGGAGCGGGCGATCTCCGCAGGGAGCGCGTGATCGGCGCTCTTGCGCGGGTTGTCGGCGAGCGCGGATGACGACATCATGAACAAGGCGATGGCGACAGGACCGGTTGCGAGAGCACGCATCCGTTGAATGTCGCACGAATGGCGCGACGAAACTCTAGCCGAGGACGGCGAACGCATCGACGACGAGCGTGCGCGTGCCGCGGCCGCCGACGACGACGCGCGGCAGATCGAGCCGCGAGATCCGGCCGTCGAGATCGACGACGAGGTGCGAGACGCGCCGCAACAGGTTCGCCAGCCCCGCGCGATCGGGCTCGGGATCGCCCGCGCGCGACGCGACCACCTGCCGCGCGAGCGCCTGCGCGTCGATCAGGCGCAGCGGCGCCGGCGCCGCGGCGATCTGTGGCGCCCCCGGCGCGTCGAGGACGACGGTCCAGCCGAGCGACGGGAGCTCGAGCAGCGAGACCGTGACCTCGCGGCCCCGGGGCGGCGTCTCGCGGACGATCACGGCGGCGCCGTCGGAGGTCGGCCTGCTCGCGGCGGTCAGCACGGCCGTGAAGGCCTGGCGCACGAGGGCGTCGCTCGACACGCCGCGCTCGACGGGGCAGCCCGCGGGCTCGGTCGGGAGATCGTGGCCCCACGGCTTGAGCTCGACCGGATAGCCGGCGCGGCGCGCGAGCTTGACCGCCGCCGAGGGGGTGGTCGCGACGGCCTGCCGCGTGATCGGCACGCCGTACGCGGCGAGCAGGACCTTGGTCTCGTGATCGCCGAGCCGGCCGTCGCCGAGCTTCGCGAGCTGGCGGCGCAGCCGCTCGTCGTCGATCGCGAGCTCCGCCGACGCGGCGCTGGGCGCCGGGCCGAGGCCGACGGCGATCCGCTCCGCGGCGCGTCCGAGGATCGCGACGGCGCCGAGCGCCGGCCGCGCGCCGTAGAGGACGATCGCGTCGCCGGCGAGCTCGCCGCGCGCCACGACCGGGACGTGCAGGCCGGGCGTGGTCTCCCGCGGTGCGCCGAGCGCCGGATCGTAGAGCACGACGTCGGTCGGTTCGTCGCCACCGATCACGGGCGGGCGGGTCCCCATGAGCTCCGCGTCGTTCGCGAGGACGAGCGCCTGCGCCTCGAGCCACGAGCCCGGCGGCGCGATCACCGCGGCCCGCGGCCCCGGCGGCATGCCGAACCGCACGAGCATCACCACGGCCTCGAGCCACGCATCGACGTCGTGGGCGAGGGCGGCGCCGTGCGCGCGGAGGTAGGCGAGGGCGGCGGCCCGCTCGATGGCCGCCCGGCCCGCGCCCCGCGGAGACGGCGCGAGCAAGCACACGGGCCGCCCGGTCTGGGCCGCGCGGGCGCACGCGGCGGCGAGCTCGACGGCGGCGGCGCCGGTCGGTGCGCCCTCGAGTGCCCACGCGATCACGTCGTCGGTGTTCGGCTCCTCGGCGGCGCGCGCCTCGATGCCACGGGCGCGGAGCGCGGCGATCGCCGTCGCGCCGAGCTGTGCGGGTGCGATCACCTGGACGCGAGCCGCGGCGACGATGGTGGCAGCCATGCGAGCCTGCGCCAATCAGCCGCTCCGCGTTCGCGGGCTGCGCGGGATGACGTGGACGGCGAGGTGCTCGGCGACGCGCTCGAGGGTGTGGCGCGGGTTCTGCGGCGCACGCGGGGGCAGCGCGCGATGCACGATGACCGCCGGATCGAGGCCGAGCGCCGGGAGGTCTAGGCGCTTCATCGACGCCGACGGCGTCGGCGTCGGGTACTCGTCGATCGCGGGACCCGCGATCCGCAGGCCGATCACCGCGGGGCCGCGGACCCGGATCGTCTGCAGCGCGTTTCCGGCAGCGCGGCTCGCGTGGATCGTCGCGCCGTCGGGCGCGATCGAGACGACGTGGGTGAGCTGTGCGGCGTCGAGCAGCTCGGCGATCGCGGCGACCTCGGGGAACCGCTCGCTGCGGCTCGCCTCGTCGACGAGGATCGTCGTCGCGCCGAGGTGGCGCGCGGCGGCGGCGACGATCTGCGCCCAGCCGAGGTAGTCGAGCTGCAGGTCGGTCACGACACCGGCGCTCGTGAGGCCGGCGCGGGTCGCTCGATCCGCGGCGAGGTCGAGCCAGGTCGGATCGCCGGCGGCGATCGCGACGGCGGGAAGCTTGCGCGGATCGGCTTGCGTGAACTTCGCGGCCGCCGCGAGGGCGCCATCGAGCCAGCGGATCGTCCGTGCGGGTGCCGCGCTGCCGAGCCAGATCGCGATCGTCACGAGCCCCCCAGGACGCGGCACAGATCCGCGACGCTCTGACCGATCGGCCCGGTCAGCGCGCCGTCGACTCCCTTCGCGCTCGACGTGTTGATCCGGACCAGGCTGCTCGCCCCTGCGAGATCGATCGCCACCGTCCCGATCATGACGCACACGTCCGGTGCGAGCGCCGCGCCGCGCTCGATCACGCCGCCGGGTGCGACCGAGCCGGCGCGCGCCGCGCCGGAGCCACCGACGAGTGGTGCGCCGAGCAGCGCCGCGAGCCGGACCGCATCGCGCGCGATCTCCGCATCCGTGGCGACATCCTCGCCGATCACGACGATCGCGCCGCCGGTGTGCGCGACCTCCGCTGCAGAGGTCCCGACGAGCTCGACCCGCGGATCCGCGGAGCTCGGCGCGACGAGCACCACGAGATCGACATCATCCTCGCCGGGAATCACGCGGTGGACGCCCCCGATCATCGCGACCGCGGCCCCGGTGTCGCTCGCGCGGACGTAGCCACCGTCGCGATCGCGGAGCTCGACCTCGTCGCCGCCGAGGACGCGCGCGCGCAGCAGCAGGCGGGCGCCGATCCGCGCACCGGTGCGTGGTCCGAGCTCGGCCGTCGACGGACTGTCGGCACCGAACAGCACGAGGCGCGGACGCAGGTGATCGAGGACGACCTGCCACGCGCCACCGATCGAGCTCCACAGCGGTGCGATCGGCGTGTCGATGACCGCGATCACCACCTTGTCGGCACCGGCGCGGGCGAGCGCCGACTGGACCGCCTCGACGCCGGGGACTCGCGAGCTGCTCGCGATCTTGCCGGTCGTGTCGGACGAACCGCGCTCGCTCGGATCGTGGACGACCAGCGCGGCGTAGAGCGTCGCGCCCCACGACGAAGCGACCGCGCGCCCGGCCGCGAGTGCCGCGATCGACGACGGGTGTGGGCGGTCGCCGTCGAGATCGATATGGACCAGGACGGCTGCCACGTCCGCCGACGCTAGCGTGCGAGCGGAGGCGCGGTCAACAATTCCGTAGTATTACCGCAGCTTGCATGCCGAGGTCGCGCGCTTGCAGCGGTTGCCCGAGACCTCGAGCTCCCAGTTGTGCCGGGCGCAGACCAGGTGTTCTCCGTCGACAAAGCCGTCGGAGATCCGGCCGCCGTCGTGCGGGCACTCGTCGACGACCACGACCAGCCGACCGCTGCCGAGGCGCGCCACCGCGACCTGGACCGCACCGTCGCGGGCCCGGACCATCTCGCCGACGTCGACCTCGACGTCGCGCAGGTCGGGGACCCCGTCGTCGGGGTCGTAGCCGAGCTCGTCGAGGAGCTGTGCGCTGACCGGGCCCATCCCCTGAACCTAGGGGGCCCGTCTGACAGTCGAATCAGGTCCCCGGGATCGTCTTGGCCTGCTGGCGCAGGCAGTGGTCCGCGAGGACCAGGGCGGCCATCGCCTCGACGATCGGGACGGCGCGCGGGAGCACGCATGGATCGTGGCGGCCCTTGGGGGCGAGGACGACCGAGTTGCCGGCGGCGTCGACGCTGTCCTGCGGCTGCATGATCGTCGCGGTCGGCTTGAACGCGATCCGGAGCGTGACCGCCTCGCCGTTGGAGATCCCGCCTTGGATGCCGCCGGAGCGGTTGGTCCGGGTGCCGATCCGGCCGTCCGCGCGCTTCTCGAACAGGTCGTTGTGCTCGCTCCCGGTCATCAGCGTGCCGGCGAACCCCGAGCCGATCTCGACGCCCTTGACCGCGGGGAGGCTCATCATCGCCTTCGCGAGATCCGCGTCGAGCTTGTCGAACACGGGCTCGCCCCAGCCGGCCGGGACGCCGCGCGCGACGGCGCGGATGACGCCACCGACGGAGTTGCCGGCCTTGCGCGCCTGGTCGACGCGCTCGATCATCTTCGCCGCGGTCACCGTGTCGGGGCAGCGGATGTCGTTGACGTCGACGGCGGTGCGCGTGACGGTCTGGTCGTCGACGGTGGCGGTGATGCCGCAGACCTCGTCGACCCACGCCACGATCTCGATCCCCTGGCGGGCGAGGAGCTGCTGCGCGACCGCACCGGCGGCGACGCGCCCGGCGGTCTCTCGCGCGCTGGCGCGACCACCCCCGGCGACGGCGCGAATGCCGTACTTCGCGTCATAGGTGTAGTCGGCATGGCTCGGCCGGTACGCCCCGGCGATCTCCTCGTAGTCCTTGCCGCGCGCGTCCTGGTTGCGGATCAGCATCGCGATCGGGGTGCCGAGGGTCAGCCCGTCGAGGAGGCCCGACAAGATCTCGACCTGATCGGCCTCCTTGCGCTGGGTGACCAGCCGGCTCTGGCCCGGGCGGCGGCGGTCGAGCTCGGCCTGGATCTGCGCGAGATCGAGGGTGAGCCGGGGAGGGCAGCCGTCGATGACGACGCCGAGACCGGCCCCGTGCGACTCGCCGAAGGTCGTGATGCGAAACAGGACCCCGAAGCTGCTACCCATCAAGTGCAGGATACGCGATTCGAAGGGGCATGTAGGTTTGCGGGGCCTGGCCCTTAGGGGGTACGCTTGACGCGCTGATGGTCGATGCGGATCGCCGTCCCACGGCTCAAGAAATTGAGGAACTGATCGATCTGGTTCGCCGCGATCCGGGATCGCCGGCGTTCATCGATCTCGGTGAGGCGTACCTGGCGCTTGGCCGCCCACGCGATGCGGTCGGTGTCGGCAACCTCGGTCTCGAGGCGTCGCCCGACAGCCTCGAGGGTCGCGTCATGCTCGCGCGCGCGCACGCCGCGATGCACCAGTGGAAGGAAGCCCAGGGCGAGCTCCTCCGCGTCGTGAAGATCGATCGCTCGAACCGGCAGGGCTTCGCGCTGCTCGGCGAGGTCCTACTCCGCCGAAGCGACTACGAGCGCGCGGTGCCGGTGCTCCAGCACGCCCAGAACCTCGATCCGACGAGCCCGCAGATCTTGTCGATGCTCAAGCGCGCGCGCGCCGGGCAGACGCTCGATCCGCCGGCGCCGATCCCGACCCCGGTGCCGCCGCGCGGCGAGACCGACAACCGCCAGGACCTCCAGCGCTCGCGGCCGCCCGCCCCGCGCTCCGCTCCGCCGCCCCAGGCACAGATGGCGCCGCACGCGGTGCCGACCGCCCCGCCGCAGATGCGCACGATGGCGATCTCGCCGGCCGCGGATCTGCAGACCCGCGACGAGCCCGCCCTCCCGAGCCCGGCGCGGTCCCTGGCCGATGCGCCGGCCCCGATGCCGTCGTCGCGCGCGCCCAAGCAGACCGCCCCGCCGCCGATGAGCGTCGAGGGCGTTCGCCCGCGCGTGATCTCGAAGGAGAAGCCGACGAACGCGGCGTCCGCGGCGCTGCGCCAGTCCGCGGCCGTCGGCGAGAGCTATCTCAATGATCTGCTGACCGGCGGGCTCCTCGACGTCGCCGGCGTGCGCGTCCCCGATCAGGACTTCGATCTGCGGCCCGAGCGGCGATGGGGACGGTCGACGCGGCGCGCGTTCATCTTCCTGTTCGTGATCCTCGTACTCGGCATCGGTGGCGGCGGTACCTGGTACTGGTGGAGCGAGAAGCAGAAGTCCGAGGCGGTCGCGCGCCTGCAGAAGGAGTCGAAGCAGGCGATCGGCGCCGGTGACTTCGTCGGCCTCGAGGCGAGCCTCAAGAAGCTCTCGGATGCGCTCGAGAAGGACGCAACGAATGTCCTGACGTACGCGTACGTCGTCGAGACCGCGGGTCTCGAAGCGCTGCTCTACGGCACCGACAAGGATCGCGTCGATCAGGCGTTCAAGGCGGTCGGCAAGGACATCGGCCCCGACGATCCGGGGGCGCGTGAGCTCGTGGTCGGCAAGGCCGCGGTCGAGCTGGCGCGGCTCGGCACCGGCGACGGCAATGCCGCGGCGGTCGCGGCGGCCGGCAAGTCGACCCTCGGCGAGGTGATGAAGAGCCTCGACGAGCACCTGGCCAAGAACCCGAACGACAAGTGGGCGCTCTGGCTCAAGGCGCGGGCGCAGCTCGCCGGTGGTGAGCGCAAGGCGGCGCGCGCGACGCTCAAGGCGGCGTCCGAGGGCGACGACGGCCTGGTGGTCGCGATGATCGATCTCGCCGATCTGCTCGTCGACGAGGGGCAGCTCGACGAGGCGGTCAAGCTGTTCGACAAGGCGACCGCGGCGTCGAAGG
>Ga0102851_10000925_pt1 | contig 15931 bp, 14 predicted proteins | sample Mud3Dept3metaG_FD_79558 | JGI IMG/M metagenome (GOLD analysis project Ga0102851, IMG submission 79558) | Freshwater wetland microbial communities from Ohio, USA, analyzing the effect of biotic and abiotic controls - Mud 3 Core 4 Depth 3... | ecosystem: Environmental > Aquatic > Freshwater >... | reverse complement strand
TCGTCGAGATCATGAAGGCGAAGGTCGATGTCTCCTTCTCGGATAGGCGGAGGGAACTCCACCCCACCTGATCGGGGTCGTGCTCGGGGTGGCTCGAGCCGTAGCCGATAAGCCCCAAGGCCCCGAATTTCTCCACGGCCAGCCGTCTGGCCATCTCGGGCATCCCGTTGACCAGAACAATTTTGCCTTTGATGTCCTTTCCCTGGTAAAAGTCCTCCCGATCGCCCGGCCCGACGTAGGCCAACTCGGCGGTCGTATCGGTGGTCGCGCTACCCGAGCACAGGGATGCCGGCACCTCCCGGAGGTCGGAAAGCTTGGTGCGCACGGGCTTTGTAACCCAGAGCTCGGCCGACTCGGCGTCCCAGGTTTTCTCCGAACGTGTCGGCAGGTCGATGATTTCGGAGTCCTCGATCCCGTATTCCTTGAGCTTCTTGAGGATGAAATCCGTCTCGAAGTACCGGCTCGCGTACTCCTGCGGCAGCCTGTTCCGGTAGACGCCGCCGAGCAGGACCTCGTTCTGGAAGGCCAAGTCGCCGGAGACCTCGTCAATGATGGCCCTGAGAACTTCCGTGGGCAACACAGTTTCCGGGCGGGGCGGAGTTGTCTGTCCCGATGCGCCCGAAATGACGGCCGCCGCGACTAAATAAGGGGCGATTCGCTGGAGCATGGATTCCTCCTGAAGTCCCCCATTCTACGCTATCGAACACGGAAACGGAAGAACGGACATCACTTGGGGGGCCGTCGCTTTTTTGCTATAATGTCCCCCGACGGATAGGAGATCGCGATGCAGGTTTCGCTCCTCAAGAATATTGTCCTGGTTTTACTTTTTCTCTGCCTGATCTGGATCCTTCGGATCGTGATCAAGCGGGAGTTGGAAAACCTCGTTCGGGCGGCGCTCATCTTTCTCCTTCTGGGAGGAGTTTTCTACTACCTCCAGACGACCGAATCCGAGACCCTGACCTTCGCCGACATCAGCGCCCAGATCAAGGACAAGTTCTTCCCGGAAAAGGCCCCCGATTATATCTACCACAGAGAAGAAGGCCGCGCGGGCAGGAACAACTATGTCCGTTACTACTTCGAGACCCCGGGGCCCAAGCTCTCTCTCGACTTTGATCCCAAGACGCAGTACTTCCACATCAAAGATGTTTATTCGGTCAACCGGATCCTGGAGTATCTCGAGCTCCCCAAAGTCAAGGTCGCCGTCCGGGAGCTGGCCTCGCTGACGGGCTCGCGGAACGACCTCACTCTTTACCGCTGGGAGGATTATCCGCTCGGCATCCTCACGGTCGAGCGCGGACTCTGCCAGGACAGGGACAAGCTCGAGTCCTATCAGTGCATCGTCAGCATCATGATCGCACGGCGATAGCCAGCGCAGTCACGAACACAAGAAAATAGGCTCCCGCCAGGATGAAGAAGGTCCGCGAGTCCACCCCTTTTGTTCCAAAGAGCTTTGCCTCTCCCGCTTTAGGCAAGGGCGAGGGGTCCCAGGGAAGCCCGAATCGGTCGCACAACCCTTTGACATAGAGCAGGTGGATAACCGGGATGCGGCGGGCGGCCATCTCGAAAATCACCCCGCGGCGCTCGCGCGAGGGAATCCGGGAGAAATCCGCCAACCCGGGTCCGACCTTCAGGATTTCCGAGTCCGTGCCCATGTTCGCGTAGCTCCCGCCGATATTGATAAAGGCCTGGATGCCCGGTTCCCCGGCTTCCGTCTCGAAAAGCCGCAGGCGTTCCCCGACGTTTCTCTCGAGGTCGGGCTCGGAGATAAAAGCAAGACCTGTCTCCTTTCCCATGCGGACGAGCAAGGCCCGGCCTTCCGGGCTCATGTCTTTGCCCATGTCCTGGTCGCCGCCCAGGGAGAGCGCTAGGGGCCGGGTGGATAAAAGCCCCGACCGGTTGAGACAACCCAGCATATCCAGCCAGTTGAAATCCGGCCGATTGGCCCCCCATTGCGAAGCTCCAAGGGAGCAGATCAGGAGGCCGCGGGCTTCCAGGGACTCGACGGCGCAGAGAGAAGCCATGATCAAGGCCGGGAAGGAGCTCGAAGCGCCGATGGCCACGACACCTCCCTTGCGAACGCCCGCCTGCTGGAGAAGCAGAGTGACGAGCGCCGCGAAATTTGGATTGGTCGTCGTCCTTTTTGCCTCCAGGTTTCCGAGCGAGGTGGTGATTATAGAGGTGTCGAGGCCGATAAGCCCGGTCCGGTTGATATCCGTGACCGAATCCATGGCGATGCCCCGGCTATCCCGGCATTCCCGGACCGCCTCCAACGCTCTTTCCATCCGGAGGGAAGCCGCGAGCATCACATCCCTGATCGCGAGAGGTTTTGCCAGGAAGGCCAGGGCGGCGGCCAGGAACAAAAGGCTTATAAGTCCGAGCGCATAGATCGCGGGTCTTCGATCTTTCAAGCTCATTATCCCATGTTCAGAAGACTATCCGGACAAGGCCGGCCAGAAAATAGGTGACGGCTGTCACGGTAACCAGCGAAGCGAGCGTCGGCAGGAATTTCTGCCTTTCCAGGTTTCCCGCCAGAAGCCCCGGAATGATGAACCCAATCACTCGAAGCTCCGCGGGACCGGCCGGGAGCCCGGACGCGGCCATGGCAAAAAGCTGAGAAATCAAGGCACCGAGAAAGAGAAGGATCACAAACCGCCGCCGGCCGAAGAGGATGAAATACCGGGCCAGAAGCTTATAAAGCAGGAGGCTCACGCAGGCGACGACGATGGTCGCCGCCGCCCGCAGCGGCTGATCCAGGCTGGCGGCGAGGAAGGCGGGAACGATGATTCCTCCGGGATAGATTCCGGTGGCTTCGATGTAGAGAAGGGCCACGGCAAGGCCGATGAAAACCGTCTCAAAGGGCATAGGGCCTCCCGATCTTCTGCCAGTATTCCACCAGGGCTTCTCCCATTCCCCCGATATTCCCCAGGCCGATGACGACACCCCCTCCGCTTTCCGCCGCGGCGATCTTTTCCATGACGGATAAGGGCAAGCGGTCAGGGATGGGAATCAGGCGGGGCGGCTGGACCGACTTTTTCCGGACCCTCAAGGAATGGACATGAGCTCCGATCCCATACAGGCCCCGGAATCCGGAAAAAAAGCCCTCGCGGTGGGCCTCGAGCCATTGTTCGGTCCGGTCGCCGCGGTCGGCGCGGAAGTTCAAGAGGCCGATGAGCGGCCGTCCGTCCGGGATGTGCCTTCCCCGGAGATGGGCGAGAATCAACCGGCTCGACTCCGGCTCATTGGCCGCGAAGGCGCTCACGAGAGTCCAGGTTGCCTGGGAGCGGCCCAGCTCGGCCTGCCAGGCCTTGAGGCTCCCGAAATCCGGCGCGGCGGCGGCGATCCCGCAGAGGGCCGCGGCAGCGGAGACTCCGAGGTGGGAAGCCACGGCTTCGGCCAGGCGTTTATCCTCATCAAAGAGCGAGCCGTCTTTCGGGTTTTCGATCAGGACAATCCTCGCGCCCGCCCTCTCAGCCGTCCTTTCGAATTCCGGATGACGCTCGGCCTCCGGGAGAAAAACCGTCATCCCGGACCGGATGGCCGAGGCCAGGCTCCGGGCGATCTCCGGCTTGGTTTGCCCCATCTCCTCCCGGTGGTCCAAGCGGACATTGGTGATCACAAGATATTGAGGCGAAAGAATGCGGCCGGACTCGACGGCCAGATATTCGGGCCGGATGCTCATCATCTCGACGACCGCCGCCCGGACGCCGAGGCCGGCGGCTTCCCTTAGGATGCCTTTCTGTTCCAGGATCGAGGGGCGGCCGCGCCGCGCCATCTCCTCCTCCCGGCCGTCGGGGCGGATGATGACGGCCCTTGATCCGGTCGTTTTGGCCAGAACAGAAAACCCGGCCTCCCTGAGAGCGGCGGCGATCATCCGGGTGACCGTCGATTTTCCCCGGGTCCCCGTGACCGCAACACGGACCGGAATCCGCGCGGCGTTCCGCAGGACGGACCTCCGCTCCAGATAGAGCCGCAGGCAAAGAACGGCGAAACAGACGGCCGTTGTCACGAGCGCTCGGATGGCCCGACTCCTCTGTCCTCCTGATTTTTCCTGAGGTCTCCCATTATAGCGAATTTTCCCCGGTCCTGAAAAACCATCAGGTCCGCGATCAACATCCCTTTGCAGCAATCAAGAGATGAGACAACTTGGGCATGTCGGCGTTTCGGCTTTCCGGGGCTGAGTCTTCCGGGACATTGTGGGCCGCCCGGGCCTGCGGTATAATATACGGTGTGCCTATAGAATTAATAAAGATTCGCGCGAGCCGCGATTCGGGAGGAAACAATGCGGAAATTTCATAGATGGCCGATTATCAGCCTCGGCCTCACCCTGGCGATCCTGGGTCCAGGCGCCCCGGCCTTTCCCCGGGGAGCCGCGGGAACGGATGGGCCGGCGCTCCGGCAGGCCGGGGCCCCGGAATACCCCGAGCTTCCGGGGTTCGGGAAGAAGTGCCGGATCGATGACGATTTCCATTTCACCTACGAGTTCACGGAAAAACCCAGGCTGGGCACGGCCATCCTGCGCGTCCGGGTGATCGACCGGGAGGGAACCCAGAGCACGGCCTTCTCCGTTCTCGGCCGCTCCGACATGCCCGCGATGGCCGGCGGCCATGACTCCGGCGAGCAGGAGTTTAAGCTCAACAGAAGGGGCGACTATCTCCTCCCCCTCAGCATCGTCATGCCCGGCGAGTGGGAAGTCAAGTTGACAATCAGGCGCGGGGATGTCGTTGTCCTCCGCGGCGCATTCCGGTTTGATGTTTAGACGGTTTTCTTTTCTTTTCTGCCTGACGCTCCTCGCGGCAGGAACTGGCTCCGCCCAGACTTCCCTGTTCTATCTGGAAGCCCAGGGTGTCGCCGGCTATTCCAGCTCCCTGGACAAGTGGGTCGCCTATTCCCTACATCAAGACGACGTGATGCAAAAGCCGGGCCTCGGTTTTGATTATGTACAGCGCTTTTCCCGGGAAACGGGAGATTTCGCCGTCCTGGCCGTCCAGGCCCGGCTGGCCTGGAACGCCGACAGAGGAAAAAAGCTCGAACCCCAGCTCTACAACGCCTACCTCAAGTTCAAATTCCCGGGAGTCGACTTTTGGGTCGGCCACAACCGCCCGGCCTTCGGGCTCTCTTCGACGTTTGACGTCCATGCCCAGATACTTCCGACGCTGGTGATGTACGGATACGGTTACGACCGGGATTGGGGGTTGGGCCTGGGCCGTGACTTCTCAAGGGGAAGCTGGGGCCTGTCCCTGACTACGGGGTCGGGCATGGTCCTGCGGCTCAAGGACGGCTATCTTCTTTCGGGACGACTCTCTCTCGGCGTCCTCGGCCGGGACAACTGGACGGCGGGCCTGTCCGCCGCCGCCGGGGAAGCCCTGGAGACGATGGGCTATACGCTCATGTCCCCTGACCCGATGCCCTTCCGCATGGCGGGTGTAGATATCACGCACACCCGGAACAACCTGGAGAACCGGGTCGAGGCGGCGGTCGGGCGGAAATTCGGCAAGGACGCCTGGGCCGTTTTCTGGCGTCTGGGCATCAACCTTCTCGGGGAAGAAAGGCTGAAATGGGAAGTCCAGCCGCTTTTCATGAGGGAGGAGGGCCAGGGCTCACTCCATCTCGGCACGGGGCTTTCCTTTCTCGCCACCGGCGACCTCACCGTCCGGGTGATGGTCGCCTATGACCGCAAGGCGCGCGACTCCCGGGCGGTTCTCCAAATCTATTATTATAAAAGGATTATCTTTTAGGCGGCGAGGCATTGAAATGAGCAAACCCCGACTCCTCGGCAAAATCATCTTTGCCTGGGCCATGTTCGGTCTGATCATGGCTCCCCTCTCCGCGGCCGTCGGCTGCGATCTCAACGACCCCGACCGGGATGTCAAGCGGCTGTTCCCGGAATCCACGGGATACAAGACGCTCTATGTATCGATCGATCAGAAAGGGGGCGCCGGCCTGCTCCGTGAGGTCGAGGCGCGGCTGGGCGACCGGTTTCAAGGCCTGTACGAGACCGTCGACGTTCCTTACACGATGTACCAGATCTTTCGCGGCAAGGAGCTCATCGGATACATCCACGGCGTCAACCAGAAGGGCCGTTACGGCGGCATCCAGGTCTTCCTGGCCCTCGACCTCGAGGGGACGATCCGGGCCTTCTATTTCCAGAAGCTGACTTCCCAGTACGCCAAGAGCCTTCGCGATGCCAAGTTCGGCGAGCAGTTTGTCGGCCTCAACCTGAAGGACTTCTACGGTTACAACGTGATCAGTCATCAGGCGGCGCCCGGCAGCCGCGTCGCCGGGATCCAGAACCCTGCGCCAGAGGCCGAATCGGACTTCCGGGCGGCCCTCCGTGCAACCAAGAAGAACCTCATCCTCGTCGACGAGTTCCTTCTCGGAAACCGCCATTTAACATACCTGCAAAAAGGATAGAAAATGAAAATCTACCAAGTGGCCTATAAAAACCTTTTGCGGAAAAAAGTCCGGACCGGGTTGACCCTCCTCGGGATCGCTTTGTCGGCCTGGGTACTCGTTTCGCTCTTTGGGTTCAACCGCGGCTACGAACGGGCCCTCAACCGGGACATCGACAACATGGGTTTCCAGGTGCTCGTGACGGCCAAGGGATGCCCGTACGAGGCCGCCACCCTGATGCTAAAGGGCGGGACCGGGCTCCGGTACATGAACGACTCAATCGTGGTCGATGTCCTCAAACACCCGGAGGTCGAGAAGATAACACCCATGCTGATGGCGGCCATATTCGACCCCAACAAGGGGGAAAGCGGCGGGATCTCCGCCTTCCTGGGTGTCGACCCGGCCACCTATCCGGCCATGAAATCCTACCTGAAGTTCACCCAGGGAGCCTGGTTCGCCGATCCGGACGCGACCGAGGCCGTTCTGGGCTACGAAGCGGCCGAGCTCGAGCAGAGGGAAATCGGCGACAAGCTGCTCATCCCCGAGAAAAACGTCGAGCTCAGGGTTGTCGGCGTGCTCAGCCGCACGGGAACACAGGACGACGGGACGATCTTCGTCCCCCTGCGCACCATCCAGAAAGTCTTCGAACAGGAAGGGAAGCTGACGGCCATCGGGATCAAGGTCAAGAAAGAGGCCAACATCACGCTGGTCGAGCAGAAGCTCTACGACCTTCCCGACGTCCAGGTCGTCTCCCTGGCCCAGGTGAAGGAGACGATCATGAGCCTCATCTCCACGGCCAAGATGATGGTTTTCTCGATCGCCCTGATCGCCATCCTCATCGCCATGCTGGGCGTCGTGAACACGATCTTGATGTCGGTCTTCGAGAGGTTCCAGGAGATCGGCATCATCAAGAGCATCGGCGCCATGCCCTGGGATGTCTTCAAGCTCATCTGGGTGGAGACGATCATCCTCTGCCTGCTGGGCGGAGGCCTGGGGATCGGGTTCTCTTTCATCCTTTCCAAAATCACCGAAACGCTGGTCCGGAGCCTCCTCCCCTACACGCCGACCGGAAGCCTGGTCGTGATCAGCTCGGGCCTGGGCCTTCTGACCATGGCCATGGTCCTGGGCATCGGGATTATCAGCGGGCTCTATCCGGCCTGGCGCGCGGCCAGGGTCCGGCCGCTCGAGTCCATTCGCCGGGAAGGGGAATAAAATGAACTGCCAGGAATGGGCGCTCGAGGCGACCGGCATTACCAAGATTTACAGGCGGGGGAGCGAAGACATCCCCGCCCTGGACGGGATCTCCCTGAAGATCCGCCGCGGAGAATTCGTCTCCTTCGTCGGCCCGTCCGGCTCGGGAAAGACGACGCTGATCAATATCCTGGGCTGCCTGGACAACGCGACATCCGGCAGCCTGAGTCTCTGTGGAAAGACGATTTTCACGGAGCGCCAGAGGCTCTCCGAAGCCGATCTGACCAGGATCCGGCGCTCGGTCTTCGGCTATATCTTCCAGAAGTTCTATCTCCTGCCGACGCTCACCGTCCTCGAAAACGTCGTCCTCCCCTTCACATTCTTTAAAAAGGCGGGGGCGGACAAGGACCCGCTGGAGATCCTGCGCTCCCTCGGGCTGGATAAGCGGACAAACCATCTGCCCGGCCAGCTTTCGGGAGGCGAGATGCAGCGGGTGGCCATCGCCCGGGCGCTCGTCAACAACCCGGACATCCTGCTGGCCGATGAGCCGACCGGAAACCTGGACAGCAAGCGAAGCCAGGAGATCGGCGAGGTGCTCCGCCGGCTGAATGAAAACGAGGGGCTGACCGTCCTTCTCGTCACCCATAACCCGGCGCTGGCCCGGCTCGCCGGCCGGACGATCGAGCTCCGGGACGGCCGGATCCAGGGCGGAGCATCCCCCGAGCCCCCGGACTCGGGGGCCAACCTGCGTGAATGTTCATAAACCTATGGGCTGCCCGTAAGAGATGATGGTGGGGAAGGATTGGAGGAGAGGGGGTTTTACGGGGAATAACCATTTGCGCTTGACAGGAATTCTCGGCCGGACGTACTATTCCCGAGGGGCTCACGGACGAAAGCCCATGGGAAAAGGCGCGTGAAGGAAAAGAATCTGGGCGGTCCCGCCATCCTTTTCTTGGGCGGCTTTATCATCATGTCCCTGACCCCTTTTTTGCCCGGCAGGCAAGCCCAACGGCCTGACCAAGCCGATTCATCGAGGCTTGCTGCGGTCTTGAAAAAATCAGGGGAATACTGCCGGAGGCTTGACCGGGCCGCCCTCGATTTTATCTGTCTCGAAGAAGTCAGCGAGATGACCCGATCTTTTACGCCGCACACAGAGCTCTATCTTTACGATTATCAATTCATCCGCAAGAACCGGGAGACGAAGGAAAAGAGAAACCTGGTCGCGGTTGACGGCAAGAAAACCGAGGTCCACGACTCCCCCCTGTACACCGCTGCATTCCAGTATAAAAATGTCATGTTCGGTCCGGTCGGCCTGTTGAGTTCCACCTGGCAAGCCTATCACGATTTCAAGCTGGCCGATGAAGAGCTCTTCTCCAAGGACAGGGTGGTTGTGGTAGAGGCAACGCCGAATTCCTTTCTCGTCACTCCCCACTGCTACGGGAAGATCTGGATCAAAGAGGACGATGGCAGCGTCTTGAAGATCGTCTGGGATCAAAGGTCGCTCGGAAATTTCCGGAGCGCCGAGGATTGGGCCAAGGCTCACGACGCCGAATTGCAGATCACGGCCTACACGGAGTTCGGTTTCGAGAAAAACGGCCTTCGCTTCCCCAGCCGGAACTATTCCGAATACGCCTACCTGGATAAGAATAAACGAAAATTCGTCAACGCCGAGATATCCATCGTCTACAAGAACTACAAGTTTTTCACGGTCGAAACCGAAGTCAAATACTAATCGGCCTTAGGTTGAGCCCCGCCTTCCTTTTTCCCGCGGCCGAATAACCCGAGGAGCGCCGGAAGAACCAGAAGAGTCATCAGGGTGGAGGTGACGAGCCCCCCCACGACGACGACGGCCAGCGGCCGCTGGATTTCCGACCCCGGGCCCTGAGCGAAGAGAAGAGGAGTAAGGCTGAAGATCGTGATCGTGGCCGTCATCAGGACCGGACGCAACCGGTTGGCGCACCCCTGGAGGATCGCTTCCCGGAGTGGCTTTCCCTCTTCCTGGAGCTGGATGATATAGGACAGCAGGACGATTCCGTTGAGCACGGCGATGCCGAATAGGGCGATGAACCCGACCGATGCCGGCACGGAAAGGTAGAGCCCCGAAAGGTACAGGGAAGCCACTCCTCCGATCAGAGCGAAGGGGAGGTTCATCAGGACGAGGAGCGCCGGGCGCAGGGAGCCGAAGGTCAGAAAGAGCAATAGGAGGATGAACCCGATCGTCGCCGGCAGGATGACAGCCAAGCGGCGCATGGCCCTCTGCTGGTTCTCGAATTGCCCTCCCCAAGTCAGATAATACCCCTCCGGCAGGCGGACGTATTGCCCGATCGCCCGCTTGGCCTCGGCCACGAACCCCCCCAGGTCCCGGCCGCTGATGTTGCATTCGACACCAATCCGCCGCGCGCCCGATTCCCGGCTGATCTGGACGGGGCCCTCGGACATATCGATATCCGCCAGCTGTCCAAGGGGAATGCGGGTCCCGTCCGGCGCCCGGACGAGGATGCGGCCCATGGCCTCGACCGAATCGCGCCGGCTCTCGAGGTAGCGGAGCTGCAGGTCGAAGGACTTCTCTCCCTCGGAGATACGGGTGACGGTTTTTCCTCCGACGGCCGTCTCGACGATCGTTTGGACAGCGGCGACATTAAGGCCGTACCGGGCGATCTTCTGCCGGTCCGGCCGGACCGAGACATAGGGCTGGCCCGACACCGTCTCGACGACCAGGTCGGAGGCCCCCCGCATCCGCTTGAGGACGGCCGCGATCTCGGCCGCTCTGGCCTGCAGGACATCCAGGTCCTCCCCAAAGACCTTGATGATGAGCTGAGCCCGAGTCCCGGCAACGATCTCGTCGATGCGGCAGGCGATGGGCTGGCTGAAAGAGAAGGCGATCCCGGGAAAGGCCGTCATGGCCTCGCGCATCTTTTCGGTCAGTTCTTCCCTCGTCCGGGCCGTCGTCCATTCCCGGCGCGGCCTGAGCATCCCGACATAGCCCGTCTTCTCAACTCCCCGGGCCTCGATGGCAATCCCGGTCTGGCCCGTCTTGCCGACGATGGCCACGAGCTCGGGGAACTTCATCAGGCGTTCCTGGACTTTGCGGCTGACCTCGACCGATTCAGCCAGGGAGATCCCCGGCAAAAACTGGAAATCCATGTCGAAGGCGCCCTCGTCCATCACCGGCATGAACTCGGTCCCGAGCCGGGGGATAAGCAGAACCGCTCCTGCCAGAAGGCCCGCCGAGACCAGAAAAAGGACAGCCTTGTGGCTCAGGGACCAACGGAGAAGAGGAAGATAAAACCTTTTTAGCACGTCGACAGCAAAAATGCGTTTTTCCCGATGGGCCCTGAGGACAAGTAGGCACAAGGCCGGGATGACAAGAAGCGACAGGAAAAGCGATCCGAAGAGCGCGATGATATGGGTGAAGGCCAGGGGAAAGAACATCTTCCCCTCGATCCCCTGGAGGGCGATAATCGGGATGAAGGTCAGGGTGATGATCGTCTCCCCGAAAATGCTGGGCTTACGGACTTCGAGCACCGCCCGGGCCACCGTCGTGAGCTTTCGGGCGGCGGTTCCCGCTTCCCCGAGATGCCGCGCCACGTTCTCGACCTGGATGATGGTCGCGTCAATGATCATCCCGATCGAGATGGCCAGGCCGCCGAGCGACATGAGGTTGGCCGACAGGCCGAAGAGGCGCATCATGATGAAAGTGAAGAGGGTCGAGAGGGGAAGGGCGAGAAGGACGATGAAGGCGCCACGGAAGCTCCGCAGAAACACGTAGAGGACAAGAACGACGAGCAGGGAACCGATGATCAGGGCTTCGGACACCGTGTGGAGACTGTCCCGGATGATGTCCGACCGCTTGTAATAAGGGACGACCTTGATTCCCGCCGGAAGGAAGCTCCCGGCGTTGATTTCGGCCACCCTCTTTTCGACGCCGGAAACGACCTTCCGGCTGTTGGCGCCCCGGAGCATCATGATGACGCCGCCGACCACCTCGCCCTTGCCGTCCTTGACCGCCGCACCCTGGCGGACGGCCTGGCCCGGCAGCGTTTCGGCCACGTCGCGCACAAAGACGGGGGTGCCGTCCTCGGATTTGAGGACGACGTTCCCGATATCCTCCGCGGACTGAAGGAGGCCAATGCCCCGGACAAGGTACTGGACCGACCCCTGCTGCAGGATGTTACCGCCGACATTGAGGTTGTTGGCCTGCAATGCCTCAGCCAGGTCGGCAAGCGACAGGTCGTACTTGAGCAGCTTATCGGGGTCGGCCAGGACCTGGTATTGGCGGATATGCCCACCGAAGGAGTTGACCTCATTGACGCCTGGGATGGACTTCAACATCGGGGCCAGGGTCCAGTCCTGGACGGTCCTCAGGTGAGTGAGGTATTCGACCCGCTCGGCCTCATCCGCAGGGACGGGGCCCTCCAAAGTGTACTGGTAAATCTCCCCCATCGCCGTCGAGACCGGTCCCATGGTGACCCCGACGCCGGGCGGGACCGTCTCCTTGGCTTCGCTCAGCTTCTCGTGAACATTTTGCCGGGCGAAGTAGATATCCGTGCCGTCTTCGAAGACGGCGGTGATGACGGATAGGCCGAACCGCGAGACCGAGCGAAGCTGGGTGAGTCGGGGCAGGCCTCGCAGGACCATTTCGAGCGGATAGGTGACAAACTTCTCGACCTCGAGAGGCGACATTCCCGGCGCGGAAGACAAGACTTCGACCTGGATGTTCGTCACGTCCGGGAAAGCGTCGATGGGAAGCCCGATAAAAGACCATGTTCCTAAAGCGGCCAGGAGAAACACCCCGACGACAACGAGGCCGCGGTTGCGGAGGGAGGCGTCGATGAGCCGGTTAATCATGCTCATGTTCGTCCCCCATGGTCCCCTTCAGCATCTCCGACTTGAGGAGGAAGCTTCCCTTCGTCACGACCTCGTCCCCCTCGGTCAGCCCGCGGAGGACCTCGACGAAACCGCCGGACCGTTCGCCCGTTTCGACAAGCCGGAGCTCATAGGTCCCCGGCCCGGTCCGGAGAAACACAACCGGCCTGGACTGGAAATCCTGGAGGGCCAATTCGGGGATGACCAGCCCTTTTCTTTTCTCTCCCGCCGAGATCGAGGCTTCGATATACATGCCGGGTCTCAGGCGTTCGCCCGGATTGGCCACTTCCACGCGCGCCTCGACGGTCCGGGTTTTTTCGTCCACAACACCCGCGATTGTGACCAGGCGGCCCCGGAACTCCTCTCCCGGGAAGGCCTGGGTGTGGAGAGAAACCTCGACCCCGGTCCGGACCGCGGCCAGGTCTTTCTCGTAGATCCGGACGACAGCCCAGAGAGTCGCCAGGTCCGCCAGCAGGAAAAGGGCGGAGCCCGGCTCGACAGAATCTCCGACGACCGCGGTCTGTTCGATGATCCGGCCGCTGAAGGGAGCCCGCACCGGCAGCAAAGGCCGGACCGATTTCGTCCCGATGAGTCCGTCGATCTCGGGTTCGCTGATCCCCAAGGGAAGGAGCTTGGCCCGCGCCGCCTGAAGGAAAGCGAGGGCGGGGCGGGCGTCCGGAGTACTCTGGAGCCTGGCGCTCCGCTCCGCCGCCTGGACGACCTCGGCCTGGAGGGCCAGGAAGTCCTGGCTGTATATATCGGCCAGCACCTGGCCTTCCGCGACTCGCTCGCCCCGGAAGGCCGCCAGGCGCTCGATCCGGCCCGCGGCACGGGCGGTGAGGCGTACCAATCGCCGGCCGTTGAACTCGAGTTCGCCCACGGCGGTGAGGCGGCGGACGATCTCTTCGATCCGGGCGGGCTCAACGGAGATGCCTCCCGTTCGGACGGCCTCTTCGGCGAGGCGGAGAGTGGCCGTCGAAGGGGCGCTCGTCTCCTCCTCATGGTCTTTGCTCTCCGCGGGCGGAGAATTCCGACAACCCGTTCCCACGAGCGAAAAGGACAGGGCGAGAAGAACCGGCAATAAGGTTCGGAGATGTCGCATATCGTTCCTCCTTCAGCCTTCTTCACCCGCCGCTTCGAGGTCGGCGAGCCCGCACAAATACAGGAACAGGGCCTGAAGCCGCTCGATCGCCGCCGCGCTGTACGTCCTATGAAGGTCGAGCAGGTTATAGGATTCGATTTTCCCATATTGGTACTGCGTCAGACCGGAGCGGAGCTCTTCCTCCATTTCGGCCAAAAGCTCTTGCTCGAAAAGACGAACCTGGTCTCCGGCGGAGCGTACGGAAACATAGGCGGCTTCGACCAGCGAGTCCAGCCTGCGGGCCTGGGCCTCGACGGCCGCCAGTCGGGAGGCCTGCTGGGCCGCCGCCTCAAGCCTTTCGCCCTCCGTCCGAGACTTCGAAAGGGGCAGGCTGAGGCCGAGGGCGATCCCCCAGGCGTTCCAGCGGATGCTCGGGAAAAACAGGCCGAGAGAAAAATCCGGGAGCCGGTTCTTGGAGGCCAGAGCGGCCAGGGTTCCAGCCTGTTCAGATTGAAGAACGGCGATCTTGAGAGACGGCCTCGATGCCCGGGCGGCCGCTTTCACCTCTTCGAGCATCCGCTCAAAGGGGACGTAGATCATATCGGTGGCCAGGCTGAAGGAATCGCCCGGCCGGCCGCCCAGAAGGAGAGCCAGATCGGCTTTCGCCGTCTGAGTTTCACGCCGCGCCGCGATCATCTCGTTCTCGAGGCGGGCTTTCTCCACCCTGGCCCGAAGGACATCCCCGTAGGCGACCGCTCCGGCTTGATAGCGGATGAGAGAGGAATTGATGATCTCATCAAGGATTTGGGCAAGCGCTTGGGACGCGGCGACGGTGCGTTCGGCGAGCACCGCTCGCCAATAGGCCTTTTTGACCCGGGCCGCAACGGTCAAGCGGGTTCGTTCGAGCTCGAGGGAGGCGATATCCTCGCCGGTGCGTCCTGCTTTGGCCCGAAGATCGCGTTTTCCCGGGAACTCGATGGGCTGCTCGAAGCCGAGGTTGATCTCGGTCAATTCGGACGTTTTTCGGCCGAACGGGATGCCCTCCGTGCTGAGGGAGAGGCGCGGCTCCGGCCGGGCTTCAGACTGCAGGCGGCGTCCTTTGGCCTCTTCGAGGCCGTGCCCCGCCCGGACGACTTCCGGATTATTCAGCAGCGCGATCGAGACGGCCTCCTCGAGCGAGAGCGGCCTTTCTTCCGCCGGGGCGGGACGGGTGAGCGCGCCCAACAACAGCAAAAGCGGTATGATCTTTTTAGACATTTCGGACTCCTCTGAAAAAAGGAGAGACAGGGAAACGATCAGGGAGCTACGAAGAGTTATGCCCGGGGCGGATGGAAGATGCCGAAGGCCAGGAGCCGGATGGGACGGTTGCGGGGCGGCTCTTCCGCCTGGATGAAAGCACGCGGAGCTTCAGAAAGAGCGGCTTCAACCGGCGCATAATAGGCGTGGAAAAAGCAGAGGCAGGACATCGTCCGGCAGGAAATGGTGTCCTCGAGGGACTGGGCCGTGTGTTCCCCATGGACGAGACAGGGGTCGCCCAGGAAGTGGATATGGATGAGCGTCAACAGGAAGAGCAGGCTGAGGCCTCCGCTGAGCTTTTTCCGCTGCCGCTTGGTCATGGGATCCTCTATTTTGCCATTCGGGAGGCCGCTCGTCAACTTGGTGTACTCGAAGTTTGTGCCTGCCGAGGACGTAAAGAGAGTTTACGGGATGTAAGGAATTTTACTTTCCGCCGCGAATCGTCGCCGTAGACGGACTCCAGCGGGGTTGAGGCGCTTGTGAGGAAGAGGGAGTCCCTGCTGGAGTTTATTTATGAGAGAAGAAAAGGTGAAGGGTTCTCTTTTCCAGGGAGAAATCGCGGTCCGTGCTCATGGCCGTTTCCTCGCTTCTAAGCCAGGAAATAGAAGAAGAACATCAGGAGAGCCAGCAAAAACATGATCTTCGACACGGCTCGGGCCTCCTTCGGCATTTTCTTCGCTTTTATAACAGCAAACTTTATGCCAAATGAGACTCAGCGTAATAGCTTCTAGGCGCGATGGGCGGCGAGGGTACGGATTCCTTCGACCAGCTTGGCGACGTCTTCCGTGGTCACGTAGATCGGTGTGGACACCCGGACGGCCAGGGTCCCCGCATCCTTGCTGCCGATCGTCCGGACCACGAGGTTGTATTTCTCGCGGACGTAGTCGACGATCCGCTCGGGGTCGACTCCCTCCAGGGAAAAGGCCGTCAGGCCGGCCGAAAGGTAGGGATCGTCGGGCGTGTTGATCTTGACGCCGGGGATCTTGCGCAGTTCCTGTTTCAGCTGTCCGGCGAGGGCCTTGATCCGGCGTTCGATCCGGGCCGGACCGATCGCGTTAGCGAAGTTCAAGGCCTCATCCAAGGCAAAGATAAGCGCATCGGCGTCCT
>Ga0102851_10000924_pt1 | contig 15932 bp, 16 predicted proteins | sample Mud3Dept3metaG_FD_79558 | JGI IMG/M metagenome (GOLD analysis project Ga0102851, IMG submission 79558) | Freshwater wetland microbial communities from Ohio, USA, analyzing the effect of biotic and abiotic controls - Mud 3 Core 4 Depth 3... | ecosystem: Environmental > Aquatic > Freshwater >... | reverse complement strand
TTCTGGCGTAAGTGGCTATTCTGGCTCTGGAGTCTCAGGCTATTCTGGTTCTGGTGTAAGCGGCTATAGCGGCTCTGGAGTCTCAGGTTATTCTGGAAAATCAGGATATTCTGGATCTGGCGTATCGGGCTATTCTGGTTCTGGTGTAAGTGGCTATTCAGGCTTCTCCGGTTATTCTGGTTCTGGAGTTTCAGGCTATTCTGGCTCTGGTGTTTCCGGTTATTCTGGCTCTGGAGTAAGCGGATATTCAGGTCGTTCTGGCTATTCGGGTTCTGGCGTCTCCGGTTATTCAGGTTCTGGTGTCTCTGGTTATTCTGGTTCTGGCACATCAGGCTATTCCGGCTTTTCGGGATACTCGGGCTCGGGTGTAAGCGGCTATAGTGGTTCTGGTGTCTCTGGTTATTCTGGTTCCGGTGTAAGCGGCTATAGTGGTTCTGGTGTCTCTGGTTATTCGGGTGCGTCAGGCATCTCGGGTTATTCTGGACCATCAGGTTTCTCGGGATATTCTGGTTCTGGCACATCAGGCTATTCAGGAATAAGTGGTTACTCTGGCTCTGGAACTTCAGGATATTCTGGTTCCGGTGTTTCTGGCTATTCTGGCGATTCAGGAATTTCTGGTTATAGTGGCGCTGGTGCTCCTCTTTCTGGTGGTTCAAGCGGATATATAGCTAAATGGGATAGTGCTTCAGGCATTGTTCCATCACTTGAAATATATGAAGCTGGTTATAGCGGATTTGTTGGTTATGGAACGACTTCGCCTGCTGCTCCTATTCATATCGTCAAGATTTCTGGTAATAAATCTGCTCCTGCTTTCTTAATTACTGGATATGCTGCCGATGATTCGTCTGGTGATGCTGATGGTTGTGGTCTGTGGCTTACACATAATGCATCTGGCAATAGACAATATGTATTTGGCAATACAGAAAACAAAACAGGTGTTAGATTCATCAAGAATGAAATTGATGGGTACAATATAACTAGTGGAATACGTCTAGTTCTTAATCTTGGAACTGAAACGCATGAAGCTAACTTTAACGGTAAAACACCAACGGTAACTATTTCAGGAACCGCGTATGACGTATGGCACGATTTAAATGCTCAAGATCGAGCTGAAGCAAAGCATTTAAAAGTTGATAATTACGGTAACATGATTCTTAATTCCGAGGCAATATCAGGAACTTCGGGTCATTGGCAATTAGGCGTAACGTCTTCAGTTGTCAGTGGAACTACGCCGGGTATACCAGCAAATGCGCCTTCTGATTATGTATTTAAAATTTCGGGCATACCCAATGGTAATATTAGTCAAAATTGGTGGTATGTCAATGATCAATCAAAAATTTATGCAAACTGGTATGCGGCAATTGGTTCAGGAGATGCAGCAACTATTTCTCCATATTTATATTGTGAACTATGGGATACTTCTATTGTAGGTGCGGGATTCTCCGGCGCACTTTCTAATCTCGCTGGCAGCGGTATCGGATGGACTGCTGGCGAAGGATTTGCCACTCCAGCATCTGGCACTAGAAGATTTGGTGTTGTCTGGCAGCGAAATGGCGAATCCGGAGCTGATTGCTATGTAGCTCATCCTCGAATGACATTCGCTATTACTTCTGGAATGATTGCCGATGCTGCAGGCCTTTCAGGTTTCAGCGGTTATAGCGGCGTAGGTTATTCAGGTGAATCTGGATATTCAGGTCATCAAGGTGCCGATATTTTCTCACAGTCGGGTGAACCCTCAGGCGCAGTTGACGGCGATCTTTGGTGGGATACCGATGACGATGGTGGATCTTATAACTCTGGTTACTCTGGCTTCTCTGGTTATAGCGGTCTCTCTACTACTGTTGCTATTGGAATAATGATTGATGGATCGGCAGTTGCGATTACAACAGGAGTTAAGGGCGATATTAGCATTCCATTTGCTTGTACTTTAAGTGATTGGACAGTGTTAGCTGATCAATCTGGCTCTATTGTAATAGATATCTGGAAAGATACATATGCAAACTATCCACCGACTGTTGCCGATACTATTATCAGTGCTTCTGGTACAAAGCCAACGATAACAACATCAAATAAGGGCTATAGCGGTGCTCTCACAAACTGGACAACATCTGTTGCTGCAGGTGACACATTACGATTCAACGTAGATTCTTGTACGACAATTACTCGAGCATCTCTAGTGATGAAAGCAACAAGGACATAATCATGGCATTTTCATTCAGTGTTGACACAGATAAGACATTAATGACGGCTCTAGCGTATTATCTTCCGTTAAGTGATTCGGCTGGTTTTGTGTCGACGAATAAAGTCAGTACCGAAACTAGTATGTCATATACAACTGGAATAGTGGGTAACTGCGGCTCATTTAACGGTACGAATGCGCGAATACAATATTTAAATAGTGGCAACTTAAATACTCTTAGCGGTTCTTGTTCTCTCTCTGTTTGGGTTAAGCCAACGTCTTTACCAACAGAAGGAAATATCTGGTCCATTGTCAATAAGTACGATGCAACAGCTACTGGAGGTGGTTACGATCTGAGAATTTACAAATCCGGCGGCACAAATTATGTCGGTATTGCAGTAGTTAATTCTTCAGGAACTGGCGGTGCCTACGATTATTCTTGTACATTATCAACAAGTGCGTGGTCTCATATCGTATGGACATTTACGTCGGGTAGTAATACGCATCAAGTGTGGGTTAATGGTACTTCAATAGGCGCGACCTCTAGCGCCATCGTTCCTGGTAATAGTGTTAAATTATTAAACATTGGAAACTTCGGACTCTATACTCCTTCTGGCCCTGCAGAATTAGGCCGATATTTTACTGGTCTTATTGACGAAGTGGGATTTTGGAGAAAAGCATTAAGTACTCAAGAAAGAGCTGATTTATATAATAGCGGAAATGGAAATGCATTATCTTGGGCGGAACATACTGGCACATGGGCAACGCTTGCTTCTGATGATTTTAATAGGGCTGATGGTGCAATAGGCAGCAACTGGAGTGCTACAGCCATGCCGGGCACTAATGCTGGAAGCATGGTGATTTTATCTAATCGTGCCCATGCTGCCGGTGCGACATGGGAATTTAGCGGCAACTATTATTCAGCAGTGACAGCAACTCAAAATCAAAGGATCACTGCAACACTTGCTAACCCGGTAGTAACAGCAATTTGGGCCCGAATGTATACGCGGGTGACATATTCAGGCGGTGCGTGGTGGATGTATTGGTTTGACTTTCGGCCTGACGGCACAGTAAATACCGTATATAAGACAGTCAATAGCGTCGACACTAATATGTTCGATGCAGGAAGTTTAGGCACTATGAATTCGAGTACACCTATGCGCTGGTCTGCTGTAGGAAATCATCTTAAACTCGAAGTATATACTGGCGGCTCGTGGTCAACTAGATATCAATGTTTAGATCCTGAAAATTCTGTCACATCAGGGCCTTACACGGGACTATTTATTCAGAATTACAGTACTTTTGGGTGGGATGATTTTAGTGTCCAAGATCTACATCTTGCACTTCCGTTTCAGTCAATATCAATATTTTAAGGATTACAAATGGCTAGATTAAAAATAAAAGAGGGCGGAGTGTGGTATTATGCCGGCTATGGATATTCCGGCGTCTCTGGGTATTCTGGCAGCCAATTCGTAGGCTCGTCGGGTTATTCAGGCTCTGGGGTCTCAGGATATAGCGGTTACTCCGGCATTTCAGGTTACTCTGGCTATTCCGGAAAATCTGGCTACTCAGGCATCTCTGGCTATTCAGGATCTGGAACATCTGGCTATTCTGGACCGACGTATGGATGGAAGGGAGCGTATAATGCAGGCACTGCATACGTGCCAAGAGATACGGCTCAATATTTAGGTGCGTCGTATGTTTGTATTCAAAGCGGAACAGGGCAAACGCCTGCACCTTCAGGCACTTCATATTGGGATCTTCTGACTGCTTCAGGTTATTCCGGGATTTCTGGTTATTCTGGGGCGTCAGGCTATGCAATCTATCAATAATATGGTATAATATACTTATGTCATTTACATGGGTTCAGACGATATCTTCTGGCGCGTCTATTGACAGAGCCGATATTATGGAAATCAGGGATAACGCTGATTGGCTGCACAATAATATCGCATATTGCACAGCGCACTACGGGACGAATCAAGCATCAAATAGAGCATCTGTGAATGTACCGGCTTATACAAGCAATAATCCTGCATATAATAATACTGATAATGCCGCTTATTATTGGGGCGATAATGCTGGAAATGAGTCTGGATTTTGGAACAACTACGGATAAAAGAGGTTTGATATGTCGTTTTCTTGGGCAGAAGCTATAACAGCCGGCGTAACGACAGTCAAGGCTAGTCATGTTACCGAACTGAGGACTAACATAAACACTCTTCGTTCGCTAACAGGTCTGGGCGCCTATTCGTGGGTCAAAACGATAACTCAATACGTTACAGCTGTCGCAGCCTCGGAATGGCTAGAACTGAGAACTGCTCTTGATGCAGCGCATACTGCTAATGTATGCTCTGCCGATTATTTAACAAACAATAGCACTTATAATGCTGCTCATTGTTTGACTGTATATTCTGCTAGTAACTGTTCAAGCTATAACTTTAACATACAAAGCGCAAATTATGGTGCTTTTGACTCAAGCAATAACTGGGATTTCTTTGAGTGGGAATAATGAATAAAGTTGAAGCAATAACAATTCTTTCTTCGGCTCTTTGCAATCTATCCTGCAAATATTGCTATATTTCTCAGGATCCTAGATTAAAAGAGGTTCATAGAAAACTGGTTGAAAGGATTAGAAATGAAGAGTTCTTATCGACCATTCTCAAATCGGTTCCCGATCCTAATGATGTTAAATTTTTAGCTTTGTGGGGCCTTGAGCCCACTCTTACGCTCCCAGCAATTTCTAGCAGGTTCGATTATATATTTAAAACACTACCCAACTTGAAAGTTATCTCTTTTTCAAGTAATTTTCAAGGCGATAGCAAAGTAATTATTGATTTTATAAAGCAGATTCCCAGAGATAAAAAGATAGAATTAGGCATTCAATTTTCTATGGACGGCATGCCGAAGATTAATGACTTGATGCGCGGCGATGGATCAGGCGAAAGAATTATACGTAATGTGAAAAGTTTGATATTATCATTGAACGAAATTTTACCCGATATGACTAACGTAAGGGTAAAAATTCAGGACAAGGGTACCTTGTCGCCTAAAGTCTTAATGATGTATAAAGAAGATAAAGAATTAATGTTTGAGAATTTTAGATTTATGAATAATTTTTATTCTGAAATATCTGATTTAATTAAATCTTCTAGAATATTATTAACTTGTGCAGGCTTTAATCAAGAACGACCGTTTAATTATACGAAAGAGCACGGAATTGCATTTTTCAATATGCTTAGAGACTTAGATGAACTAATAAATAAAGAAGATTTAAAATACGTTTCTTTACCCTTTCTTTCTTCATTTAATAGGATCGCAAAATACGGACTTGAGTTTAATAATAAACAGCGAATGTTTACATGTTCTGCAAATAGCGGCAATCTTTGCATCGGCGAAAATGATGAGTTTGCATTTTGCCACAGAGATTTCTTTCCTGAAAATGAATTAACTAGAAAATTCGTTAAAGAGTACTATTTAATTCGTGATGGACAAAATATGGAAAGAAGGCAGTATTTAACGTCTTGCTATATGGATTTCCCAAAACTAAAATTGGAATATATAATTGTAATATGTAAAGAGCTCGCCCGCTGCGGATTGATAGACAAGTCTTATGGCGATTATAATAAAGCTTACGTGTTTGCTATGAATCGTTTGCAAGAAATCTGTCAATCTACTGCTCTACAGATAAATGCTTCGCCCTATATGTATGATATTGGAAGCATTAAACTATTTGCTAACGGTGCAGAGGACTATTTACTTGGGAAGCTGGTTAGTTCATGACTGAAAACGATATTTTACTAAATTCTTATTACGAACATACGTTTTTTAATTCGTGGAAAAGAAAAGAACAAGATAATTATCGCATGTTAGAACTCATCACAACCGATAGATGTGCCCTGGCTTGTAAGTATTGCTATTTTAATAGATTCGGAGACGAATTATTTACTAAAGAAAGCAGGGATGAAAACAATATATTTGAAGGATTTAAAAAGGTTGTTGAATGGCTTGCTAGAAACGAATATTGTCCAGATCTTCACTTCTTTAGTGGCGAATTTTTCCAGCAATCTGTTAATAAAAAGGTAATCTATTATTTGCTAGAGAACATGCCGAAAGGAATAGACTTGATCTCGATTCCTGTAGGCGGTACGTTTTTATTATACGATGATGGAAAAGAACTTATAGAGTTGCAGAAAAGATTTCGAGATAAGGGCGTAGCACTTAGTTATAGCCTCTCGGTTGACGGGAAATATATGGACGACAATCGTCCTTTACGTAATAAAAATCTCGTTAGAGATGATGCTTATTATGATAAGGTTTTTAAGTTTGCCAAGGATACGTTTTCGGGTTTCCACCCAATGGTTTATGCTGAAGGAATAGAGAATTGGGAAAAGAATTTTTTATGGTTTCAAGAAAAATTTAAAGAATTCGATATTCCTTGGAACAATTTATATTTATTAGAGGTTAGAAACAATAATTGGACCGACGAACAGATAAATAAACTCGCGGAATTTATGGAATTTTTAGTATTATGGCTATGGAATAAGGTGGGTCAGGATTCTGTTAAATTTTTCTCGCATCTTTTTAAGAGAGGCGGATTTAATATTCTAACAAATTCGTTAGTCAGGGTTGGCAGAGGAATTGGTTGTGGCATTCAAAGCGGAATTCATCTTCGCTTGGGCGATTTGTCAATATTTCCTTGCCATAGGCTAATGAAAGAATATTTTAAAGTCGGCGAATTTAATGTCGAAAACGGCATAATAACAAATGTTAAAGCGTTTAATGTTGAACTTGGAATTCTAATACAGGCAACAGACAAAAGATCATTTCCTTATTGCGAGACTTGTCTGATAAAAGATCTTTGTTCCGGTCAGTGTTTGGGTTCTTGTCATGAAACGCATGGAGATCCATTTGCGCCGATCCCGATTGTCTGCAAGGTAGAACACGTCAAAATAATTTCCATTCTTTCAACGATAAAAAGACTCGGCTTATATAATGACCTTTTAGGTCTCGTATCGAACAAAGCGAATAGCATTATAAAATTGGAGGAAAATTATGTTAGACCCGCAAATTGAAAAGAATTTAGCAAATCTTAAAGATTTTTTAAATTCAAAACACAACAAAACCATTGTAGGTAAGGCTGTTGATTCATTTATAAAGATTATTGGATATTCGAGATATTGTATTGAAAACGATGTTCTAGCTGTTGATGAAGGATTCATAAAAGATGTTTTTGAATCATTTACATTCTTAGAGCATCTCTATATTAATGAGCCCGTTTCACGAGAAATGGCTGAATTTGTTGGAGTCTATACTTTGCTAATTTTCAATATTGACAAAAATATTGTGCATAATCCTCAGCTTTCTGACAGGTGTAGGCTTGTTGATAATATATATCGAGATTTTTTAACTGTCCGAGAAACGTTTGACTTTTTAAAGCAACTGATTAGACAGAATAAATCGATGATAAATTATGCATTACCTTCAGTCGAAATAAGTCAACACTACCTTGAAAGTTTCAACAAAAAGAACGAGGTCAAAGAGAAGAAAGAATTAAAAGAGCAGTTTAAACCACCAGTCCCGAATTATTCGGATTTTAAGGGCAATTAATGAAGATTTTTTATATAAATCTAGATGTTGGTTCTGGCATTGAATATGTCGGCAACATTTTTTTGAATTGGCTGAAGAACATTGATGGAATAGAGCTGACAATGCACACAAGTCAAGACTGTTCTGTCGAGTTTATTGATTTTATAAAGAAAGCCGAGCCTGATTTAATAATTTCTAACGAGAGCTATCCACGAACGAGGGTTGGGATTAATGAATATTTAAAGCTCAATCCGTCTACAAAGCTTCTTTTCTTGTCTCATAGCTGGCAAGAAATTATGGTCCGTGATCGATTAAGCGGCGAGTTCAATGAATTTATTTCGCGATGCAACAGGATTTTTTGTCTCAATGTAATGCCGCAATATGCTAAAGACAAATTAAAATTTGTTGATAATTTTTGTCATCCTATTTCTCACGAAATTTTTAATATTACGACTTCTTGGAAAGATAGACCGTACAAATTCTTATATTTCGGAAATATTATACCAATTAAATTATCACGGTCGTTTATAAGTGAAATCTCAAAAACAAATATTCAGCTAGATTGCTATGGAAATCGTTGGAAGAAGCATATTAGAGACATCGATATGCAAGAATATAATAAAGCCTTCGACGAATGCCCTAATATTCGTTATAAGGGAAAGATTTCTAGAGACGGTGTGTCGTCCCTTCTGAATCAGTACAAATATTTTGTATTGCCGCATGATGGTGCTGAACCATTTAATATCTCTTTACTGGAAGCTATTTTTTGCGGGACAATACCGCTTATTGTAAACGATACTAACTCTAAAACGTTTGACCCGGGTTGGCTAGACTGGGCTGATGGATTTTATTATTCGTGTAACAGTGCTGAAGATCTTATAAAGAATATGATATTAATCGAAAAAGATGATCCTAATTTAGAGGATGAATCGGTTGATATTAGCACGAGGGCTTCAAAGAAGTTTGACTATAATAGACTTAAAGACGCTTTCAAGGATTATATTAATAGTTGCAGGTCGGTCAAACTCCCTTCTAATGATATAAAATGCGTTATGGGTAGAGAACAATTCATAAAAAGTAGAGTGGGACCTTGTGGCGCAATCAGAAACGACAGCATATATCCGATAGGCACTCGTGCAGATTTTGATGATTTTAGATCTCGAGCAATATCAGTGGCCAAAAATTTCACTGCCGGTTTTAGTTATGACGGTGAGTCAGATACATACTCGGTCGAGCAATATGCAGCCATTGAAGGTGAAAATCTTGAGTTTAGAGGGCAAGGGGAATCGCTATTCCTTCTTACATTAAAAAACGACAAATGGCAGTTTTATAAGGATGGTCGTTTACAGTTTGAAGTAACTAACCCGTCAGAACTAGAAAAGAAATTTATTAGCGGAGAACAAAATGTTTACATTTCTTGATCCTACTACAATAGATGATAGAATTGCAAAGGGAACGATAACAATATCGACCTATTCAGAGGGTGGTATAGCTGTTCCAGATACTGTTCAGATATCTGTTACAGACAATGCTAAAGGACAAACAATGGCGCAGGCAACTTTAATAATTACTAAGCAGACTTTGCTTGACGAAATAGCAAATCGACAAGCACAGATAGCTAGAATGAATAGCAGGATAGCAGCAATTCAAAAGATTATAGATACTAATTTTCCGGTCTGAGGATTATGGATTCTTTTAGTTGTGAACTCATGATGTTCAACATGTGTAAAGAGCGCGACAAATATAGAACTTGTGTAATGCCCAGGTGCTGCTGCATTTGTGAGAAACGATTCGACGAATGTGAGTTTATTTGTACAATATATAAACAGGAAATGGAAAAAATTGATGGAAACATATTGGGTGTATAAATACTGTCCAGCTTTTGTTTTTTATACTTCATTGTTCGTGAAATATGGAGCAACGACAATTGGTCCAGTTGTGCTTATCAAGCCGAAAGATAGAACAAAAGAGGTTGCTGAAGGTTTGCTCAGACACGAACTAGTTCATGTCAAACAGTTTTATGATACGTGGGGCTTAAACGGAATTCGTTATCTTTTCTCTAAAAACTGGAGATTTAAATACGAGCTAGAGGCGTACCGAGAACAATTAAAATATGTTCCTGATGCAGCTGAAATTTTTGCGTGGTATTTATCGACGAGATATGGACTAAAAGTTACTATAGAAGAGGCGCTAGCGCTACTTCGGGCATAATTGTGATATAATGGTTAGGTTATAATACATTGTAAGGAGTTGTATGTGAAAATATTGCTCATTCATCCACCGCATCCTAACTCAACGGATGATAGACTTGACCCTCCAATGGGTCTTTTGTACATAGCATCTCACTTAGAGAAGAACGATATAGATGTTGATGTATGTGACTTATCGGGCAAAAGCGATTGGGAGGTTGATATTCCCTTTGCTGATATTTACGGTATTACTTCATACATTGCAACGCTTGATATAACAGAATCGATTGCAAAGCTATGTAGGCTCAAGAATCCCGAGGCAAAGGTGATTATAGGCGGAGCGCATGCATCAGTCCGTCCACAGGACTTCCCGTATGCCGATAAAGTAGTTCGAGGCTATGGAGAGGCTCCAATGTTAGCTCTTTGTGGCAAACAAGCGACAGTGGACCTATTTGAGTTCCCTGCATTCAATAAGGTCGATCTAGGGTCTTATTCGAGGCTAATAGATGGAAAGCCTTCCGTACCGTTTTTAACGTCAAGAGGCTGTCCATTTAAGTGCAGTTTTTGTGGTCTGGCTTCTATGCATAACATCAATGGTCGATATCACATGATGAAGCCTGACGTGGCTGCAACGCAGCTCTCACGTATCAAAAACGAATTGGGTATAAATAGGCTAAACTTCCAGGACGACATCTTTACGATGAATCGTCCTCGACTATTTGAGATACTCAAGTCGGTGAAGCAGTTGGGGTTTAGATTTGCTTGCATGGGACGAGCTGGTTACGATACAGAAGAAACTTATGAAAAATTGGCTGATGCAGGCTGTCAGCAAATAGCGTGGGGCATAGAAACAGGCTCACAATACATGCTAGACCGTATGAGAAAAGAAATAAAGGTTCAGGATAACTACAACGTCATCAAGTGGGCAAAGAAGTACGGTATAGTATCTCGGGCGTTCTTCATGATAGGATTCCCGGGAGAGACTAGAGAAACGATAGAAGAAACAAAAAGATTCATAGAGGCAGCTGATCCTGATCAGTACTTCGTCTCAAACTTTACTCCTTACCCGGGGACAGAAGTAGCCGAGCACCCAGAGAGGTATGGAATCACTGGCATGTCATATGACTATAGTAACTATTTTCAGGTATCAAAAGACGGAACAGGCGGATGCAACATAGATACTGAATGGCTTTCAAGAGAGCAATTTAGAGAATTAGAACTAGAATTCAGAGCTTGGATAAAGACTCGGGGTATGAGAGGAGCTAAACAAAACTATGAAAGTTAGCATAATAATTGCAACTTACAATCACTTAGAGGATTGTTTAAAACCTTGCTGCGAAGCACTCAAAAAGTATGTGAACTTCGATGAATGAGAAGTTCTAATCGCTGCCAACGGATGTACAGACGGGACTCGGCAATATGTAGAAAGTCTTGGCCCTAATTTCAAACTTCTTTGGTTTGATAAACCGGGATTTGCTATTCCAGTTAATGCAGCTGCTGAAATAGCAAAGGGTGAATACCTCCTATTTCTCAATAACGATTGCTTCTTCTTAAAAGAAGGCGTAATCGATATGCTTGTAGCTGAATTCGATAAGGACCCGAAGGTTGGTGTTGTTGGTCCTGAATTTTGCTATAATGAATATGCAGATGCAAACTACATAAAGTTCTATTGTACAATGATGCGCAAGTCGCTCTTTGATGAACTTGGCAGATTCGATATTCTTTTTGCCGATGGTACATGTGAAGATGTAGATATATGCATCAAGGCAGAGCGAGCTGGCTACACACTGAAGATGGTAACACCTCCCGTCTTCCATCGTTTTGGCATCACTATACGAAACATGAAAAATGTAAGCGAGATCCTCACAAAGAATACTTTCAATCTTGGTAAGAGATACAATTCGAAATGGTATCAAGCATTGAAGAAGAAAATTGAGGGCAGAACGTCCTGCTCAATTGTCATTGCAACCTACAACCATCTAGAGGATTGTCTCAAGCCCTGCATTGAATCTATTAAGAAGTATTGTAATCTAGATTTAGAAAACAGAGAGGTTATTGTAGTTGCTAACGGTTGCACTGACGGAACTCGAGAATATGTCGAAAGTCTGGGTGCGCCATTTAAGTTGCTTTGGTTTGACGAGCCGCTGGGTGCTACTCGTGCATATAATGAAGGCATGAAAGCTGCTCAATTCGACTACATATTGCTTCTAAATAATGATGTGACATTTTTAGGGCAAAATAAAGACGACCTCATCAATATGCATCTTGTTAAGTTTAATGATCCAAAAGTTGGTATTGTCGGCCCTATTAAGTCTTTCAATGCAGATCTCGATATAAGTTTCATAATTTTCTTCTGTGCAATGATCAAGAAGGAAGTTATTGATAAGATCGGATACTTGGACGAGGCATTTGGAGAGGGCAGTTCAGAGGATATAGACTTTTGTATTCGAGCTCAAGAGGCCGGCTACAATATTGCTGTTGCAGGAGAGATGACCGGTCACGAACATGACAAGGGTCAGATTGTTGGTTCTGTTCCTATTTATCATAGAGGCGAAGTAACAGTCAGCGACACTTCGTTGGTCAAAGACTGGGGAGCAACCTTTAAAAACAATATCGATCTTTTGATAAAAAAGTACAAAAGAAAAGTATCGATTGTTATTGGAACATATAATCATCTAGACGACTATTTAAAGCCATGCATTGAATCGATTATAAAATATGTGGATCTAAATGATAAAGAAGTCATTATAGTTGCTAACGGCTGTACAGATGGAACAAGGGCATATGTTGAATCTCTTGGCGAACCCTTTAAACTGTTGTGGTTTGATGAACCGATTGGTTTCCCAAGAGCATATAATGCGGGTATAAATGTTGCCCACGGCGACTATATCTTACTCCTCAATAATGATATTGTTCTATTGGAGCAAGAGAAAGACACCTTAATAAATATGCATTTGGAACAGTTTAAGAATCCAAATGTTGGTATTGCCGGCCCTCTTAGAAATTTCAGTCCGTGTGTCGGAAGATATTTTATTGTTTTCTTCTGTGCAATGATAAAGCGAGAAGTCTTCAGAAGAATTGGCCTTCTAGATGAAGCATTTCTTGAAGGTGCAGGAGAGGATACTGACTTCTGCATCAGAGCAGAAGAAGAGGGATTTGAAGTAGCTACTGTGGGTCGTGTTGATGGTCGTACTGTAGACGGCCTCACAAATGCAGGTTCCGTCCCAATTTATCATAAAGGCGAAGGAACGCTTCATGACAATCCTGAGCATCTTGCTATTGCTGAACGCAATACGCAAATTTTGGCCAATAAATATAAAAAGACTTCGGGCAATGTGCTTTGCATGATTCCAACAAAGGGCAGGTATTTTACAACACTGCCTCTCGCTATAGCATCTGTAATATCGCAAACAGTAAAGCCTGATAAGCTTACAATCTATGATGATGGCGAGCATCTCGACTTAAGGGAAAATGCGATATATCAATATTTGTTCAAGACATTGGACGAGGTTGGTATAAAGTGGGAAGTGGCATTTACTGCAGGTGTCGGCCAGCATCATGCACATCAGCACGCTAATACATCTGATTTCAAGTTCGTATGGCGTCTCGATGATGATACGGTGGCGGCTCCCAATGTTCTAGAAAAACTTCTTTCTCATATGAAAGATGATGTTGGAGCGGTTGCAGGTTCTGTTATAACGCCAGGTGGTCAGGCTAGATCAGAGCACTATGGATTACATCTTATTGATGTTAATAGACTGCCCAACATACAGTGGGCTGCCGGCGAGGGTGTTTATGAAGCTGAGCATCTCTATAGCTCTTTCTTATATCGTACAAACATTGTAGATTATTGTTTGGAGCTCTCAAAGGTTGCGCATAGAGAGGAAACAATATTCACTCATAGGATGTTTAGGGCGGGATATAAGCTTCTGGTTGATAGATCATCAATTACATGGCATTACCGCAATCCAGAAGGTGGAATCAGAACAGAAAAAGATGTTACTCTCTGGGAGCATGACGAGCAGATTTTTAGAGGTGAAATGGAAAAGTGGGGCTATAAGATGATAGCTCTTTCACATGGCCTCGGAGATCATCTCATGTTTGTCAACATCATCCCAGAGCTATTAAAGAAGTGCAAGACACTGGTTCTATTCTGTGTTTATGGCGAGGTATTTCATAATCTACCGAATGTTATTTGCAGACCGCTTGGTGAGGCTGCTTCATTTGGCATTAAAGAGACAGGTATATATGAATGGATGACAAAGTATAATTGGAAAAGGAGCATGCTGAAGGCTTATGAAAAACTATATCTTGATTAGTCCGTGGTCAAAAGAGCTCAGGGATAAGTCGTACAATCCAAAGAATTATCCTTATTGGCCAGAAGTGATTGAAAATCTTAAAGAGGACTGGGACATTGTACAAATAGGCGTTACTGGCGAGAAGAAGTTAACAGATGACTTTAGAATCAATCTTCCGCTCCGCGAAGTAAGTGAGCTTCTTCTAAGTCCCAACTGTTACACTTGGATCTCGGTTGATAATTTTCTTCCGCATTTAGCTCATGTGATAGGAAGGGACGGTGGAGTGGTTATTTGGGGCATATCTGACCCTAACATCTTCGGATATAGAGAAAACAAGAATCTGCTTAAGGCAAGGAAATATTTGCGAGAGCGTCAATTTGCAATTTGGGACGGATTGACTTATGATCCCAAAGTTTTCGTGACTGCAGATCGAGTTATCGAGGCAGTGAGAGGGTGAAATGCTATTTTTTGTTAGAACGACTAAAGGTAAGGGCGATACGGGCGTCTATGCTAGATTGAAAAACCCAACCGGTCAGTACTGGGATTTTACAGCATTGACTTGGGTTTCTGTAGAGAATGCAAACTGTAAGCTATTGCTCTTTGAATATGCCGATAGCGATACTCAGGAAAGCTTATACATGAGTGAAGCACCTATTCCTGCGGGAGGTCCATGGATCGAAGAAGCAGTTCATGTTTCTGATGGCGAAGTTGTGGCTTTCGACAATAATGTCATGGGTGAATTGCAATCTATCCCAGATGTGGGCTCCTCTTTACAAGAGAAATTGGAATTCATATTTCAATATCTGGCTGGCAAGAGGACTGCAACAAGTGCTCTTGAAACCATGTTAAAGACGGATAACACAGTGTTGGGTACAGCTACGTTGAGTGATGACGGTACTACGTTCACTAAGAACAAGGTGGTTTAACCAATGGATGCTAGACAGCGTAGAATGTTCGTTCTGCCCGCACCTAAGGGAAATATAGACAGGCGTGATAGATACGAAATAGGTATTTTCTATTCATTCATCATCATGACAGCCACGAAACCTGTAAGGGTGTTATTTGAGGCGATGCAGGGCACGCTAACATTTATATCAGAAAAAGCGTCAAATGTGTTTAGATCAGCTCGAAAGACGAGCAAAGATTGTTAATTTATAAACTAAATTGATGACTTCTGACGAGAGAATCGAATGAATATAGTTTTGATAAAGACAGTTAAAGGTGCTGAGCGTCCAGGTCATAAGTATATTCGTCGTGTGCCTCTTCCAACTGGTGGATATAAATACATTTACCAGGAAGCAAAGGAGAGAACTCACAAAATAATTCCGGTCAAGAAGCGTGTTAAGAAGATGGAGGAAGTTCCCGAGATCCGTCCTACGCAACATGAAACGCCTTACAAGAAGGACATTAAATCGTCGGGTAATTCAAGGATGATGGCTGTTTCCGATAAGTTCTTCAATTTATCGCCATCAGCACGCGAGGATGCATTAAATCAAGGCAGAGACAAACTCAAGTCCTTTGTGTCAAAGCTCGGTGAGCTTGGCATCAAGAACCGAGAATCATTTGCAGAATATGCCCGCTTGAATGGTCGTCAGATTCTTGCGGACTTCTTTGGTTTAGATAATAGTCATTTCAACTCTGAATCAGGTGATAAGTTCAGAAACTATATAGATGTTT